>Ga0157372_10000155_pt1 | contig 74552 bp, 68 predicted proteins | sample C55metaG_FD_115307 | JGI IMG/M metagenome (GOLD analysis project Ga0157372, IMG submission 115307) | Corn rhizosphere microbial communities from Kellogg Biological Station, Michigan, USA - C5-5 metaG | ecosystem: Host-associated > Plants > Roots > Rhizosphere > Soil | place: USA: Michigan... | reverse complement strand
GCGGCACTCATGCCCCGATCCTCTGCTCGACCTGGACGTCCAGCGTGCGTCCGGCCCCGTCCTCGGGGTCCAGCGCGGCCCTTACGAGCGCCCGCTTTAGCGGCTCCGAGAGCAGAAGCTGCACCAGCGGCCGCGTCGCATCGAACCCCTCGAAGACGTCGGCAGCTGCTGCGAGAGCGTCTCCGAAGCGGTTCCGCAGGCGCGCCCTCGCCCGCGCCTCGTCGGTTTCGACGATCGCGCAGAAGGCCTGCAGCCACCCGCTACGCCCCGCGCGGCCCTCGACGATGCAGGAAAAGAACCGAGGCGCTCCGTCGAGCCAGTTTTCCGGCTGGCCGTGCCCGCCGTCATTCAACGGCGACTCCTCTTCGACGCGGGCGGCTTCGATCAGCGTGTCGAAATCTTCGGCGCCGGCATCCAGCCCGAAGCCGAGCCCGTGAAGCAAGGTCGACCGCAGAAAGCCATCGAGGTCCTGACACGCCTCGAGCGGCATGCGCCCGTCGAACATGCGTCGCGGCGCCATCATCCATGCGCCGGCGTCATGCGCGATGCCATCACGGGCGAAGCGGGCCCCAACGTCCGCGGCAGCGATCGCGAGACGCTGCAGACGACGCTCGGTCGTGACATAGGGAAAGTCGGCCGGACTGTCCGCGCCGAGCGGGTCGAGCAAACCGCCGGCGAAGGGCGGGCGAGCGGACGCAACGTCCGCGTGAACGATATCGAACATCCAACGAGCTCCTTACTAAGGGGGTGAGCCTCTCGGCTCGCGCCTCGGGAACATCCCCTCGGCACATCGACATACCAAATCTATTCAATGTTTCAACAATTATTGAATTATAGAATCTGAAAAGTTTTTGGCCTGCGGGGTTTGCGGATGCGCACGTGGCGCCCTATCATCGCAAGATGCGAGCCGATGACATCGTGACGCGCCTGAGCGCCCTCGCTCACGACGCGCGGCTCGACATCTGTCGCGCGCTTGCAAGGGCGGGCGCGGAGGGGCTCGCCGCCGCCGATCTGGCCGGCCGGGCCAAGATCACGCCTCCGTCACTGACCCACCACGCCAAGATCCTGATGCACGCCGGCATCCTGGGGCAGGAGCGGCAGGGGCGATCAGTCGTATACCGTCTTCGGCCCGAGGCGGTCGGAGACGTCGCGGAGGCGCTGGCCACACTTGCGGCGGAAGCCTGACGCTCAAGGCGTCGGAACAGCTTCAGAACACGAAGCTTCGTTCATGAGGAGCGAAGGAAATGTCGAACGAAGCGGCCGTTGCGTCATCGCCGACAGAGCCGAGGTGCGGCGATCTCCTAGGATTTGCGCCTCAAGCGCTGCTCGTCCCCGAGACGGCGAGCCTCTTCGCCGCGCTCGCAACGAGCCAGCGCCTGCGCATCGTCAACCTCCCCGGCAAGCTACCGGGAGGGTCCGCGCCGGCCGGTGAGATCGCCTCGGCGATTGAAAGGGCCCCGAGCCTGCCGACGGCTCACCTAAAAACGGCCGCACAGGCGGGTCTGGTCGAATCCGAGCGGCTCGAGCGGAACGTGCGCTATCGACTGCGACCGGAACCCTTTCGACATCTTGCGCACGATCTTAAAGCCGCCGCCTCGGCCCTGCACGCGCAGCCAATTGCATTTTCGGAAAGGAGGATGGATCGAGCATGATCCTGTATCACTTCACAACTCTGAGCGCTCTCGAAAGCATCCGACGCGAAGGGTTGAATCGAGGCGAAGCGCCCATAAGCGAGAGCCGGGCCGAAAAGGCGGTCAATCTCACGACGGACCGCGATCCGTCCGGACACGGATTGGATCATGGCGGTCATGTCGTATCCGAAGAAGAGGCGGCCACGTTCGCGGCCAAGGGCTTCAAGATCCCCGCCGGCACCGTCTATGCGAACAAGCGCGAAGCGCGCATCACGATCAAACTTCCGTCGAACGATCCGAAGCTCAAGCGGTGGCGCTCGTGGTCCCGCAAGCATTGCGAGCCGGGCTACGCGGAGCGGCTGGAAGAGGCGGCCGGACAAGGGGGGCGGAAGGCCAAAACCTGGTGGCTCTACTTCGGAACGGTGCCGACGGAGGCCTTCCTCGAAATCGACCTGCTCTAAGGTCGCGGAACACGGCGCTCGATCATCTCGAGGTGTGCTCGAATGATCGGCGGGAATAGAGCTCGCTCACAAGCTCCATGTGCAGTGGCCTGTGCACGTAGGGAGCGCCTACGAACACCATGTGAACCCTGAACGCACACGCGAGGCAGGTCGCACCCTCGCAACTGTGGGATCGGCCAAAGTCCTTTCCATGTCGCTCCTGGGACTGCGTGCTGGGCCTGGGGAACGCGGACCTTCGATTTCGCCGGCCGAAGCAGCGGCTTCGACAGCTCGAAGTCAGCTCCGCTCGCGCAGGTCGATCGGACCCTGATGTTCTCGGTGACCCGCCGCCGCCAGGGCACGGCCCGAGACGCCGGCTGCCTGACCCGACCAGTGCCAGACGACGAAAGGTGTCAGGGCGGTGGGGGCGAGTGGGAAACACGAAAGAGGCCCGCAGTCACGGACGCGCGCCGACATGGGCCCGATGCTTCGCCCGGATGTTTGAACGACAAATCGAGGTGCGGACTGATGTTGATGTTTCTAATGGTAATCACCGCCGGCTCCCTGATGGGTGCTCCGCTGCTGTTGAATCCGTCAACGCCGAAAACGACTGCGGCCGTGGCGGCGCTCGGCACTCTCGGGCTGGCGATGGCCGTAACGCTGATCTGGAGCTTCGCCGGCTAGCTCCAGGTGCGGACGATCCGTCTCGGCTCAGGACTTCGCGTCAGATCAAATTCCACCTCGATTCCGGAATCGAAGCCTTTGTCAGAAAACAGGCTGCCGCGCAGAATGAAGCGGCTTGTCGGGGGCTCCTGCCCGGCGAAAATCGAGCACGCATGGCTGGCACCAGGTTTCAGGCTGAACGACGGAACAGCGCGCGGGAGGCGCTTGCCACGACCAGCAAGCGTCAGGTCGATCTGCCGAAATGGGTAACGGTGACCATTGCGAACTCGAGCAACCACATCCCCCGTTCGCTCGTCGATTCCGCAGCTGAAGGTCAGACGCCCGGCTTCGCGCTTCGCCAATCGCTCCTTCCTCAACAGCTGATAAAACCCGGGGTAGACCGAGTAGAGCGCGAACAATCCGAAGAAGACCGCGGCGATCGCACCCACGATTGTAATGCGCATGGTCGCCACATCAACGCCCGACGAAACCGACTTCGGTATCTCGGCAGGGACGTCGAAGGCCGCGACGCAAATCCATGGCGACGGTATTCCGTCCTCGAACGCGACATGACGCTCAGCGATGCAGGCGGCATATCCCATGCCGGTGATCGTCGCCCCTCCCAGGACAAGAGGCGTGACCAAGAGCCATGACCAGGCCAAAAAGCTTCTCACCGTCATCCGGCCGAGTTCGACCCAAAAGCTTAAAGGCGCGTTTGCACGGGGAGATTGGATTCCGTGGATCCAACCATATCGGACAGTATCCGCCGGGACCACGGTCTCTTGATCCGACCCTGATCACGCGATCTGCGGTCCAAACGCCATCGATCATTCGATTTCAGACAGGGCGGTATTTGCCGATGCTCCGTTGCTCCAGGGTCCCGTCAGCCTGACAGATACTCGAGCGCAGCCGCCGACACCACGTTCATCATCCGTCGCGACCTCTTGGGCCCGATGTAATGCGCAGCCTGGAAGTCCTGCTCGGTCGAACTCAACGCCTTGCCGATCGTGGCGATGCCCAAGGAATGCAACGCCTTGTTCTGGTGCTGGCTCAGGTCCAGCTCGTCGATCGATCGGGACAGCAGTTCCGGCAGGCGCACGGAGATGTCGCTCTCTATGCTGCCCTTCACCGCATCGGCCACCTCCTGGAAGACCGGGTTCGTGGCGCCGAATTCGGTGAAGCGTTTGATCGTCGTCTTGGGAAGTTCGTTTATGATTTCGATCGGGTTCGTTTCGGACGCCACGAGGCACCCGACGTTTATGGCATAGCGGGCACCGATATGGCCGCTAGTCCCCTTGATCCCGTCATCGATCTTCATAAGGACGCCGGTATAGGTAAGCAGCCGCAGCTCCTCCTTCGCCGCCTCCGGCGCGTCGCGCGACACCCAGATGATGTTGCTTCGCTCGCCAGTCCGGGCAGGTGGACGCCATTCGGGCCGGTGCCGCTCGCGACGCCGTCAGCCTTCCTGCCGAGCCCCCGCGCTTAAGGTCAAAGGCTGAAGTCGCCGTTAGGGCGGTCACCCCTCTTGCCTGGACGGTGAGATCAGTAGCCTTCCGCACCCACCTTCGCTCCGCGCGTCCGTGCCCGAGGAAGGGAGCGTGTTCGCGGCGCGGCAGTCGCTAGCGAGGCAGTTCCTCGTCCTCGGCATTGTTGCCGTGGCGGAACCAATGTGTTGCCCGCTGGCCCGATTATCGGACGCGCTCCCCAGGTCCAGATGCGGTCCATCAAGCTTCCACATGAAAAGGACCTCAGCCATGAAGATCATTCTCGCCAGCGCCATCGCGCTCGCACTCGCCGCCCCAGCAGCCGCCGAAGTGTTCAACGGGCCGTTCGTGGGCATTCAGGCTGGCTGGAACCGCGAGAAGGTCAGCAGCGTCGACAGCAAGGTCGGAGCACTGACCATTAACGAGTCGAAGGACGCTTTCGTCGGCGGAGTCTTCGCCGGCTACGATCGACAGGTTTCCAGCCGGATCGTCCTCGGCGCCGAGGGTGGGTTCAACCTCACGACCAGCGACGAGCTCACCCGCACCGGCCGCGACTATTCGGGCACGATCAATCCAACCCACGGCTTCGACCTGACGGCCCGCGCGGGATACCTCGTCGACCCGCAGACGCTCATCTACGTCCGCGGCGGATACGACAATCTGCGAGCGAACGTTCGACTCGTGAACAACTCCGTCGTGACCTCGGGCCACGACACGTTCGATGGTTGGCTGGTCGGCGGCGGCATCGAGCGCGCCATCGGCAGCCGCATCTCGGCGCGCGTGGAATACCGCTATAGCGATCTGAGCAGCGGGAACAGCTCGTTCGATCGTCACGAGGCTTTGGTGGGGATCGCCTACCACTTCTAAGACGGACGCCCCCCCCGCGTCCGTCGGAGTCCGGCGCATCGCCCCCAGCCGCGCCGGCCTCCCTTCTTATCGCGCGTTTGTTCAACGAATGCTCGCTTCGGCCAAGAAGACTATTCTCCGAAGCCGCATGAGGATCGTGGAGCACACGAGGTCCTTCGTTCCGTCGCCAATTGCCCCCTGTTGCGTCGGCCTCTCCTGCGAAGCACCCGCTCCCAACTGAGGCGGTCTGTGCCGTTGCCACCCTCCGGCGCAGGCCGCCTTTTACTTCTCCGCTACTTCGCTCCGGATGCATGGCAGAGGCGGCGGGTTCATCGGAACCAAGTAGGCGGGCGACCTCGATCGAAGCCCAACGCGGTCGCTTGTCGCCGCTCTGCTCCCCGAGCAAAACGGCTCTGTCACGCGGCCAAACCCGCATGAACGATCACGGATCACTAAAAGTAACCTGATTGCGAATGCGGAATCCGAGCGTCTACCGCAGGCCCGCACTCTCTCCGCAAGAGGCGGAGATACGTCAGCAGATTGCTGCTGCCCCCGTTGCGACCGCCTACCGGAGGCGCCGGTCACTCCTCATCGGTCGCTTGATCGGCTTTCCCAGACCAGTTTCCGCACCGCCTGCTGCAAGACGCACGGAAAAGGCTGGTAGCTTGTTTGAGCGAGCCGCAACTCGCCATCATGGGTGCAGACGCCGACCACATCTGACCTGCGAACCCGAGGCTCAGCATCGGGCCCCAGACTGCCTCGACTTCGATTGCACCCACCGTGCTCGATCCAGGGGTCTCGCCAAGATTCGTGACCATTATCTCAGCAGGAAACGCCGCACCGAGGAGGGCGATCGCCTCGGCTGGCGTATCGATCGCGTGCATCAGATGCTCGACCTGTCCGATCCCTGCGGCGAGGGCGCCTGGATCCACTGCCTCGCGACACGAGTTGGTGAACCCGCGGGCGCGTTCCCAGAATGGCAGGTCGGATTGGTCCCGGGTCACGGTCGCCATGATGGCCAATCCGAGGGACGCGGAGGTCGGCAGGAGTCTGGACCTCAGGTCAATGGGAGACATGATGTGCAGCGCTTGCTCAGCCGCCCCCGCGGAAGGCCCTGCGATGGAAGCGAGTGCGGCGCATATGGCGCCGTGAACGGACGCTCCATTGGAGACTGAGGCGGCTCGCAGCATTGCCGTCTCCTCCCGGGTCAGCGAAGCCGTGCAGACCGAGGGCGTCTCGCCGTCGTCGGGTCTGACGTGAAGCGGTGGCGGCAGAGGTTGTGCACTCGCGCGGGCGGGAACGTCGCCAGGCGTCCGTGTCGCATCTTCCATCGAAGGACCGAGTTCTCTGAGGTCGGTCGGAGCTCCGGCCACCCGAGCCAACAGCGCCTGGAGCCACGCTACCAGCGACCGTCCGTCAGCAATGGAATGGTGAGCGGCGACGAGGACCACGCAGCGGCTTCGGTCCTCCAGCACCGTGAGGCGCAGCAGTGGCCCTGCGCCGGTCAGGAACGGTTGCGCCAGTTCGAGGGACGCATACCGCTGCCACGCATCGGTTTGCCCTGGGATGAAGCGCACCGGCAGGCCGTGGGCAGCGCCGGGCAGGAACACGGGTCTGCCCTGCGGATCCCGCACGATGGCCGCAAGAGTGCGCGGCGTCGTCTCAGCCATCGCGGAAGCAGCGTCTTGCCATTGCTGTCGGGTTATCGACCCCGCAATTTCTGCAGCCATGACGAAGTGATTTGGCCTGGTCTGATCGGCAAGCCAGAACAGCTTCTCGAGAGCCCCCAGCGGGCGAGCGATCGTTGGCAAGGGCGAGTGCGGGTGCATAATCCGAAGACCTTGATTGGTGGGCCGGCCGCTCAGCAATTGCGATGGGGCTTGCGGACCGGTTGAGGACGGCTGACCAAGACCACGAGCGAGCGGCCCTGGTCTTGTCGATCTCACGCGCCCCTGGGACGTTTTCGGGCAAGGCGTCGTGCTAAACTTTGGCTCCCACAGTCGAACGCGCTTCCGATCATCAAGATTCGAAGCTGGCGAAAGAGCTCAGCTGCTGAGCGCACCACGGTCGGCTCTGCACATCGCGACCTTCCGGCGGTGACCACAGTCGAAAGCCCGATCGCTTTCGCCAAACGGCGTCGGCAACGTCAAAGATCATCGGTCAAAGCAGGCGCATGCTGCTTCCGCGAACCCGAAACGGAGCAGTATCGATGAAACTCTGTGAGAGACTGGGATACGGCGCCTTGGCGCTTGCGGCACTGCAACCGTGCTGGGCAGCTACGCCGCAGGCCGCGCCCCAAGTTGCAGTCGAAACCCCCCTCAGCATGGTCAATGCGCTGCATGCTGCCTTCGGCGAGCACCATGCTCGGGCGGTGCACACGAAGGGGCTGATGCTCCTGGGCACGTTCGTCCCGTCCCCGGAGGCGCGTTCGATCGTGAGGGAGCCGATCTTCCTCGGCGGTCCCTTGCCCGTCGTGGCCCGCTTCTCGCTCTTCGCCGGCGTCCCCACGCTCCCTGACAACGACGACGGCGCTTCGCCCGCGGGCTTCGCCTTCAAGATAAAGGCCCAAGACGGAGACGACTTCGACGTCGAAGCGAACCAGCACAAGGACTTCATCACCGCGACTTTTGACGAGTTCGCGGTCTTCCTTCGCGCGCTGGGGGCGACCCGGCCCGACACACCGCATCCGAATCCCGTTGAACAGTTCCTGGCGACGCATCCCCACGCGAAGAGCTTCCTGGAGACCCGGACCTATCCTGCGTCGTATGCGCAGGCCACCTACTTCGGGGTCAATGCGCTCAAGTTCACCAACAAGGCGGGCCAGTCGGTCTATGTGCGCTATCGCTTCGTGCCCTTGGCCGGCGAACGCTACCTCACGACCGCGGAGCGGAAGGCCAAGGACGGCAGCTACCTTGCGGACGAACTGACGCGTCGCGTCGCGGCGGAGCCAATCCGTTTCGAATGGTATGCCCAGATCGCGGGAAAGGGCGACCGGATCGACGATCCATCCACAGCATGGCCCGATCAGCGCAGGATGGTGAAGCTCGGGACCGTGACGCTGACGCGCCCGCCGGCCGATCCGGAGACCGCGCAGCGCGAGCTGCTCTTTCTTCCCGGCCAGCCGCACCCCGGAGTGGAGGCGGCCGATCCGATGCTGATAATGCGGAACACTGCCTATCCGATATCACTCGGTCAGCGGCAGTAGGAGCGCCTGACGTGCCGCGTTCCGGCAACGCAGCCGTATCCGCCCGAAGCTTTGGCCCGAGCGAACACGCATCCAACATCGTAGGACAGACGGGAAGGACCGTGCTGGCCGACAGCTTGCCGACCAGCGATCGGGTCGCGCCCGCGACTCCGCGGGCATCGGCGTATCGCCGAGCGTTTTCCGCCGCGATCGACCGGTTGCACGACGAAGGTCGGTATCGCGTCTTCATAGACATCCTGCGCAACAAGGGCGCCTTCCCGAACGCGCGCTGCTTCGCCGGGCACGACGGTCCGAAGCCGATTACCGTCTGGTGTTCGAACGACTACCTGTCGATGGGTCAGCACCCAAGCGTGATCGCGGCCATGGAAGAAGCCTTGCACGATGTCGGTGCCGGTTCCGGCGGCACGCGCAACATCGGCGGCAACACGCACTACCATGTCGCTTTGGAGGCCGAGCTCGCCGACCTGCACGGCAAGGAAGGAGCTCTGCTCTTCACCTCCGGCTACGTGTCCAACGAGGCCACCCTGTCGACGCTCGCAGGCGTGCTTCCCGGCTGCGTCATCTTCTCGGACGAGCTCAACCACGCCTCCATGATCGCCGGCATCCGCGGCGCAGGCTGCGAGAAGAGGATCGTCCGCCACAACGACCTCGACCACCTGGAGGAGCTGCTGGCGGAGACCGATCCGTCCCTGCCGAAGCTGATCGCGTTCGAGAGCGTCTACTCCATGGACGGCGACGTAGCGCCGCTCCACGCCATCTGTGACCTCGCAGACAAATACCAAGCCCTGACCTATCTCGACGAGGTCCACGCCGTCGGGATGTATGGGCGGCGCGGCGGGGGCATCTCGGACCGCGACCAAGCCGCCAGTCGGATCACGATCATCCAAGGCACGCTTGGCAAGGCTTTCGGGGTGATGGGCGGCTACATCGCAGCCGACCGCATGATCATCGACCTTATCCGGAGCTACGCGCCGGGCTTCATCTTCACAACCAGCCTGTCGCCGGTGCTGATCGCGGGCGCACTCGCAAGCGTCCGCCACCTGAAGTCTTCCAGCGCCGAACGAGAGGGCCAGCAGGCGGCCGCCGCCCGGCTTAAGGCGATGCTGCGGGAGGCCGGGCTGCCGGTGATGCCGTCCACGACCCACATCGTGCCGCTGATGGTCGGCGATCCTGTGCAGGCGAAACGTGCCAGTGACATCCTGCTTTCCGAACATGGCGTCTACGTGCAGCCGATCAATTACCCTACCGTGCCACGCGGCACCGAGCGGCTGCGGTTCACCCCGGGACCGACCCACACGGCCTCAATGATGCGCGAGCTGGTCGATGTGCTCGTCGAAGTTTGGGACCGGCTCGGTTTGAGACCTACCGTGCTACGGTCGGCGCCTTCCCGCCACGAGGTCGTTCAAGACGCGAGGGCAAATGTAGAAAAGCCGCGGTCCGGATGTTGTAGCGAGGCTCGACAACCACAGCCTCCGTTCGAGCTGCGGTTCGGTCATTCCCCCGAAGCGTGTCCGCCAACGTTCAGAAGGCTGCGCATTGAGGCACCTCTGCCGATCGCCCTACCTTAGGGTGTCGCGCACTGACGACCGACGGTTTTTGGCGATACCTGACGACCGCAGTTGGGCCGTCAGCTGCCTGTCTGCCCATGGAGTCCGAACCGGGCAAAGCGGACGTCGCGCGAACGAAGATCGCGAGCGACCGCCTGCGACCACAATCGGACACGCAGCTTATCAGCAGCAAACGGCCGGTTCTGGGGAGTCCCGCCATCCCGGCAATTACAATTTGTCGGACGGACGCAGTTCGTTCGGTTCTAAGTCAACGCCCCGCCGCCACTGCGGCGTCGTGCGTCCAGTGAAGTAAGTTATAAGCGCCGTTGTCGGCGATCCAATCGTAAGCCTTCGCGCCATGACTTAATTGCATGACCTGACCCTGTGGCGCGATCGGAAGCCATTTTGGCCACGACGCAAGCGGAGCACCGAGCCGCGGGAAAATACGCCATGTTCCGTTGAACCATTCGTAGATGCGAGGACGCATCTGCGCGTCATAGCCAATCGCCATCTGATCGAGCGGATTTGGTCCCTTGAGGGAATACCCGTTACGAGGACAATTGCAGTTGTTGATGTAGACAGCCAGCAACCCGTTACCCCGCGCAACGCTCTTTGCTATCTCGTAACGGACCCAGGGCCGGTTCCAAGTTTCGTAACCTGCCAGAACACAGGTTGCCGAAGTGCCTTCCAGCCCTTTGTCGATCATACCTTTCAGCGCACCAGGATTCTTAAGCTTCGCTTCTTCCCATAAGCTGCGATCCTGCGGGGTTCGAAGCCGTTGTTTGTCCATGGGGCGAAACTGCCCGGCCTTCCTGATGTGGTTGACCCGGAAGATGTCCGCGTAGTGGAAGGAGTAAAAGACCCGCCTGATCTTCGGCGTGGATTGCAGGTTGGCAAAGGGATTGCCGGTAGACGCAGGTTTCGGTGGAACTCCGAAAAATCCCAGCGCCGATGGCTGCGGCTTGAAGAACGGATTAGTCGTGCCGTGAGCCGGTGGTGTTGGTGGGCTGGCCAGCCCGAATAGTCCGCCCAGCGTTGATTTCGGCGGGGACGATAGGCTGGCGAGGGTCAATGCGTTTGACTGCGGCGGTGTCGCGAACAGTGCTGCCAGACCCGTCGGCTTTGGGGTCGGCGGGTTCAATCTGCCGTGCCCCTCCAAGGCCTTCAACAGATCTTCCAGATAGTTGCTCGGTGGGTTTCCGCTCATCTGTCGGACCATACACGAAAGCAGCTATGCAGGCCAGCAAGATGGGGATGTAGAACAGTAGAATAGATAGACTTCTCGCGGCCTTCCCGACGCAAGCGAGAGAGAACTTCGCTGGCTTAATACGGAGATCGGCGGCCTCGGAAAGTGGTCGCTGAGCGATGCGCTCGTATGCGGCCCGGAAGCGCAGTTCGAGTGTCAGGTAATAGAGGTCCAGGAAGCCAAGGCAGATCACCGCAACGATCGCATCAAGGGCCAGCTTTGCGGTTCCGGCCTGAACAGCTAGTGCGATGATCGCCGCGAGGATCGTGATGCAGAATGTCTTGGCGCTGGCACTGAACCCCGCCATGCGCGTGACCGCGCCCTGCACCATGTTCAGGTGGGCAATGCGGAGATCGACTAGCTTATCGGGTGACGGTGTTATAATCGGTGCCTGGGTCACGCCTATCGTGCCTTCTCCTGGGCAAACTGAGCGATCACATCGTCGAGCGATCCTTCAGTAGCCGCCCAGGCAAGATACTTCTTCAGCCGCTTCTCATCCTCGTTATTATTCCACCAGCGATACAGCCCTCCATGCGCCTCATACTTCACCTTCTCCCACTCGGCTTTGAGCAGCCATTGCGAGTGTGCGATGAGCAGCTTGTCGGCCTTGTCCACTAGAAGGTGGTCAGTCCCATCGCGGATCACCACACTATCGATCAGGCGCAACAAGTTCTTGTCGATCTCGTTCCAGGGATTGAGTTGCAGCTGAATGACCGAGGCGATGTTGTTAATCTTGGTGAGGACGTTGACGACCAGCGATGCGGCGCCGCTCCCCTTCTCGCTCAGCACCTTCTGACCCATGAGAGTGAAGCTCAGTTCAGCCAGAAACCCCGAGTAGATAGCGATGCTTGTCCGCAGCTTTTCGATCCACTTGGATCGTTCTGCTGTGATGCTGTTGATGTAAACCGCGCGGCCGGCCACGAGGTACGACGTGACAACGCCCGCAAGAGCGCCGACCAGCGCTATCAATGCGACGATCACAGCAAGAGCCGCTGCACCACCCCCAAGTGCCTGATAGATTCGTGTCACTATGTCCATGTCATCCCCCCGCACCAGGTTGGCGCAGATCGGAACGTGGGGCAATGAGAGGGTAAAATAAGCAGGCCTTCGACGAACAGACGTTCTGATCTTAAATTCTGCGGGTCGAGCTACGATTCGACGTGTGAATGTCCGTCTTGGCCAGAAGCGGCCACTCGCCGCGATGCCCGGGAATGGCAGGTTAGTCCCACTGGCGGTAATTCCGCCTGCTGCTCAGGGCCGGGTGACGAATGGCAGGTTTCGGGCTTGCGGCAACCTAACCTGAATGGCCCACTCTAGGCGCAATACCGACACAAGCAGATCAGCGGCTTGCCGTCGGTTTCGCACGCCAGCCGGGCGGGCGGAAAGGTGGCGAACCTGCCCCAGGAAGCCCGTAGCGGCGACGCCATCACGGTGATCTGAATGGCTGCTATCCAGGTTCAAGCTCCCGAACTCGAGATTCCGCAATACCCACAGGCGCCTTTCGGAGGACGGCTCTAGAGGTCCTTAAGCGTCACCCATGTCGGTGCGTGATCGCTTGTCTTTTCCCAAGCCCTGACGTGCCGATCGACCTGCGCGTCGACCAACCTCTCCGCAAGCGGCTTGCTCAGCAGCAGATGGTCGATCCTCAGCCCTGCGTTTCGCGCGAAGGCATTCCGAAAGTAGTCGAAGAAGGTGTAGATCGTCTCCCCCGGATGCATCGTGCGCAGCGCGTCGGTCCAGCCCTGGTCCACCAGCCGGAAGAAGAGCGCGCGGACCTCGGGCGCGAACAGGGCATCCTCGAGCCAGCGCTCTGGCTTGTAGACGTCGAGCTCGGTCGGCATCACGTTGAAGTCGCCGGCCAGCATGACGGGGAGACCGCTCTCTAGCAGGCCGGCGGCATGATCGATCAGCCGCTCGAACCACCTGAGCTTGTAGTCGAACTTCGGACCGGGCCGGGGATTGCCGTTCGGCAGGTAGAGCCCGCCGATCAGAATGCCCGCAACCGCTGCTTCGATGTAGCGGCTGTGCGCGTCGTCGGGATCACCGGGAAGCCCACGCCGGGTCTCCGTGGATCTCGCCCACCCGGCTCAGGATGGCGACGCCATTCCAACTCTTCTGGCCGTGCCAGATCGCGTCGTAGCCGAGGTCGCGGATGGGCTTCTCGGGGAACTTGTCGTCGGGCGCCTTCAGCTCCTGCAGGCAGACGATGTCCGGCCGGTCCTCCTCGAGCCAGCGCAGCAGCACGGGCAGGCGGCCATTGACCCCGTTCACGTTGTAGGTTGCGATCTTCACAGGTCGGGCAGCTCCTGATCGGCGCGACCCCACCCCGACAGCGCCTTCGACGACGCGCGCTTGAGCAACTCCGCAGCATCCCCGATCGTGAAGTGACTGGGCTTGTCGATCGTCTCCATCTCCTTCCAGGTGATGGGTGCCGCGACCGGCGCGTTGGGCCGAGCACGCGCCCCGTAGGGCATCACCGCAGTCGCACCACGCTGATTGCGCAAGTAGTCCACGAAGATCCGACCCTTGCGCTGCGCCTTGGGCAAGGCAGCCGTGAAGTTGTCCGGGTCGCTCTGCGCGACCGCCTGAGCGAGACGATGCGCGAAGTCCTTCACCTCCGGCCACTCCGCGCGCGGGGTCAGAGGCGCGATGACATGCACGCCCTTGCCGCCGGTCAGCATAGGAAAGGTCTCGAGTCCGATCGTCCTGAGGATGTCGCGGAAGTGGAAGGCGGCGGTCCGCACCGCCTCGAACGTCAGTCCTTCGTCCGGATCGAGGTCGAAGACGAGCCGGTCGGCCTTCTCCACGTCCTCGATGCGGGCGCCCCAGCCGTGAAACTCGATCGTGCCCATCTGGACGCAGGTCATCAGCCCGTCGGGCGTATCGATGTAGAGATAGGGCTCCTCGTGTCCGTCCTTCTCGAGGATGCCGACATGGCGCACCTTGTCGCCGAAGCTTCCCGCGTCGTGCTTCTGGAAGAAACACTTCTTGGCGCGCCCCTGCGGACATCGCACCAGGCTGATCGGCCGGGAACCACACCACGGCAGCATGATAGGCGCCACGGTAGCGTAGTAGTCGGCGAGCTCGCCCTTGGTCAGCCCGCTCTCCGGATAGATCACCCGCTCGCGGTTCGTGATCGGGACGGACGGCACGGCGGAAGGCTCCGCCGAGGCCACGGGCGCCTCGACCTCGAGCACGACGGCTTCGGGCTTCTTGTCCTCACGCAGGCCGAGGTAGCTCGGATGCCGTAGCGTGCCCTCGTTGGTCATCTCCGTGTAGGCGATCTCGCAGACGAGCCGCGGCTCAAGCCAGTGCGCACCACGGACCTCCGCGCGCGGCGCTCTCACCGCAGGATCCTTGCGCTCGAGAGGCTGCATTATCTCCATCAGCCGCAACAGCTCGGCATTGTCGAAGCCGGTCCCGACCTTGCCCGCGTAGCGGAGTTCGCCGCCGTCGTGGACGCCTAGTATCAGCGATCGGAAGGTGCGAGACTTGTCGGACGGCGTCCAGCCGACGATCACGAACTCCTGCCGCCTGATGCATTTCGTCTTGAGCCAGCCACCCGAACGCGAGCCGACATACTTCGCCGTGACAAGCTTCGAAATTACCCCCTCGAGTCCCGCGGCGCAGAAGGAGTTGAGCAGTTTCTCGCCGTTGCCGACGATGTGATCCGAGTAGCGCAGGCGACCGTTTTCCTCCGGTAGGATGGCACGAAGCCTTTCCTTCCGCTCGATCAGAGGGAGCGACGTCAGGTCCTCCCCGTCGAGCTCGAGCAGGTCGAACGCGACGTAGTCGATCGTCCCGGGAGCGCCCTTGAGCGCTCCCTGCAAGGCCTGGAAGCTCGACCTGCCGTCCGCGTCCACGACGATGGCCTCGCCATCGATCAGCGCCGACGAGACCTTCAGCTTCACCGCTTCGGAGAGAATCCCGGCGAAGCGGTCGGACCAGTCGAGGCCGGAGCGCGTGTAGGCACGCGCCTCACCTCCGCCCACCGAGACCAGCGTGCGGTAGCCGTCATACTTCATCTCGTGGAGCCAGCGGTCCCCGGCGGGCACAGTGTCCACCAGCTGGGCCAGCTGAACCGATCTGAAAGGAGGCGGCGCCCCGACGAGCCCGTTTCGCTTCGAGGAGGATGCGCGCGCCACGACGACTAGACTCGAATCGGCGCCGGTTCGTTCCAAGCGCGCCCTGCCGATGCAACGCCATGAAATCCCACGAGTTGATGGATCGGATAGAAGGAGTGCCATCATGTCCGACGACAAGACGAAGCGCGGACCCCAGGACAGTTCGCGGATCGCGATGGGGGAAGACTACGAGGTCGATTACTGGACGACCAAGTTCGGCGTCAGCCGCGACCGGCTGCAGCAGGCGGTCGACGCCGTCGGCAACGGGGCCGATGCGGTCGAGAAGCATCTGAACGGCTGAGCATCGGAACCGAGACATGAACAACAACGAAGACGTCGACGCCGCCGCGCACGCCGGCGGACCGAGCGAGCACAACATCTCGACCGATCACCAGCCCAAGGGCTCTGCCCTCAACCCCAGCGACACGCTGGATCGCGAAGGCGAGGAGGTGGAGCCCGGCCAGAGGCGGTGGGACGACGACAGCGCCTCGAAGCCGAGTGTCGGCGAGGCCCGATAGTCGACGAATTCACTCCGATCCGGGCAGGATCGCCTCCTGTCGAGTGCCGCGAAGGAGCTCCGCGAGCTCCCGAACGGCGGTGCTGAGCTCCAGCACCTCCTGTTCGCGCAGCTGATCAAGCTTGTGGTGGAGAAGTTCGATCTCGAGCTCCGCCTTCACGTTGATGCGGTAGTCGTTCTCGGCCGCCCGTCGGTCCACGTCCTGCTGCCGATTTTGGCTCATCATGATTATCGGGGCCGCATAGGCCGCCTGAAACGACAGTCCGAGATTGAGCAGAATGAAGGGGTAGGGATCCCAGGAACGCACCCACGACGTGACGTTCAGCATGAGCCAGATCACGAGGATGGCGCTCTGCACGACGATGAAGTGCCAAGAACCCATCAACCCGGCCAGCCCGTCTGCGAGACGCTGGCCGAGCGTGAGGTCGTCGCCCTCGGCAATGTGGTGAGCATTCACCCGCAAGGTGCGGCGCAACTCGCGCAGCTGCTTGAGGATCGTCATCTCCTGCTCGTGGATCTCGTGAGATACGGACCACACCGACCTTGCCGCGCGGCTCCGCCTGCGTTCCACAACCAACTCCCCTATCTCACCTTGATCGAAGTCGCTCGACCACTCCTCTGAAGCGGCGCCGGACGATTGCAGGATTGCGTCGCGCCTTGCTCAATTCGGCCTCTACTGTTGCCAGCGTTCGCAGGTGACGAGAATGCTCCTCCGTCAAATGCCGTAGGCACTCTTGGACCGGTAGGCGGATCAGCGAACCGTTGTCGAGCCAGCATCCCCGGACAATTCACCGACGGTCCGTCGGGCCCTGAGAGCGGCCAACCTCAAGCCGACAGCAGCGCGATCGCCTCGATCTGACTGCGGCTGTAGCCCTGCTCCAGCATGGAAGGCACCATGTCATCGGCAACGTCGCGCCGGCGGCGTGTGGCGCAGACGAACTGGCGCAAGGCCTCGAGGCGCGGATCGGCGAGCGGCATCGGCCTTCGGCGCGCCAGCAGGAAGTCGACGACGCGGTTCCAGTGGGAGGATGCCTTCGACGACGGGCAGAGGGTAGATGCGTCCGCGTCTCGCAGGGCGATCGCGATCGCATGCCATTCGACCGGGCTCAGCTTCGGAACAGGGATGGGATGGAGCAGCATCGCTCAACTCCTCTTGATCAGGGTGCATCCGCCCGACCGAAAGGGAGTCTGAGGTCGGGCGGATGCGGTCGGAGCGCTGGGGCTCCGGTGGCTGCGGGGACGGACGACCGCAGCGGCACTGGCAATGGATGGGGTCGCCAGCCGCTTTCCCGGTGGTGCGGCCACGACGAGTTCGAGGTCGAGGGAGAATGGCGAAGCGTCCATTCCCGCGTTCTGCCACGAGCCGGGTTCGAGTTATTGGATCGGCGCCGCGTCCCTTGCCGCTTTCTGCTCCGATCGATGAGGAGCCGTGCCAAGCTTCCGCGGAATCGTTCAAGAAACGGGAGCGCGCCCATGGTCTGAACCAGCGGTGCTCGGGTCGCGCGCGCAGCGTGGCGATGATCGCAGGGAGGATGCAATGAAGATAGACCTCTTCGGCAAGACTGCGATCGTGACCGGCTCGACCGAGGGGATCGGGCTCGCCGTCGCCCGCGGGCTGGCGCGCGCAGGCGCGACGGTGGTGCTGAACGGTCGCAGTCCCGAGAAGCTCGGTCTTGCGGTGAGCCACCTGACATCCAGCGTCCCCGGCGCCCAGGTGCGAGGGGTGGCCGCCGACCTGGGCAGCGCAGAGGGCTGTGCCAAGCTCGTTGCCGACGAGCCGTCCTGCGACGTACTGATCAACAATGCGGGCGTGTTTCAGCCGATCGACTTCTTCGACGCCGACGATCGCATCTGGGACAAGCATTGGGCCGTGAACGTCATGTCCGGAGTGCGGCTTTCGCGCGCATACCTTCCGGAGATGGCGAAGAACGGCTGGGGACGCGTGATATTCATCTCCTCAGAGTCCGGCTTCAACATCCCCATCGAGATGATCCACTACGGTGTAAGCAAGACCGCCGACGTCGCGTTGGCAGGGGGCCTCGCAAAGCGCATGGCCGGCACCGGGGTGACGGTGAACTCGATCCTTCCCGGTCCAACGCTCTCGGAGGGCGTGGCCGAGATGCTGCGGGAACAGCAGGCTGCGACCGGCAAGTCGCTCAAGGACGTCGCGGCCGACTTCGTGCGTCAGCATCGGTCAAGCTCTGTCATCCGCCGAGCCGCAAGCGTGGACGAGGTCGCGGCCATGGTCATCTACGTGGCGTCTCCGCTCTCCTCCGCGACGACGGGCGCAGCGCTGCGAGTGGACGGAGGCGTGATAGACTCAATATGAACGGAGCCGTGACGATCGCAGGAAGCATGTCTATGCTCTCCTCCTCACCGAAGGAACCCGCCGCGCATGCCCCATCTGCCTGACTTCGAAGGCTGGGCCATCTTCGCGCGCGTCGCGGAGCGAGGGTCGTTCAGCGCAGCCGCCGAAGATCTCGGTTTAGCCAAGACCACCGTTTCCAAGGCCATAAGTCGGCTCGAGGAGCGAATGGGAGCCACCCTGCTCCACCGCACGACCAGGAAGCTTTCCCTCACGGAGAGCGGACGCCTCTCTCTCGACCGGGCGATGCGCATCCTATCCGATGGACGTGGGCTGGAGGCCGACATCCTGGAGGAAGCCGCCGTCCCGAGGGGGATCGTCAAGCTGGCCGTCACCTCGGGCTTCGGAACGGCCGCGCTCGCCCCGATCCTCCCTCAATTCCTGAAAGAATATCCGGAGGTCGAGCTCGATCTCTGTCTCACGGAGGAGAAGGTCGACATCGTCGCGGAAGGCTACGATCTGGCGATCCAGATCGGCCAGGGCGCGGACTCGTCTCTCCGCATCAGCCGGCTCTTCTCATTCCGACGGCCGCTGGTGGCCGCGCCCTCGTTCCTGGCGCAGCACGGCACGCCCGAGCACCCGCGGGACCTGGCGACGCTGCCACCCATCGTTCCCTCCCACGTGCCGTGGTCGAACGAATGGAGCTTCGAGCGCAAGGGCGAGTCTCCAGTCACCGTGCGCGTCCAAGGCGGCTTCCGCGTGAACAATGCCAGCGCGATGGTGCCGGCCCTGGTCGCGGGCATCGGAATCTGCCCGATGCCGGAATTCTTCGTCTGGCAGGAGATCGCCTCTGGATCGCTGGTCGAACTCTTGCCCGACTGGGTCGCGCCGGCAGGGCCCATATACGTCGTCACTCCTCCCGGAAGGGCCAGGCCTGCTCGCGTCCGCGTGCTGCTGGAGTTTATCCGGGAGCACTTCGCCTCCCAGCCTTGGGCACAGGGGATCGAACGCTGAAGGCACCGACCCAAACTACTCCACGATCGTTCTTACGCTGGTCGGTGCGGCGAGCGCTCGGCTGAAGGGGCATCGCGCATGCGCTTCCGACACCATCTCACCGATCCGATCCTGCGACACCTGCGGAAGGTCCACCGCAAGCGAAACGTCGAGGTCGAGCTCGGCTCCGTCGGGATCTGACTGGCGCAGACCCACCTTCACGGTGACGTTGCTGTCCATCGGCAGGCGGATGTCGCGATCCTGGGCGACACTTTGAAGCGCCGACAGAAAGCACGATGCATATCCCGCCGCCAATAGCTGCTCCGGGCTCGCTCCGCTGCCCGACCCGTCGATCTCAGGAGGGGCTAGCAGAAAACGGTGGCGCCCATCCGATGTGGCGACGGACCCGTCCCGCCCGCCGATCGCGGTCGCCTGAACTTCATACACTCTCGTCATGATCGTCTCCGGGGCGGCAGAAGGCGGAAGTCCTCCTGACGTAGCGCCAAGATCGCGCGTCCCGCCGCCTGCCGTTAGCCGGCGGCTCGTCACATCACTGATGCCGATCCGTGACCAATCGGGAGAGCGGTGCAAGGGCTAGGCAACGACGCCGACCTTTTCGCTCCTCCTCTTCATAAATCAGCAGTTTGCTCCAAGCATTCGGCGCTGCCGGTCACCAGTGTTGTGCACGGACGGTGAATAATCAGGGCGCCCCGACCCGATTATCACCAGTGCCGTGCAGAACGGGGATCACACGATGATCAAGGCAGCTCATTGGCGGAACAAGGCTACGGTCCTCATCACCGCTTTTCTCGCGGGCTGCGCGGCGGTGCCGCGCGATCCGCATTCGACCGCAGCCCTCGAGCCGGTCAAGCTCGGCATCGGAGGCAACCGCGCGTCTCCCGAAATCGATGAGACCTGGTGGAAGTCGCTAGACGACGCGCAGCTCGATCGGATCATGACCGACGCTCTCGCGGGCAACCCCTCCCTCGAGGTCGCCGCCGCCCGCGTCAGGGCAGCTAGGGCCGCGATAGACCAGGCCCACGCAGGCCTGCTGCCGCAGGTCGGGATCGACGTGCAGGAGGCCCGACAGCGCCTGAGCGACAAATACATCATCCCCCCGCCCTACGCCGGCACGTCCCGCTGGGTCGGCACCGCACAGGCCAACCTCTCCTGGTCCCTGGATCTCGCCGGTCGCCAAAAGGCGCTGGTCGACGCCGCCGCATCCCAGACCTGGGCTGCCGAGCTGGACCTGGCGGCGGCGCGGATCACCCTCTCCGGCGCGGTCATGCAGGCATACGTCAATCTTCGGCGAGCCGACATGCAGGCCGGCCTTGCGGACCGCTTCGTAGCCTCTCGCGAAGAGCAGCTGCGGCTTGCCCGCAGTCGCCAGACGAACAGGCTGGGCAGCGACTTCGACCTGCGAGCAGCGGAGACCCTGCTCGCCGAGGCTCGGCAGGCCCGCGTCCGCGCGGACGGGGACAAGGCTCTCATGACGCACGCCCTCGCCGCGCTCGCCGGCCGCGGACCAGACTACTACTCGACCCTGTCCCGCCCTCAGCTCCGGCTAGATCAATACCTGCCCATTCCCACGGAAGTGCCGGCCGACCTGCTCGGGCGCCGTCCCGACATCCTTGCGGCTCAGGCGAAGGTCGACGCAAGCGACGCGGGCCGTCGCGTCGCACGTGCCGATTTCTATCCGAACGTCGACATCAGGGCCTTCGCCGGGTTCTCCGCCATCGGCCTGGGCTCGCTCCTGATGGGCGGCGCCGCGACATACGGCGCAGGTCCGGCGATCCACCTTCCCATCTTCGAGGGCGGCAGGCTTCGCGCGGGCTACAACCGTGCCCTCGCCGAACGCGACGCGGCCATCGCCAACTACAACGATCTGGTAGTCCGCGCGGTGCGAGAGGTAGCGGACGCGCTCTCCAGCGTCGACACGAACGCGAAGGTCACGGCGGAGCAGCTTGAGATCTCACGCGGCCTCAGCGAGACCGTGCGCCTCGACGAAGTGCGGGTCCGCACCGGCCTCGGGGCCCGCCTGGACGTCCTCGACGCCCAGGACCGCGAGCTCGCGGCGGCGCAGCGCCTAACCGACCTCCAGGCGGACGGCGCCCTCGCACGCATCCAGCTCGTCGTCGCACTTGGCGGCGGCTTTCCCAGCATTCACGGCGACCGCACCGCCTCCGCGGCTGCCAACGCCCCCAGGAGGTAAGCATGGCCACCGTAGCTAACGACACCACCCGCACCGCAGCGCCGACTGATCGCGCGGCAGCTGCGGAAACTTCCGCGACGTCCGTCGGCGATCCCAAGCCGAGCAAGGCACGTCGGCATGGATTTGCCCTGCTGGCGGCAGTGCTGCTCGCAGGCGGCGCAGGATACTTCGGATACGAGATGCTGTTCGCAGGCTCCACCGAGTGGACTGACGACGCCTACGTCGCCGGCGACGTCGTCGCGATCACCGCACGCGAGCCAGGCACCGTGGTTGCGATCCACGCCGACAACACCGAGGCGGTGAGGCGGGGCGCGACGCTGATCGAGCTGGATCCGGCGACCGCCGACGTCGGCATGGCCGCCGCGCAGGCGGAGCTCGCGCGCAGCGTGCGTGCCGTTCGTTCCAACTTCGCCCAGGTCGACTCCGCCAGCGCCGAGATCGAACAGGCACGCACGGAGCTCGCCAAGGCGCGAGACGACCTTTCGCGCCGCGCGGCCGCCGAACGAGACGGCGCCGTTTCTGGCGAGGAGGTAGCCCACGCCGCCGACACGGCCCGAGCGGCGAAGGCGGCACTGGACGTCGCAGTCAGCCGGCACGCGCAGGCACTCTCCGCGGTTTCGGGGACCCGCGTCGAAACGAACCCGAACGTGCTCGCGGCCGAAGCGGCGCTCCGGCGCGCGGCGATCTCGCAGGGTCACATGACCCTCATCGCTCCCGTTGACGGCGTCGTCGCCCAGCGAACCGTTCAGCTGGGCCAGCAGGTGACGCCTGGAACTCCGCTGATGGCCGTCGTGCCGCTGGACCACGCGTGGGTCGATGCCAACTATCGCGAGACGCAGCTCGCGGACATCCGCGTCGGACAGCCCGCCACCGTCCGCACAGACGTCTACGGCAAGAAGGTGACCTATCACGGACACGTGCTCGGCCTCGGCGCCGGGAGCGGCAACGCCTTCGCGCTTCTCCCGCCACAGAACGCCAGCGGAAACTGGATCAAGATCGTGCAGCGCCTACCGGTGCGGATCGGCCTCGACCCGGCCGAGCTGCGCCGCAATCCGCTTCAGATCGGACTTTCGGTCAAGGTCACGATCGACACAGCCGACCATTCGGGAGCGCCCGTGTCGCGAGCCGCTACTGCCTTGCCGGACGTCCAGCGCAGTCAGGACGGCGGCCCCGACGTGGATCGGCTGATTGCGCGGATCATCGCCGAGAACAGGGGTCGCTGATGTCCGCTACCGAACCAGCGCCGCTGACCGGGCCCGCACTCGCAGTGGCATCCGTGGCGCTGGCGCTCGGCACCTTCATGCAGGTCTTGGACACGACCATCGCCAACGTGTCGCTCACGACCATTGCAGGCAACCTCGGAGTGAGCGCCGACAGCTCGACCTGGGTGATTACCGCGTTCGCCGTCGCGAACGGCGTCACAGTCCCCCTCACCGGTTGGCTGATGGGGCGCTTCGGCGTCGTCAGGACCTTCGTCACGTCGGTCATGGCGTTCACTGCGGCGTCGCTCCTCTGCGGGATCGCCTGGAGCCTGCCCTCGCTCATAGCATTCCGCCTGCTGCAGGGCGCGGTCTCGGGTCCGATGATCCCCGGCAGCCAGGCCCTGCTCATCTCCATCTTCCCCCACGAGAAGCGCGCGACCGCGCTAGGCATATGGTCGATGACCACGCTCGTGGGACCGGTCGCAGGTCCCATTCTCGGCGGCTACATCAGCGACAACTATCACTGGGGCTGGATCTTTCTGATCAACGTTCCCGTGGGACTGGGCGCCGGCGTGGTAAGCTGGATGCTGCTCAAGCATCGCGAGACGCCCACCCGCAAGCTGCCGATTGACGCCGTCGGTCTCGGCCTGCTCGCCTTCTGGGTCGGCACGCTGCAGACCGTCCTCGACCTCGGCAAGAATGCCGACTGGTTCAATTCGCCCTTCATCACCGTCACCGCGATCCTGTCCGCAGTCGGGTTCGTCTCATGGCTGATCTGGGAGCTGACCGAAGAGCGCCCGGCCGTGGACCTCCGCCTGTTCGCCAACCGAAACTTCGCGCTCGGGACCGCAGCTTTCTGCCTCGGCTACGCGCTGTTCTTCGGGAATACGCTACTGCTTCCACTGTGGCTTCAGCAGCAGCTCGGCTACACCGCCACCTGGGCAGGCCTCGTGTCCGCGCCGAGCGGCGTCGTGGCGGTGATCTGCACGCCCATCATCGCGAAGCTGTCCGGGAGGATCGACGCGCGCTGGCTCGCCACACTCGCCTTCGTCGCATTCGGCATCAGCTACTTCATGCGGGCGGGCTACACCACCTACGCGGACTACTGGCACTTCACCCTTCCGCTGCTCGTCCAAGGCGTGGCGATGAGCACCTTCTTCCTCGCGATGCTCACCATCTCCCTTGGCGACATCCCGCCGGAACGGACTCCTTCCGCCACCGGCATCTCGAACTTCGCCCGCATCACGGGAGGCAGCTTCGCCGCCTCGCTCGTGACGACGATCTGGGATCGGCGCGAAGCGCTCCACCAGAGCCGGCTCGCCGACGCCACCTCGCCCTTTTCCGATACGTTCCGCGGCGCGATCGCTCAGCTTGGTGGCCAAGGTCTCGGCGGACGCCAGGCGGCTGGCGCAATCACCAAGCAGATGGTCGGACAGTCCTATTTGCTCTCCGCGACGGACATCTTCTGGGCGTGCGGCTGGATATCGTTCGGCCTCATCGCTCTCATCTGGCTGGCCCGAAAGCCCGCCGCCCCGACCGGCCCCATCGCCGCAGACTGAAAGGACCAGAGATGAAGAAGCTTATCCTCGCCACACTCGGCCTCCTCGCCGCCTCGCCGCTGGCCGCCGCTCCGGCGCGGCCGGAGGAGACCAAGAAGATGGCCTTCATGCACGCCTTGCCGAACGTGCCGGGCAAGTCGCTCATCGCCGCGGAGGTCACCTACCCGCCCAACGGCGCGTCGCCCCCCCACACCCACGCGCCCTCGTCGTTCATCTTCGCCTACGTCCTGTCGGGCGAAATCAAGAGTTCCGTCGACGGTGCCCCAGTGCGCACGTTCAAGCCAGGCGAAAGCTGGTTTGAGGCCCCTGGCGCCCACCATGCAGTGAGCGAGAATGCAAGCCGGACCAAGCCCGCGCGTCTTCTCGCCGTGTTCGTCGTCGACAGCAATGATCACAACCTGGTCATTCCCGACCACAGGTAAGCGGCTGGAACGCGCAGGCGGCGCTCGTCTGCTCTGCGCCACAGCTCGGTTCGTGCCAGTGCGGAGAGTGGCGGGACAGTCCACCTCAACCTCCGCTTGCCGCCGGCCCCGACTAACGCTCCGAGCGCCGCGTTGCTGCCCTCGGCTATCGACTTCGCCCGGCGCGAAGTCTTCATTCGGCTACTCGAGACCTACGATACACGGGCCCGAAACGAGGCCATACGGTGTTAAAAGATGTAAAAGTCGCGTTTTGATCTGGCCAATTCGAGTAGCTTGTGTGTTATCATCATACACAGGCGGGGGCTGATAAATATACTCGTGAGCCCGCTGGATGAACGAGGAAGGCGTGAGGCAAGCAGGGACCCCGCACGACGAAGAGATATTACACTTTGGGGCATTTCAACTGCTCCGGAGCGAGAAGGTTCTGCTTGAGGATGGCAAGCCCGTTCGGCTCGGTAGCAGAGCCCTCGACCTCCTGATTGCACTCGTGGAGCGGCGTGGCGAGGTTGTGTCGAAGTGCGAGCTCATGGCGATCGCATGGCCCACGACCTTCGTCGATGACAGCAATCTCCGCGTTCATATCGCCGCCCTCCGGAAGTTGCTTGGCGACGGCCATAATGGCGACCGGCACATCATCAACGTTCCTGGCAGGGGCTATTGCTTCGTAAGTTCGGTCTCTCGTTCCGTATCGGAGCGCGACGAGCCGACGAAGGGTTCACGGAAACCGTCTCTCCCCCCGCCGCTCACACGACTGGTCGGTCGAGATGTGGAAATTGCGCGCCTTCTGCAGAGCATTTGCGACCGACGTCTCGTAACGGTCGTGGGACCCGGCGGAGTCGGCAAGAGCACTCTCGCCCATGCGGTCGCGGAACGTTTTACCGAGCAACAGGGTGCTAAGGCCTGCCTGGTCCGGCTCGCGCCAATCGAAGATGGGGCCCTGGTCGCGACCGCGGTGGCGACGGCGCTCGGAATATCCGCCGTCACCGACACGCCGATCGACAGCGTTCTTGCATACCTCGCCGGTCAGGAGATTCTCCTGTTGCTGGACAATTGCGAGCACGTGATCGAACAGGTGGCGGAACTCGTCGAACTGGTCCTGAGGCAGGCACCCAAGGTCCGCCTGCTCGCGACAAGCCGCGAGCCACTCCTTGCCGCCGGAGAGTGGGTTGAACGGCTCAAGCCGCTTGCCGTGCCACCCACTGATGAGGCGCTCGGTCTTGCCGATGTGCTCTCATACCCTTCGGTCCAGCTCTTCGTGGAGCGGGCGACCACGAGTTCAGACACCTTTGCGCTGGAGGAGGGCGACGCAGGCCCGCTTGCGACGATCTGCAACAGGGTTGATGGCATACCGCTCGCGATCGAACTGGTCGCCGCGCGCGTAGACCTCTTCCAGATACGCGGTCTCGCCGTCGCATTGGACGATAGGCTGCTGCTTCAAACCCGCGGCCTTCGCTCCGCTCAGCCGCGACAGCAGTCCTTGGGCGCTGCACTGGAATGGAGCCACGCGCTTCTGACCTGCGCGGAAAGAACAATTCTAAGGCGCCTTTCGGTCTTCCGCGGGCCCTTCACGGCGGAATGGGCTGCCGAGCTTGCGGCGGACCGCGAGCTTCCTGCAGAAGAGGTCCGGGACGGCGTCGTCTCCTTGGCGGTCAAGTCTCTCCTGACCACCGACGCAAGCGGCCCGGCGATCCACTATCGACTTCTCCACTCGACGCGGGCCTTCGCCTCGGGAAAGCTCGCTGAGGCGGGCGAAGCGGAGGATATGACCCGTCGCCACGCCCACCACTTCCGCAATCTGCTCGACGGTGCGCAAGTCAGCTGGGCCAACACCACCCGCTACGAGTGGCTTGCGACGTTCGGCCACACGGTCGACGACGTCCGCGCGGCCTTGAAGTGGGCGTTTTCCGAAGCGGGAGACCCGACCTTGGGGGCCTCGCTTGCCGCCGCCTCCCTTCCTTTTGCCTACCAGCTGTCGCTCATCGACGAGTTCAAGCGCCGGACGGAAGTATCACTGGCGATCTTGGCCAATCTCGAGCCTCGCAACACCGTGGCCGAGATCCGCCTCACAGGCGCCCTCTCCATCCTGAACCTGAATACGGTGGTCGACCGCTACGAGCTCGAGGACACCTTCGCCAAGGTCGTGGAGCTGGCTTCCCGGTTCGACGAACCACGCCATCAAATCGAACCTCTTCTCGGACATGTGTTCTTCCGCATCGAGGTCGGTGACTATCTTGGCGGGGTCGACCGAGCAGAGGCGCTCGGCGACTGTGCCCGCCGGGTCGGCGATCCCTTGGCAATTCTCCTGGCGGACCGCGCCATGGCGCAGGCATTGCACATGTCCGGCGACCTGAACCGCGCCAAGGTTCTCGCGGAACGGGTTCTACGACATCCCGCCGGCGCCATTCCGATGGCCTACAGCCAAGCGACGGTCGATCGCCGAGTTTCCATGAGGATCATCACTGGGCGGATACTGTGGCTCGAAGGGCTGGCCGATCAAGCCGCCGCAGTCATGGGCGAGGCACTTGCCCTCGCGCGCGAGGACGGCCCTTTCTCTACCTGTCAGGCCCTCGCGCTGGGGGGCTGCCCGTTGGCCTTCTGGACCGGAGACGAAGAGGCGGCTGCTCGGCTGACGAGGGAATTGATCGTCGAGGCGAGACGATTGACGCTGAACCGGTGGCTGCAGATGGGCCTCTGCTTCGAGGCCGCGCTCGTGCGAATGCGTAATTCCGCCCGGTTCCCAGGGGGCGCCGAGGCATTGCTGCAGGAGCCCCCTCGGCCCGCCGGCGTGATGCAGCACGAGCTGATCGCAACCGTGGACGAGACGCTGGCAACGCCGCCACTCGCCCGGCGCGCCGCCAAGGGCGAGTCGGGCTGGTGTGGTCCGGAGCTGGTGAGAGCCGACGGCGAGGCGCTGCTACGACTACACGGCATGTCAGCAGCCGGAGACGCGGAGACAGCGTTTAGAGAAGCCGCGAGAATGGCCATAGCGCAAGGGGCGTTCGCCTGGCGGCTCCGGGCTGACACAAGTCTCGCCGGCTTGCTCAAGTCGGTCGGCCGGCAGGATGAAGCCGTCGCGGTGCTTACCGAAAGCATCGCCTGCTTCCGAGAGGGATTTGGCACACGCGACATCCGCCGAGCTTGCGCACTTGTAAATGAGATGAGCGGAGGCGCTCAGCTCATCCGGCAACCTCCGTCAATAGCTTAGCCCCAAGCGAAGGCTGACCGTTCGCGGGCGGGCCGCAGTGATGCTGGGCGCGAAGTTGGCGTCGAGTGGCTTCGCCGAGATTGGAGCGAAGCTGTTCAGCAGATTGGATGCGTCGAGACCCGCTGTCCAATGGCCAGCGAAACTGATCTCCAAGTGAGCGTCAACGAGCGCAGAATCTCCGATCTTCCGGTAAGAGGCGGCGCGGCTCGAGACCAGGTTGCCCCGGTCCGACAGGTAGGTTGCATCGAGCCGAACCAACCCGGCTAGGCTGCCGGAGCCCTTCCAGTGATACGCGGCGCCGGCAGTTCCGCTCCATTCCGGCACGTTGGCAAGCTTGTCGCCTCGCCTCAGTTGGAGCGTGGGGTCGGGCTGGATCGGCTGTGGGCCGACCAGGCGCGCTCGATTCCACGTGAAGCCGCCGTTGAATTCTATGGATTCCCAGGGCCGATACGTCAGTTGGCCTTCCAGTCCCCGCGAGCGGGCGCGGCCGGCATTCGCGATGTAGCTGAACAGCGCAGTGGGAACGAGCTGCTGAAGATTGTGCCACTCAATGTCGAAAAGCGAGCCGGAGAAGAACAGCCTGTGCTGATCCGCGTTGAGCTTCCAGCCAAGCTCATAGTCCCAGACGAAGTCTGCGTGATACGGTGGCGCACTGAGGTCAAAACCGCCGGGATAGTTGGGACCGCCGGCGCGAAATCCCTGAGCCGCCTGCACGAACAGAAGCTGGTCGTCCCCCGCACGGTAACTGAGCTCCGCCTTCTTGAACACCGCGTCCTGGGAGAACGTCTGAAACGGCTGCTCGCCGGTGGGCTGCCCCGGGAAGAACTGCTTGATGATGGTCTGACGATCCGTGCGACGCGAGTTGAACCAGCGCAGACCACCTGTGGCAGTGAGCCGCGGCAGGACCTCGTAGGAGCCCTCCGCAAACGCCGCATATTGGTCGAAGCCGTCGCGATTGTCTCGCGCGAACAGCAGACCTTGAGCCGCCCCCGTCTGCGGATCAAATACCAGCAGGCCGCCGGGCGCGGCAGTCGCCACCAAGCCGTGACGGTAAGTCCGCGCACGCTGACCAAAAACGCCGACCGTATACTGCAGCGGACCACTTCCCGACGACGCCAGGCGGACCTCGCCCGACCAAGCGCTGACGCCCTCGTCCGAATACGAGCCGGCAGGAACGATGCCGGGGCCGAAGCATGTCTTCTGCCAGGTGAGTTCGTTGCAGTGGAACTGCGCGAGTAGGAATCGCGTCGTGTCCAAAGTGCGCTGAACATTGCGCTTCTGATAGGATGCCGTAGCCGTCAGCTCGCCCCAGCCAAAGTCGGTGGTCGAGATCAGGTTGGCCATGCGCGAGCGGTCGTGCCACGGCGTCCGAACGTAGCTTTTGGAAACGTAACGGTCCGTAGACGTGCTGAAGCCGGGATAGGTCTCGAAGGAATTCCCCGTTCTGAGGTCCTGATAATAGGCAATGCCGGTGATGAGCCAGTTCGGCGTCGCCTGAAAGGCGATCGAGCCACGTCCACCGTAGCGATGCTCCCAGTTCAGATCTCTTCCGACCGTCTGAGGCAATCCAATGTCGGACCTTGGAAGATCGTCGATCCACCCTCCCTCCCGGACGTGGTAGCCGACGATCCGGACCGCCAGGCGGTCGGAAACCACAGGAAGATTGGCAGTGCCGTAAAGTCTTACGGAAGGGTTGCCGCCATCGGTGACGCCCACGGAAGCCTCGGTGGAAAACTCCGTCCGGTCCATAACCGGCCGACGGGAGATGATCCTGATTGCTCCCCCCATGGAGCCGTTGCCGTAAAGCGTGCCTTGGGGCCCGCGTAGAACCTCAACCCGATCCACGTCCCACAGGGTCAAATCCGGTTGGCTATCGCCCGTATCAAGCGACCCCCCGGGAATGCCGCTGACGGGAATCTCGTCATAGAAGAGCGCGACTTGCGGCTCCCCGGCGGACTGAAGACCGCGAAGGGCGTAGCGCTTGTTGCCGGGACCAGAGTCGATGTAGCTCAGTCCGGGCACCAGTCTCGCTACATCAGCGAAGCTCCGCACATTTGCTTCCTGGAGATCCTCGCGGTCGATCGCGGTTATGCTCATTGGGACGCGGCTTTGCGGCTCCGCGCGCTTTGACGCGGTGACAACGATCTCAGAGGTCGGCGTCGCTTCCTCGGCGCAAGCCGGGCTGCTGAAAGCAACAAACGCTACGGCCGTGCTGCCGACTGCCGCAAGTTTGTTGGCGCGGCTCGCAAAAATCATGACCCCGTCCCCTTCGGAGCCTTTTTACCTCAGCCCGCAAACTATGCGCGCAAATCGTTGTTAAGAGCATGTCCTCGCAAGCCTGGTCAGGCTAGGTCCCGCTGGTGACATCGACAAACCCCACTCCTTTCCAAGCCGGCGGGGCGGAGACCGACACCGCGCCGCTACGAAAGCTTCACCTGACGATAATGCTGGTGGCGGGACTGGCATTCGCACTCGATCTGGCCGAGGTCATGCTGGGAACGGGACTGTCGTCAGTCTTTTCAGCCGCGCCGCACCGCCTCGGCCCCGATCAGCTCGGGCTTCTGCTCGGGGCACCATTTGCAGGGGCAGCCGTGGGAGCCCCGCTTTTCGGGTGGATCGCCGGTCGACGCGGCCCAGTCCGAACACTGGCATACTGCACCCTCTGGCTGGCCGTCGCGTCGGTCCTGACATCTCTGAGCGGAGTGCCCGGACAGCTCACGGCCACCCGCTTCCTGGCAGGCATTTCGCTTGGAGCCTATCCGCCAGTGATGGCCGCTTACTTGGCGAACATCGCACCCCCCCGGGCGAGTGCGGCCCTGATGTTCGGCGCATGCGGCATCGCTTATCTCGTGGCCCCGCTCGCGCTCTTCGCGCTGCGCGGCCTCACTCCCGTTCAGCCGATGAGCATCGAGGCCTGGCGCTGGGTGTTCGGAGTCATAGCGGCCCTGGCGCTCGCTTCGAGTTTTGCCTTCCGCTGGTTACCCGAGGCCCCGGCTTGGCTAGAGCGAAGGCAGCTGACGACGGAAGCGGAGGCGTCACTCGCGCGGCTAGATAGAAGCGGCCGCGCGCCGAAGCTGCTGGAAAGCATTCTGGCCCGCACGGGTCGAACGCACTCGGAACGGCCGAGTAGACCAGTCCCAGGACGAACAGCTGCCATATTGGCAATGTTCGCGCTTCAGCCGATTGCCGGCGTCGCTTTCCCGCTTCTAACCGGGCCAATGCTCCTGGCTCGCGGCGTGAGCTTGACGGGGTCGCTCAACTACGTCGCGATAGCGGCTGTTGGCCCGGCGGTGGGCGCGTTGACCTTGAGTCTATTCATCGACCGGATGCCACGATGGAGTGTCGTCGCCTGCTGCGCCGCTTCGATGGCCTTGCTGGCGCTACTTTTCGTATTGGGCTCAAACCCAGGCGCCATCGCAATGGCGGTTCTCGGATACGGCGTGTTCAATGCTCTCGAAACAGCAGCGTTATTTCTGTTTGCCGCCGCAACCTTCCCGCTCGAGCGCCGCGCACACATCACTGGAGTCGCCTTCGGGTTAAGCAGGATCGTAGCCGCGGTCGCTCCCTATGCCTTCCTGCCGTTGGTTCGCTCCGGTCGTTCGGATCTGGTGATCTCCATAATCGAGACGACGCTGGTTGCGACAATACTCCTCGCAGCCGCCGTGCGAGACTGAACTCAAGCTGCCGCAAGCTCGACTGTGCTCCGACGCCAAGCGGACGGGCTGTTCCCGACGATCCGGCGGAACAGGCGCGAGAGGTGAGCCTGATCGGCGAAGCCGCACGCCAGCGCCACCTCGCAAAGGGGCATGTCCGTGCCCAACATCAATGCTCTGGCACGCTCCAGCCGCTGCTGCATGATGAAGGCATGCGGAGAGATGCCCAAGCTCTTCTTGAAGGCTCGGGAAAAGTGACTGGAGCTCAATCCTACGCAACGTGCCAGATCTTCGATCATGATCTGACCCGCCAAGCGTTCTACGATCGCTGCCTTCGCCTTCCGGATCTGCCATGGTGCAAGTCCACCAGCTACAAGACCGACGTCCCCGGCGCGCGGTGGACACGGGGTCAGAAGAGTGACCGCTCGCCCTATCATTCGTTCGGCGCCGATCGGGTCGTGATGGAGCGCAGACCGGGCCTCGAAAAGAAGACACACCAAGGTGGGTAGATCCACCGCTGCGGTCATCTGACTTGAAGTGTTGAAATCGTGGAGCATCCGGGCTCGCCTCGTCCTTCGATATCGCCCTTCGAGTGAAGAACGGTAGCTGACCCCGGACTACCTCCGTCTTGAGATTTCACCGAGTTAATGGGCGCAAATTCAGTGTAAATCGAAGTTGTATTATCTATGTTAGTTCAGCGGGTTATATTGGGGCAGAGATTCACACGCATTTACGCGGCCCAAAAGACACGTGCAGCCCTTCGGCGTGGTATGTCGCTTGAATTTCTTGCATATTCCAGCTCCGAGGCCAGCAGGGTCCTAACGCCCGACCAAAGGCGACAATCTAAAGATTGCGCAATTCAGATCACATGCCCGACAAGACGGCTCAGCCCATCGACGTCCGATGCGCTATCCTGAGAGCGTTGGAAGCTTCAGGCGGCCACGGGAGTTACCTCTTCGCGGTCAAACCCGCGGCACCGCCGACAGTTGAACCTCGAAAGCCTCGACCACGCTATCAGACGGAGGCCTCGGATCCGAACAGAGTTCGGAGGTCGAAGCGCCGCGTCGCCACGTCCGCCAGCGTGTAGCGGTCCAACACGGCCAGGAATGCCGCCGTCGCCTCGTTCAGGACATTGGGGAGGCCGCAGGCGCGCGCGATGATGCAGGCGCCGCAGTCGACAAGGTCGAACCCCTCCTCCGTGTGCCGGATCACGTCGCCGACGACGATCTCGTTGGCAGGTCGTGCAAGGCGAATACCGCCGGTGCGGCCGCGCGTCGTCGCGATGAAGCCGGCACGGCCCAAATCCTGCACGACCTTCATGAGATGATCCTTCGAGATGCCGTAGCGCTGCGCGACGCCGGCGATCGACGCGGGCTCATCGTGGCTCGCCAGGTGGATCAGAACGCGCATCGCGTAGTCCGTGAATCTAGTGAGCCGCATTCGCCAGAAATAGGCGCCAAAATAAAATATGCAAACGGGTTGCATGTTTTCTCCCGGCAGAATAGATGCATTTCAGATACCTCTTTTAGGGAGAGTCGCGATGACCACACTCGACGAAGCTCTGCTGCCGGGCCTGCTCGACAGGTTCTACGAGCGCGTCCGGGAAGACGCGCTGATCGGACCACTCTTCAACGACGTGGTGAATGATTGGAGCGCACACCTTGTCCGCCTCACCGACTTCTGGTCTTCGGTCATGCTCACGACCGGGCGCTACAAGGGCAATCCGATGGCGCTCCATCTCAAGCACGCGCCGAAGCTGACGGCTCCCATGTTCGACCGCTGGCTCGCCATATGGCGGCGGACGACAGACGAGATGCTCCCGTCTGCGGCAGCGACGGCGATGCAGGCCAAGGCAGAACGGATTTCGGAGAGCCTGCAGCTCGCCCTGAAAATCAACGATCCGGCCGGAAGGGCGGCGATGCTCTCGAAACCTGCTTCGGCGCCCTACCGGTCGACGCCGGTGTTCAGTTCGGAGACTCTTCCTGCGGCGCTCAGACGCGCGCACAGCACGAAGGCCGGAACATGGGGCGTAATCCGGGTCCTCGAGGGTCGGCTGCGCTACACGGTGGAGCAGAGCGGCGAAGAGACTATCCTAGACGCGACCCGGCCCGGCAAGGTCCGACCGCAGGAGCTCCATCACGTGGAGCCTATCGGCGCGATCAGAATGCGGGTCGACTTTTACGATCACGATCCCGGCCTCGCCGCCTGACCCTCGCCTACAAGTCCCAAGAAGGAGTATTCACGATGACCAACCCGCTCTCTGCGGGAACGATCGCGCTCGTCCGCGCGAGCGTGCCCGCCCTTGCCGCCCAAGGGGCCCAGATCACCCAGAAGATGTATGCGCGGCTCTTCCTGGACGATCACATCAAGGCGCTGTTCAATCACGGCAACCAGGGCGAAGGCGGTGCCCAGGTTCATGCGCTCGCGGCCGCCATCCTAGGCTACGCACAGAACATCGAGAACCTTGGCGCACTCGCACCGGTCGTCGAGCGCATCGCTCAGAAGCACATCGGCTATCACATCCTGCCCGAACACTACCCCTACGTTGCAAAGGCCCTGCTCGGCGCGCTCGAGGAAGTGCTTGGCGACGCCGCCACGCCGGAACTGCTCGCCGCCTGGGGAGATGCCTTCTGGTTCCTGGCCGACATCCTGAAGGCCCGCGAGGTCGTCATCCGCAACGAGATCGAGAAGTCCGAAGGCGGCTGGGAAGGCTGGCGCCGGTTCCGCGTGGAGAAGAAGGTCCGGGAAAGCGAGGTGATCACCTCCTTCGTCCTGCGGCCCGTCGACGGAGAGCCCGTGATCGCCCACCGTGCGGGTCAATATCTCACCCTCCGCCTGGACCGGCCCGGTGGCGAGACGCTCAAGCGGAACTACAGCATCTCCTCGGCCGCGAACGGAGAGACCTACCGCATCTCGGTGAAGCGCGAGACGCAGGGCGCAGCGTCACGCTGGCTGCACGACTTCGTCCATGAAGGCGACGTGATCGAGACGACACCGCCTGCGGGCGACTTCTTCCTCCCAGAGAAGCCGCAGCGGCCCGTGGTGCTCCTCAGCGGCGGGGTCGGACTGACCCCGATGGTCAGCATGGTCGAGACGATCGCTCGAGAGCATCCTCACCTCGAGACCCACTACGTTCACGGCACCACAAGCAGCGCAACCCATGCCATGGACGATCACGTCCGAGCGCTGTCCAAGGACAACGACAACATCCGCGTCGCAACCTTCTACAGCCAGCCCGCTGCCGCCGACGCCGCCGGCCACACCCACGACGTCGATGGGAACATCACGATCGAATGGTTGAAGGAGAACACGCCGATCACCGAAGCTGACGTCTACCTCTGCGGTCCGAAGCCGTTCCTGCGCGCGTTCGTCAGTGGGCTGAGTCTCGCTGGCGTGCCGTCCGACAAGATCCACTACGAATTCTTCGGACCCGCCGACGAGCTGATCGCAGCGTGATCGCTCGGCTGCTACGATGGCACGGTCGCCGTGGCCTCGACCACGACCAGCATTCCGTCGAGGGCCAGCCGCGGCACCGGGACCAGCGTCATGGCTGGTCTGCAGCCGGGCCAGACTGCCTTGAGCTGCCGGCTCGTCACGGCGAGCTTCGCTGAGTCACAGTCGGCGACGAAGATCTGCAGCCGCATCACGTCCTCGGTGCTGCAGCCGATGTAGGTCACTGCCCGGGCGACGTTGCGGAGCGCCTGCGAGAGCTGGCTCTCGAAGGTCTCCGGCAGCGTTCCGCCGGCGTCATGGCCGCTCTGTCCCGCCAACGTGGCGATCCGCTCACCCGGCGGCGACACGGCCACGTGCGAATAGCCCAGATCGGTGACAGGCATCAGCCCAGACGGGTTCAAGTAGCGCGCCGACATCGGAAATCAGTGGTAGCCGACGTCCGGCCTGAGCTTGCCCCGGAAGACCCAGTAGGACCACGCGGTGTAGGTCAGGATGATCGGCATCAGGAACAACGTGCCGATGAGAAGGAAGGCCTGCGTGCCAGGTGCCGAACTCGCCTCCCACAGCGTGTAGTGGCGCGGCACGATCATCGGCCACAGGCTTATCGCCACCCCCAGGTAGGACAGCAGGAACAGCGCGAGCGCGGCGAAGAAGGCAGCGACGTCCGGTCCACGTCCGCGAAGCGCCGCAAAGCACGCGATCGCCATGATGACCGTGGCGACAGGTATCGGCGCGAGAAGGAACAGGTTCGGCGTCGAAAACCAGCGCGCAGCGATCGCCGGATCCATGATCGGCGTCCAGACGCTCACCGCTGCGATCGCAACCAGCACACCGGCCAGGCAACGCTGCCCCATCGCGCGGGCCCAGTCCCTGAGCTCACCCTCCGACTTGATGATCAGCCAGCCTGCGCCGAGCAGACCGTAGCCGCACATCAGCGCAAGGCCCGTCATGACCGAGAAGGGAGTGAGCCAGTCCCAAGAGGAGCCCGCGAAGACCCGCCCCTCCACCTTGAACCCCTGGATGAACGACCCCAGCACAGCGCCCTGCGCGAAGCTCGCGATCGCCGAGCCCACGGAGAAACCGCCGCTCCAGAAGCGCTGCAGCCAAGGTTGCTCGAACCGGAACTCGAACGACACTCCCCGAAACACCAGCGCCAGCAGCATGATGAGGACGGGGAAGTAGACGGCCGGGACAATGATCGCGAAGGCCAGCGGGAACACCGCCAGCAATGCAACCCCTCCAAGGATGAGCCACGTCTCGTTGCCATCCCAGATCGGCGCGATGGCGTTCATGATCATGGGTCGGTCGCGCTCGGGTGCCAGACCATAGAGCATGCCCACGCCGAGGTCGAAGCCGTCGAGCAGCACGTAGAGGAACACGCTCAGTGCGATGATCACGACCCACACCGGGATGAGGTCGAAAGCCATGCCGCTCATCATGCCTTCTCCGCCAGCCCGACGATCGGACCGCTTGGCTGAAGCCCCTCCACAGGCACGTCGGGCAATGCCTCGGTCGGCCCGGTCCGCACCATCCTCGCCATGACGGCGATGCCGGCCGGAAACATGAGCAGGTAGACCGCGGCGTAGGCCAGGAAGGACCAGAGAACGTCCGGACCCGTCAGGGAAGGTGAAACCGAATGGGACGTCCGCAGCAGACCATAGACGGTCCAAGGCTGGCGTCCGACCTCCGTCGTCGTCCAGCCGGCGAGCACCGCCAGGAAGCCGGAGGGGCCCATCCACATGCAGAGCATCAGGAACCATCCGGAGCGATAGAGCGCACCGCGCAGCCGCAGCAGCCAGGCGACGCTGATCAGCGCAAGCATCGTAAGACCGATGCCGACCATGAGACGGAACGACCAGAAGACCGGCCACACTGGCGGCCGCTCGTCCGCCGGGAAGGTCTTGAGCCCTCGCACCTCGCCCCGCAGCGAGTGGGTCAGAATGAGGCTGCCGAGCACCGGCACGTCAACCGCATAGGCGGTCCTCTCGGCCTTCTGCTCAGGCCATCCGACGAGCGTCAGCGGCGCAGGCGCCGCAGTCTCCCATCGCCCCTCGATCGCGGCGAGCTTGGCGGGCTGATAATGCGCCGTGTTCAGCCCGTGGAGATCCCCAAGAACGATCTGGAGAGGCACGAACACGGTCAGAAAGCCCATCGCCATGCGAAAGATGCGCCGGCCGTCCTCGAAGTACTCAGGCCGGCGCAACAGCCACGCGCCCACGCCGAGGACGACGAAGCCCGTCGTCACGTAGAAGGCCGCCACGTTGTGCATCAGGCGGAACGGAAAGGACGGGTTGAAGACGATCGCGGTCCAGTCGACCGGGAAGAAGCGGCCGTCGTGGAACTCGAATCCGGCCGGCGTCTGCATCCAGCTGTTCACCGAGAGGATCCAGAAGGACGACATCAGCGTGCCCAGAGCAACCATGCAAGCCGCGAACAGATGCGCCCACCTCGGCACGAGCCGTCGCCCGAACAGCAGAACCCCCAGGAACGTCGCTTCCAAAAAGAAGGCCATCAGGTCTTCGTAGGCCAGCATGGGGGAGAGCACGTTCGCGGTCGCATCCGAGAAGCGCGACCAGTTAGTTCCGAACTGGAACGGCATGATGATCCCCGAGACCACGCCCATGCCGAAGGACACCGAGAAGATCCGCGTCCAGAAGCGCGAGATCCGATACCAGGCCTCGTCCCGCTTGAAGAAGAACAGCCCCTCCAGAACCGCGATGTAGGAGGCGAGGCCGACGGTGAACGCAGGCAGCAGGATGTGCCAGCCGATCACCCAGGCCCACTGGATCCTCGACAACAGTAGCGGATCGAGGCTCATGCCTGGCCGCTCTCGCGCCACCAGCCGTTCGCGGCCGCGATCGTCTGAAAGTGAACCGCGGCGACGTGGCTGGCGTGGATCAGCTGAGCGGTGTCTTGGCTGTAAGCCGCGCGCAAGTGCCCGCGGATCTCAGTCGAGGGCTGCGTCTCCGCCACACCCTTACGCGAAAGCTTGAGCGCCAACTCGAAGCCCTCCTGAGGAGTTGCAGTAATCAGGGATGGAAGCCAGGTGTCAGCCATTGGATAGCCCCTCTGTTGCAGAAGCATACTTGCCGCTCGGATAGAGCGCGTCTTGAACGTCGCGCTCATTCCTAGGACCTTCCTGCCGCGCTTAGAGGTTGCTCATCCCTCCATCGACGATGAGCTCGCTTCCGACCGTGTAACGGCTTTCGTCGGAAGCGAAGTAGACAGCGGCGTCGGCGACCTCACGTGCCTCGCCGAAGCGTCCGACCGGAAGCTGGCCGAGGATGGAATCTTGCATCCCCTTCAGTTGCGCCTCGTCTAATCCAAGCTTGCCGTATAGCGGCGTGGCGATGGGGCCGGGGCTGATTACATTGGCCCGGATGCCGCGCGCGATCAGCTCTCCCGACAAGGTGCGCGCCAAGGAGATCAGCGCAGCCTTGGTTGCCGAGTAGACGGTGGAGTTCGGCATGCCGATCCGTGCATTGATGGACCCGTTCAAGACGATCGACGCCGGATTGCCGAACAGCGGTAGCAATGTCTGGACGAGGAAGAACGGCCCCTTCACGTTGACCGCGAACGAGCGGTCAAAGCCTTTCTCGTCGAATGCCTCGACCGGTCGAAAGTCGCCGACACCCGCGTTAACGAAGAGGACGTCAAGCGTCTTGAACCGATCCTTGATCGCCTCGGCGATCCGCGCCTGCGCCCCGACGTCGCCCGCGTCCGCATGGATCGTGACGACGTCCGGACCTAGCGCGTTCACCGCCGCGGCAAGTTTCTGCTCGCTTGTTCCGGTGATCGCGACGTGCGCGCCCTCGGATTGGAACCGGCAGGCGGCAGCTAGTCCAATCCCGCTGGTCCCGCCGGTGATGAGTGCTGTCTTGCCCAAGAGGCGGGTCATCGTGGTCTCCTATCGAAAGTGCCATGAAAGGCCGGAGTTCAGGATCACCGGATTCAGAGTCACTCGGGCGCGGGCAGGCAACGCGCCTCCCGGGCCGTCAGCGGTGCCGTATGCATTCACGCGGACCCACACCTTCTTCGCATCGAAAAACCATGAGAAATGCCGGTTGAGCCGGACCTCGGTTCCCGCCTGGGCGGTAGGCCCGTAGCCGTTAGAGACGTGCAGGTCGCGGATCGAGCTGTCCCGGACGTGATAGACGAGCGTGTAGTTCAGACCGATGCCGAGATACGGCTTCCACGCGCTCGCGGTTTCGACGTTGTATTGAAGCGAGAGCACCGACGGACCGTATTTGGCGGTCCCGAGCTTTCCCGCAGCCGCCAAGGTGCCGGCGCCATCGATGCGGGCGGTCGGCGGAATGCCGATGGCCAGTGCCACCGACCAGCGGGGCGAGAGGAAGTAGCCCGCCTCCGCCTCGAAGCCGGTGTTGTTCTTCACCGACGCGTCGCCTCCTGCGACGGGCGCACCGCCGAGCTTGACCCTCGCGCTCGCGTCGAAATTGGCAAACGCCGGCCCTCCGCGGAGAAACCACCGAGGGTCGTCCTGCGCATGAGCCGCGGTGGCGAAGGCGAGAGCGAGGCCGAGAGGGCCTATCCGGAATAGCCGGCGCATCAGAAGGGATACCGCGCTTCGCCGGCCTGGACGGAGATCCAGTGCTCCGTCGTGAACTCCTCGATTATGCCCTTGCTGCCGAAGCGGCCAAGACCCGAGTTCTTCTCACCGCCGAAGGGCAGCTGCGGCATATCCACCGCTGGAATGTCGTTGATGTGGGTCATTCCCGCCTCGATCCTCTGGGCGATCCGAAGAGCCCGCCCCTCGTCGCGGCAGAGAACGCCGCTCGTCAGGCCGAACTCGGTGTCGTTGGCCAGTTCGATCGCGTGCGCGTCGTCGCGTGCGCGCAGGATCGGTGCGACCGGGCCAAAAATTTCCTTCCGCGCGATCTCCATGTCAGGAGTCACGTCCGTGAAAACGTGCGCTGGAAGATGCAGGCCCTCCGCGTCGCCGCCCAGCAGGAGCCTTGCCCCCTGCTCGTTCGCTTTCGCTATCATCGCTTGAATGCGGGTAAGCTGCTTGAGGCTTATGACCGGACCGAAGGCTGTAGCCGGATCGGTGGGGTCGATAGTCTTCAGCGCCCTCACGCGCTCTACGAACCTCTCCACGAATGCGTCGTGGATCGCGTCAGCCACTATGATGCGGTTCACCGCTATGCACATCTGGCCCTGGTGGAAGAACTTGCCCACCGTCGCGACGTGCACCGCATAATCGAGATCCACATCCTCGGTCACGAGAAGCGGCCCGTTCCCGCCAAGCTCAAGCATGGCCTTCTTGATCATCGGCGCGGTCACGGCGCCTACCCCGATGTGGCGTCCGACCTCGGTCGAACCGGTGAAAGAGACGACACGCGCGGCGTCATGCTGCACGAAGCCGTCGCCGATCGTGCCGGCCGGGCCGGTCACCACGCCCAACACGCCGGGTGGAAGACCAGCCTCCTCGAAGATCTTGGCGATCAGCATCCCCCCGGTGACCGGGGTCTCGCCAGCCGGCTTCACGACGACGGCGTTGCCGAGCGCCAGCGCCGGAGCGATTGAGCGCATGCTGAGATGCATCGGCCAATTCCAAGGCGATATGACAGCAACCACGCCGACCGGTCTGCGGTAGATGCGGTTCTCCTTCCCCGGATAGTCACCGTAGATGATCCGTCCCTCCACCCGTGAGGGCAGCGTCGCCGCCTCGAGCACGGAGTTATGGACGGCCCACCATTCAATCTGCGCCTTGGCGATCGTGCTGCCTGCCTCATGAACGAGCCAGTTCACGATCTCCTCCTGCCTGGCCTCCATCACGGCTGCAGCCCGCCGGAACACCGCCGCGCGTTCGCCCGGGATCGTGTCCGCCCACGCCTCCTGTGCGGACTTCGCGGACGAGTAGATCGCCTCGACGTCCGACATGTCCGCCTCGACGAACTCGGCGACCAATGAACCGTCCCACGGATTCTGCACCGTCAGGCGGCTGCCGGACGATCCGGGCTGCCACGACCCACCGATGAACTGTTGACCGAACGTGTAGGGGGAATCCGCTCCCACAGAAGTATGCATGTTCACGACGCGCTCCCATTGCTGCTTGGCGCGACAACTGGGGCGATAGGCTCGCAATCTATTGAACGTAGCGCGCATCCCTTGTTCCTGAACCGCGTCTCGGAGCCGTCGCGACGAAGGCGACAGCCGATGCGTTCAAGGCAGGCGGAAATTTTCAAGAGAATGCGGCGTCGCTCGGAAAAGTCTGCAGCCGAAAGGAAGCAGACCGATGAAGACCACCGCAGCCGTCTCCCGCGCACCCAGGGAACCGTTCACGATCGAGGAAGTCGACCTGCCCGACCCCGGGCCAGACCAGGTGCTGGTGCGGATCGTCGGCGTGGGGCTTTGCCATACCGATCTCGCAAGCCGAGACGGATTGCTGACCGCTCCGTTCCCCGCGATCTTCGGCCACGAGGGCTCCGGCGTGGTGGAAGCCGTGGGCGCAGGCGTAACAAAGGTGGCGCCTGGCGACGCCGTCGTGCTCGCACCGATGTCTGACGGCACCTGCCCCGAATGCCAGACGGGGCAGCCCATGTATTGCGACCAGTTCACGCCGCTCAACTTCCAGACGGATTCCGACAATGCGGTGGCCGCCCTCACCAGCGGTGGGCATGCTCACATCGAATTCTTCGGTCAATCGTCCTTTGCTCGGCACGCGCTCGCGCACGAGCGCAACACGATCAAGGTTCGGGCAGATGCGCCGCTGGAGATCCTCGGCCCCCTCGGCTGCGGCATACAGACCGGTGCCGGCACCGTCATGAACGGCCTGAAGCCGGAAGCGGGTTCGTCGATTGTCATTCTCGGCACCGGCGCCGTGGGGCTTGCGGCACTGCTCGGCGCCGTCGTTTGCGGCTGCGCCACCGTCATAGCTGTCGACAGGATCGCCGCGAAGCTCGAGCTCGCGAAGTCCCTCGGCGCGACGCACGGCATCGACACGAGCGATGGCACGGATGTCGGAGAGGCGATCCGCCGGGTGTTGCCCCGAGGCGCGGACTTCATCGTCGATTCGGCCGGGGTTCCTGCGCTCATCGCACAGGCTGTGAACGGCATGAGCCAGCGTGGGACCCTCGCATTGGTTGCGGTTCCTCCAGCCGCCGACCGCAAGCTTGAGCTTCCTTGGCTTCAGATGCTGCTCGCTGGACAGAAGGTTCAGGGCTTCATCGAGGGGGATTCCGTGCCGGACATCTTCATCCCGCGCATGATCGAGCTCAACCGGCAGGGGCGGTTTCCCTTCGAACGCCTGATTTCGACCTACCCCTTCGAGCGCATCAACGATGCCGTGACCGACCTCCACGACGGAAAGATAATCAAGGCCGTAATGCAGGTGGCGGACCAGTGACCGCCGACTTCGCAACTGCGGGCCTCGACCGCCTTCAACGTGGTCACCTACGGCACTTCGACAATCTCTCCCGCCAGCCGCAGAACGACTGGTCGCTCATGAAGGGGCGCTCGACCGGACAGGACGATTTTGGAGGCTTCCGCTTCCAACTGGCCTACATGATGTGGGCGCTCGCATTGACGCACGTTCACCGCATGCCGGCGGCACCCGGCCTCTTCAAGCAGACCTTCGAGCGACTGTTCGAGAAGCTGCTTCTCCCCGAAGTATGGATGTATTGGCGGGACGTCAGCCAAGGCGGGACGGTCTTCAACGCGCACTTGTCGGATCAGTATCGCGAGGAGTGGGACCCAGTCCGCCGCGACAACATCATGTATAGCGCCTACGTCCAGTCTTGCGCCCTGCTCTACCACTATCTCTTTCGCGACGATCGCTACGCGCAGCCGGGTTCGATCACATTCCGGCACTGGTCCTACTTCTGGGGCGGGGAGCCCAAGATCTTCGAATATGACGAGACCAGCCTAAACGAGCACGTCTACTGGCTGATGGCCGAAAGCGGCTTCCTGGGCGTCGCGTGCGAGCCAAACTGCATCTTTCAGATCTGCAATCAGCCGGCGATCCTGGGATTTCGGCTTCACGACCTCGTCCACGGCGGGAGTCGCGCGGCCGAAGTTGTCCGGAGCTACGAGGCCGCGTGGGCCGAATTCGGCCGCACTTCCGACGACGGTCACTTCATCGTGATGATGGCGGCCGACACCCACGCCGTCCGTCCGAACCGGCTGAAGTCTCCTTGGGTGGACGCCTGGACCGGCGCCCTCATGAACATGTGGAACAGGGAGCTGGTCCGCCAGGCCTATCCCCGCCAGGCCGACGACCTCATCGAGGATCGTCTGGACGGCACCATGACGCTGCGCATCCCGGACCGACCCGACGTGATGGGGCAGAAGATCGTGAGCGACGACTGCGACTTCGGCTGGGCCGCTGCCTGGACCTCGGAACTGGGCGACGACCGTCGCCTTGCAGGGCTCCTCGCCCACGCGGACAGATACATGTGCCCGCGCTGGCGGGATGGAGGGCTGCACTACCCTCGCAACGACAAGCCCGAGGACAGGTTTGGCAATCGCACGCTGGTGGAGCCCCATACGGGCAACGTGCTCCTCGGCTATGCCCGCCTCAACGTGCCCGATGGGCTCTGGCGTCTGTATAACGAACCGCTTGAGGAGCAATTCTTCAGGCGCGCCGCTCTGACCCAGGTTGACCAGGGGGTAGAACTCCATCGCGCCTTGCACGACGCGCGCGGGCTCGCCTTCAGAATGGCTACAGTCGGGGCAGGCGAAGCGAGCGTGACGTTAGGCCGCCTTCCCGCGGAAGGCTGGCGCCTGTGCTGCGACAGCGTGCAGGTCGCCTCCTGCGCCGCCGGAATCATCGAGCAGACCTCCGGCGAGTTCCTCGCTCCGTCTCCAAGTGGGGACGAGATCGTGATCCGATGCCCCGACACGTCTGTTCACGACTATCTGCTGGAGGCCGCATGACACCGATACCCGTCCGCCCTGCGCCAGTGGGAGGCGCGTTCGATCTCCTCGACCACAACGGTCGGCAGGTGAGTGACGCAACCTTCCGCGGCCGCTTCCTGCTGATGTTCTTCGGCTTCACGAACTGCCGCACCGTGTGTCCGCGGGCACTCGAGCGGCTCTCCAGCGCCCTCGAGGATCTCGGCGCGATGGCCGACATGGTGCAGCCGCTCTACGTGTCGGTGGATCCGGCGCGGGACACGGCCGAACGCATGCGCGACTTCCTGTCCCCTTGGCCGCGCTTCCTCGGTCTCACCGGTTCGCAGGAGCAGATCGAGGCCGTGAAGGCGGTATTCAGGGTGTTCGCCCGTCGCCGCGACGGGCCGAACGGATACGATGTGCCCCACAGCGCCATCACCCACCTCTTGGACCCGATGGGTCGCCACATCGACTACTGGCCCGACGTCCTATCGGCGGGCGAGATCTCCGACCGGCTCTTCATAGCCCTGTGCCCCCATGCGCAACTGAATCAGGAGGAGGGTCCCAACGATGCCCGCAGAAATTGAGATAGCCGTTCTGATCGGCAGCCTCCGGTCCAACAGCTCCAGCGGCCGCCTGGCCAGGGCCATCGAGAAGCTCGCCCCGACGCACATGTCCATGCGCGAAGTTCCGATCGGCGACCTCCCTCTCTACAATCACGACAAGGACGGGGACCACGCGCCAGCCGCCTACAAGCCCTTCCGTGAAGCATTGGCGGCCGCCGACGGGGTGCTGTTCGTCACTCCGGAATACAATCGGTCGACCCCCGGCTGCTTGAAGAACGCAATCGACGTCGCCTCGCGTCCACATGGCGAGGGCGTGCTCATTGGAAAGCCCGCTGCCATCGTGAGCCAATCTCCCGGCTCGCTCGGCGGGTTCGGGGCGAACCACGCCATTCGGCAGTCGCTCGTATTCCTGAACTCCCCCGTCCTGCAGCAGCCGGAAGCCTATGTCGCGAACATCGGAAGTGCCTTCGACGAGCGCGGCTCGCTGATCAGCGCAGCTCTCAGCGACCTGCTGGGAAACTTCGTTCACGCCTTCGCCGAGCTGATCGCCAGATCGCAGTTCCAAGTCGCGTGACCAAGGCGGTCTGGACCGTCTTTCCGACTGGCCACCTGCGAAGCTTGAGTCCGAGCCGATCCGCGTCATGAGGGCACATGAACGACAGTCATTCGAACTCAGGCCGGAACGGCGACCCGGAGGACTGGATCGATCTCCTAGTCCTTCCCGACGCGGTCGAGGTCCATCTTCGGATCGGTCCTCGGATGCCCTTGGGATTGAGGGTCCACTCGGGGGAGCGCGACCGGCTGGCGAAGCGTCTAATGCGCAGCTCCGGCGGCCGCATCCTCGAAGGCGGACGGTGCTGCGCATTCGGTGTCGACGCCGCCAAGCAGGCTCAGCGCCTCGCCGAGACTCTCGGCGCAGCGATGCGGCAGCTCGCATCGAAGCCGATCAGTCAGCGTCATGTGGAGCGCGCCCTGGCCATCTCGTCCGCAGAGCGACTTCGTTGGGGCAAGGACGGCAGGCTTCCGCAAGCTGGCAGCGCAGAGATCCGACGCGGCGGACCGGTGACGCTGTGGACCTATTCCCCCGTAATCGTCGAGCGGCTGGCCCGCCATCCCGAGATCATCGCCAGCTGGCGGGAGCGGGACAGGCTCGCGCTGGGCTAGATCACCTGTTGGCGTTCCGGAAATCCGCGCCTATGAGCGCGGTCGGACGAGCGGCAACGCTTCGTCCGATGATCGCGCCGGTTCCCCGAGAGGGGATTAAAACGGGAATGGGGTGCGGGCTTCTGGCCCAACTCCCCAGCTGTCCCTGCAACTGTAAGCGGCGAGCGAGATGCATACCGCTCCTCCTCAGCGAGGGGCAGCCACTGGGTTCTGCGGAAAATGCGCAAACCTGGGAAGGCCCTGCATCGAGCCGCGACCCGCAAGCCAGGAGACCTGCCAGCGCACCGGTCGCTCTTGCCTAGGTCCAGGGATTGGCCAAGGCACGGTAAATCTCCGTCTGAGCGACGAGCATGCGGCTGGGGCCGCATCGGCACACGCAGCGGGCGCATGGCGTCCGTCCGTCGGCGTGCGCCGGCCGCTCGCGCGGCAGGCCCCACCGTCAGTCGCGACGCTGGGGCAAAACGATGAAGAGTATACGGACATCTCTACTGGCACTGGCGATCTCGGGACCCGCCCTTGCACAGACCAATCCGGACCAGCCAACCCGCGACCAGAACGGCGACGTCGTCCTGGTGACAGCATCCAGGTCAGGCGACGCCGTCCCGCTGCGGGAGCTGGGCGCGTCAGCGACCATCGTCGACGACGACGCCTTGCGCGAGCGCCAGACCCGCATCGTTTCGGACGTCCTGCGTGACGTGCCCGGCGTCGCCGTGAGCCGCACGGGAGCCGTCGGAAGCCAGACCCAAGTCCGCATTCGCGGCGCAGAGGGCAACCACACCCTCGTGCTCATCGACGGCATCAAGGCGTCGGACCCCTACGACGGCGAATACGACTTCGGAACCCTTCTCGCGGACGAGGATGCCAAGATCGAGGTGCTGCGAGGTCAGCAGTCGTCCCTCTATGGCTCGGACGCCATAGGTGGAGTGATCAACTACATCACGCTCACCGGAGCGGAGGCACCAGGGATCCGGCTCCGCGCGGAAGGCGGATCGAACGAGACGTTCAGCGGCGGGGCGCGCGCTGCCGGGGTCACCGGAAACCTCGACTACGCCCTCTCTACCAGCTTCCTCCACACCGGAGGTTACCCGGTCGCGGTCGGAGGCAGCCGCGACGTCGGCTCCGACAACCTCGGAGCCTCCATCAAGACGATCTGGACGGCAGCCCCCAATCTCCGCGTTACGGCGGTGGGCCGCTACAGCTACACCGACGCCGATACCGACGACAGCGACAACGTCTTCGGCAGCCCGACCTACGGCCTCACCGTCGACTCGCCCGGCGTGCACTTCGTCAACAAGGGCGTCTACGGCCTGGTGCGCGCTCAACTCGATCTTCTTGACGACCGCTGGACCAACGCGGTCACAGGCCAGGTTGCGGACACTCGACGGACTGGCTGGGACGTGGCGAACACGAGCGCCGCTCCAGCAGGTCAGGCGGTGACCAAGTCATCCGGCGACCACGGACGGCGCCTGAAGGGCTCCTACGAGAGCTCGTTCCGCTTCGGAGGCGAGGAGGTGCAGCAACGCGTCACTACCGCTCTGGACGTCGAGCGTGAGAGCGAGCGGACCACCCGCTCGCCCTACGGGGCCTTTCTCGGCTGGCGCCACACCAGTAACGTGGGGATTGTCGGCGAATACGAACTTACCGCGCACCGCCGCCTCTCGTTCGGAGGGTCGGTTCGCTACGATGACAACAGCCGCTTCGCCGACGACACCACCTACCGCATCCAATCGAGCTACAGCCTCGAAACGGGCACAAGGCTTCATGCGGCATACGGCACCGGCGTGAAGGCGCCCAGCTTCAGCGAGCTGTTCGACTTCTATGAGGGCCGCTACATCGGCAACTCGAGCCTGAAGCCGGAGCGGTCCAAGGGCTACGAGGCCGGCGTCGAGCAGAGCCTCCTCGATCGGGCCATCGTTCTGGACGTCACATGGTTCGACAATCTCCTCACGGACGAAATAACCACCGTATACGACGCCAACTTCGTGGCTCATCCCGAAAACCTGCCCGGTAAGACGAAGCAGCAGGGCGTGGAGATGTCAGCCGCCGCGCAATTGCCTGGGGGATGGCGCCTGGACGCCAGCTTCACGCACCTTCACGCGCCTCAGGATCAGGACGTCACGCTCGATCCAGCCACCTCATCCACCGGCACGTTCCATGGTCAGGCAGTCCGCCGTCCCAAGAACGTCGCGAGCGCGAACCTGACGTGGGCCCCGGCGGACAAACCGTTCAGCGGAACGGTCACCCTCCGCTACAACGGAGCTCAGAACGATCTCTTCTTCGGCTATTATCCACCGAGGCTCGAGCGCCTGCGCAGCTTCACCCTGGTGAACCTGAACGCATCCTACCGACTACTCAGTCACCTTGAGCTTTTCGGCCGAATCGAGAACCTCCTCGATCGGGATTACCAGGAGGTCTACAGCTTCGAGACGCCGGGCCGCGCTGCATATGCCGGCGTCCGCGTCCGCTTCTGAGGAGAAGACGATGAAGATGGATCGGTTCGGCGGGAGCCCCGCCGTCTCATGGGCGTGGGCATTGGCGCTAGCCCTGGTGACCGTCGCGGGGACCCTCGCCGCGGCTTGCATGATGCCCTTCGTCGCACTGGCGGTGATCTGCGCGGCGACCCTGCCGCGCTCGAAGGCGTTCATCGCCGTCGGCACGGCCTGGGGCGTCGAGCAGGCGCTCGGCTTCGGACTGCTCGGCTATCCCGCAGACGCCCACGCGGTAGGCTGGGGCCTCGCACTGGGAGCGGCCACTATCGCGGTCGTGCAGGTCTCCCGGCTGGCGCGGGCGGATCGGAGCATCGTGGAGGCGTCCCTCGCGTTCGCCGCCGGCTTCGCGACGTATGAGCTCGTCCTCTACATCTACGGCGCTGCGATCGGAGGGGCCGACGCATTCACGGTTCCGATAGTCCTCGCTATCGGTCGCACGGAACTCACTTGGTTCGCGGCTCTGCTAGTCATTCGCGAGAGCCTACGTATGCTCCTCCCGCCGCGGCTGGTCGCGAGCGCCAGCGCCGCATGAGGGTGGCCTCCCTCCTGCCGAGCGCGACCGAGATAGCGGTAGCGCTCGGCCTCGGCCCATCTCTGGTCGGGCGCTCGCACGAATGCGACTTCCCGCCCGAGGTGCAACGCCTCCCCGTATGCACCGCCACGAAGCTGGAGAAGGGCCTGACCTCAATCGAGATCGACCGACGGGTCCAGGAGATCGTGCGACAGGGCCTGTCGGTCTATGAGGTCCACGCCGAACTGCTGCGCACAATGAGGCCGGACGTGATCCTCACTCAGACCCAGTGCGCGATCTGCGCGGTAACGCCCGCCGACCTCGAGGAGTCACTCTGCGCCTGGACGGGCTCGCGTCCGGAACTGGTGTCCCTCGCGCCGGACACCTTGGACGACGTGTGGGGCGACATTCGCCGCGTCGGCGCCGCGACGGGGCGGGATCGGGAGGCGGAGCAGGTCGTGGCAGAGCTTCGCGCAGGGCTGGACCACATACGTCAACGCTCCCAGGGCCTCGACCGACGTCCTCGGGTCGCGGCGATCGAGTGGTTCGAGCCGCTCATGGGAGCCGGGAACTGGATTCCCGAACTTGTCGAGATCGCTGGCGGCGAGCCCCTGCTCGCAACCGCCGGCCAGCATTCGCCAATTCTGGAATGGGACCGGCTAGTGGAGGCTGATCCGGATCTCATCGTGCTGATGCCCTGCGGGTATCAGATCCCGCAGAGCATCGCCGACATCAGCGCGGTGGCCGACCAGCCCCGGTGGCGGCTCCTGAGAGCGGTCGCGGAGGGAAACGTGTTCGTCGCCGACGGCCATCATTTCTTCAACCGTCCGGGGCCCAGGCTTGTAGAGTCCGCACAGATCCTGCTCGAAATAGCCCTAGCCTCTCAACGCGGAGGGCACAGTGGTCCCGGCTGGATAAGGCATTCCCGCACCGACCAGCCCTAGAGAATGCTGCCGATCCGAGGGTCACCCCGGCGCGGTCAGACCTTGACGAGCGGCACTTCCGCGATGCGCGTCGTGTAGGCCGGCGACCTGTTCTCCGCGCGCATCCGCCAGCCGCGTTCGAAACCCTGCGCCGCCGGCACGGCCGTGAAACGCCCGAACCGCCCGTTCACTTCGTCCAGAGCGGACATCAGGCGGTCCCGCCGCTCGAGGTCGCCCTCGAACAGAGTGCGCGGCCGAAGCTCGGCTGCAACCAGATCGTCTAGCATGACGCCCGCCTTCGTGTAGGCGTGACCGTCTCGCCAGGCAGCCTCGACGCCTCGGCGAGCCGCTGCAAGCAGCTCCATCGAGTCCGACGTCATCGGCCGCAGCCGCATGCGGCGGGCGCCCTGATGCTGCGGTGCGTCCGTCTTGAAGCGATTGGTGTGGAAGAAGACCGTGAGCTGTCCCGCGACGAGCTCATGCGAGCGCAGCTTCTCCCCCGCGCGCATGGCATACTGCGCCACCGCGCCCATCAGCGTCTCGCGGTCGGTTGCGGGCACCCCGAAGCTGCGGGTCACGGCCATGCCCTTGCGCTGAGGCTCGACCACCTCGACCGCGCTCGCCGGAACGCCCTGAAGCTCGGCAACCAGACGCTCCAGCACGACCGTTCCCAGCGCTCGCGCCTGCTTCAACTGGAGGTCGCGCAGCTGCCCGGCGGTGGCGACGCCGAGTTGGCCAAGCTTCGCGGCAGTGGCGCGGCCGACGCCCCAGACATCGGCAACCGGAAAACGGTCCAGCACCCAGTCGCGCAGCAACGGATCCCGCAGGTCGGCGACCCCATCGAACAGCGGGTTCTTCTTGGCGGCGGCGTTGGCCAGCTTGGCCAAGGTCTTCGTCGGTGCGATGCCGACGCAGGTGGGAATGGTGGTCCAGCGACGCACCTGATGGCGCATCGCGTTGGCGTGCGCGACCAGATCGCGGTCGCCGAAGGGTGCGAGATCGAGGAACGTCTCGTCGATCGAGTAGATCTCGACGTCGCCTGCGAATTCCTCGACCGCAGCCACCACCCGCCGCTGCATGTCGCCATAGAGCGCGTAGTTGCTCGAAAGCACCTTCACGCCGTGCTTGTCGAGCCGGCCGCGGATCAGGTGGATGGGATCGCCCATCCTAACTCCAAGCGCCTTGGCCTCGTTCGAACGCGCGATGGCGCAGCCGTCGTTATTGCTCGCGACCACCACCGGCACGCCGACCAGACTGTCGTCGAACGCGCGCTCGCAGCTGACGTAGTAGTTGTTGCAGTCGATGAGCGCGATCACGCTCACCGGCGGCAGCGCCTCGCGAGCGCCACCACCACCCCCCAAATCTCCGTCGTCTCGCCGACCGGGATCGGCTTGAAGCCTTCCGCCTCCGGCACCAGCCAGAACCGCCCGTCCCTGCGACGAAGCCGCTTCATCGTGCGTTCGCCGTCGACAAGCGCGACGACGATGTCACCGACGCGAGCCTCCACTGCCCGGCTCACCACCACGAGGTCGCCGTCGTAAATGCCGGCGCCCGTCATCGAATGCCCGCTGACGCGCATCACGTAGCTGGCCGCCGGATTGTCGATCAGCCAGGCAGCGAGATCGATCGGCTCCTCCATGTCGTCCTGCGCCGGGGACGGGAACCCCGCGGGAGTGGTCTCCACCAGCAGCCGCGCCTCCATCGGCTCCAGCGCGAAGGGCAGTTCGTGAAGTGTCAGCAGGTGCATGCGATCTCTCTCGGGACGGAAGCTCCTACGCTTCAACGAACAAAAAGGGAACGACGCTCATGGGTTATGTTGGGGATAACCGTGCGGCCGCTCGGGCCGATCCGGCAACCTCGTGCAATGCATAGAGCGCAGGCTGGGGCCAACTCCCGAGATTGCGGCCCGCGGCCGACCGCTTCTGCCGAAGTGCCGGCTGCGATCAAACTTGGGCAGCTCCGTCCTCATCCCTCCGGTCCCCGCCTGAGGGGGCACTCGCGGCGAGTGCCGTCGGCGACCCCACAGTGCCATTCCACGGCCCACGGGGAGATTCGGACGCGATACATTCACGGAAGGCGCCGATCGTTCAATCGGGCGCAGCGAGCTTCCACGTATGCGACCCTTCGAAGGACGTCCTCCAATGCGATCACCTGCCCTCACCGACGCAGACGACCGGCTCGACGAGGCTCTGCGCGAGACGTTTCCGGCAAGCGACCCCGTGATCCTCGATAGGGTCGCCGGGAAGGAGAACTGGGACGTGGCGAACGACCTGCGCAGGCTCGAGGTCGCACACCTCAACAGGCTCGCGGCCGAGACACTCGCGCTCTACGTGGCGACTAAGGGGTGCCGGTGGCACATCTCCGGCCCTCGCCGCCACGATCACCAACGGCTGCTCGACGAGCTGGCGACTCGGTTGCTCGCCAGCCTCGACGGTTTGACGGAGCGGGTGCGAAAGCTTGGGGCTGGGACGATATCGTCGATTTGGGACGTCGAGACGCACGCGTCGCGGCGATGCCCGCCCATGTGCAGCGCTCCGGAGATGCTGGGCTGGCTGCTTGGAGAAACCAGGAGTCTCGCCACGCTCATGCACGACTGTCGCCGCTTGGCGGAGACGGCAGGGGACATCGCCACCTCAGGACTTCTCGAGCCGTGGATCGAGGACGCCGAAGGGCGCTGCTTGCTTCTTCAGGATGCCATCAACCACGCCAACTGAGGGACACTCGACATGGCCTGTCTTCTCGCAGCATTCCTCATCGGCATCGTGGCCGGCCTCCGCGCAATGACCGCGCCGGCCATGGCGAGTTGGGCCGCCGCGCAGGGTTGGATTGGTCCCCTGCACGGTTGGCCCGCCTTCATGAGCTATCGATGGACGCCGTGGATCTTCACCGTCGCGGCTCTCGGCGAGTGGGTCACGGACCAGCTCGCCGGCACACCGAGCAGAACCGTCCCGGTGCAGTTCACGACACGTGTCGTCATGGGAGCCCTCTCCGGCGCGGTCTTCGGGGCGGCAGCTGGGTCCTGGATAGGCGGACTGCTGGCCGGCGCCCTCGGGGCCGTAGCCGGGACGCTCGGCGGAGCCGCGGCCCGCGCCGGCCTCGCGCGTGGCTTCGGCAACGATCGCCCCGCGGCGTTCGTGGAGGACGCTGTCGCCGTGGGGATCGGGGCGCTCGCGGTGGCGATCATCTGATGAGCGGCATGCCCGACGCGAGCATCATCGGAGCCGGCCAGACCGGTCCATCGCCCGCGGTCCGGCTCACGAGCGCTCGCACGGAAATGGCGATCCTCGAGCGACACGTCCTCGGTGGCGCCCGGGTCAACACTGGGTGCGACCCGACGGTCGCAACCCACCCACTATCAGGGATGCATTCGGCCCCGATCTTGGGCTCGCGCCAGGCAGAGCGGGCCATTGTGCAGCTTTCGTGCACAATCATCTGCCCGCCCGGCGGCTAATCGGGTGCCGCGAGAGGGAATATCCAGACGCCATCAACTCCGAACCGGAGAAACAAGATGAAACTGGATTTCGGCCTCGGCACCAAGCACGCCGCCCGTCTGGTGAATGGCATGCTGTGGTCCGTGATCATGCTGGCCTTCACCGTGATGGGCGTGCGCTGGCTCGCCCATTACTTCGATAGCATCCTGGTCGCGATTGCGATCACGGGTCTGGCCATCGTCAGCATCGCCTCGCTCTTGAGCGAGGGGCCGCTGCCCCACCGTCCGCACTGATCCGCGCAAACGTCACAGCCGCGGCAGGCTCGTTCAAGAGAAGCCGTCCCGCCTCTCTTACTCGAATCGAAACGATCGGAGACAGAACCATGAGCGAAGCATCCCAGCTCGAGCAGTCCGCGTTGCAGACGACCAAAGCCACCGCAATGCGAGTGCACGCCTTCGGCGGTCCGGAGGCCATGAGCCTCGAGACGGTCGAGATTGCGCCTCCGGGCGAAGGCGAGATCCTCGTTAGGGTGTCGGCCGCCGGCGTCGGCCCCTGGGACACCTGGGTTCGCGGCGGCAAGAGCGTGCTTCCGCAGCCGCTGCCGCTGACACCCGGCAGCGACGTGGCGGGAACGGTCGAGAAGGTCGGGCCGGGCGTCGGCCGCTTTGCGGTTGGAGACGAAGTCTACGGAACGACGAACACGCAGTTCACAAACGGCTACGCCAGCTATGCGATCTGCATGGCGCGGATGATGGCAAAGAAGCCCAAGAGCCTGTCCTTCGTCGAGGCCGCCGGCGTGCCCGTGGTGTCCGTGACGGCCTGGCAGATGCTGTTCGACCACGCCAAGGTGCGCGACGGCCAGACCGTCCTGATCCTCGGTGCGGCGGGAAGCGTAGGCAGCTTCGCCGTCCAGATGGCAAAAACCGCTGGCGCGCGCGTCGTCGCGTCCGCGAGGGCCGACGGCAAGGCCTTCCTCGAAGACCTTGGCGCGGACGTCGTGATCGGGCCACTCGAAGACGCCGACACGCCGCTTCCACGCAGTGTCGATGCCGTGATCGATCTCGTCGGCGGCTCTTCTCAGCGCCTCGCGATGGACGCCCTCAAGCCGTGGGGCATTCTGATATCCGCCGTAGCCCAGCCCGACGAGGCCGCTGCCAAGGAGCTCGAGATCACCGCCCGCTTCATTCTGGTGAACGTCAACACCGAGGAGCTGACGCAGATCGCTGATCGCTTCGATTCCGGAACGCTCAGGGCGAGCGTCGGAACAGTGCTGAAGCTGGAGGAGGCGGTGAAAGCCCACGAGATGATCGAGGGCCGAGTGCCGCACGCTCCCGGCAAAATCGTTTTGGAGGTGAGCTGATTCACCGTGTCGTTGCAGGGCAACGGCGATGGGCAGGCGAGTGCTCAAAGCGGAGGTTGCGGTCGTCTCGACGTCCGCGCTCGCTGCACGGCCCATCCGGCCAGCTCTGCCGTCCTAAGGCGTTGGCCGAACGGCACCACGATCCACCTCCGGGCCGCCGGCAACTAGCCATCGTCCACGTTCATGGCTTCGAAGACCGGCGACCTGCGGGTGACGCTCGCCAGCGAGCCCGCCTGAGACCGGGTCGCCGGCGCGAAATGACCTGGCCAGGACGGCGGCTGCGCGTGCGCTCGGCGACCAGAGTGCATGGGCGAGGCAAGCTCTACCAGGACGGCGGGTCGTAAAGCTTGGAGCGCCTGATCTCCCCGGCAAAAGTGGTCTCGCGCCGGATGCGCGCCTTCTCTGTCTCCCACCCCCGCCCGTCGCCCGTCGGAGGCGCCATGATCTGGGTGATCAGGTCCCTCGGATCCGCGTTCCACCTGTATAGGCCGTCTGACGAGCGGGCCTCGGCTTCGCCGAAATACAGGAGGCGGACCTCGCGCTCGTGGGCGAATGCGCGTCGCTTAAGCATCAACGCTTCCGCGAATGCGGCCGGGGCAGAGCCGTCGACCCCAGCCTCGACGATGGCCTTCAACGCACCTTCACCGCGATACCTGACCCGCCCGACGAAACACCGCTGCTCCAACCCGGGATGTGCCGCGACAAGCGCCCTGAGCAGCCGGCGCGGAGTGGAGCGGATCCGCAAATGCGACGATCCGGGTCGAGCGTAGGCCGCCCACATCCAGTCGGCGAGATACGAACGTGTCCAGCATTGGCCCACTACTCCCTCCCTCAAAGCCGGATCGAGAGGGGCGCCGGCGAGATCGCTACCAAGCTTCAGCTGAAAATTCTCGAAACCGTCCGGCCAGGAACTCGGCGGGGCGAACGCGATCTGCTTGCGATCGAACGCCTCCACCACGTGCTCACGCTTCATGATCCTGTAGACGTGGCGATCGAGATCCCGCTCTCCCATGTGCAAATGCGGCATTGCTCCTCCCACCGGGCCGGCGTGCAGCCTACCCCAGTGCTGACTGCGGCGTGCTCGGTCGCAGCCTAGCGTCTGCCCCGCCGCGTAGCCAAGGCGGTCCTGCTCCCCCAGGTCAAGCTGCCGCGAATCTAGTGCGACTCAGTTTTTCTTGATTACGGCAGTTGACAAAGCGATCTAGTGTGACCAAAACAGATCTAGTTTCAACCGAAGGACCTCATCATGGATTTCACGTTCGCCGCCAACTCCGCTGACGTCGCGACAAACATCGAGCGCTACGACGGGGCTTTAGAGAAGAGCAGAGAATTGCAGCGCAGGGCGAGCTACCATCAAAGCTGGTATGGAGTCCGAAAGGACGACGACACCTGGATATTCGGCCCGTCCAAATTCGTCGGCTACGAGGCGCTCGACGCGGACGAATACGTCGAGAGCGCGGTCGAGCGTAACGGCCGCGCTACGGAGACGCACCTTCAGAAATGGTTCACGGTGGTAGAAGACACCGATCCTCTGCACGTGGAACTGATGGCCGCGCTGCGAAGCCGTCTTGGAGAGCTGGGACTGACGCCCCGGGCGACCACCAGGATCAACATACTTCCGTCGGACCGGCAGCCCGGCAATAGGCGGCGACAGCGTGTCCAGCCTAGCCGCGATGACGACCTCGTGAACCTTCTGATCCGGGTTGCGTCCCGCCTGTCGCCTGGCGATCGAACCCGGCTCCAGTCCTCGTTGTAAAGATCTCGGTCGGGCGGAACAGCAATCCGCGAACCGTCCGGCGGCTGATCGCGGTCCGGCGCGACGAACTCGTAGCGTCGCTCTTCGCAGTCACCGCCGGCGGTGGAGCATCTCGAGTTCCATCGCGCACCAGCGTCCATCACGCCGCTTGCTCCATGGTTACCCCCCTTGTTGCCCGTGGGACGGAGCGAAAAGAGGAACATATCATGAACGAAATTTAGAGACGAAAGGCTCCGCGATGACGAAACCGGACGAGGTGGACCTGACGGGCGTTTCGCCACATTGCAAGGCGGAGACGCTTCGCCGGATCGGAATCCTGCGGCGATATGCGAAACTCGAGCACCCTTCCGACGATGATGCCAAGGCCGCAGCGAGTGAAATGGGCTTGCCGGTCGCCTCGTTCGTCAGGGTAGTGTCGGCCTGGAAGGCGCACGGACGCGCGGACGCGATACCGGGCGCCGTGGGACAGGGAACGCAGAGGTCGCGGGAGAGGATCGTCGCGGCCAGAGAGGCGGCGGTCGGCCCCGATAGCCCTCAGCGGCGTCCTGCCGCAGCGGCACGCCGAGACCTTGCGACGGATAAAGGCGGTGGCCAGCTACCTCGAGATTGAGAATCCGTCCCTCAAGAAGAGCGTCTATTGTTCGCCTTATGTTCCGCCCGCAACGCCGCTTCGTCAATACCTCATCAGCGAGACCAACGGCACTTCTTGCAAACGGAAAGCACGAGGGCGTTGGAACGCGCCGTGTGGGTGGCCCCCCGTGCAGCGTTGCGGTCGCTAACGGTTTCGGCGCAGCTCCCGCTAGTCATGAGCCGAGCCAGGCGACCTCCCGTTTTTACGTCTGATGCCTCATCCTATCAGTCATCTCGGTCGATGGCACTACGCCGTGTCCATGGCGCGTTGCGCGGCAAGCGCGCGTTCACGTCCTTCTCGGTGACCTACAATCTTGTCGGGATATCCAGAGACCGGGCCGGGATCGTGAATCGCCGGGTCGGGCACGTTGCGCAGCTCGGGAAGCCACTTCCGTATGTAGGATCCAGCGTCGAATTTCTCGCTTTGAACCAGCGGTGCCATGATCCGGCCGAACATGTTGGCATCCACCCCCGTGCCGGCAACCCACTGCCAGTTGACGCTGTTGTTGCCATAATCCGCGTCGAGCAGCGTGTCCCAGAACCAAGACCATCCTTCGCGCCAATCGATTAGAAGATGCTTGGTCAGGAACGATGCAGTAATCATCCGCACTCGGTTATGCATCCAGCCGGAGTGCCAAAGCTGTCGCATGCCCGCGTCGACGATCGGGTAGCCGGTCAGCCCGCGTTGCCAGGCGCGCAAATCAGTCGATGCTTCGCGACCGGCGCGCCACGGCAGCCGATCAAACTTGCGGTTCCCGTTGATCCAGCCATAATCGGGCATCGCCAAGATCAGGCTCCGCGCGAAATCGCGCCAAGCCAGCTCCTTCCGGAACTTGTCGGAGCCTCGATGCCCAGCGAGGCCATGCCAGACGGTCGCCGGCGAAATCTCTCCGAAATGCAGATAGGGCGACAACGCCGACGTCCCTTCCACGCCTGGAAGGTCGCGGGCGTGTTCATAGTCCGAGATGCGGCGAGCGAACGCCCGCAAATGCGCGGCGGCCGAGTCTGCACCCGGCTCCAGCGAAAAGCCGCTCGCCCAATCGGGCGAAGTCGGCCGCAGAACCCAATCCTGGAGGCGATCAGACTTGGGAGAGCTCGAAGGAGCGGCGAGCCGCATGGGCGCTGGCTCCGGTCGGGCGGGCGGCAACTGCGATTGAAGAGCGCGCCAGAACGCCGAATAGATGCGGTAGACGTTTCCGCCGCCCGTTCGCACGCATCGCGGCGGCACGAGGCTGTTGCCATCGTGAAGTGCGAGCCGGCCAGCGAGCCGTTGCTCCGTCTCGCGCCACCAAGGCTCGACGTGCCGCAAGGCATGAATTCGCTTGGCGCCGGTCTCATCCGCAAGCGCGCCAAGGACCGCGTCGGCCCGGCCTCGACGAAGCACAAGGCGCGAGCCCAAATCCTCCAACTCGCGCGCCAGGCGCTCGAGCGCGCCGTGCAACCACCAGCGCTGCGCGGCGCCGATACGACATCCGGCCGGCGGCGTTTCGTCGTCGAGCACATAGACGGGGATAACCGGGCCGGCGGCGGCGGCAGCGGCCAAGGCCGGCTGATCGGCTACGCGCAAGTCCTGACGCAGCCAGACGATCGATGGATCAGCCACGCACAGCGCTCCATCGACGCGTCCGCCGAGCGTTCCCGTCACTTCTGCTCATGCGGTTCCAACCGTCAGGAACTGGAAACTAACACTTTCATCCACTTCCGCGTCCGCGATGACGAGATAGTGGTCGGCGAGCGCGTCGCAGATCGATACCGCGGGGTCGGGCGGCGGCGAGGAGACTCCCGTCATGCTGATTCTGGAGCGTTTGAGAACCGCCCGATTCAAATGCGGCCTGAACCCGATCAGGGCCGTAGTCCCGGCGCCGGCTGCGGCGGGAACGTCGATCGGACGCCGCGTGCCGAGCAGCACCCGCCGAGCAATGACGAAGTTGTTAGCTCGACCCTTCGAAAGCACCATGGAATCCGCTTCAGGCTATATCCCGTCCCTACCTCCACTGCGCACAAGCGGAAATCAGCACTAAAGGGCAGGCAAGCCAAAGTGCGGACGTCATTCCCGGGATCATCGCGACTTTCACTCTCCCGGTCAGCCGCGCAATGGCGCCGAGCGCGCCGCCCCGCTCTCAATTCGTCGGCCCCAGCCACCCTCCGCCGGTCCCGGAATGTGAATTTGGTTGGCTAAGCCTATGCGGCCGACGAGATCGTAATCGCCGGCTCAGCCTTGCTCGGCCTTGATTAGTAGCCCGCCTCGATTACGAGCCGGATGATCTCCGCTGTCGAGCGCACGCCAAGAGCCTGCAATACCGCAGCACGATGGAGTTTGACCGTTCGCTCATTCAGGCCAAGGTCGTAGGCGATCTGCTTGTTCAGTTTGCCTGCCGCGAGCGCCACGCTCACCTCCCGCTGCCGCGGCGTGAGACGTCGCAGGCGCCGCGCTGCAGCGTTCCGCCGCTCGTCATCAACCATTGCCTGATTGCTGAGCAGTTCGGTTTGCGAGCCGAGAAAATATTCAAGTGCGCCGTCCTCGCCGAAGATCGGAGCGACCAGCACCGCATTCCGAAAAGGCGTCCCATCCTTCTTGTAGTTTGTGATCTCGACCATGGTTGGCCGTCGCGCGGAAATTCCATCGCGCAATTGCTGCGTCAGATTGGCTTCGGTATCGGGACCAGTCAGGAAGCGGCAATTGCGCCCAATGATCTCGTCGCGATCGTAGCCGACGAGCGCGACGAAGGCATCATTGCACTCGACGATGGGATTGTCGTCGAGGCGCGGATTGCTGATGACCGCCGGGGTGGCGCTCAACTGGATCATGCCGGACACGAACATAGGCGCGTCTTGTTTAGCCGATGGCGGCTCTAGTCGCCAAGGCTTCATGGTGGCTCTATGCAGAGCTTCAAGGTCTAATGCGGGTGCGTGCCAAATATGACTTCGTGCGTTTTTCCGAACACCCGGCTTTGTCGCCGATGAGATGTGATCTGCTCCGGCCAACCCTCCGGAATGCACAATAGAATGCGCCGGCCGCTTTCCCTGCTTCTACTGGCTGGCTTGCTGCCGGTCGTTGCCCTTGGCGGCACTTTCGCCGCTCTCTCCCTCCGAGACGAACGACGCGCGATGGCCCGAGAGGCGCAACTTGACGCGCATTTCACCGGAGCGCTGCTGGGCGTAAAGCTGGAGGCCGGATTGCAGGCGGTCGAAATGATCGCGCAGTCCCCTGCCTTCGACGATGGCATCGACACCGAACGCTTCCGGGTCCTCGCGCAGCGCCTTGTCGCAAATCGGCTTGAGTGGCGCGCACTCTCCCTCGCCCGTCCCGACGGCATCAGGCTGATCGACGTTCCACGTCCGATCGGCCGGCCCAACGGACCGGTGGTCGATCCGGGCAGCCTCCGCCGCGTCGTCGAAACCGGACGGCCCGCAATCGGAGACATTCTGAAAGGGCCAAGGGGCGGACAAGCGTTCGCAATCAGGGCGCCAATCGTTCGCGGGGGCGAGGTCGTCTACGTCGCGTCGGCAATCGTGCGGGCCGACGAACTGAAGGCACTTCTCGAGTTCCGCAGCCTGCCTAGGGGCTGGCGCATCTCGCTGATTGACGGAGCGGGCAACGAACTGACGGTGCCAGAAGTCGACACCGGACGTCACGGCGTCGCGACGGAGGCTTCGGCGCCCGTGCCCGGGACGACATGGTCAGTCCGAGTCGACGCGCCGACCCGCAGTTTTGCAGCTCCAACCGAGAATGCCGCGCTGGTCATTGTCGCCGCCGCCATAGCCAGCATCCTCCTCGTGGTGGCTCTCGCGCGAATCCTTGCGGCCGAAATGCGCCAGTCCCGCGATAGAGATCGGCAGCAGCTTCAGGGGCAGCGCATGGAAGCGTTGGGCCATCTTACCGGCGGGGTTGCACACGACTTCAACAATCTTCTGACGCCGATCCTCGCCGGTTTCGACCTCATCGCCCACAAAACGGAGGACGAGAAGCTGCGCCGCTTTGCGAACGCCGGCCTTATGAGCGCCAACCGCGCGAAGTCCTTGGTCGAGCGCCTGCTTGCGTTTTCGAGGCAGCAGTCGCTGCGGCCCGTCGCCGTCGATGTCGGATCGCTGTTCGAAGGAATGACAGAGCTGATCAAGGGATCGCTCACCGCCGCCGTGGATCTGTCGATCGAGGTCAAGCCAGGGCTTTGTCCCGTGCTCGCGGACAAGGCTCAGCTTGAGCTCGCCATACTGAATCTGGTGATCAATGCCCGCGACGCCATGCCTGATGGCGGAACGCTCACGATCACAGCGAAGGAAGCGAGCGCGGCGGAGCGAGCAGGTCTAAAGCGAACCGCGTATGTGACGCTGACGGTCGCGGACACCGGCGAGGGCATGAGCGAGGAGGTCCTGCGTCGTGCAATCGACCCGTTCTACACGACCAAGCCCGTCGGTAAGGGCACAGGCCTCGGATTGTCGATGGTGCACGGATTTGCGGCGCAGTCCGATGGCGCACTCCGCCTCACCAGTGCGCCACAGGCGGGGACGTGCGCATCGATCGTCCTTCCGTGCGGGTTCGAGACGTCGACTGAGCAAGCGACGCTCGGCGACGGCGCTTCTTTGGCCAAATGGCGCGTGCTGCTCGTGGACGATGACGAAGCAGTGCGGTCCGCGGCGCTCGCGATGCTCGAGGATGCCGGGCAGACGGTCGTCACCGCTTCTTCGGTCCAAGAGGCGATCGATATCTTGAAAGGGCAGAGCTTCGACGCGGTGGTGACCGATTACGTGATGCCTGGCATGAACGGAGGTGATCTCATAGCTTGGCTGCGCTCGGCGCGCCAGGACGTCCCCGTATTGCTGATGACGGGTTACGCCGATTTTGCTGAAGGAGTCACTGCAGACGTTCCGCGGCTGATGAAGCCCTTCGGCGCTGCAGACCTCCGCAAAGCGATGGTCGGGCTCAGGCCAATCGGGCGGAACGCCAACCGGTCCGCGGATATCGGGGAAACAACGGGGCCTAGCAGCATTGGGAGGTGATGCCCGACCGGTTCGCGAGTAAGCCATACGCATTCGATCACGGAGTGTTGTTCTCGATCCGCTTGGATCTCGAGGTGCGCCAGGTGTTCGTCGGTCCGTCTCTCTTCCAAAAATATGATTTAGCCGGCGCTCGAGATCGAGATCGTGTGAAATACGTGACCGATCACGCTGCCACGCTCATCGAGATTGCAAAGAATAAGGCCGCCGAGCAGCATCGAGAGGAAATGATCCTGATCGATCACCACGATCTTTGAAGGGCAAAGCCTCATGGCTGCCAATCCACCGCCGCGCATTATCCAAAAGTCGCCGGTGTCTGCTCAACCCAGCAACGCGACTCAGGCGGCTCCGAGCGCCTCGTCGGGCGCGGTGGGTCTGGACTTAGAGGGAAGCATCCTGCGCAAGACAGCCGCTAGATCATCGATGCGAAACGGCTTCGCCAAAATTTCCGGCTTGCTGACCGCGTCCCGAATCGCGCTCACGTCCGAGAACCCGGTCACGAAGACAAGCCTCTGCGTCGCATCGCGGCCGTGTATCGCCGTCGCTAATTCCGCGCCCGTCATGCCGGGCATCGCGTAGTCGATCAGGATCAGGTCCGGCGCATGATGGTCCAGGATCATCAGCGCAGCGTGACCGTTCGCGGCCTGGATCACCCGGTGTCCAAGTGACTCAATCATCGTAGCGGCCATCAATCGGACATCGGGGTCGTCGTCCACCACGAGGATGGTTGCACCCGGTGCTGGCTGAGCGATGTCATTGGCGGGCGTTGTTTCGAGCACCGCCTCCGCCTCGCACGCGGGCAGCAAAAGCGTGACCGTCGTTCCCTCTCCGACGGCGCTCGCCACCCGCGCGATCCCGCGCGCCTGACGCGCCATGCCGTAGACCTGGCTCAGCCCGAGGCCCGTCCCCTTGCCGACAGGCTTGGTGGTGAAGAAGGGCTCGAACGCCTTTTCCAGCACGTCCGGGGGCATTCCGCAGCCGGTGTCGGAAACTTCGATCGCTACATAGTCTCCCGTCGCGAGTTCCTGGTCACCGGAAATATGAAACAGCCGCGTTGCAATCGTCAGGCGCCCACCACCCGGCATGGCGTCGCGCGCGTTGATCGCGAGATTGATCAGCGCCATTTCGAGCTGCGTCGGATCACACGTCGCCCATACCGGTGGATCGTTCGCCAGACTGAGCTCGATCGTCGGTCCGAGCGTGCGCGACAGCAGGTGCTCGAGCGAGCCTGCAAGAGCGGTCACGTCGGCTGGCTTCGGCTGGACTGCCTGCTCGCGCGAGAAGGCAAGGAGCTGCCCCGTAAGCTTGGAGCCGCGCCCAATCGCTTCGAGCGCAATCGCGGCGAGCTTCTTGACCCGCTCGGGGTCGTCAGCCCGCAGCTGGATCAATTCCGCGGCGCCCGAGATCGCGGCCAGCAGATTGTTGAAGTCGTGCGCGATTCCGCCCGTCAACTGCCCGATAGCCTCCATCTTGGAGATGCGGCGCAATGCGGCCTCGGCGGACTCCAGCGCAGCTCGGGCGCGCCTCTCCTCGGTGATGTCGCGTCCAACCGAATAGATCAGCCCGTCGCGCAATTCGGCGACCCATGAGATCAGCCGCCAGCTACCGTCTTTGTGCCGATACTGGTGCTCGCACGGCGGCGCTGGCCGTTCCGCCTCAAGGGCCGCGAGTTCGCTCGCGAGCCGGACGACGTCCTCTTCCGGCATAAAGTCCTTCGCGAAGCGACCGACGACTTCCTCCGTCGGCCAGCCCAGCAATCGTTCCCAAGCCGGGTTCGCGCTGATGAACTGGCCTGACGGCGTCGCCACGACCATCAGGTCGCGTGCGACGTTCCAAATGCGGTCGCGCTCGGCCGTGCGTGCCGCGATCTCCGACTCCAGGCGCGCACGGTATTCACGCTCTGCCGAAAGCAACCGCTCCTGCGCCTGGCGGGCGGCGCTGATGTCCTCGACAACCGATATGAAGTGTGACGGCGCGCCTGTCTCGTCGCGCACCAGGGCAACCGTGAGATTGGCGAACACCAGCGATCCGTCGCTTCGAAGATAGCGCTTCTCGAGTGAGTAGGTCTCGATCTCGCCCGCGCGAAGCTGGGCCGCGAGGCACTCGTCCGCATCAACGTCCTCTGGATGTGTTATATCTTGGAAGCGCAGCGTGCGGAGTTGCGGTTCGTCATAGCCGAGGATGGCGCATAGCCGCTGATTGACCCTCAGCCATCGTCCGTCGAGATCGACCTCCGCAATCCCGACGGCAGCCTCTTCGAAGATGCGGCGGTATCGAATTTCGCTATGCGCCAGCGCCTGTTCGGCCGCCTTGCGCTCGGTGATGTCTTGCGCGACGTAGACGAAACGCCCGCCTCCAAGTGCGGCGACCGTCACGTTAAGCCATAGCGATTTTCCATCTGCACAGTGTTGGTAATCAAACCGCACCGCGCGGCTTTCGGCCTCCGCCTGGCGGTAATGGCCTCGCCACAAGCGTATCGTCTCCTCCGGCACACCCAGCGATCGGGCGCTGCGACCATTTGTGCTCCCCGGCTCTAGGCCGAAAAAGCGGTTGGACGCGGGGTTGTCGTGCAGATGGAGCAGGTCACCGTCGGCGAGCAGTTCGACCGAGCCGGTCAGGATTGGCGAGGTTTGATACAGAAAATGTAAGTCGGACCAGGCCTCGCGTCGAAACTCCGGGTCTTCCGGCCGCCCGTCCACCGGCCCCTCACACTTCACCGGATCCGCCCCTCTTCCGAACGTTGTCATATGCCGAAGTCACTGCCGCATAACCGGAACGGAGACGCAACGTTCCGCTCTTCTCAAGGTTAGATATGTGTCAGCAGGGGGGCTTAATCGAACTCTCGCACAATGGTTCCTTCTCACCGTGCGAAGCAAGGTCCGCAAGAACGCGCCAATGTGCAGCGAGCTCAGCCAGTTCGGCGCGCGCGTCACCACTGGATGCCATCATCTTACGCTCAAGCTCAACCGCGCGAGCGACACATTCCTGACTGTTCATAGGCGCAGCGGGTCCGGGGAGCGAACCGGCTCCGACCGCAAACCTAATTGCTCGACCCGCAGCCGTCACTGATCCGGATCATAGTGGACGCGAGACCTCGGCAAGGCGAAACCTGGCACGCACGAACAGGGTCGGCTTCGGCGGCGCTCGTTGCTCGCCCCATCCTCCACGGCCAATAAACAGCGGATCGGGCAGTTCGTCGTGAAGCCTGGAGCCGGGCGAGCTGCGGAAAAGCGAGTTTAGGAATTCAAAGCGTGGTCAAAATGTGCGCCGAGAGCCTATATAATCCTTCATGCGTTGGATCATAGAACCTGCGTTGCTGATCGCCACCTTGGCCGCCATGGAAGGCGTCGCCTACGCTGCGCATAGGTGGGTGATGCACGGACCAGGCTGGTTCCTCCACGCGAGCCCCGTCAGCGCTACTTGGGGTGCACCAACCGGGCCCTAGTTCAAACCGTTGTCGGCCGCCGCTATGATGCCCAGTTGCTGCAGCGCACTTTTCCCCGAGGCTAGCTCATCTTTCGCAAATCGGCGAGCATAGGCGACGAGATTTGCCCCCGCAGCGGCAGCGCAGTCCTCGACGGCGTCGCGCGAGGTCTGGATTATTGCTGCGGCTGCGAGCAGGCACGCCTCCACCGAAAGCATACGTCGATCGACGCCCGGTTGTCGCCGACTGGAGTCTGGTGTTCGAAAAGTGCACCTATGATGACACGAGCGCCTTCCTCAAGAACGTGCCGATTCCGGTCGTCCAGGAAGGTCTCTCGGCGAAGCTTCGGGCTGTCCAAGGTCAGTAGACCTTCTTGTAGCGAATGCTGACGTTCGAGCCGCCGAACGAACCTGTCTGACTCAGCAGACTAAGGGCTTTCGACAGCGAAATTTCGAGCTGAGTTGCGGTAAACCCACGGGCGTCCGTGACGATCTCCACATAGACGTTGTTGGAGATGTATTTGCCCGCCGCCAGCGCAGTGCCTCGGCCGGCATTCTGATCGGCGCCGAGCACGCGCAGCCGGTCGATGCCCGCCACTCCACGAAGTTTGCCGAGCGGATTGAGCCCGCCACCCGATCCGCGCAGCGAGTTGAGCGCCGCTGCCAGCTGGATCGCCTGGGTCGGCGACAACGACGTAACAGAGGTGCCGAACAGCAGCCGCGACAGCACCTCGTCCTGCGGCAACGCGGGGCTGGACGTGAAGCTGATTCGCGGCCGCTGGGCGTAGCCTCCTATCGTGATGACGGCGCTCACGCCCTCGACCGAGGTCGAGGCCGCGATATCGAGAGCGGGATTCGTAAGCCCACCCTGAAATGTGATCGTGCCATGATCGATGTCGAGCCTCCGCCCGGCGAAGCTATAGGTGCCGCGCACCACTTCCAGCCGCCCCACGACGGAGGGGGTGCGAGAGGTGCCGCTCACGCGCATGTCGGTGCGCCATTCGGCTTCCAACCCCATACCTGAGACAAAAATGCGGTTGTCAGCGCGCAGCCGCACGTCAAGCTTCCAGTTGTTCGGCAAAGTGGCCTCGTCAGGGCTGGCACCGCTGGGCGGAGGCGTGCCCTTGCGGCGCACGCCTGTGAGCTCGGACACGGACGCAGCGCCCTGGCGCACGATCTGGTAGCGCGCCTCGGCGATCGAAAGGCCCCCCTTTACCAGCCCGCCCGCAGCCTTGCTGTTGGTGACCGCGATCGTGCCGGAGACGGTCGCGTCGAGATCATCGCCACGCGCGAGCTGGGCGCGATCGAGCCGCACTTTCACGTCGATTGGGAAGCCGTTCGCCGCGTCCAGCCCGATCCTACCGCTCGCCGCGATCGTCCCGCGCCCGGCGGTGGCGGTCAGCCTGTTGAGCTGAAGTTGCGACCGTGTGAAGCGCCCGTCGACAGCCATTTTCGACAGAACGGTGCCGAATGTCTCGTTCTCATAGCGCAGCGCATTGGCGCGCACCACTCCGGTCAGCACCGGCCGATCGAGGCGCCCGCCGAAATCGGCGCCAATCGCGATCGGGCCGGACAAGTCCTGGTGCGCGATACCGCTGAGCGCCCAGAGGACTTCCGCAGGCCCGTTATAGCGAATGCCGCCCGACAAGGGCGCGCCCATAAGGCGCTGCACCAATCCCGCACCGCCCCCGAGCGGCGCGAGTCGCGCCTGCAACCGGCCGATGACCGCGCCGCCGCGGCGCACTATCGCGCGCGCATCGCCGCCGGCCGCGCTGAGCGTCGCCAGCAGCGCGACATCGACGGGTTCGGACACCGTGAGCGCGGAGGTGCGGGTCAGCCCCGCCACGTCGAAGCGCGCGCGCACGTCCGGAACCGCGCCCGCGACGCGAAAGTCCACCGCGCCCGACGCTTTGCCGCCCAGCCCGATGTCAGGGAGCAATGGGTTTAGCAGGGCCAAATCCAGATTTTGCAGCACCGCATGCAGCTGCGTCGCGGTGCCGAACCGCCCGCTCAACTGCATCCGCCCCTGCGGCACGACCAAGGTTGTGGGCTGGAGCTGCCAGTCGACGCCTGACTTCGACAGCACGGCGGGGGACGCGAGGCTGACCGCCACGCCACTCACCGTGCCGCGGAGGTTGGCGACAATGCGCGAGGGTGACAATGCGGCCTGCATCGCCAGCCGGAACACCACCTGTGCTTGTCCCGCCGCGACCAGGGCCACGCGCCCGCTGCCATTTGCATAATCGATGCGGCCCTGAGCGCTGGCGATCTGCACCGCACCACTCCGCAAGCCAGCCAGCTCGAACCGACCGTTGATGGAGGGGCCGCCGGCAGCGATGCGCAGTGTTGCCGTCGCGGTCCCGCTGGCGATGGTGATCGGCACCTGGCGGGGCAGGCGCGCGCTCGCGGCGCGCATGCTTACATCAGCACGCTGCACCGATCCCTCCGCGCCGAGCCGCACGGTGCCGCTGATCCCAGACCCGTCTAGCTTCAGCAGCCCCGCAAAGGGCCCGGCAGGAGTCTGCGCCATCCGTCCGGCGATGCGGATGCCGGCAAACGTGGCCGATCGGAGCTCAATCCCCGCGCCTTCGCCGCCCGCACGATAAAGCGCGTCGAGCACAAACGGCCCATAATTCGATTGGCCGCGTGCGCTGACGCGGTAGGCGTCACCCGTCCCCTCCACCGTGGCCTCCAGCCCCGCCAACCCGACGCCGAGGCCCGGGCGAGCCGCGCGCAGATGCGCAACCGGCCGCGCCGCCGTGCCACCGACCTCAAGCGCGAAATGTCCGTAGCGAGCGGACGCGCCGGCCGCCTTGAAACTGATCCGTCCATCCGGCCGGTAGAAACCATCTCCGGCGGTGATGCGGAACTTGGGCGCGCTCAGGCGCAGATTGCGGATAGTCGCGCCTCCCGCCAGATCATACGCAACGTCCGCGGTGACGACCGCGTTGCCGCCCAATTGGTCGCGGACGCTGCCGTTGTCGATCCGTCGCGTGACTGCCTTTACCCGGCCCCGCACCGCGAATCCGCCGTTTATGCCGGGCACCAGATGCGCGTCGGTGACAATGTTTAGCCGGCCGAGGCCGTTCACCTGATAATCGTTGACCCGGCCCTTCAGCGCGCCCGCGTAGGTGCCGTGGGTCAGATCGGCGAGAACGATCGCGGTGGCGTCGATTCGGTCGGAGCGAAGGCGCAGATTGTCCGATGCGATCTTACCGTCCTGATAGGCAAGATCGCCGTCCAGACGCACATGCGACAGCAGCCCTCCCGCCGCGACATTGAGCCCGCTGACCGAGCCGAGCGACGCGTGGACCGGGATCAGCAGCCGGTTGGTGTCGACCTGCCCCCGACCAGCGACGACCAGATCGCGCACAAAAATTTCGCCGACGCCAATCTGCGCGGCAGTCAGGCGATAGTCGACTGTCGGCGTGACGATCGGACCGTCGAGCGTCACCCCGAAGCGCAGGTTGCGTGCGCGAACATTGGGTGCGATCGCGCCGGCCCGCGTCAGCATCATCTCCGCCCGAAAGCCACCGAAGCGGCTCCCGCCGAGGTCAATCAACCCAGCGGCGGTAAGCGTGAAGGCGTCGGATGAGGCCTCTATGCGGGTGTTCGCCTTGCGATCGGCAAGCGTGGTGATGGCGTGCAGGCGAATGACCGGCTGGGCCAGACGCGCGGCGGGACCGGCCAGGAGCAGCGCAGGGTGCAGGTCGCCCGCCGCCTCAAAGCGGCCGTTGCGTCCGGTCAGGTTAAGCGCGACCAGCGGCTGCTCTCCGATCGTTCCGAGGAGGCGCCCGCGCCACTCCACCCAGTCACCGTTGCCATGGACCTGCAGCGCGAAAGGCCTCCCGAGGTGCGCATAGCTGTCGACTAGCCCGCCTTGCGGACCGGAAAGATCGGCCTTGAGCGCAAAGCGGTTCGCGGCGGGCACCGCATCAAGCACGAGCCGCAATCGATCCCCGCCAGCGATGCCGGGCCCGGCGAGCGCATCAGCACTGAGCGAAATCTGTGCGCGTCCATCCGCAATGTTGGCCGAGCCTGCCAGCCTGACCCGGTGACGCCGGCCGGTGACCGCGGGCAAGATGTCGAGCCGGTCTATGCTCACGCGACCAAGGGCCAGGTCGATGTCAGGCAGGATCGGCGCGTTCGGATCGGAAGGAACGGGTTTGAGGGCGGGGCGGCGGATCAACGTGGCAGTTGGCGCGATGAGTTCGCGCACGTCGACCTTGGAATGAAGATAAGCGAAAGGTCGCCAGTCGACCCTGAGCTCCGGGATGGTGGCGAAGGTCCCCTGCGCGTCACGCACCTCGACGTCGTGCAGAACCATGCGTCCGTATAGCGATCCGTCAATCCGGCTGGTCCGGAAATTCAGTCCGGCGGCGGTGCTGTAGGCGGCAAGGCGGCCGGCAACGAAGCGCTTGCCCGGGCCGGTGTTTATCACAAGCAGCGCAACCCCGATGAGAGCCACTATCGTCAGAAGGGCGATCCCCACCCATTTGGCCACGCGAAGAGCCATCAGAACGCTTGCCCAATCGAGATATATACCCCGAGTTTGGATTCGCCCTTGTGGCGGCGAAGCGGAGTGGCGACGTCGATCCGGAAAGGACCGAAATTCGTATAGTAGCGCGCCCCGATTCCCACGCCGTAGCGCATGCCTGACAGGCTAGGGCTCGCCTTCGCGCCGACCCGGCCCGCATCCATGAAGGGCACGATTCCGTAGTTGCCGAAACGGTAGCGCGCCTCGACCGCGAATTCGGTGAGGGAGCGACCGCCGATCGGGTTTTGGTCCGCATCCTTGGGCCCGAGCTGCTGGTAGCCAAAGCCCCGCACCGACCCACCGCCGCCTGAATACAGCCGCCGGGAGGGCGCGATCGCGTCGCGCGCCGCCCCGACGATCGAACCGAGCCGCGCCCGGCCAGCCAGCACGATGTCGCTACCGACAGGCCAGTAGCCACTCCCCTCACCAAGCATTGTCGCATATTTCTCAAAGCCGCCGCTTTTCTGCTTCTGCGCGGTAGGCGTGACACGCAGCGAAAGGCGGAAGCCGCGTTTGGGATCAAGCAGGCTGTCAGACCGGTCATAGCCGATCTGGCCCGGCAGTGCCGCGAGGAAATAGGTGCTGTGCGGATGGCTAGCGTCGAGAGGATCGAAGGGATCCTCTCGGGTCGCGGTAAGCTCGGCGCCTATCGAATAGGTCCAACGCTTCTGCCAGATCGGCGTCGACTGACGCGAAATGCTGGCGGCAAGCGTCACCGACTGCGCATCATAGGCCTCAAATCGTTGGCGGCTGACGGACGCGCTCGCTTGAAACGTGCGATCGCGCAATCCCGCGTTGGAGCGACGGAAGGTAGCGCCGACCGACTGCTGTTGCGTCCCCGCAGTTGCGTCGAAGATCAGCGCGCCCTCCGGCGGAAACAGATTGTTGTTGGCCCAGTCGCCGGTGAGCTTCAGACCTTCGCCGGTGCCGTAGCCTGCGCTGGCAGAGAGCGTGCGTGCCTTGCCGCGCACCTGGCGGATTAGCAGGTCGACGGTTTCAGTGCCGTCCGGCCGCACTGCTCCAGTTCGGACAGGTTCGACCGAAGCGGTCGACAAGAGTCCCGTGGCGATAAGCGCCTGACGCAGGTCGTCGGTCCTTCGGCTGTCGTAAATTTCGCCAGATTTGAATCGCGGAAACACCTCAAGGTGACGCAGGTCGAAGACTGGATCGCCTTCGGCCCGCAATTTTCCAAAGCGCGCCAGCGGACCGGGCTCGACCGGAAGCGTATAGTCGCCGAGCCCAGTTGCCGGATCCAGCGCAATGTCGCGGTCACCCACCTTGACGAACGGATAGCCCTGCTCTGGCAGGCGCAGCGAAACGCGTGCCTCGGCATCCTCTATCGGCTGAGCGGCGATTGGATCGCGCGAATGAAGATCCAGCGCCGAAAGTGCAAGATCGTGCGGCGCGGGGGACAAGCCCGTGACAGCGATCGTTCCAAGGCGATATCGTTGACCGGGGGAGACGGTGAGCGTGACCGGCACGACAGTGTCGGGCGTGATGGATGCGGGGATTTCGACCGACGCTGTCCCGTCGTAATAGCCCTGCGCATGGAGAAGTCGTATGGCCAGCTTGACGTCTTCATCGGCGCGTGCTCGGATCTGAGCGGCATTGGCAGCCATTTTCCCGTCATGCAGCAAGGCTGATAGTCCGCGAAACGGCTCCTCCAGCTCGACTTGTGAAAATCCCTCCAGCCGAACCTGATAACGAAGCTCCTTAGCGGAGGCGCCCTTAGCCGATTCGACAGGTGAGGGAGGAATTGGAACGGGATCAAACGCGCTTAGCGGGGCCAACGGACGGTTCAGCTCCTCGTCGTTGCCAGTTTTGAGAGGATCCGTGCCGGTCGCCGTCGTGCCAGCAGCCAACGCCGGCGCAGAAGGCGGCTGATCCGGCGCGGGTGACGCGTTTAGCGGCGGAAGCGCCGACTCGAACTCTGAATCATCAATTTGCTGCGCGGCGCCAACCGCCTGCGGCGTCGGCGCCTCGCCGGCCGCGATAGTCGTAGCCTGCGCCCAACTTGCCGTCGATGCGAGGAAGCAATACCCGATCCAACGTGGAAGTATGGTCTTGCCCCCTCTTTCCATCGTGCGTTTCTGCAGTTGCCCAAGCGGTCAACCATCAGCGACTTCGCAATGTTCCAGCGCTGGCCAAGCGGCGATGGCGACAGAACTTGCGTGGCACGTCATTGGTGACCATCAGCACCGATCGTCGGCAATCAAAGGCAGAACGGGTGCTATCGAAGGCCGGCGCCTGCAGGACTTAGCCCGGCTGGTAGGTTAGCGCCGTGAAGCGCGCGTCGCGCGACACCATCATACGCGGACGCGCAATTCCCGTCCGTCCCGATCATGTTTGCCCGCTACGAGGCAGATCCGCTCAGCGTTGACCACCACCAGTGCCCTCGTCAGCCTTCGTGGCACGAGCCCATGGCCAGCATCCTTCGATCTCCGTCTCTAGAGAGAAGCTCAAGAACGTGCGAATGACGATTATCGCGCCAAGCAGACCGACGCTGGAGAACGTCAGCGGCGCAGTGATCGTGGCTATGATGTCCGCACCCACGAGTAGCTCAAGCCCCAGAAGAATGCCCCGTCCAAGATTTGACCGGTAGCGCTCATAGGCATCGCGCCAGCTCGTGCGGCGTCCATCAAGAACGTAGCGCATGCTCGAAAGTGCGACGCCGCCCAGGATGATGCCGACCCCGGCCAGCTCCAGCAGCTTAGCCAATCCGTCGACGATGAGGTGCGCCTCTTCAAGCATGCTTATCGAAAGCGCCGGCATTTGCGTGGTTCCATGGCTCCCCGGCCCCGCCGCAAAAAGACCTTAAGGCTCGTCCTTCCCGAGACGACGCATGATCTCGGCCATCACCGGGCGCAGGCGCTTGACCTCGCTGCGGTGGACGGAGCTTAACGCGCTAAGGCATTCTTCGCCTTTCCGCGTGATCTCAAGGTGCCGCTCCCTCGGATCGGTTCCCGGCGCCCGCACGACCAGACCTGCCCTCGTCAGCCGCGTCGCAAGTTCGCTCGCGGTGTGCGGCTTGAGCAGAAGCTCCCGACCAAGTTGACCAATGCTCAACCTTCGCCCTGGTGCCGCACGCAAGGCAAGCAAAGCCTGATGCTGCGCCGGGTTTAGCTCCGCCTCTCGGGCTCTCTCCGAGCTGAAGTGGAGGAACTGGCGGATCGCCGAGCGGAATGAAGCGAGAGCCTCATATTCTGCATCCGTCAACTCGCGCTTGGTGCCCATGGCGTTCTCCTTGGTAAAACCAATTGACAGGATATGTCGTGTTACGACATATCGAAAGTGGGGTGGGTGATTCGAACCGGATGAGGTCGGATGTCGGACACTGCCACTTTGTCTACCCACCCATTAAGGCGCCGTCGGTGGCTTGTTGGGGGCCTGATCGGCTGCATGTGGTTAGGCGCCGCGGCGGTAGCGCTCAGCTTCAACGAGGCCTCGCCAGGCCGCTCTGCGAGTGCTCGATCCTTTAGCGGCGCGACAGCCGACATGTCGTCAGCTGGCCCGGCCGGTGAGTGGCACAGCCAAGCTCGAGATTACGCCAACACGCGCTTCAGCCCGCTTCAGCAGATCAACGTTCATAACGTCGCTCGCCTGCGCATCGCATGGACGTTCTCGGACGGCACGCTCTACGGCCACGAGGGAGCGCCATTGGTGGTGGGCGACACCATGTATGTCGTCTCCCCCTTCCCCAACATCGCCTATGCGCTCGATCTTTCGAAGCCCGGCGCTCCCATCAAATGGAAATACAATCCGCGCCCGAGCCCAACCGCTATCGGGAAGGCATGCTGCGACGCGGTCCTGCGCGGCTGGGCCTATGCCGACGGAAAGCTAATCTACAACCTGCTCGACAACCATGTGATCGCACTCGACGCCAAGACCGGCCGCGAGTTGTGGCGGACAAAGATGGACAATGTAGAGCGCGGCGTAACCATGCCGATGTCGGCCTTCGTCGCGGGGAATAAGGTCATCGTCGGAAACTCGGGCGGCGAGATGGGAGTCAACGGGTGGATCGCAGCGCTTAATGTCGACACCGGCAAAGTGCTCTGGAAAATGCACAATGTCGGCAGCGACAAGGACGTCGGCATCGGGCCCGGATTTAAGCCCTTCTACTCCTGGATGCGCGGCAAGGACCTCGGCGTCCGCACCTGGCCGGCCGGAATGTGGCGCACCGGCGCGGGATCCGTCTGGGGCTTCATTTCCTACGATCCGACTACGAACACGCTCTACCACGGCACAAGCAATCCGGGGCCCCGCGTGCCCGCGCAGCGTCCTGGCGACAACCTGTGGAGCAGCACCATCTTCGCGCGGGACCTCAACACCGGCATGGCCAAATGGGCTTATCAGCCCACGCCGCACGATCAGTGGGACTATGACGCGGTCAACGAGTCGGTCCTGCTAAACGCGCCGTTTGGCGGCCGCATGCGCAAGGTGCTCGTTCACTTCGATCGCAACACCTATGCCTACACAATCGACCGTGAGACGGGACAGGTTCTGGTGGCGAAGCCCTTCGCATACCAAAACTGGTCGAAGGGGGTCGACCTCCGCACGGGCCGGCCAATCCTCGATCCAGCATTCGAGCCAAAGCCTGGGGTGAAGCTGCACCGGGTCTGCCCGCCCGATATTGGGCAGAAGGACTGGCAGCCTCCGGCCTTCCACCCAGGCACCGGCCTACTCTACGTGGGCGTCTTCAATCTCTGCATAGACCTGACCGACCATAAAGTCGGCTACATTCCTGGCACGCCTTATGACGGCATGGAGATGAAGCGCTACCCGGTCGACGGACCGAAGGGCCACTGGGGAGGGTTCATCGCCTGGGACCCCGTGCACGGTCGCAAGGTGTGGGAGATCCCCGAGAAGTTCATGGTGATGAGCGGAACGATCGCAACCGCGGGCGATCTCGTCTTCTACGGCACCGTCGACGGCTGGTTCCGCGCCGTGAATGCCTGGACGGGCAAGGTTCTCTGGTCACAGAAGCTTGCGTCCGGTGTGATCGGTCAGCCGATGACCTTCCTCGGTCCGGATCATCGCCAGTATGTCGCGGTCTTCGCCGGCGTCGGCGGCGCGGCGATGGTGTCGTCATCGGAAGCAGGTTTTCCGCCGCGCGGCGGCACCCTCTATGTCTTCTCTCTCGACGGCCTTTCGCCCGCGACAGACCTCGCCAAGCCGGAAACGATCACCAGCGGCGGCGGCTCGTCGCG
>Ga0157372_10000154_pt1 | contig 74779 bp, 66 predicted proteins | sample C55metaG_FD_115307 | JGI IMG/M metagenome (GOLD analysis project Ga0157372, IMG submission 115307) | Corn rhizosphere microbial communities from Kellogg Biological Station, Michigan, USA - C5-5 metaG | ecosystem: Host-associated > Plants > Roots > Rhizosphere > Soil | place: USA: Michigan... | reverse complement strand
GGGTATTCGAATGACCTCCTGATCGTACGAGCCGGCCGCGAGCTGAACGCAGGCGCCGCCCCGAAGGTCGAGCGCAGGAATTGCGATCATCCGGCGCGCGGCCGGACCAAGGCATGGATCATGACAGGCGAAGGTGTCGAATTGATTGCATCCTGGCGAGCTTGTGAATAAATTCACAATCTCTGAAGTGAATAAAACTATTCTTTAAGTGCACCACCGTACGGCTCTGGGAGGCCTCAAAAGATGCGGTTCCATGGATTTGCGGTTGCAGTTGGAGTAATTACGCTCGGCGCCTGTGCGGGCGGAGAAAAGAAACCGGCTGATACGACACACGTCGCTGTGGATACGAGCTCGGCGGCGACGACCACGACGACTGCCAGCACCAGCACGACGACTCCGGCCCCTGCCGGCGGCGCCGTCGCGATGGCTCCGATTACCGGTACAACGAAGACGGTGAATATGGTCGGAGATGCGAAGGGCTATCGCTTCGAGCCCGCCAACTTCACGATCAAGCAAGGCGACGGCGTCAAGTTCGTCGTCGTCAGCATGGGTCCGCACAACGTTGCGTTCGACCCTGCCACGATTCCGGCCGATCAAAAAGCCCAGCTCGACGCGAACATGGGCACGGACAAGATGGGCGAGCTTTCCAGCAACATGAAGATGAATCCCGGCGACGCGATCACGATCTCCTTCGCCAAGATCAAGCCTGGCCAGTACCCATATCACTGCGTTCCGCACCTTGCCCTGGGCATGAAGGGCGTCATTACGGTCCAGTAAGCTGATTGATGTGATAAACAAAACGGCGGGGCTGTTTGCCCCGCCGTTTTGTCATCTCAGTGATATGGGCGGCGCTTAGTTTGCGTCGTTGGGGTCCATTAGCGCGGTCCTCGGCCCCAAGTGGGACTGATCTTCGGCACAGAAGCCACTCGCGCGCGCGGCATACTCGGTGAATCTTTGACGCATGAACGTTCATAGCATTGCACGGATGAGCGGCGGCTCTGCCTACCTCTGGATGGCAGCACGCGCCAGGAATGCGCTTCGCCGGGTAATGGTGTTTGGGATCGTTGGCGGCGTGGTTTTTATCGGAGCGTTGATAGCTTTCGTTCTCGTTCCGAGAAATGCGTCGCGAAGGGCACTCGCAGTAGCAGCGAAAATTGAAGCTAGAACGGACTCGATGCCGACAGTTGCGGCGAGAGACCGATACATGGCCGAGCTCACTGCGATTGATTCCGTGTTGAACGCCACACGTATCGCCATGACCCCGGTGCCAGCGGCTGTCATCGATACCTTCCCTCCGGCAGTTCGCGCGCAACGGGACTCCCTCAGCACTGAGCTGGCAACGCTCAATCGTTTGATTGACAGGGCCGAGAATGCTCCCCTTCCCACCTCGTATCGTGCGCTGGCCGCATCACCGGTCGTAGCTGCAGATCCGAGAGTACGCGTACTGCTCGACTCCCTGGCTGACATCGAACGTGACCGGAATGCTTTCGGAGCGGTTGGAGGGGTGGATCCGGTCTACCTATCCCTGACGTCGAGAGCAAACGCGATTGGTCGTCAGATACAGGGCATCGCCGATGCAAAGCGCGGCGAAGTGCGAGGAAAACTGGCGCTGATTCGCCCAACTCCTGCTCCTGTGGTCAAACCCGTACTGACCGTCGATACGCTGAAGCTTATCGCGCAACGCGCGACCGCTCAACAGAACTTCACGGTCGCCGGCAAGCAGCTGGAGCAGATAAACCAGAAGAACTTGCGCATCGATCGTGAGTCAGCGCATGCGCGCGAACTTGCAAACGTAGGCGCTCCGCCGTGGGCAATGCTTGCCGCGGCGGTCGTGCTCGCACTCGCGGTCGGCTTTGCGGCATCGTTTGGAACAGAGCTGAAACGCCCGCATATCGCCGACCCCCGGGAGGCAGAGCAGATAAGCGGTGCCCGCGTTCTCACCGTGATCAAGCCGCCCGAAGTCGTCGTGGAACGAAGTCGACGACAGGCGGATGTCGAAGCACCGCCACTGATTGACGTCGTGTCCGAGAGCTATAGAACTCTCTATCTGCACATCGCGTCGGTCGAAGCGAGTGTACCGATCGTGACGATTACCGGGGACGATCCCGGTATTGTCGCTACAGTCGCAGCGAACCTTGCCGCTTCGGCGGCATATGAGGCGAGGAGCACTCTACTCGTTGACGTCGATCCGACAACTTGCAGTGTCGCAAGTGTTCTGCGGATCCGCCCGGATCCGGGACTCTCGGGGATCATCACCGGCACTGCTGCGTGGCCCGAAGCAATAGTTCCGACGACTATCGGCAGAGATCGCCCGCTGGATGTGCTCCCAAGCGGTACACGTCGCTCAGGGTTCCCGGAGCCCGATGTTGTCGAAGAAGTGCGCAAAGAACTCGCTCGAATGCAGCGACGCTACGACTTCATCATCATCGCAGCTCCAACCAGCTACGTTCAGCGAAGCGCGAGCAGTATCATTCCCGCTCCGGACGTAATACTCTGTGCGAGAATCGCACACACAACTGCGGAGGGGCTCAAGACCGCCGCAGCCAGTCTCCGCGGAGCTGATATGCGCATTCACGGACTCGTTCTCTGGGATGCGGAAATGCCGCAGCTGGAAACGCGCGAAGAAATGCTTGGCGCCACGCGGCAGTCAGGATCCTTTCAGCCGGAGCTCGCCACAGCTCGGTAGCAGGTAATGGCAGAGACAATACCCGATCTAAGGAATGTCCCGAAACCTCGAGCTTATGCCGAGCTGAAAGGACACAGTGATGCCATTCTCGAAGGCATCACCGATGAGGTCGCCGCAATGGCCACACTGGCGGCGTTGATTCATCACGCGTTCGGCCATCTGTGGACGGGTTTTTACCGTGTGATCATTCCCGGCCAACTCCTTCGCGTCGGGCCGTATCAGGGAAGTCTCGGCTGCCTGGACATCGCATTTGGTCGAGGCGTGTGTGGGACAGCTGCCGCAGAGATGAAAACTGTCATTGTTCCGGATGTCGACAAGTTTCCCGGCCACATTGCCTGCGATGCGCGAGCCCGATCCGAGATCGTCGTCCCTGTTCTCAACCGACGGGGTGATTTAATCGCTGTCCTCGACGTAGATTCTGACAGGCTGGATGCGTTCAAGATGGAAGACCAACAGGGGCTTGAGCGTATCGTGTCCTGGTTTGCGACGATGCAAGAATGACAGTCAACGGCTACTCCGACACGATCAATCACGCATTGGCGTTCGCGGCCAAGCATCACGACCGCCAGGTGCGAAAGGGAACAAGACTTCCCTATCTCACGCACCCCGCAAACGTCGCAGTGATTCTCACCCGATACGGCCGCGATACCGAGACAGTCGTCGCCGGCATTCTCCACGACGTGATCGAGGACTGTGTTCGTGACGGGTATTCGCGCGAGATGTTGGAGCAACGTATCGGTGACAAGTTTGGCGCAAAGGTCCTGGACACCGTGCTGGCCGTTACCTACCGCCGGAACGACGATGACGGAGTGGAGCTTTCTGGCGATGATCGCAAGACCGATTATCTGGAGCGGCTGTCAACTGCGAGCGAGGAAGCACGATGGGTCTGTGCCGCCGACAAGATTCATAATGCATCCTCGATCGTCGCGGATCTGAGGAGAACGGTCGACACTGAGACGATCTGGAGTCGTTTTGGTGGAGGCAGAGCCGCAACGGGACGGTGGTACCGCCAGGTCTATGAAAGACTTCGCGAAGTCGGATTCGACGCGCCGATTATGGCCGAGCTCGACAGAGCTTCGAGCGAGCTCCAGGAACTCGCCGGCTGACGCACTAAGCGACCGTCGCGGGCGCAGCGACGCCATAGGTTTTCCTTACATACTCCTCGAGTATGTTCAGGAATTCCGGAACGATCGCTTCACCCTTGAGTGTTACGCTCAGCTTGCCGTCGATATACACCGGCGCTCTCGGATCCTCAGCAGTTCCAGGCAACGAAATTCCGATGTTGGCGTGCTTTGACTCTCCTGGTCCGTTCACCACGCACCCCATCACCGCAACCTTCATCTCTATCACACCAGGGTACAACTCGCGCCACGTCGGCATCTGCTCGCGCAAATAGGACTGAATGTCCTCCGCCATTTGCTGGAAGAACGTAGACGTAGTGCGGCCACATCCCGGGCACGCCGTGACTTGCGGATTGAAACTCTGCAGCTCGAGCGATTGAAGAATCTGCTGCGCAACGCTTACCTCTTCCGTGCGATCCCCGCCGGGACGCGGCGTGAGAGATACGCGAATCGTGTCTCCAATTCCTTCGGAGAGCAGGATCGATAGCGCGGCAGTGCTGGCGATGATGCCTTTTGCACCGAGGCCGGCTTCTGTGAGACCGAGGTGCAGCGGGTAATCGCATCGAGCCGCCAGCTGTCGATACACTTCCAGCAGATCCTGGACGCCCGATACCTTCGCAGAGATGATGATGCGGTCATGGCCGAGTCCCATTTCTTCAGCAACAAATGCCGAGCGCAGCGCGCTCTGGATCATCGCCTCAATGTAGACTTCCTTCGCTTCACGCGGCTCGGAGCTTCGCGCATTGTCGTCCATCAACGTCGTGAGCAGATCCTGGTCGAGCGAACCCCAGTTCACGCCTATTCTGACGGGCTTGTCGTTGTCGAGCGCCACCTGGATGATCGTTCGAAAATTCTCGTCGCGCCGTTTCCCGCCCACATTTCCCGGGTTGATTCGGTATTTCGCGAGGGTTTTCGCCGTTTCCGGATACTTCACAAGCAACAAATGACCGTTGTAGTGGAAATCCCCGATCACCGGGACTGCGATGTCCATATCAGCGAGCCGGCTCGCGATCTCTGGCACCGCGCGGGCTGCATCGTCGTTGTTGACCGTTACGCGCACCAACCGGCTTCCAGCCCTCGCCAATTCAGCCACTTGGAGAGCGGTCCCGGCGGCATCAGCCGTATCCGTATTCGTCATGGACTGCACAACGATTGGGTGGGCGGACCCGACAGGTACGCTTCCTACCATTGCAGTCCCAGTTTTCCGGCGGGCGATTATGGTCAATGGTTCTTGCGTGTGTTGAATTTGAAAGCTAATTCCCCCTCGTGAGCGGTGCATGGACCACTGTGCTGCTTCCCTTCTCTGGAGCTTTGATGGCTGATACCCCGGAAACTCCGCATGACGCGGAAAGCGCAAATGCCTCGGCGGCACCCATCCGGGCGCACAAGACGCGGAACAAGCTGCTGATCGCTCTGCTCGCTCTGATTCTCGTGCCCGTAGTTATTGCCGCTCTCTGGGTCTGGATTGCCCTTGGCTACACATACGCGTCGGGCGAACGCGCAGGCTATATCCAGAAGATTTCCAAAAAGGGTTGGCTCTGTAAGACCTGGGAAGGCGAGCTGGCGATGGCAAATCTGCCCGGAACAATGCCACAGATCTTCACTTTTACGGTCCGAAACGACTCCATCGCCCATGTGATCGAGCAAAACGCCGGCAAACAGGTGTCACTCACATACCAGCAGCATCGAGGAGTCCCAACTTCCTGTTTTGGGGAAACGGAGTATTTCGTTACCGGGGTGCATAAGGTAGGGCTCTGAATTCTCTATTGTCTGCTCAGCCGGTCCTTGCTATTTTTCCGCCAAGTCGAGCCATAAGCAGGGGTGAAAGCCCTTGTTTCGAGCTCAAGTCCAATGCGGGGTTCAAGAGACCCGCGTATCAGATTGTCGAGGGTCGGGCGTGTTTCAGCTCCCCAAGACACAATTTTCCAGGAGTAGGGAATGCGTACGACCGGCAAAGTGAAGTGGTTCAACGACGCGAAGGGCTTCGGATTCATCACACCTGACAACGGGCAGAAGGATTGCTTCGTTCACTACAGCGCAATCTCCGGCTCGGGCTTCAAGTCCCTTGCAGAAGGTGACGCGGTAGAGTTCGACATCGTTGAAGGACAGAAGGGTCCAGCTGCCGAGAACGTGACGAAGGCTGGTTAAGCCACGTCCGCTTCACTGGCACAATCTGGCGGGGCGTCTCAGTCGAGGCGCCCCGTTTTGCTTTTAGATGGGCGCCCGCGCTTAGGAATAGGCGCGACTTCGACCGCATGCTCGAGTCGTTCGAGCAGCTCGAATCTCAAGACTTCGAGGTCGAGCCGGATATCGACACCTCCGGGTGACGTATACAGCCCGTTATTATTGGCCAACGTTTCAGCCATTCTGATTGCCCGTGAAAGCGAAACTCCGAGTTGGTCGATGAGCAAGGCGGCAATCGAAAGGATCAGCAAACCGTCGATCGTGATGCGACGAGCCACACCTTGCTTCTCCTGGACCACTCCGGAGATCTTTATGTGGGAAAGTGTGTTATCAAGCCACTTAACCGGCATTTGCACCGTAAGTGCCGCAGCAGCAATGGTATAAGCCCGAGCCATTCAATTATCCTATTAGGAAAGGATAATTAATACAAGTATTCCCTTTATCCTTCAAACTCACGTGCGGGATTATATTGCCGACGCTTAACGATCCTGATCGACCCAACACCTCCGCATACGACACATGAGACAGATCCTTCGGGCAATTCCAATCTCTCTTTGCCTCTCCTTCCTGGCATCGTCCCACGCGTTAGCGCAAAAGACGTATGCGATCGGGTTGGGTGGGGGGACGGCTATCCCGGTTGGCAAGCTCGACGATGCTCAAAAACCCGGCTATAACGGCATCGCAACGCTTGCGATGGGGGTTGCGGACTTGCCGTTCGGAATCCGGTTCGACGGCATTTACAACACGCTGTTGCGTCGCGCGGATACGATCACGCAAGGAAGTAGCGCAAGTACCTCCGACTTTCGCGTAATGGGAGCGCTGGCAAATCTGATTTACGCTTTTCCAGGAACGAGCGCAAAGGCTTACATACTCGCTGGCGCGGGTCTTTACAATTCAAAAGTTCTCCCGAGCGGAAAATCGCAAAACCACCTCGGCTTCAACGCGGGATTGGGAGCCACGTTCGGGGTCGGTCCGCTCGCAACGTTCATCGAGTCACGATATCACAGCATTTCGAGAAGCACCGCCGATGGCGGCGTGTATCAATTCGTTCCGATTACCGTGGGATTGATGTTCTAGAGGCTTTCAGGTTGGCGAGCTCCCCATTCTGTTTTTCCTCTCGACAGACACGCACAAAAAAAGGGGCGCCTTCTGGCGCCCCTTTCGTGCTCAGCGGATCACTATACTGCGCGAAGGACCAGCTCGTTCCCGCGGGCAGCTTCTGTTACTGGGCGAAGTGCCTCACGTGCCGAGCGAAGCTGCTCGCTAAGCGCAGCGGGACCAGTTCCACCAGGGACATCACGGCGTGCCACTGACCGCGCGGGCTCGAGCCACTCGAGAACATCCTCATCGAATAAGGAATGCGCGGCTTTGAACGAGGAGAAAGGCAGCGCATCGAGATCGCATCCTTCGCGCTCACTCTCGCGAATAAGTGAGCCGATCGCGGCATGCGCGTCACGGAACGTCGCTCCCTTTTCTACCAGATAATCGGCAAGATCGGTGGCCATCATGCTGCTCGAAAGCGCTGCGCGCATTCGCCTTGGGTTGAAGCGAATTTCCTGGAGGGCGCCGGCAACAGCGGGCAGCACGAGCAGAATAGTGTCGACGGCGTCGAAGAGCACGCGCTTGTCGTCCTGAAGATCCTTGTTGTAGCCACTTGGCAATCCCTTGAGAGTGGCAAGGAGCGTCGTGAGATCGCCAATAGCGCGAGCGCCAGATCCACGCGCAAGCTCCAGCGCATCGGGATTGCGTTTCTGCGGCATCATGCTCGAACCAGTCGTAAACGCGTCGCCGAATTGAACGAACCCGAATTCACTCGAGCCGTAGATGATCAGATCCTCGGCAAGCCGTGAAAGATGCGTGGCCGTCATCGCCACCGCGAACAACAACTCGGCAACGAAATCTCTGTCGCCAACGGCATCAATGCTGTTCTGCGAGATGGAGCTGAAGCCAAGGCTGCCCTGAAGGAGCACTCGAGAGATCGGGAACGCGCATCCAGCGATCGCTCCGGACCCAAGCGGTAAAACCGCCGCAGCACGTGACGCCGCCGCAATCCGTGCTCGATCCCGCTCGAGCGGCCAGAAATGCGACAACATCCAATGTGCGGCGGATACGGGTTGAGCGCGCTGAAGATGCGTATAGGCCGGCATGAGCACGTCGCCGAGTGTCGCGGCGTGATCGAACATCACCTGTTGAAGGGTGCGAACAGCCGTGTCGAGCTTGACACTCGCATCCATAGACCAGAGACGAGTCGCGGTCGCGACCTGATCATTTCGGCTGCGACCGGTGTGAAGCTTCGACGCCACCTCGCCAATCTCGTCATGGAGCATGCGATCGATCAGCGTGTGTACGTCCTCGTCCGAAGCTATTGGTTGAGCACCAGCAGCGAGCTTCTGCCCAACCTGAGCAAGTCCACGCTCGATCTTCTTGCTTTCTTCGAGCGTTAGAACTCCCGCTCCCCAGAGGGCGACAGCCCAAGCCTGAGATAGATTGATATCGAACGGCCACAGACGATAATCAGTGCCGATCGACCGGTTGAGCGCTTCCAATGCTGCCGCGGTGGGGATCGAGAACCGCCCGCCCCATAGCTTGTGAGATTCGTGGTCCGACATACTGACCTCCTTCCCGGTCAAGCTATAGCCAATGACGCAGGCTTCTGGGCTTTCGCCTCGCTCTTACGTTTCTCAGCCGCCGCAGCCAGCTCCTGATCGCGAATTGCTCGTACGCGAGCGGAGAGTCCGTAAAGGCGGATGAAACCGGCTGCGTCGCTTTGTTGGTATACGTCGTCCTCACCAAAGGTGACGAAACGCTCGTCATAGAGAGCGTATTCACTTTCGCGACCAACGACCGAGGCACTCCCCTTGAAGAGTTTGAGCGTCACTGTTCCGGTTACGCGCTCCTGCGTGACGTTGACAAACGCATCATACGCTTCGCGCTCGGTCGTCCACCAGCGGCCTTCGTAAACCAAATCCGCATAGCGCGGGGCGATGTTGTCCTTGGCGGCGAGAGTACGGCGGTCGAGCACGAGCTGCTCCAGCTCGCTATGCGCCGAGTAAAGAAGTGTCCCGCCAGGGGTCTCGTAAATGCCGCGGGACTTCATTCCGACGAGACGATCTTCGACGAGATCGATTCTGCCGACTCCATGACGTCCGCCAATCGTATTGAGAGCACCGACCAGGTCCACCGCATCGAGCTCGGCACCGTTGACGGAGACCGGAGTTCCATTGAGGAACCCGATCGTGACTTCTTCTGGTTCGTTGGGGGCGTTTTCGGGTGCGGTGGTGAGCATGAACACGTCTGTCGGCGGTGCAACCGCCGGCTGCTCGAGGACGCCTCCTTCATGGGAAATGTGCCAGATATTCCGATCGCGGGAATAGATCTTTTCCTTCGTCGCCGCTACCGGAATCTTGTGAGACTCGGCATATGCGATCGCGTCCTCGCGACTCCGGATCTCCCACTCTCGCCAGGGCGCGATAATCGGGAGATCAGGGGCAAAGGCGGCATAGGTCAGCTCGAAGCGGACCTGGTCATTTCCCTTGCCGGTACACCCGTGCGCGAGCGCATCAGCTCCTACCTGACGGGCGATTTCGACCTGGCGGCGCGCAATGAGCGGGCGCCCCATCGAGGTGCCGAGGAGGTACTTCCGACCGTAGATAGCACCAGCGCGGAGGGTGGGCCACACGAACTTTTCCACGAATTCCTGGCGCAGATCTTCGACGTAGCACTCGTCGGCACCGGATGCGATGGCTTTAGCCCGTACGCCTTCAAGTTCGTTTCCCTGGCCGATGTCCGCCGCGATGCAGATAACGCGGGCATCATAGCGTTCCTTCAGCCAGGGGACGATAATGGAGGTATCTAGCCCACCGGAGTAGGCAAGGGCAATCGTACGGATCACAGGCGCCTCAATAAGTATTCAGAATTACTGAATATTTAATCGGTCGGCTTGGGCCAGTCAATACTTTACCCCGGCTCCCCGGCCAGGGCCTTCAGGCGCCGAAGGACGCGCTCCCGGGCGGCTACGGAGCGGCAAATAATCAGAATCGTATCGTCGCCGCCGACTGTGCCGAGGATGTCTGACCAACCCTCGCCGTCGAGAGCAGCTGCGATTGGCTGGGCGCCACCCGGAACTGTCCGCAGCACCAGCATCTCGCCGACGCCATCGATCCGGAGGAAAAGTTGCGGCAACAGGGTGTCGAGCGCAGCCCGACTCTCCTCTATGCTGCCGTCCGTTATCGCGTATCGGGCGCCCTCCGGAGTGGGCACGCGGGCCAAGCGCAATTCCCGAAGGTCGCGCGAGAGCGTCGCCTGGGTAACGTCCCACCCACGTTGGAGCAGGAGTTTGCGGAGATCTTCCTGACTGCTCACGACCCGGGCGCCTATGATCTCCAGAATCGTATCGTGTCGTTCACGTTTGTTGGCCACGGAGGTGAGTTTAGCACCGGAGGACGCGTTGCGCGAGGCGAGTGCCAGGATCATTGACGAGCGCAGAGTGTAATGTTATGCATTCCTTATGCATAAAGTTCCGGTCGGAGTCCTTGGCGCGAGTGGATACGCGGGTCGTGAGCTGTGCGGCCTGATCGCGCGTCATCCCAGGCTCGAGCTGGCGTTTGCCGCAGCCAACGATCAGCGTGGCCGGCGCGCGCGCATCGGGGCGAGCGAAGTGACTTATGTCGCCACGGAGGATGCTCCGCTGAACAAGGCACAGGTGGTGTTCACGGCTCTTCCGCACGGCGCTTCGGCCAAGTGGGTGGGAAACGCGCGCGCGAACGGCGCTCGTGTTGTGGATCTCTCGTCGGACTTCCGGCCAGGAACAGTGCCGAATGCGATAAGTGAAAGCCAAGCCCCGTATGGGCTTACCGAACTGATGCGCGCGAAAATCCCGGGCGCCGAGATCGTGGCGAACCCCGGTTGCTATCCAACCGCAGTTCTGCTGGCGATCGCACCCTTGCTCAAAGCCGGCTGCGTGGTACCAGGAGCTACCATAAATATCTCGGCTGCGAGTGGGGTAACGGGTGCGGGCTATTCCGCCCGTCCTGATCTGTTGTTCGCCGAGGTTGCTGAGGACTTCAAGGCCTACGCTGTAGGGAATGAACACAGGCATATAGCCGAGATGCAAGCAGTTACAAGGGAGCTCGGTGGGAAGGACAACGACATACTTTTCACACCCCATCTCCTCCCGGTCGCCCGCGGAATTCTCGCAACGATTACCGTACCGGTGGTCGAGTATGTGGACAACCCGTCCGAGCTCTGGCGCGATTGCTATCGCGGAGAGCCGTTCGTCGAAATCGCGGACGAGCCGCCATCGCTCCGCGACGTCGTGCGTCGGAACGTCGCTCGTGTGAGCATCGCGAAGGCAGCCAACGTTCGCCAACCTACGCTGATCATCATTTCTGCGATCGATAATCTGGTAAAGGGCGCCGCTGGCCAGGCGCTTCAGAACGCCAATCTTCTGCTTGGCTTGAGCGAGCAGTCGGGGTTGCCGGCGTGATGCGGGTCGCGAAGATCGGGGGGCGGGCGCAAGCCGATCCGGGTCTGGCAACCATCCTTCGCGAAGCGTGGGATGACAGTCGCGGAAAGCTTTGCGTCGTGCACGGCGGGGGTGATGAAGTGTCCGCTATGCAGCGAGCGCTTGGCAGAGAAGCGGTATTCGTCGGAGGGCGCCGCGTCACTTCGGAAGAGGATCTCGAGCTTCTCCGAATGGTGCTCTCGGGTGTTGTGAACAAGCGACTCGTGAACACTCTCGTCACTGCTGGCCTGCCGGCAGTGGGTGTGTCAGGGGAGGATGCTGGTTTAATCGGTGCGGAACTGATCGACGCACGATCTCTCGGCTTCGCGGGCCGACCGATCTCAGTAAAGGCAGATTTTCTTCATGTGTTGCTGAACGCGTTCTACTTACCGGTGATCTCGCCTGTAGGGTACAATGCGAGCAGCCCGACAGGTGGCGCGCTCAACGTAAATGGTGACGATGCAGCCGCCGCCATCGCTGTGGCGCTGGAAGCGGACGAGCTGCTACTCATTGCCGATGTGGAGGGTGTTCTTGGCGCTGAAGGCGAAACCGTCTCGAACCTAAGTATCGAGACAGCCCGTGAACTTATTGCGAACCGCATTGCCGTTGGCGGGATGGCGGCCAAGCTGGAGTCTGCCGAAGCCGCGCTGGCGGCCGGAATCGCGCGCGTAAGGATTTGCGATCTCACCGGGCTCAATGATCCCGAGCGCGGCACATTCATCACTCAATCTCAGAGCGTTGTCCTATGACCGTCACCTTGTCCGCCGAAGACGTCTTCGCCGCCGCCACGACCGATGCCGAGCCATCATCACTTCTTTCGACCTACAAGCGTGCGCCGATGCAGCTGGTGGGGGGAGAAGGTGTAGAGCTCATCGACTCCAATGGCAAGCGATATCTCGATTTTGCAAGTGGAATCGCGGTGAATTCGCTTGGCTACGGAGATCCCGGGATTGCGAAAGTGATCAACGAAGCGCTTGGAGCAGGGTTGATCCACACCTCCAACCTCTATCGAACCGTCCAAGGCGAAGAGTTGGCAGCCAAGCTCGTGGAGCGCTCATTCGCGTCGAAGGTATTTTTCTGCAATTCGGGGGCGGAGGCCAACGAGGGCGCCTTCAAGTTCGCACGCCGTTGGGCCCGGAAAGTCGGCACCGATACAAAGGTTGAGATCATCGCGTTGCGTGGAGCTTTTCATGGCAGGCTGTTCGCTTCTCTTGCCGCCACGGATCGTCCGTCGTATCGCGCTCCGTTCCGTCCGCTGGCTGGCGGTGTCTCGATCTGCGAACGCGATCTCCGCGATCTCGATACGGCACTCGATGGCGAAACAGTGGCAGCCCTGATCGTCGAGCCGATTCAGGGCGAGGGCGGAGTGCGCGTTCTCGATGGCGATTTCCTTCGCCGCCTCCGCGCGATGACGGCGGAGCGGGAAATAGCGCTCATCTTCGACGAGATCCAGTGCGGCCTTGGGCGCACCGGACACTTCTTCGCGTACGAGAGCATCGGAGTCGTTCCCGACATGCTGACGCTTGCGAAGCCAATCGCCGGCGGGCTGCCAATGGGGGCAATCCTAGTGTCGGAGGAAATCGGCGCGACGATCCAGCCCGGGGATCACGGAACAACCTTTGGCGGCGGGCCACTCGTCGCCGCCGTCGCCAGTTACGTCGTCGACCGATTGTCGGATCCCACGCTGCTGAAAAACGTCCGCGACAATGGCGTATGGCTTGGACAGCAGCTCGACGCACTCGCCAGACGCTCTGGTAAGGTTCGGGCGATTCGCGGAACGGGCTACATATGGGGCCTGGACGTTGTTGAGTCGGCGAACGACATCGTGAAACGCGGCTGGGGAAGTGGTTTGCTCGCACTCACCGCCGGAGAGCACACTCTGCGCATTCTCCCGCCGCTCGTAATGAATCGAGATGATCTCATGCGCGGTGTTCAGATTCTCGAGAGCATCGTCGGCTAGTTACGGCAACCGGAGTCGCTAATCACGGCGGCTCCGATTAAGATTGCGGGACCATTTTCCGTAGAGATGCATGGTACGGACGGAAATCTCATCTACCTGGCTGGTAATCCTGCTCGCGGTCGGGTGCGCACCCGTGCCGGCCCATGTCGAATCGTCGCCATCATCGTCGCCCGCATCAGACACGATTGAAGCGCGACATCTTTTCGAAGAGAACATAGACGCGATCCATAAGCGCGACCGCGCTCGGTACCTGGCCACGTATCTTCACAGCAGCGCGCTCGCGCGTAACGGTCCTTCAGGACTGGAGTTCGGATACGATAATTGGAGTGCACGCCGCGATTCGACATGGCCTGACACTCTGGTCGCAAGGAATCTGCGTGTTTTGCCGATCACTCCGGGAGTCGTCTACGGGTCGTACTGTTACACCGTGACACAAAAGGACACGACCTCCAGCGGCGTCTCCGAGCGAATCTTTGTTAAGACGTCAGAAGGTTGGAGAATAGTGGTTACTACCGCGTTCGGATTGGCCGCTGGCGCACCAGCGCAGTGCAAATAAAGACGCTGCGCAAGACATCCGTACCACCACGGGGAAAGGTGGCCCGTCATATACTTCAGAATGCGATCCGGTAAGGTATCCCTACATTCAGTCTGGAAAGCTTTCGACGAGGCCGAGTTCGGGCCGAAGAACATTCTGAATCTTCGCGAGTCGTTGCCGAGCGCGGCGGACGCACGCTTTCGCGCCGAAGCATGGCTGCGCGAACGACAGGTAAGCCGAGCGAGCGAGGTGCTGCTGATTACGGGACGTGGCAACCAGAGTCCCGGGGGAATCTCCGCCGTGCGCGCGGCGATCGTCGCGCTGTTGCCAGCTTTGCGAAGACGTGGCGTCGTCATTGAATGGCGAGAGCATACTCCGGGATCCTTCGTGGTAAAACTGGGATCGATCTCGTCTCTACTCGATGCTCCCAGGCGCAAGCGTGACCGGGCACTCGTTGCGAAGCCTGCCGACCCGCGATCCTTGGCGGAACTCGAAAGCTCGACCCTATTACTGCTCCGGCGTCTGGCAGTTCGTTCGCTCGAGTCCCTCGGCGTTCGGAAACCCGAGAAATTCGTGGAAGCGGAAATGTTGTCCAAGTTCAACTCTCTCGCCGGTGGAGTTGCTCCGGGAGTGGAGGGGGAAGCAAGGCTTCGTGAAGCAATAACCATCGCGCTCGAGCAGCTGGACGAATGAGAATTGCATGCCTCGAGGCGCAATCGACCTCAACAAAAGGGATCGGCAGGGAATGAACAGACAACTCGTGCTCCCGATAGCTCTAATGTTCACCCTTCCGCTCGGCGCTCAGACGACGTCCGGCTACTCTGCCCAATCAGCGGCGGCCGAACGCGCAGCGGAGGCGGATGTCATTACGCGCCCATCGCCAACGATCGCGTCGGGGCACTCGAAGTTTCTTTCGTTGCAGCCCCATATGGCCGGAACAGCGGCACAGGCGAGGACGCGTGATTACGTCGTGAGCCAGATGAAGTCGTGGGGGCTTGAAACGGAAGTGCGATCGTATCGCATTTGGATGCCACATCCACTGAGCACTCGTGTGTGGCGCATCTCGCCGAATCCGGCCGAGCTGTATCTGCAGGAGGGCCCGATTCCGGAGGACACGACGTCGGTTTCGTTTCCGCAGATAATGCCATTCAATGGGTATGGGGCAGCGGGTGACGTGCGTGGAGAAGTGGTGTACGTGAACTACGGCCTTATCGAGGACTACGCGCAACTCGATTCGATGGGTGTCTCCGTGAAAGGGAAAATCGCAATCGCGCGTTACGGCCGGTCGTTCCGCGGGATCAAGGCGCGCGAGGCAGAGAAGCACGGGGCAATCGGGTTGATGATTTACAGCGACCCTGCCGACGATGGCTTTGTACGGGGCGATGTTTACCCAGTGGGCCCAATGAGACCGTCTCAGGGGATTCAGCGAGGAAGCGTGATGAATCCCAACGGCGATCCGAGCACGCCAGGTTATCCGAGCACGGCCAACGCGAAACGGATTCCGCTCAGCCAGATGGAAGTACCTCACATCCCGGTGCTGCCCATCTCCTATGGCAATGCAACCGAACTTTTGCGCGGATTGACGGGGAAGGCGATCCCCCAGCCGTGGCAGGGAGGGCTTCCTTTTCGGTATCACGTGGGTCCCGGTCCGGTGCAGGCGCGAATGGCTGTAACAACGGATGCTTTGACGAATCCCTACAAGGAAATCTGGGACACGTTCGGAATCGTGCGCGGGAGCGAGTTCCCGGATGAAATCGTAATGATCGGCGGCCACCGTGACGCGTGGGGGCCGGGCGCGGCCGACAATGTAAGCGGCACGGTGAGTGTGCTCGAGGCCGCACGCGCGATTTCCGAACAGGTAAAAGCGGGGAAGCGTCCGAGGCGCACGATTGTGTTTGCGACCTGGGATGCTGAAGAGTGGGGACTGATCGGGTCGACAGAGTACGTCGAAGAGGATTCGCTGCGTTTGAGCAGGAGTGCCGTTGCCTATCTCAACCAGGATGATGTCGCGCAGGGATTGAATTTCAGCGCCGGTGGATCGCCGTCACTTCGCGGATTGTTGCGCGACGTCGCGAAGGAGGTTCCTGATCCGAGCCATCAAGGCAGCGTCTACGATGTCTGGAGAAAGCGAGCGAACCTCGCGGCAGATTCGCTCGAGCCGCAGATGGGCGATCCCGGTGGCGGCTCCGACTTCGCGGGATTCTACAACCATCTTGGCATTCCAATAGTCGACTGGGGTTTTGGTGGGCCCCAAGGTGTTTATCACTCCGCATACGATTCGTATCACTGGATGTCTAAATTCGGCGATCCGACTTTCGACGTCCATGCGACGGTGGCGCGCATCGGAGCGGCGATGTTGTTGCGTATCGCGAACGCGGAAATCCTTCCTTACGACTATGTGGAATTCGCGCGGACAATGCGACGTTTCGGATCACAGGTCGACCAGGCGATAGCTGACAAACGATGGAACGTATCGACTGCCGGATTATCAACGGCAATAACTAGAATGGAGACTGCCGCGGTTGCATTCAACACCGCACGAGACCGAGCTCTTACGGCTCAGCTTGCCCCGGGAACGGCGAAGCAAGTCAATGCGAGCCTGCTCGAAACTGAACGCCAGCTTACAAGATCGAAGGGTCTGGTCACCAGGCCCTGGTTCAGGAACCTCATTTACGCCTCCGACGAGAACAATGGTTATGCGACGATGGTTTTGCCTTCAGTGAATGAAGCCATCCGGGCCGGTGACCAGGTTGTTGTCGGGCAAGAGCTGACGGATCTTGCCCAACGTTTTGATGCCGCGACGCGGACATTGCAGGTGGCGACGGAATTGCTACGGAGACCATAAATCACGAAATCGTGGTCGTTGTGTTCGGGCCCGGACATTGCGTTGTGTGACCGCTCGAAGAGAGCTCAATGAAAGACAATCTGACGAGAAACGGGCAAACGGCAGCGCGACGCTCACGTCTCACTGCGGACGAAGTAGCGCCCATGGGCGCTTACGGCGCGAAGGCGAGCTGGCCTCCCGGCTTTCCTCTCTATCAGCGTGGCTCTCCAGCCGATGGCGTCTTCATCGTTCTCGATGGCCACGTCGTTCTGCGCAACAAGATCAAGGTCGGGCGCGGATTCGTTCCTGTCATCGCCACGACGGGACAGACATTCGGCAGTGAAGGACTTTCTCCGAACAGTCACTATGTCACTGACGCAAGCGCGTCGGAAGAAACCAAGACGATGTTTTTGAGTGGTGCGCAATTCCGCGCTTTCGTGCGGGAGCGCCCGGCTCAGACGATTCCATTGCTGTCGCAGATAATGTCGGAGCGAGCTTATCTGCTCGAGAAACTTCACGAGCTGGCCGCCCTCAATGTGGACCAGCGTTTGATGTCGACGCTCACACATCTCAGCACCGATCGCAGCTTCACTACCGATGACGGCCGTCTCAAGCTCGAGAACAGTCACCACCGACTTCTTTGCGAGATGGTGGGTGCGACCCGGGAATCGATTGCATTGGCACTGAGTCGATTGGTGTCGGCAGGAATCGCCGAGAGAAAAGGGATGACTTTCCTGATCGAGCCCGCATCACTGACATCCACGTTCGGTGAGAACGGGAATGGAAATGGGGATTCGGCGATTCCCCTTGCGAGAGAGGTATCCCGCCGATGAGAGTGAATGGTCCGCCGCCGCGAGGCTGAAGCAGTCGCCGTACTGAAGGGCGCTGAAACGATAGACTTGCGGGAGGAGGGCTCACACGGGGTCCTCCTCCTGCATGGTTTTGGAGACACTCCCCAGACGCTGGCTCTTCTTGCCCGCAGATTGAAAAAGGCGGGCTACAGCGTGTTCGTCCCGCTTTTGCCGGGCCATGGACGCAACATGGAAGCGTTCACGCGATCCCGTGCGGACGAATGGATCGAGGCAGCAAGAAGTTCTCTCGTCGAGTTGCGTGGTAGGAGCGATGGGGTAAGCGTAGCGGGCCTTTCAATGGGCGGAGCCCTCGCTGTCCTTCTTGCCGCCGACGCGCGAGATATTTCGGCACTCGTTCTGATCGCTCCCTACCTGGGAATGCCACGATTGCTTCGTGCCGCGGCAGTTACCTACTGGCTTTGGGGAGGTTTGGCGGGGCAGTTGAATGGAAGGAACCCGCATTCGATTCACGATCCAATCGAGCGCGAAAAGAATCTGGCTTACGGTGCCGTGACGGGTCGCGCACTCTTCGAGCTATCAAAGGTCATGAGCCGCGCGCGGAAGGCACTTCCCGAAGTAACTGCTCCGACTTTGATAGTGCAGTCGCGGGAAGATCCCCGCATCTCTCCAGAGATTGCGGAGTCAGCGCTCCAGAGTTTGGGCGCCAGAGAAAAGCGCCTCGTTTGGACGGAGGGCGCTGGACACATCATCACGGTCGACTTCGGACGAGAGCGGGTATTTACGGAAGTCGAGAACTGGTTACGCGCGCACGACGGCCGCGAAACGACAGCCGCCACGGGATAGGGCGGCTGTCGAGGTATTGGAACTAAAAGCGATCCTGGACGAACTCAGTAACAGTGTCGACGGCGCGCTCGCCCAAGTCTGCAGCCTGGTGAACGACGCCGCTCGCAACGCGCTTCACCCGAGCCACGGGGGATTGCGACCTACGACGAGGGCGGCTCTTGCGCGCTCCTCCCTTGCGACTGCTCGCCTTGCGTCCGCCGCTCTTGCGCTTTGCGGATTTTCGCCCGCCGCGCCGGGGCGCCTTACGCGCGCTAGAACTCCGTTTGGCTGTGCGTTTCCTTGCACCTCCACGTTTACGTCCGGAGGATCCGGACCGCGACCTCTTTCTACCGCTCTTTGAACGACTGGACTTCTTGGCTGCAGCCATGGGAATGCTCCGTGGTGGAGGGTTCGTAGAACGGATAGCAAGATTCGCGCACAACAACCCTGTCACATTCCGTATTGCATGCAAGCACGAATCTCAGTCGCGTTAAGGATTATTCGACCGAGCGCGTCTCGCCATGTTGCATGATCCAGAGGTCATTGGTGGCGAGGCCGGTTGCCTGCCACAGCTCTCGCATCCTTGCCGGCGGCTCGTCCATCGGCTCGTCGGTGAGCTTGAACGTTCCCCAATGCGAGGCAACCATGACAAGACGACTCCCGTTCTGGCCGGCCGAAAGTTCATCCATCGCCTTCATGCAGTCTTCCGGGTTCATGTGGACTGCGCCCATGAACCATCGTGGCTCGTAGGCGCCGATCGGCAGGATCGCAAAATCGAACGGCCCGAAGGTTCTCGCTATTGCGCCAAACTCGGGGTGAAGCGCTGTGTCGCCGGCGAAAAAGACCGCGTGGTGTCCGGAATGGAGCGTCCACCCACACCAAAGAGTGCTGTTACGCTTCCCCAACGTTCTCCCCGAAAAGTGTTGGGCTGGAACACAGTTGAGACGTAATCCTCCGACGGCGCCTTCCTGCCACCAATCTCGTTCCGTCACCTCTCGCGCTCCGCGCTGTCGTAGGAAAGTTCCCACTCCGAGGGGCGCGAACCATACCGCCGCGGGATAACGCCGCGCGATTCGCGAAATGGTCGCGGCGTCCAGATGATCGTAGTGGTCGTGCGATAGCACAATGACATCGATTGGAGGCAAGCGATCGAATTCAACGGCTGGAGGAACCCATCGCCGAGGGCCGAGGAACTGGACGGGTGATGCGCGTTCGCTCCAGACGGGATCGATAAGAACATTGAGACCCGCTATCTGAAGCAGATAGCTCGTGTGGCCGATCCACGTGATCGTGAACCGTTCGGGTGCAGCACGAGGGGCTACAAAATCCGGAATGGCTCGAGTGAAGATGCTGGGATCGGGGTCGGGTCGGCGAGGATTCCGGCGACGCTCCACCAAGGACCATTTGAGGAAATCCACGAACCCATGCAGCTCTGCGGAGGGCCAGGGATTTCTGAAACCACCTTCCGGACGATGGTGGATGGGAAGTGTATCTACTTGCTGAGCCATTTCTATAACGTCGTAAATCGCTAACTAATGCTTGCAGGTGCGAGGTTTTCTTCCAGGTGAGCGAGCGTTTTCATTCCGACCAAGGCGGCCACGACCGGAAGTGACTGCGAGAAGGCTATCGCCCGCCTGGCATCACTCTCGAACCCTGGAAAAGCCGAGTGCACCTGTTGCGGCAACGCCCGCGCCAGCTGCGACTGCATAAGCGTAGCACTTCCCACCACAGAGATACCCAGCCGACCCGCGGCCTCGAGAAGCGGCACGCGATCTTTCCCGACGCACTGAGTGGGCAGACGCACTGCCTCTGTCATTGCGAGATTGATGGGGAGCTGGACGACTCTGAAGTGGTGGTCATCGCCGGCAATCTCTCGCGCTATGCCGACGAGCTCTTCGAGGCTCAAGTGGTTTCGCGATTCGGGGGAGACCCGAAGCCCATTCCACGTTGCGCACCCGTACCCGTCGATAGTTCCTCGGCTGACGTGCCTTTCGAGTGTCGCAAACGCATCACGCATGACAGTCAGGAAGCTCGCTCGAGGTATCACATCAAGCTGCTGCTCCGGATTGTGAAGATAGTAAAGGTCAATAACTGCGAGCCCGAGATTTTGTCTGCTCCGATCGATCTGATCGTCCAGATAGCCCGGCGTCAAACAATGTCCGCCCGAGACCACATCAGAGGGTTGCATCACTCCGGGCCCGAAATACTCGCTGTCCAGAAACCCTCGATAGCCTTCCTTCGTTGCTGGCGGCGTTCTATCGAGAGGGATATAGCCGCCTTTCGTGCAAACGAAAACCTCTTCGCGTCTGATCGCGCCACTGGCGACGCTTGCGCGCACGGCTCGTCCTATCGCACGCTCCGAGCGCTGACACCTGTAGTTGATCGCGGTGTCCAGCAGATTCACCCCTCTTTCAAGAGCGGCGCTCGCCGTCGACGCATATCGGGCGTCCTCGGAATCGTCACAGTCGCCGAGATACGTCCCCAGGCCGAGTGAGGAAACGACGGTGTCTCCTGAAATCGGTCGATAGAAATGATCCGCTTGATTCCTGGCGAACCGTTTTTGAAAGCGTCGTGTGCCTTCGGGTGTCGCGCGTCCCTGCAGGAGGGTTTCCATGACTTTCAGACGGGCCATTGCGGAGAGGGTACCGGCAGCAGCCGGGTATTGCAAGGTACACGTACCGTGAAGTGGCCCTTACGTTGCTCAACAGAGGGATAGACCTTACAAAAACGCTCTCAAACAAACGGCCCGAAAGTGAAATCTTCCGCTTTCCTGTTCATAGTGCTGACTGCTTGTGCGCAGCGGCAGCGACCAGTGGTACTCGCTCCAGTGCGAATGGATACTGGCGGCGACACATCCACTACCGGATCGGTCTCCAGTCGTGTCTTCGACACGCGGCGCGACGACCCATTCGCCACGACCAACCGGATCGATTGGCCGGGACCGAACATCTACCGCTCGGCGAGGGGCGCTCCCGGGCCCGAGTATTGGCAGCAACGAGCTGACTATTCAATCGCGGCGACGCTCGACACGAGCACGACCGAGCTTACCGGCTCGGTCGAGATCAGGTACACGAACAATTCTCCCGACACGCTCCGTTACGTCTGGATACAGGTCGATCAGAATCTTTATCGCAACGGCAGCAAGGGCTCCGCGCTGTTCCCCGCGGATTCACGTTGGGGAGTGAGAGGATTCGAAGGCGGCTACAACTTGACGGACATTCGTGTGAACGGGGCATCGGTCCGGCCGAGAATCAATGACACGATGATGCGTCTCGACCTTCCTACTCAGCTGGCGCCGCGCGGGGGAAAGGCGACGATCGTGATCCGATACTCATTCAGAGTTCCGGAGCACGGATCGGATCGCATGGGAAGGGACAGCGCGCTCTACGAGATCGCACAGTGGTTTCCGCGGATGGCAGTGTACGATGACGTCCGGGGCTGGAATACAGACCCATATCTGGGTCAGGGTGAGTTCTACCTCGAATATGGCGACTTCGACTATTCCGTTACCGTCCCCGCTGGATACGTGGTCGCCGGGAGCGGGGTTCTTCAGAATCCGAACGAGGTACTGACCTCGGAACAAAGAAGAAGGCTGGCAGCAGCGGCAGGAAGCAGCGATGTGGTTCAGATAATCACACGAGCAGAGGCAACTGCCGGAAAGACTCAGGCAAAACCAGGTGCGAGAACCTGGCGCTTCCGCGCCCGGAACGTTCACGATGTCGCGTGGGCGGCGGCTCCCGATTTCAGATGGGACGCAACCAGCTGGAACGGAATTCTGGCCCAGGCCTACTACGAATTCCCGAAAGCCGGAACAGCCTGGGAGCATGCCGCCGAGCAGACTCAATGGACGATCAGGCAGTACTCGGAGCTCTTTCTCCCGTTCCCTTATCCGCAGGCCACTAGCGTCGCGGGACCCGTTGGGGGAATGGAATACCCGATGTTCGTGATGGTGCACTACGGGAACGATGATCCGGCGTCGATCTTCGGAACCATCAATCACGAACACGGGCACGAGTGGTTCCCGATGATCGTCGGGTCAAACGAGCGCCGGTACGCCTGGATGGACGAAGGGTTCAATACTTATCTAAATGCATTCGCGAATGAGGCGCGTTACCCAGGCCAAAGCGCCTATCCAGGCTATCTGCGAAACTGGGCCGACGCCGTAACAAGCGGCACGCAGTCGCCGTTGATGACAGCGCCGGACAATATCGATCCGGCTGCTCTTGGTGCGATCGGCTACAGAAAGCCGGCGCTCGTTCTTCTCACGCTTCGAAATCACGTCGTTGGAGCAGCATCCTTCGACACGGCGTTCAGGGAGTACATAAGAAGCTGGGCTTTCAGGCATCCCACGCCCGGTGATTTCTTTCGCAGTATCGAGAATTCGACGGGCGAAGATCTTTCCTGGTTCTGGCGCAGCTTCTTCTATACAACGGATGTCCTCGACATAGGAATCGATGGCGTTTCGACGCATTCCGCGGACGGGCAAACGTTCGCAACGATAGCCCTGCACCGATTCACATCGATTCCATTTCCGGTGCGTCTACGCGTTGCTTATGCCGATGGAACGACTCAGGATTTCTCGTTTCCAGTGAATATCTGGGCACGTACTAATCGCTTTGACGCCGTGGTGCCGGTACGTGGGAACGTCATCGGTGTAAGACTCTGGCCCGACCCATCGGTACCCGACTTCAATCCCTCAAACGATACGTGGGGGAGACCGCCAACGGCGAACACACCGGGACCCGTTACGAGATAAAGTCGTGGTCGTTTGGTTTGTGGGTGCTGCCCGGGTAGATTGAATCAGTAGGCCTTCGATAAACGGAGTAAGTAATGCCGGATTTTGGAAGTTGGGCGACGGCTTGGTGGAAGCCGATTCTATTCGTGATTGTAGCGGGACATCTCACCAATGTGTCCGTCACCCTGTTCCTGCATCGCGCTCAGACCCATCGCGGCGTGAAGCTGCACTATCTTGCCGCGCTGCCGATGCGAATCTGGCTGTGGCTTTCGACGGCGATCGTCACCAAGGAATGGGTTGCCTGTCATCGCAAGCATCACGCTTTTGCCGACCGCGAGGGCGATCCACACAGCCCCCTAATGGAAGGACTTCGAAATATCATTCTCAAGGGTGCCTTCTACTATAGGAAGACGGTTCGCCAGCCAGGCGTGCTCGACAAGTACGGGAAAGGAACGCCGAACGATTGGCTCGAGCGACATCTCCTATCGCCGCTGAACTGGGTTGGGATTCTGGTGATGCTCGCGGTAGACGTTTATCTGTTCGGATTCTTCGTCGGACCGCTCGTATGGGGCGTACAGATGATCTGGATCCCGTTCTGGGCAGCTGGAATCATCAATGGAGTTGGGCACGCCGTGGGTTACCGGAACTTCAACGTCAAGGACGAAAGCCGGAATATCTCGCCCATTGCGATCTGGCTCGGTGGCGAGGAGCTCCATAACAACCACCATGCCGATCCACACTCTGCCAGTTTCAAGGCGAAATGGTATGAGCTCGACATCGGGTGGGTCTATCTCCGGCTCCTCTCCATCTTCGGCCTGGCAGAAATCTCCTACGCACGCAGGTAGAATCGCGCGTGCCTGAAACTGTAGCCTGCGCGCGTTGCGGACAGACGCGCGCGGGATTCGTGAAGCCTCCCTTTCCTGGCCCGATCGGCGCACGCGTGGTCGATGAAATCTGCACGCAGTGCTGGGCGGATTGGCTCAAGCAGCAAACGATGCTGATCAACCATTACGGACTCAACGTGATGGATCCGCAAGCGCGGGCGTTTCTCACCAAGAACATGACGGCGTTTCTCTTCAAGAGCGGGACCTCGGCCGACATCGATACGAGCAAGAAGGGCACGATAAGCCACTGACAAAGCCATGATGATGCGAAGGTCGAAAAGGGTTCCCGCTTTAGCGCTCGGACTTCTTTTGACGAGTTGCTCGACGATTGGCTTCCACGCAGGCGGTTCCCCCCAATCAGGATCTACTTCGCCGGGCTGGACCGATTCTGTTCTGGCCTCGATGACTTTGCGCGAGAAAGCGGCGCAAATCGTCTGGCCGAGCCTGTATGGGGATTACGTGTCAGGCGATTCGCCGCAGTGGCGGCGACTCTCGCAATACATCCAGCAGGACAAAGTCGGAGGCTTCACGATCTCGGTGGGGTCACCCATCGAAGTCGCCGCGAAGCTCAACGCGCTGCAATCGATGAGCAAGATTCCGCTCCTGTTCGGAGCGGACCTCGAGGCAGGCGCCGGATTTCGCGCTCGCGGCGGATACTTCGTTCCTAACGCCATCGATCTGGGAGGAGCGATCGTATTCCCACCAGAGATGGCAATTGGCGCAACACGAGACACCACGCTCGCTTACGAACAAGGACGTCTCACCGCAATCGAGGGGCGCGCGCTGGGAATCCATATCGCGTACGCGCCGGTGCTCGACGTCAATAACAATCCGGACAACCCTGTCATCAACACGCGCTCTTATAGCGAGGATCCACATCTTGCCGCGCGGATGGGGGTCGCCTTCATTCACGGTCTGCAGGATCACGGCATGATCGCGACAGGTAAGCACTTTCCGGGGCACGGTGACACAGGCGTCAATTCGCACCTCGCACTGCCTGTGGTGACGGTGAGCAGAAGCCGGCTCGATACGGTGGAGCTCGTACCGTTCCGTGCGGCGGTCAATGGTGGCGTCGGCGCGATAATGTCATTTCATGGAGCGATGCCCGCGCTCGATTCCTCCGGCGTACCAGGGACGCTCTCGTCCAAGGTTTTGACGGATCTTCTTCGGGGCGAGATGGGGTTCCGCGGGCTCATCATCTCCGACGCCATGGATATGCGTGGCGTTCTGGACCAATTCGGCGCTGCTGAAGCAGTCAAGCGGGCGATCGCGGCAGGAATCGACATTCTCATACAGCCGCTCGACGTTACGCAGACAATCGACGCCGTCGTCGCCGGTGTGGCGGAAGGTCGTTACACACAAGCCCGCCTGGATTCATCGGTGCGAAGAGTTCTCGAAGCAAAGCGTAAGCTTGGTCTCGCGCAGAACAAACTGGTCGACCTGAATGCGCTACGGTTTCTTGTCGGGGACAGCTCCAACCTGCAGATCGCGCGGCGTGTCGCCGAGAAGTCGATCACTCTCGTCAAAGATTCGCTGAGACAGGTTCCGTTAGTGGTTCCCTCGGCGCGAGTGCTTTCCGTAACGCTCGCGCGTCGAGCCGATCTACCCGCCGGGAACGCATTCAACGCGGAGCTGCGTGCGAGTCTGCCAAATTTGCGGACTGAATTCGTCGCGACAGAAGATGCGGCGCTCAACTATCCGCGCCTGATCGCGGCGGCAGATTCATCCGATGTGACGATCGTGAGCTCTTACGTTGGGCAAAGCTGGGACGCGCTAACTGCCAGCGCGCCGCAGGCGTTCACTGATTTCGTGCAGACCCTCGTCCAGCGCGGGCGAAAGCCAATCGTTGTCGCGTTCGGGAATCCTTATCTGCTTCAGCAGCTGCCGTGGGTGGGTACGTATCTCGTTGCGTGGGGTGGATTTCCGGTTTCGCAAACGGCGGCAGCGCGAGCCTTGCTCGGCACTTCAGCCATTTCTGGGCATCTGCCGATCAGCATCCCACCGTACGTGAACCGCGGCAGAGGCGAGGAAAGGGCGACTCGATCGCCCTGAACGGGACTCCATCTTGCAACCCGAAATACTTGACATGCCAACAGAAAAATTCTTCAAAATTTTCTGTTGACGATTTGATCAGAACATCGTTATATCACTTGTCGCCCCACCTTCACACGATCGCAGCTGAGCCCGCGACGTGTTCCCAACAAATACATCTTGTGCGGCCTTGACTTTAGTCACATAAAGTGACTAATTCGCACTACGATGCGAGATCGCCACTCCCGGACCGGCCCTTTTTCAGTTGATGCTGTTCTGATAACTGCGATGGGAAACCAGTTGGCGATCCTGCTGGCGCGGAACTCGAGCGAACGGGAGCGATGGTCTTTACCATGGCGAATTCCCCAGACATCCGAAACCTTCGACGCTGCCGCGGCAATTGCGGCCCGGGAAGCGCTGGGCGAACCGCCAACCTGGATCGAACAGATCGGCGCGTTTGGCGATGGCAAGCGACATCCGAGCGATGCTGACGCTTCGGTGGCGTATGTTGGGCTGATTCCGCATGAGACGGCGAGGCCCGGCGCCGGCCACACCTGGTTCCAGGTTTCGGACCTGCCGCCGCTCGCTCCGAGACAGCGCGCCATGGTCGAAGGGGCAAGCAAAACCATCCAGCGGAGCCTGGACCAGGCTCCGATTGCCTTCCGGCTGCTTCCGGTGACGTTTACCCTGAGCGAACTGCAACAAATGTATGAGCTGCTCCTCGGTAAACGGTTGCACAAAGCGAGTTTCCGACGTGCCCTCCAGGCCGCCTGGCTCGTCGAACCGATGGATGAATGGCGCAGCGAAGGCCGGGGCAGGCCCGCCCAGCTTTTCAGGTATTTACCGAAGAAAAGGCGTAGGGCACACCGCGGTGTGAGGTTCGATTTCCTCTATCCGTAGTATCGGTAACAGGCCCGTATCTACCCCGTACCAGAGGCTGGAACCTCTTGCGGTTCCGGTGTATTAGTTGCAATGTGTACCTAAGGCTGGATGCCCTCAACTGGGAGCCTGGTAGCTATGCTCGCTTATCTCGATAGTTTGTGCGCCGCACTGCTCGCAAGAGACAGCGCAGAGATACAGCGGCTTCTTGCACTTCCGGCGGCGCGGGATCTACCCCGTCGAGTGCGTGAGGAAGCTGTGGCGATCTCGCGCGCAGGCAACCGCAGCTTCATGGCCCCGATCCATTCGCTCCACTTTTATTACAAGCTCACTCACATGGTAGACGAGTCGAGCGATCCGATTTTTGGAGATGCCTCCAAGCACAGCGAGGCCGAAGGCGGGCAGATGGAGTTGCCCCTTCGCAAAGTCGGAAACGGCGGGCGCTAGAAGCTCGCAAGAACGCTTTACACAAGCGCGCGAAGCGAATTCTTTTTCCTCATCGCTTCGTTCCAGATATCACCAAGCTTTTCGAAACGCTCGGCAGCATTGCCGAGATGGAACTCGCGTGGGTCGAGGTCGTCCGTCAGCTCGATCCATTTCAGTGGAGTGGAGACCGTCGCTCCAGGTTTTGCCCGAGCGCAATAAGGGCCGGCGACGGTCTTTCCCTGGATGTTCTGGAGGTAGTCGACGTAAACTGTCGCTGCGCCGCGGGCTTTGACGGAGCGCTCGATCGTCGCTTCTTTCGGATGCGCGGCCGCTACCTTGGTTGCGATCATCTGAGCGACGAGCGTCGCGGCCTCGTTGGGGGTCTCAGGCGGGAGAGGTAGATAGATATGCAATCCCGTCGAGCCGGACGTCTTGATCGCGGCATGAAGTCCAAATCCATCGATGACCTCTTTTGCCCAGAGTGCGGCCTGCACGACCCGCGCGAAGTTCGCACGCGGTCCGGGGTCGAGATCGATGATCGTATAGTCCGCGTACTCCAGCGACGGCACGCGCGAATGCCACGGATCCACTGAAATGGCGCCCAGCTGCACCGTGTAGAGAAGAGTGAAGAGGTCTCCTGCTATGATTCGGGGCTGCTTGTCACCGCCATCGGTCGTGATTACCTCGACGCGTACGCCGGGCGGTGTACTCTCCGACGCTTTTTGCTGGTAAAAGCTCTCCCCATCAATCCCATTTGGGAATCGCTTGAGGACGAGCGGGCGGTCCTGAATTGTCGGAAGAATGAAGTCGGCGATACGCGTGTAGTACCGCATTACGTCGCCCTTGGTGTATTTCCCCGTCGGAAAGAAAACCTTGTCGAGGTTGGAAACCTTGAGCTTTTTTCCTCCGCCAAAGTCGAGAGCTCCATCCCCTCGGGCTTTTTCAATGGATGAGAGCTGCTCCAATAAGGCGCTTGCATCGACCTTTTCGGGTTTGGCTCCCGGTGCCTTCGCGATACTTGTCCTGGTGGCCCGCTTTGCCCGGGCCGGAACTTTGACGGGGGTGTTGCGCGTTGCTGCCACGACTTTTCGGACGGGCTTCTGCTGAACGCTCGCCGCTTCGATCTCTACATCCTTTGCGTCCTTGTCGTCGCGAACCCCCACGAAAATCGGCTGTCGCAAGCGCCGATCCGCTGTCCATTCGCTGAACTTCACCTCGACAACGACTTCAGGCTTGACCCAGTGAGCCTTCTCATTGGTCTTCGGCGTTTCTTCAAACGGAGAGCTCTTTCGTTCCAGAGGCTTGAGCCGCTTGTACATGTCGCTCAGGCCCTGACGAGTGAAGCCACCGCCCGTGTGGCCCGCGTATATGAATCGATTGTTGTCGAAATACCCGAGCAGTAAAGCACCTATGTGCTCTCGCGCGTTTCGCGGCTCGGTGTAGCCGCCGACCACGAACTCCTCGCGAAATTCTATCTTGAGCTTGAGCCATGAACGTGGCCGCTTCCCGGGCTCGTAGGTCGAATCAATGCGCTTGGCAATTATGCCTTCCCACCCCTGACGCCGAGCGCGGTCGAGCATTTTCTTGCCGTCGCCTTCGATGGATTCGGTCACCCAGAGGTTCGGGGCCGTTCGCTTCCCAACAAGCTTCAGCAGACGCGCGCGACGTTCCGTCCACGGTTTGGTGATGAGCGCATCATCGCCATCAACGAGAATATCGAACAATACGATTGCTGCGGGAGTCGCGCTGGAATGTCGCTCGATCATTCGCGGCTCCTTGACGTGCATCCTGCTCTGGAGCTCCTGAAACCTGGCCGGCTTTCCGTCGACTAGTGCCACAATCTCACCGTCGAGGAGGAATGCGCGCTTTGTCTGTGACGCCAGCTTCTTCAACGCGGAGACCACCTCAGGGAATTGCGCCGCTTTGTCCTTCCCATTGCGGGTAATGAGTTTCACGTCGGTTGCGGTGGTAAACGCGAGAACGCGGATGCCATCATACTTCGGCTCGAATGTCCAACCGTCGCCTGGTATCTCCGTGCCGATGCTCGCGTACATTGGCTCGAGTGACCCGAATGACGGGGCCGGCGTGGACGACACGTCCGCAGCCTTTTTCGCCGGTCGAGACTTTACCACAGGGTCTTTTGACGCCCGGTTGCTTCGCCAGACTCTGCTCTTCCCCGATGCGATTTCCTCCATGGTGCGGCCAGATTCCACGGAAGTCATGTTCTCGCCGACCACATCCTCGTCGGTCGCGAATTTGTCGCGGTGTTTAATGAGAAGCCACTGGGGTTTCGACGAAGACGAGCCATCGCGGGAGAACTTCATGCGAACGAGCGCAAACGAGCCATGGAGTCTGGCGCCGTGGAAGGTGATCTTGAGATCGCCGCGGGCTAGTCCCTGTCGGATCGCGTCTTCCTCTTCGCCGGGCGTGGTGGCCGCATCAGCGGTATAGGTTCCCCGATCCCAGAGCATGACGGTTCCCCCGCCGTACTCACCCTTTGGGATGGTGCCCTCGAATGTGTTGTAGTCGATCGGGTGATCTTCGACCTGCATTGCCAATCGCTTCACCGACGGATCGAGACTGGGGCCCTTGGGCACCGCCCAGCTCTTCATCACTCCATCGAGCTCGAGTCTCAGATCGAAATGGAGATGACTGGCCGCATGCTTCTGAATGACGAAACGTAGCTTTCCCGGCCGCGTAGGCGACTCGGTCGTGTCTCCTGAAGGTTCTTGCGTCCGGGCGAAATCGCGCTTTCGCCGATATTCGGTAAGCTGGGCGTGGGGGTTCGCCGTTGAACTGCGTTTAGCTTTCACGGCCATCGTGAGCCCCTAGGCGGTCTTTGCCTTCTTCGTTTTGCTGACTTTACGACCAGCAGCGACGGTCTTCTTAACCGGACGTGCAGCGCCTTTTTTCCCGGTGCCTTCAGCCAGACTGGCGCGGAGACGGGACATGAGATCGAGGACGCCGCTGTCGGGAGCTTCGGTCGCAGGCTCCTCCAAGTCTGGCTTTTTGCCCTTCATCTTGGCCTTGATGATTCTCATCAGATTCGCGCGATATTCGTCGGTGTAGCGGCTGGGATCGAAGGGCTCTGCCAGATTCCCTACGAGTTGCTCCGCCATTTGCAACTCCTGTGGCCGAATCGCTTCTCGACTGGGGAAGTTGTATTCGCTGGCGTCCACGAGCTCATTGGCAAATCGCATGATCTCCAGCACGAGCGCATCGCCCACGACCTTAACGGCAGCCAGATGCTGGGTCTGGCGAATGATGATCTTGCCGATGCCGACCGATCCCGTTTTGCGAACGGCTTCGCGCAATAGCGCGTACGGCTTGTCGCCGCCCTTGCCGGGGACGAGGTAGTACGGCGTCTCGAAATAGCGCGGATCAATCTCGTCTTCCTTCACGAAATCGAGAATGTCTATCGTCTGGGAGCGTTCGAGTGCCGCAGTCTTGAAATCCGCGTCAGTCAGGACGACGAATTTGCCTTTGGTATACTCGTACCCCTTCACGATTTCGTCCCACGGAATGGGCTTGTCTTCCTTCTGACAGATCCGCTCGTATTTGACGGGGGACAAGTCTTTCTCGTGCAGCAGGCGGAAGCTGATATGGTCAGACCGGACCGCTGTCCTCAGCTCCACCGGAATGTTGACGAGCCCGAATGTCAGTGAGCCCTTCCAGATTGCAGCCATCCCTGCCTCCAGTCGCGAGTCAGCACACTCCAGCCGGTGCTTGAGGGCAAATCAAATGCCCTCGTGCATGTCGATCATCGTGACACCGGATGCAAAAAAGCCCCGCGAGGCGGGGCTTTTCGTGGTTGAATGGATCAATCGGTCAACTTGCCTTGGTGACGTCGGCGGCTTGAGGTCCCTTCTGGCCTTGAACTACCTCGAATTCGACCTTATCGCCCTCAGCGAGAGACTTGAAACCAGATCCACTGATCGCGCTGAAATGGACAAAGACGTCCGGGCCTCCCTCTCGTGAAATGAAGCCAAATCCTTTGGCGTCGTTGAACCATTTGACAGTTCCAGTGATGCGTGCCATTGAACTAATCCTCTCTCTCCCCCGCAGGGCAATCTGTGAAGCGTCTCCGAGGCTAGCGACGTGAAAGGGCATGCGCCGCATCGCCGGGTACTGATTCGCGTGACGCATTATTCATCCGGCGTTGGCAGAGGTGGGCAAGTTTTGTGCAACAGACCGTGACTTACGCTGCCCCTGCCACATAGTGGGCGGACCGTCCGCAACTTTGGCAGCGAAGGGTCACGTGTGTATAGGGCGGCGGAGGTATCTGGCGCGGATCGCGTTCAATTGATCCAGCGCACGAGGGGCAGCTGAGGGGGGACCCGCTGCGATCGTTGCTGATGAGAAATAGCGCTTGAGCAGGGTTGTACGCATTCGGACGTGGCTTGCGCATGAGCTCTCCATTGCTTCGACACGGCGCTGCACGGTACGCGTCGCATGGTGAGGTGGCTTTTTTTGACAAGTATCCATTGAAAAAAAACGCCACCGAGATTCACGAGCGGATCTGTTTGGGGCTGGCCCTGGCTTTTCTAACCGCCTGCGGCCCGCATGCGCACATCCCGCTCCGACCGGCAAATCTGCCCGACGCCCTAGCACCGACTGACAGCGGAGCACTCCTGGCACGGCGCCTGGCACCGGTCTTATACGTACAAAAGGACGAAACGTTCCCATTGGAACGGGTGGTGGCCGTTCTGCACCCCGTTCGACGGATAATCGCGTACCATTTGCTGTGGCGGGACGATGTTCACGGGTCGTGGATTCCTTTCACGGTCCCGACCGACGAAGAGGTCCTATGGGTAGGCTACGACACGACTTACGCCCCTACCGAGGTCTGGACCTACTGGCATGGCCAGATCCTTCATACCCCATGGCCGAAGTCCCAAGTGGCGATCGATGTCCAATGGGGAAAGCATGGGAGCCTTCCCCGAAACGTTCGTCAGAGCGACTTGCCGCGACCCCAGACTCTCAACTTTTTCTACGCCATGACGATTTTCGGAGAGCCGGATATCCTGCTCGGCGACATATCCCGCAAAGGACCGCTTTGCTTCTGTCACGGCTATGGTCGATATCGGGAGTTCACGCGTCCGATCATCCTTTCAAACAGACTCGACGCAATTATCAGGACCGAGGATCCGAAGCCGGTGCTCCTCGAGGTGTTCGGCAGCAAGTACTCGAACAAGCACCGCTGGCCATAGCTGAAAAAAAAGCTCCGGCGGATGATCCCGCCGGAGCTTTCAGTAATGCCGCTTGTCAGTTACGACTAGCCGAGGCCGACGCGGCAGCAGCTTGCTCCCGCTGAGCAATGATGAAGAGATCCTTTTGGGATGCGCTTTGCTTGAGCACCTGGAGCGCGTGGACCAATTGATTGTCGTCAGTGACGCTACGTCGCTTGGCCGTGGAATCACCGAAGGCAAGCCGGGCGACGGTGTTCCCGAGCAACCGGTCTATCTCTGAGCCCGCCTGCTCGTACTGGGCGTGATCGATCGTGACGCCCTTCGTCTGCAGGCGACGGTAGAACTCTTCGCGCCAAGCCGGAAGTACAGTGAAGTCGGGCTTGACGGTCTTCTTCAACTCGAGCGAGTAGTCCATGAGGGTCGCGCGGACATCGGCTGTCTTCGGAGCGAACGCATTGAACACCTTTTGCTCCGCGGTTGTCAGCGTGTCAGGGCGGACGATTATGTCGGGCGTAATTGCTCCGCCACCATATACGATACGGCCTGCGTCTGACTTGAAAGCGGGGCGCGAGCGGCGGACGGAATCCGTCTCGAGAGAATCGGGCATCACTTCAACGAACTCTCCGCTTGGCAGAAGCTTGCGCTCCTTCTGGATGGAGCGACCGTTGGGAGTATACCACTTCGCGGTCGTCATCTTGAGCGCGTAGCCGCCTTCAAGCGGGAACACCGACTGTACGAGACCCTTTCCAAACGACGTCGTGCCCACGATCAGGGCGCGGTCGTGATCCTGGAGTGCGCCGGCGACGATCTCGGAGGCAGAGGCACTTCTTCCGTCCGTGAGAAGCACGAGTGGAATCGTCGGCGCGACGGGATCATCGCTGGCGACGAAGTTCTGGTTTTCGCCGTTGCGGGCCCGGATGCTCGAGATCGGCAGTCCCTTTCTCAGGAAGAGATTGCTCACGCTCAGCGACTGATCGAGAATGCCGCCAGGGTTTCCGCGCAGATCGACGACAATTCCTCTTGCTCCCTGTCGCGTCAGGCTGGTGACCGAGCTTTCGAGCTCGTCTCGGGCGCTCTCATTGAACTGAAGGAGCGGGATGTACCCGACCTTATTGTCGAGCATTATCGCGTAGGGAACGGCTGGAATGTTTACGACGGCGCGCGTGAAGGTGATCGGGATGAGCTCAGGTACGCCTGGCCGCGAGAACTTGACGAGAACTCTGCTCCCGGGACTTCCCTTCAAGGCATCGGACGTCTGCTGGACAGTCCAGCCGCGGGTGTTGGTCGTGTCGATGAAGTTGATGCGATCGCCTTCCTGCACTCCGGCAGCTTCGGCCGGCGTGTGCGGAAAGACTCGCTGCACGCTGATGAACCCCTGCGTTTCAGCGATCTCCATCCCGATGCCAGCGTAGCGTCCGTTCGTTTGTGCGTTGAACGAGGAAAGCTCCTTCGGGGAAAGCAGGACGCTGTATGGATCATTCAGCTCGTGGACCAGCCCTCGGGCCGCCTTCTCGTAAAGGGTGGCTGCGTCGACAGTGTCAACGAACCGGGTGGACACGATATTGAGAACCTGGTCGAGCAGACGAGCGCCTTGCTGGCTTTCGTGCTGCTGAAAGACGAAGCCTCCGGCCATCAGCGGAATCAACGCGAGGCCGAACAGTAAACTCTTTCTGGGTCGGGACATACGGCTCTAGGTAGAGAGGAGAAGGCGTAACGTAATAGATACGCCTTCGGCGAGTCAGTGTTCCTTTCATTGACGCACAAAAGGCACCAGCGGAACAATCGAAGTCAGGCGGCGCGGGAGGCCAGCACGTAGTCCACGAGCCAGTCGCGATTCAACTGCCTGAAGGTTGCGTCACGCAGGAGGCCTGCGGCAAGCAGCATCTCGTGAGCGGGCTGGAGCACTCGTTGCAAATGGGACGGATACCGCTGGGTCAGGGGTAGCTGTTCGGCGAGGGCGGCAAGTGGCACTCTCCAGGTCACCATTCCCTCTTCTCTCGCGACCTCGAGCAGGCGATAGAGGCGTCTGGCGACGGGATTGGTGAGTGACATGTAGTGCGTTGCGGAGAGCGTTACGGTGTATCCAGCCGTGATGTTCGCGCGAATTACGGCACCGATCGTGACATGAGCATCCCCGGGCTCCGACGCAGCCAGTACGGGGAACAGAGTGAATTGTTCGCGTTCGGCCAGTCGGCGCCGCGCGATTGAAACAGAGGAGAGAATCGTGAACCGTCCTTCTAGCGGCTGTCCTTCCTTTGCCGCAACGTACACTCCGCTCGACTCGAGAGTAGTCCGCTCGAGTCGCGTCAGGGCAGATCGAAGCTGCTCATACGTTCGTCCGTCGACGCGACGGCCAATGGAGCGCAGAAAGGCGTGGAGCGTGAAGCTTATCACTCCATCTTCGGGAGCTCCCGCCTCATGGTAGCGGTGAAGGAGCTCGATGTAGACATCCTGATCGAAGGTTCCGGGCAATCGGTCGCCCGGGCTGGGCAGCACACGCCACCGCCCGCCGCTCTCCGGAGAGAAGGAAATCGCCGTGTCCTCGGCCGAATCGCTCAGCCGGAAAATCGGGAGCGCTTCGAGGGAGCGGTCGAGAACGATAGCACGCGTCGGGACTCGCCGACGGGCCACGAAGGTCATGCAGAGAGAATATGTCACTGATCAAGTACATAGCAATCGCCGCGGTCGTTCTTCTGGGGCTGGTTCTGGCCCTTATCGGCATTCTGTCCGTGACGCACGACACGCCGGTTACCAGCGTTATCGCGGAAGGCGACAATGGTGGTCCGCCGAGCATCGAGGATCCTCTATTCGCGCGCAGCATCGAGCTTTTCACGGGAACGCGCATCGAGCCTGGCAACAACGTTCAGATCCTTCTGGATGGGAATGGTACTTATCCGCAATTGTGGAAGGACATCGGGTCAGCTCAGCGCACACTGACGGTGCAGATGTATTACTCGCAGCCCGGCGCCGTCGCCGACACAATGGCGAAGTATCTGATCGACCGCGCACAGCACAAAGTGCGCGTGTTGCTGCTGCTCGATGCGTTCGGATCCCAGCCGCTCAAGAAGGATTGGCGCGACAGTCTCAAGCGCGCGGGTGTCGAGGTCAAATGGCTGAGGCCGCTTCGCTGGTACACGCTGCAGAAGGCGGCCCAGCGATCGCACGTCCGCGCGGTCGTGATCGATGGACGAATTGGATATACCGGTGGCTTCGGACTCGCGGATTATTGGCTTGGCGATGGCCATCATGAAGACCAATGGCGCGAGACGAACGTACGATTCGAGGGACCGACTGTCGCGGCGCTGCAGGCCACGTTTGCAGCAGGGTGGGCTGAATCGACCGGCGAGCTGCTGACGGGGGACATGTTCTTTCCGAAAGCTTCGTTCGCGGATGTCGGAGACGTGCAGGCGGGCATGATGCACAGCATCCCGAGCACGGGCAGCACACCCGCGGAGAGATTTCTCGCGCTGTCGATCGCGGGCGCGAGAAAATCGCTCTACATCACCAACTCGTATTTCGTTCCGGGCGAGAATTTCATGCAGCTGCTTCTGCGGGCGGCAAAAAGGGGAGTGGACGTCCGTGTGCTGACCGTCGGCGACAAGACGGATGTAAAGACGACCTGGTACGCCGGCCGCACCTATTACGAGAAGCTTCTCGAGGGCGGTGTGAAGATCTACGAGTATCAGCCGACGATGATTCACTCGAAATGCGTGGTAGTTGATGGCATGTGGTCAGACATCGGCTCGATGAACTTCGACAACCGTTCGCTGTCGTTCAACAACGAATCGTTGTTGCTGGCGCTCGACCGTCGCATCGGAGCGCAGATGGACTCGATCTTCATGGAAGATCTCAAGTGGTCGAAGGAGATCAAACTGGATGAGTTCAGAAAGCGCCCGCTCTCGGGAAAGATTCTCGAGTGGGGAGCGCAGAAGCTGAGGCGCGTCCTTTAGCACCGGGGGCGATCCAGTGGTCCGTGCAGTGACGGGCAACGCTCCGATACTGGCGCGCTTTCACCCGATCGTGCGGCGGTGGTTCAAGGAGACGTTAGGCAAGCCGAGCGATCCGCAACGCGAAGGTTGGCCAGCGATCGCGAGTGGCGCGCATACTCTCATTCTCGCTCCCACCGGAACGGGGAAGACGCTGGCGGCATTCCTGTGGGAGCTGAACGATCTGATCGTGCGCGGAACGAAAGAACCGCTGTCGAACGCTGTTCAACTCCTGTACATCTCGCCGCTCAAAGCACTCAATAACGACATCCAGCGGAATCTCGAGGGGCCACTCGCCCAGCTTCGAGAGCGATTTGCCGCGGAAGGAAAGGAGCTTCCCGAGATCAGGATCGCCGTTCGCACCGGAGATACACCGGCCTCGGCGCGGGCAAGGATGCTTCGAAAGTCGCCGCACATCCTGATCACGACTCCGGAGTCGCTCAACATCATGCTGACGACCCTCAAGGGCCGCGGCATGTTCAGCGGAGTGCGGGCGGTGATCGTCGATGAGATCCATGCGATCGCTGGGACCAAGCGCGGCGCCCATCTGGCCCTGACTCTGGAGCGGCTCGAAGCACTGGTCGAGAGATCGCCACAACGCATCGGGCTTTCAGCGACGCAACGGCCGCTGAATGAGGTGGCGCGATTCCTCGGAGGTTGCGAAGCAGCCACGTCCGAGGGGCAGGTATTCCGTCCGGTGACGATCGTCGATTGCGGAATGACGAAGGAGATGGAAATCGCGGTGGAATCTCCGGTTGCCGATCTCGCGAACGTAGGCGGAAGCATCTGGCCCGCGGTCGCGCCCCTCGTGCTGAAACACATCCGCGCATCGAAGACGACTCTCGTGTTCGTCAACAATCGCGCACAAGCAGAGAAGATCGCGGCGCGCGTGAACACTCTGGCCGAGGAGGAAATCGCGCTCCCCTACCACGGCTCGCTGGCGAGAGAGCGGCGTTTCGCGCTCGAAGAGCGGTTGAAAGCCGGCTCGTTGCGGGCTCTCGTTACCACCAGCTCACTCGAGCTGGGAATCGACATCGGGTCGGTCGACCTTGTGATTCAGCTGCAGTCACCAAAGCGTGTGGCTGCAGCGCTGCAGAGAATTGGGCGCGCGGGGCATACGCTGGGCGTAGCGAGCCGCGGTATACTCGTGCCGACTTTCCGGGACGACGCTGTCGAGATCGCGGCGATAGTCGCGGCAATGCGAGCCGGAGATGTCGAGCCGACACACGTCGTGCAGAACGCGCTCGATGTACTTGCTCAGGTGATCGTAGCTGCGGTTTCGGTCGACGACTGGCTAAGTCAGGATCTCTTCTTACTGATACGTCGAGCATATCCCTATCACGGGCTGACACGCGCCGCGTTCGACGAAGTACTGTCGATGTTGTCGGGAAAGTATCCATCCGACATTGCCGCGGAACTGGAAGCGCGAATCACGTGGGATCGCGTGAACGACAGACTGATCGGCAGCCGGGCAGCGCGGATGACAGCAGTGATCTCCGGCGGCACGATCCCGGATCGCGGGCTATACACCGTGAATCTTCCGGACCGTACGAGACTGGGCGAGCTGGATGAAGAGTTCGTGCATGAGTCGAGGATGGGTGATGTCTTTCAGCTCGGCTCATCGACATGGCGAATCGTCGCGATCGAACACGATCGGGTCGTCGTGACTCCAGCACCTGGAACACCGGCGCGGATGCCCTTCTGGCACGGTGAGTATATGGCGCGATCACTGATGCTCAGTCATCGCGTGGGATCACTGCGCCGTGAGCTCGCGGAGGCTCCGAATGAGGCGAGGTTGGCCGCCGAATATGGCTGCGATGCCGCCACCGCGAGCTCGCTCGTGAAATACATCGCCTCACAGCGGGCGGCAACGGGAATCGTCCCTGACGACCGGAACATCGTGATCGAGCAATTCAGGGACGAGACGGGCGCGGTGCGAATTGTCATCCATGCCGCATTCGGCGGGAGAATCACAGCGCCCTGGGGAATGGCTCTCGCACAGCGCGTACGCGAAGCGATCAACGATACAGACCTCCAGGTGCAAACTACCGACGACGGAATCATGCTCCGCCTACCCGATCTGGGGATCAGCGTGCCGGTGCAGTCGCTGCTCGGTCTTTCCGGCGCGGAGGCCGAACAACTCGTCTTGGAAGAAGTCGGGTCTACATCCCTCTTCGGTGCGCGCTTCAGAATGAATGCAGCGCGTGCATTGCTGTTGCCGCGCGGAAATCCCCGGCGACGAATGCCGCTCTGGCTCCAGCGGCTAAAATCGCTCGATCTGCTCCAGGTCGTGCAGCAGTTTCCGAGTTTCCCGATTCTGGTCGAGACGTATCGCGAAGTCCTGCAGGATGCATTCGACATGCAGGGCCTCAAAGACACCCTGACGGCAATCTCCGCGGGCAATATCCGCATCCATACGGTGGAGACCACGGCGCCATCGCCGTTCGCGGCAAGCCTGCAGTTCGGCTTCGTGATGGACTGGCTATATGGCGACGACACTCCGCGCGCGGAACAGAGAGCAGCGCTGCTCTCGATCGACCGAGGACTGCTCGACGAAGTCATGGGTGAAGGCAGCGACGACATCACGCGTGAGGCAATCGAGCAGACTCTTTCTGAAAGACGTGGCACCGCGCCGGGCAGACGCGCGCGAACCGACGACGAGCTCGCGCATTTGCTCGACCGGGCGGGCGATCTCACAGACGAGGAGCTACGATCTCGCATTGCATCTGAGGATGAAGGAGTGCGCGGCGATCCACTCGCAAAACTATTGGAGGCGGACCGCGTCATCGCTATTCGCCTCGGGTCCGACGAGGCGAAAGCGTGGCGCTTTATTCTGACGGAGACGTACCCGCGTTATCTCTCGGCGTTCGGAGCCGAGCAGGTATCCAGAGTACGTGGTGGCGTCGAGTTCAGGGAAGAGAACGCGGAGGCTTTCGTACCCGAGGTGCTTCGTCACTCCGCGATCATGACGCCGGTCGCGAGGCGCGAGATTCTCGCGAGGTTTCTCACACAATCCGGCCCCGTAACCAGCCGCGAGATTCGCGATCGATTCGGTTGGCCGCGTGAATGGATCGAGTCCCGACTCGCCGAATGGGAAAGGACCGGCAAGCTGGTTCGCGGAAAATTCCGCCGCGAGGTTCAGGATCTCGAATGGTGCTCGAGGCGCGTAGTCGAGATCGGGCGACGACGTGCGCTTGCCGCGCTCAGAAAGCAGATCGAGGCGGTCGAGCTTCCTCGCTTTGCGGCGTTCATGCAGCGCTGGCAACATCTCGAGGAGCGAGACCGTCTCGATGGCGCGGCGGGAACGGCAGCTGTGGTGCGCCAACTATATGGTATTGCGCGTCCGCCGATCGCATGGGATCGCGACTACCTAAGAGCTCGGGTCCGAGCCTATGACTCGGCGACGCTCTCCCAGTTCATGGCGACGGGCGAACCGGTGTGGGTGGGCGAGGGGAATTACGATCCGGAGTCGGGGGCGATGCCATTCGCGCGCGTGCGCTTCTTCGAGCGCGGCACAGGTGGAGTCTGGCTTGGTGGAAGCGGGAAGCGAGAGGCGGGAGGCGGGAGGCGGGAGGCGAGAGGCGGGAACGGGCAAGCGGTAGACGCGAGGCGCGACGATCAAGAGGAAGCCATCCTCAGCGACAATGCTGAGACGGTCAGAGCGACGATCGCCGCGGAGGGCGCGTCTTTCATCGGCGACATCCAGGCCATCACTGGATTGACGATGCTCGCGGTGCGCGAAGCCATTCGTGAATTGGTGGCGTGGGGCATTGTGACGAACGACACGGTTGAAGCGCTGCGCGAGATAGCACGGTGGAAGCCGTTGATCCCACGTACGGGAGTCGACCCGACGAGCTGGTTGCCTGCTGACTACAATCCGTCGCCGAATCGCAGATTTACAAGAACGCGCCCAAGCGTGAGACGACTTCCCAAGTGGAGACGGCCCGATCGGCCTGGCGCTGCGGCGAGTGGTTGGACCGGTCGCTGGTCGCTGGTGCGCCGACGGGGAACAATGGGGCCCGAACTTCCCGAAGAAGAGCGAGCCGAGCGAATCGCGCGTCAGTGGCTGGCGCGTTATGGAATAGTTTCACCTGACTGGTGGCGGCGTGAGCGTCCCCCTGTGTCATGGCGAGCCATCTATCGCGAGCTCAAACGCCTGGAATTTCGTGGAGAGGTGAGACGTGGGTATTTCGTGAAAGGACTGGGAGGCGCGCAGTTCGCGCTTCCAGACGCCGTCGAATGGCTTCGCACGGTAGCGAGCGAGGACCAATCGTTGGCGGGCTTCGTCGTGATGGCGGCGAGTGATCCCGCCAACGTCTACAATCTTCCTTTGGAGCTTGTGGACAAAGATCCGTTATCGCGACCACGCGGTTCCGGCGCGCTTCTCGTCACGCGCGGCGGCCGTGTTGCAATCGCGATAGAAGGACGTGGTAAGCGCTTTTCGGTTGCCAACTGGCTCACACCTGACGAGGTCACCGCCGCAAAAAAGGCCGTGCTCGAGTATCTGCGAGGAGAGCGGGGCGCCAGTTATTTCATGTAGGTCTGGACCAAGATGAGTCCAGCCCGACTTTCACAAAGGACGAACCCATGTGTCCTGGAATGCGCGCGTTGCTAAAGGCTGCGACTCTGACGCAACGCTGGTCAGCGAATGTCGCCGCGACCAAGTGCCGCGCGCACCGCTTCGCGCATTGCGATCACCGCCTCTTCGCGCGCGGCCGGAGAATCCTCGCGAACGTGAAGCTCGATCCCATCGGCCACCGGAAGACGGTGCCAGCGGAGCGAAATGTCGTCATCGTGCCCGACAGCTTCATGAGCGCCGGAACCGAGTGCGGGTGCGAGCGATAACGCGATCTTCCGCTCGAGCGCATCGCCCGTGACATCGCGCATCTCGCCACGGATCGTGTCGAGGCTCTGGCCTTCTCGCTGCCGGATCTTGATCGAAAGCAGCTGCAGGAGATGCCGGTACCCATAGGTCGCACCGGTGCCGGTGCCCTCGGGGCGATCCAGCAAGCCGCTCGCAACGTAAAACCGAACTGCTCGCGCGCTCGGGGCTGCCCGTGCTGAAGCGTTTGTTGGACGGACTCCTGCTGCGTCTACGAGAGCTGTTGCGTGGGCTGCAAGTCCGCGGGCGTTCCAGGGAGCGTGTCGTGCGTGGGCGCGGAGGAGAGCGACAGGCGAGTCAGCCATGTGGATAGGATAACATTAAAGTCTTCGGCTCGCTCGTCGTGCGGAAGGTCGCCCGCGGGAGACAAGACCGAGATTTCGAAATCGCGCTTGATCTCGCGGAAGCCGCGAAACTCCTCGACGGGCGCGTTCGATCCCTGCTCACCCCATACGAGCAGGGCCGGCTGGCTGAGACGTCGCAAGGCGTGCCGTACATCGATGTTGAGATGACCGGAAAGAAATGCGGCCGGCGCATGGCGTGCGCCGCGCTGGTGTGAGGTCGCGTAATAGATCTCGATCAGCTCGCGCGTGACGAGGGCATCGTTGGAGTATGCGTTGTTTAGATAGCGACGCAGCTGCGGCCGCGAAACGAGAGCGTTGAACATGGCGGTGCCGGCGATCGGAGTATCGACCGCGAGGCGACCCGCTTCACCGCCGATACCTACGGGCTCGTGAAGACGCACGAGCCCCGACGGCGCGATGAGAGCCACGGCCGGAAAGCGATGTGGATCACGGGCCGCGAGAACAATGGCGTACGCACCAGAGAGGGACGATGCGACGAGCACGGTGGGCTCGTCGATGACCCTGCTCACGAAATCAGAGATGAGCGAGATGTACAGACGCGCCGAATATCTGATCGCGGGACGCTCAGACATTCCGAAACCGAGAAGATCGAGCGTGTAGACGGTGTTCGTTTGCGCTAGCGCGTCGACGTTGTTTCTCCATTCGTACGACCAGCCGGCCGGATGAATGCCATGGATCAGGAGAATCGGCGGACCCTTGCCCCGCTTGGTGAACGCGACGCGCCTGTCGCGCCAATCAAAGCCGCCCTCTTCACCGCCAATGAGGTTCGTCAGCTTGTCGACGCCTTTTCTCGCAAAAGCATTGTACGCGGCCGCCGCCCCGAGGATGGCGCCGCCCGAAAGAAGAATTTTTCGCCAGGGTCCTTCTCGCTCGTCGTTCTCCTGCATTACTCCTCGCTCGGTCAATCAAGAAAAAGCGCCACCGCATTTACCATCGTATTCGGCAACATGCGGCCACAACACAAAAGTAGTACTCGACAAAAAGCGCGGTTACTTGAGAGTAACCGCGCCTTAGGCACTGCGCACGGGGTGGGGAAAAACTATTGCCCCTAGCGCTTCCGCTTGCGGCTTCCGCCGGTTTTCCCGCGCGCCTTGGAACCCCCTTTGGACGCCTTCCGGCCCTTCGCCTTCGCTTTGGGCGCCTTACGGGCGGCCGACTTCCGGGAGGACTTTCCGCCGCCAGAAGATTTCTTTTTGGCCGTCTTCTTCCTGGCGGCCGGCTTGGAGGCGGTCTTGGCTGCCTTCTTTTTGCTTCCACCGGCTGCTTTTCCGGCTCCCGCCCGGCTACTGGGGGCAGCCGTCGTCACCGATCGGGTAGAAGCGGAGGATGATCCGCCACCGAACGTGCTAGTCCGGGCTGGTGACGCCGACCCGCCCCCAAAGCCGCTGCCTGATCCAGCCGAGGACTGACCACCAAACCCTCCGCTTGCTCCGGAGGAACCTCCGCCTGCCGAGCCACCGAGGGTCCCCGATCCGCCGCTCGTCAAGCTCGACTCCTGCTTCTTCCCGGAACCCTTGGGTCGGCCCCTTCTTCCCCGGGGGGCACCTCCGCCGAAGAGATCTTCTTCCTCGTCCTCTTCGTCCTCTTCGCCTTCGCTTACGACGGTGGCATCGGAGTCGGCCTCCTCGTCATCATCCGCGTCTTCGGCGCTGTCCCAGAGGCGGTCGCTGTGATCTTCGTTGATCGCCCAGCCACCATCCTCGTCGTCATCGTCGTCGTAGGAACGCTTGCCGCGACTGAAGCCACCGAGATCGTCCGGGTCGTCGTCGTCCGCAAAACGCAATGGCTCCACTGATTCACCGCTCGGCATTAGTCCTCCCATAGAATGTCACTCGCACATGGTAGCGCGGAATTTTCTGACTTTCGCCCGCTGCACGTCGCGTGCCTTGTGCCCCAACACCGAAAGCCATCATGCAATGTGAAGACCGAATACAACTCCTGTGACGCAACGTCAAGGAGCAGATTTCGTGTCTAGCCAGATGCCGTGGATTGGGAGGCTACCCGCCTGGTTATGACGCTCACCAGCGCATCGTAAACACTCGGGTCGAACTGCTTTCCCACGTCGACCCGGAGGTGGTCGAGTGCCGCCAAGGGGGCCAGTGGCTCGCGGTAGGCGCGTTTGGACGTAAGAGCGTCGAAAGTGTCTGCCGCGCAAAGGATTCTGGCGCCGAGCGGAATGGCTTCGCCCGACAATCCGAGCGGGTACCCGACCCCGTCCCAACGCTCATGATGGTGCTCAACGTACTTGAGCGGCTGCTTGATGTGGAACAGGGGCGCCAGGATCTCGAGTCCTATCCGCACGTGCTGTTTCACATGCTCGAATTCGTCCGGGGTCAGACGTCCCGGCTTGTTGAGAATCGTCTCGCGAATCCCGATCTTGCCGACATCGTGGAGGCGACCGGCAACTCTCAGATCCTCTATCACGGTTTCCTCGAGGCCGAGCTCCTCGGCAAGCAATCCGGCGAGCTCGGCCACTCGTTGGGAATGACCTCTCAGATAAAGATCTTTGGCTTCCATGGCGTTGATGAGCGTCTCGGCGATGCTTATGGACATGAGACGCAACGATTCCTTTTCGCGCTCGAGCTCGGCGGTACGGAGGGCGACCTCTTCGCGAATGAGCTTGTCGAGTCGGCGCTTCTCCATCAACTCAGTGCGCTTTTGGAGGGCGCGATCGACGGCTTGCTGCAAGTCGGCCAGCTCGACGGGCTTCATCAGATAGTCGCTCGCGCCGGACGACAGTACCTCTGTTGCGGTGGAGGCATCATTGACTGCCGTCAACATGATTATCGCCAGATCCTGGTCGCGTGCTCTCGCCTGCGGAACAATCTGGACGCCGGTCATTCCCGGCATGCGCACGTCGCACAGCATGAGGGAGAACGATTCCCTGTCGAGAAGCTGGAGCGCGTTGTCACCCGAACCGGCGACCTCGACTTCGTAGCCACGCGAACGAAGGAATTTGCGCAGCGCGAGCCGGATGGTCTCCTCGTCATCGACAACGAGAATCCGGGTCATTTCTTCCCCTCGGTATAGAGCGGCAGAACGATTGTGAACGTCGTCCCGACTTCAGGAGCGCTTTCCACCGAGATAGTCCCCTGGTGCGCCTGAATGATTCCGTAACTGACGCTGAGCCCCAGACCCGTGCCTTCGCCGGGAGGCTTCGTGGTGAAAAAGGGCTCGAACACGCGTTGACTCACCACGGGAGGCATTCCATGCCCCGTGTCTGAAATCACGATCTGCACGGTGCCCTGCTTTCGCTGAGTGGTAAGCGACAGGTGTCGGAGCTGGGTTCCTTCCATCGCCGACTCGGCGTTGACGAGAAGATTGAGCAGGACCTGCTGCAGCTTCTGCTCGTCGCCTCGCGCCTGAGGGTTCGATTCATCGAGACGCATGTGAACTTCGATTCCAGCTGATCGCGATGCGAGGGCGCGAAGCCGCACCGTGTGCTTGACGATTGTGTTGATGTCGACTGGGACATCGCGCGCATCCGTCTTGCGCGCGAAAAGGAGAAGGTCGCGGATTACGCTGATCGCCCGGTCAGCTTCGCGCTTGATCAGGCTCACCGACTCGAACTGCTCACCCTCGAGGTTGTCCTCGAGGAGCAGCTGGGCGAAGGTCGAGATGCCCGTGAGCGGATTATTGAGCTCGTGGGCGACGCCGGCGACGAGCTCACCGATGGCGGCCAGCTTTTCCGTGCGTCCGAGGTGGTCGGCGACCTTGCGTTCCTCCGTGAGGTTTCTGATACCGATTACCAATCCGACGATGTTGTCGCTTCCATCCCGGATGTGGCTCAAGGTCACCGCGGCCGGGAATTCGGTACCGTCTCTCCTCCGGTGGATGTGTTCGCCGATCCAGAGCGGCTTGTCGGATGGAATGGCGGGAATCGTCTGGCGTGGAGAGGTCTCGACGGAAGCGACGACAAAATCATCGACAGACAGCCCCGCTATCTCATTTGCCTCGTAACGATACTCCTTGATCGCGGCGGCATTCGCGTATTGAATCTTCGCGTCAACGCCAAGTATGAGCACCGGCTGATCCATGGTGGCGAGCGCCGCCGCCAGCGTCCGCTCCCGTGCATGGGTTCGCTGCTCTTCCTCGCTCAGAATCAGCACATCGATCGCAAGCGCGACCGCAGGCGCGAGACGAAGCAGTGCATCGGCGGCCGGACCGGCTTGCAACTGGGCAGTCTCAGACGTCACGACCAGAACTCCGAGCCGACGAGTGCTCGCGATGAGGGGAATAGTGATAGCTGGCACGCCGGGCACGATGTCCGCGTTCTGCGCGTTCTCGCGCAGGTTCGCGACGAAAGTCGGCTCTTCTCTCGCCCAGGCCACGCGGACAGCGCTGGTATCTACAGGGCCGCTCAGTCCTTCCATCTGTGCGCACGTGCCAGAAGCAGCGACGAAGGTGATGTTCGCTCCATCCGTGGAGATGATGCCGATTGCCTTTCCGCTCGATGGAACGACATCCTCGAGAATCGTGAGAATGTGGTGACTTGCCTCCGCGACGGTCACCTTGCGTAGGGCCGCCCGCGCGATCTCGGCAGCGGCTTCGGTCTGTCTTTGCTCGCCGCGCTGTGCGTCGAAGAGTCGCGCGTTTTCGATTGCGACAGCCGCCTGGCGTGCAATCAGCATGATGAGGTCGAGATCATGGCCGTCGTATGCTTCCGTCTTGTACGACAGGACCTGCATCACTCCGACTGTCCGGTCGCGGTAGGTGAGGGGCGCCGTGATCTCGCTCTTTACTTCCCGCTTCGATGCGACCTGATAGATCGTTCCCATCCACCAGCGTTCAGGCTTCGAGGAAATGATCGGGACACCAGACTGGAAGACTTTGGTGATAGTTTCAGTTCCATTCGGGAAGTCGAGCACGGATTCTCCGTCCCGTTCTTCGGAATCGACGATGATGCAGTGCGCGTTGAAATCGTTGCGCAGCGGATCGGCGATCATCAGCGCGAAACATGGAGCATCGACTACCGACGCGACTGCCTTGTAGATCTCGCGATACGCTTCGTTCAGCGAGATGGTTGCCGAGATGGCTTGCTGCACCGTCGCGACCGCCGCAAATCGGGCGGCGCGCCGCTCTAGCTCGGCGACGAGCTCAGTCGTCAATGAACTCCACCGTCACGGGCCGCGTGATAACGCCCGAGCGGACGCCTTCGTCGAGGAAGAGCCGTATTGCAGTGCGTCCGCGCTCGCCGTAATCGAGTGTCCAGTCGTTCACGTACATTCCGACGAAAGTGTCGGCCTTGCTGCGATCGAGGCCACGCGCGTAACGCATCGCGTGATCGAGAGCATTCTTCCGATGATCGAGCCCGTAAGCGATGCTCTGGCGCAGGTGGCGTGAGACCTTCTTCTGGACTTCGCGCGGCATGTCCTTGCGAATGACATTGCCACCGAGCGGAAGAGGAAGGCCGGTTTTCTCGAGCCACCAGGCGCCCATGTCGGCGACGAGATGCAGGCCTTCATCCTTGTAGGTGAGCTGGCCCTCGTGGATCAATAGCCCGGCGTCAACATCACCGCGATGAACGGCCTGTTCGATCTGATCGAAGGGAACGACGACCGGAACGAAATCAGGCTGGAATAGTCTGAGCGCCAGATAAGCGCTCGTCATCATTCCCGGCACTGCCACTCGTTTGCCGGCGATATCCTTTCCCGTCATCGGCCGCTTCGCGACGAGCATGGGTCCGTAACCATCGCCCATCGATGCTCCGTGGGGCAGCAGCGCGTACCGATCGGAGAGATAGGCATAGGCGTGAATAGAAACTGCCGTGACATCGAGCTCGCCTCGCATTGCGCGGCCATTCAGGGTCTCGATGTCCTGAAGCTCGTGCACGTAGCTGATCCCCTGAGTATCGATCTGTCCGTCGGCGAGCGCGTAGAACATGAACGCATCGTCCGAGTCAGGACTATGTGCGAGGTGAATGGTGTTGGGTGAAGTCATGATTTTATTCCAAGACTCTTGCGCGCCTGCGCCAGAGCATTCGTGATGTCGTCCTCGTGCCGAGCGTACTCGTCGCGTTTCTTCGCGAGCTCGGATTTCTGGGCGGCGACGAGCCTTCGCTCGTAGGAATGAAGTTGTGCGGTGTCCCCAGCGAGTGTGGCAATTCGGGCTTCCAGAATCAGCCCTAGAAGGTGGTTCGGATTCTCACGAAGGATGCTGTCGGCCTGCGCCTTCGCGAGTGGAAATGCTCCCGCGACTTCGCCGATCCTTCCCATATCGTATCGCTGATCCGCGTTGAGAGGGGAGAGCATCTGATACGCGGTCAAAGCCATCGGCGCGAAGAACTGAACGCTGTCAACTTTCCCCTGCGTGGCGAGCAACATGACACGATTGTAGAGGCGATCAGCGCGCTCCTGCGGCGAGAGGCTCGAAATGTCTGGAGCGCGTACTCCCCCCGATTGATCGTCGGATGCAGCTCCGCGATCGTCGAGTCCGGCCTGTGGTAGCGCATTTTGTGAACCGTCCACAACGCTGCCCCGCCGCGCATTGAAGCCGCGACCGGCCGCCATCGCAAAAAGAGCCAGAAAGGCGAGCGCGGCAACGATCCAGGGAAGCGCGTTCGTCCTCGAATCTCGGGTGGCGGATGGACTAGCGCCGACCGCCGTACCACAACGGTGACAGAACTTTGCTCCAGCACTCAGCTCGGCTGCGCATGAGGCACAAGTGGTTCCCGCCAGTGGGGCGCCACAGCTAGCGCAGTACCTGCCAGTAGCAGCTGCGCCGCATGCTGGGCAGGCTGCGGTGGAATTCGATGAGGAGGGGGGCGACGTCATGCGGTGAAAATAGCCACACGCTGTGGTTCCTGCATCGCGGGGCGTTAGGATCAACTACTAACTGAAGAATACCTGCCAGGTGCTGTCAGCGGAGCGGCTTTCGGCTTCGTGCTTTCTAGCCGGGTTGACCGGCTCGTAGCCACCAGCTGCTCCGCCGACAGCTCCCTACAGGTAGTCTTCAGTTGCAGTTAACGGTCTGTGCGCCTTCGAGGAATCAGACTGGGAAGAGCATCTCCCTGTACTTCGGCAGCGGCCAGTAATCGTCGCCCACAGATAGCTCCAGCGCATCGCACACTTTTCTCACTTCCGCCATCGTGTCGGCTCCTTCCGAGGTGAGCATCTCGGCCTGACCGCTGGGATCCTCGTGCTTTGCCTCGACACGAGCGATGACATCGCTCAGGTCCTCACGGAATTCCTGGAGCTCCTGCACCAGCTCGCCCACCTGATTTGCCGTGGTGATCTGCGGAACTACCGCGACACCTGCCGCCTTCGATTGCGAGGCCGCCTTGGAAAGGAGGCCGAGGTAGCCGTAAGCCGCGGGAATCACGATCGTGTCAACCATCTCGCGCATCGTGTGCAGCTCGATCAGCATGTCCTTCACGTAACGCTCGACACGAACGTGATAACGGGACTCGAGCTCCTCTTTGGTGAGAACACCGAGCTTGGTGAGAAGAGCGCGCGACTGTTTCGAGATGAGCTCCTTGAGGGCTTCAGGAGTCCGGCGCAGGTTCGGAAGACCGCGCTTCTTGGCCTCTTTCACCCAATCTTCAGAGTAGTTGTTTCCCTCGAAACGAATGGCGGCCGTTTCCTTGAATACTTCGCGAACGACCTTGAGCACGGCGTCATCCACCGATTTGGTCTTCTTGAGAGTTTCGCGCAGCGAATCTGTGATCTCCCCGATTGAATCGGCGACGACGGTGTTGAGCAAAGCGACCGGGAAGGCGATCGACGCCGAGGATCCAACGGCCCGGAACTCGAACTTCTGTCCGGTGAAAGCAAAGGGAGAGGTGCGGTTGCGATCGGTGTTGTCGCGCTGAACCTCCGGCAGCTTCGCAACGCCCAGCTTGATCATCTCCTGCTCGGCGGATCCGGAGCTTTTTCCGGCGGCGATTTCCTCGATGACCTTGGTGAGCATGTCGCCCATGAAAACCGAGATGATGGCTGGCGGAGCTTCGTTGGCCCCGAGACGATGCTCGTTTCCCGAAGTAGCAATACCGGCACGCAGCAGTCCCGAGTGCTTATGGACGCCTCTGAGCACAGCGGCGAGGAAAACCAGGAAGCGAATGTTCTGATGCGGCGTCTTTCCGGGCTTGAGCAGGTTCAGACCATCCAGATCCGATGAATCCGCGATGACCGACATGGACCAGTTACAGTGTTTTCCCGATCCGTTGATGCCGGCGAACGGCTTCTCGTGAAGTAGCGCCTGAAGACCATGTCTCAACGCAACTCGGCGAAGCGTCGCCATGACCAGCATGTTGTGATCGACGGCGAGATCCGTCTCCTCGAAATACGGAGCCATCTCGAACTGACAGGGCGCGACTTCGTTGTGCCGGGTAGTGATAGGTACTCCGAGCTTGTATAGCTCGAACTCCGCTTCGGCAATGCAGCCCTGGATGCGCTCCGGAATGCCGCCAAAGTAGTGATCCTCGAGCTGCTGGCCGCGTGGCGGCGGAGCGCCAACAAGAGTGCGGCCGCCCATCACGAGGTCCGGGCGCATCGCGAAATGCGCGCGATCGATGAGAAAGTATTCCTGCTCCGGTCCGAGCGTCGTGAAGACGCGCTGAACTCCTTTGTCGCCGAGCAGCTCGAGGAGCTCGATGGATTTTTGTGAAAGCACGTCGGAGCTACGGAGCAGCGGAGTCATTTCATCGAGCGCTTCACCGTTGTAGCCGATGAAGACCGATGGAATGCAAAGCGTCCGCGCGCCTGTCGATTCCACGATGAACACTGGACTGGCCGGGTTCCATGCCGTGTAACCGCGAGCTTCCCACGTCGCACGCAACCCGCCGGACGGAAAGCTCGAGGCGTCGGGCTCGCTCTGAATCAGCTGGTCGCCGGTGAAGGATTCCATCGGCTGCCTGTCGTCGTCGAACGCGAAGAACGCGTCGTGCTTTTCCGCGGTCAGTCCGGTTTGTGGCTGGAACCAGTGCGTGAAGTGAGTCACGCCGCGCGAAATCGCCCACTCCTTGATTACCTGCGCTACGACGGGTGCGATCGCGCGATCGAGTTTCTTGCCGTGTCGAATGGAGGCTGCGAGACTGCCGAAGACTTCTTTCGGAAGCTTGTCGCGCAGTTGTCGTACGCCGAGGATATTGACGCCGAAGTACTGGGAGGTCGGACCGGGTATTCCGTCCTTGCTGAAGCCGCGCGCGATTCGGGGCTCGCGGGTGGAGATCTCTCTCAGAAGAGCTTTACGAGTGGTGATTCCGGCGGCTGTCATGGCTGTCTGCGATGGTGAGAATGTAAGAAAAAGTGCACTGCCTGCACATTTGATCGACAAAATTGTCTATTTGGACCGGGAAACGCAAGCAAGAAGCCCATTTTCGTGCATGATTTGCAAAAATGTGGCAAGAAGGCTACGTTCAGCCCATGCCCCGACCCCGCTCCCAGATCCCCGATACCTCAGGCGCTACGGCCAAAGACATTCTGGACCTCGCCGCCGCCAACAACGTTCGCTTTCTGAGACTGCAATTCACGGATATCCTCGGCGTCAACAAGAACGTCGAGATTCCCGCGTCGCAATTCGAAAAAGCGCTGGCGGGAGACATCATGTTCGATGGCTCTTCGATCGAGGGGTTCGTCCGGATCGAGGAATCGGACATGTTGCTGGCTCCGGACCTCGGCACGTTTCAGATCTTTCCGTGGGGCGATGAGAACAGCCGCGTAGCCAGGTTGATCTGCGACATCAACACTCCCGATGGAAATCCCTTCGCCGGCGATCCGCGGGGAGTTCTCAGGAAAACAATCGCGCGGGCTGCCAAGCTCGGCTACACGATGAACGCGGGGATGGAAGCCGAGTTCTTCATGTTCAAGCCGCGAGCCGATGAAGAGCCTTCGACTGTCACGCACGATGTGGGATCGTATTTCGATCTCGCGCCGGCCGACCTCGGCGAGGATGCGCGCCGAGCGATCGTCGATGTTCTGGAGCGCATGGGATTCGAGGTGGAAGCGGCGCACCACGAAGTCGCGCACGGCCAGCACGAGATCGATTTCAGGTACGCCGAGGCGCTGAAGACGGCGGACAACATCGCGACCTTCCGCTTCGTGGTGAAGTATGTCGCTGGAACGTTCGGGCTCACCGCGTCGTTCATGCCGAAACCGATTTTCGGACAGAATGGCAGCGGAATGCACACGCACCAATCGCTTTTCCGCGGGAAAGACAACGCGTTCTGGGACGAGAAAGCGGAATGGGAGCTTTCGAGCACCGCACTGAGTTACATAGGAGGCCTGCTCAGGCACGCGCGCGGCTTTACCGCGATTACGAACCCGTTAGTGAACTCGTACAAGAGGCTCGTGCCCGGATTTGAAGCACCTGTGAACGTTGCCTGGTCGATGCGCAATCGGTCGCCAATGATCCGGATTCCCGATCGTCGGGGGTCAGGAACGAGAATCGAGCTGCGTATTCCGGATCCAGCGGCGAATCCTTACCTCGCGCTGGCTGTGCAGCTGGCGGCAGGGCTCGACGGAATCACGACCAAGGCCGACGCGCGCGAACCGGTCAACACCAACATCTGGGAGATGTCGCATCGGGAAAAGCGCCGACTTCGCATCGACGACCTGCCGCACAATCTCGAGGAAGCCTGCAACGAGCTCGAGAAAGATGCAGTGATCACGGATGCACTGGGCGAGCACATAACCACCCAGTTCCTTGCGGCGAAGCGACTCGAGTGGCAGGAGTACATCACGCAGGTCTCGCAGTGGGAGCTGGATAACTATCTCGCCAAGTACTGATCCGCCGGCGCGGAGCCGAGTGTTGAGATCCGTACCAATGGGTCTTACGGTTCTGAGACTGCTGCTGGCGCCGGTACTTGTGTGGTTGGTCTACGCGGGCGCATCCGGTGTGGTCTTCGCGATCGTCGTATTAGTTGCCTTCGTGTCGGACTATTTCGACGGGATGCTCGCGCGGAAGCTGGGAGTGGCGAGCGCCGAGTTACGCCACTTCGATAGCAGAGCGGACCTGGTGTTTTATGCGACGGCAGCCTGGGCGGTGTGGCGTCTCCATCCTGATGTTGTCCGATCCGTCGCGATTCCAGCCTTGGTAGTCATCGGTCTCGACATAGTGCGCCACGTCTTCGACTTTGCGAAGTTCGGAAGAGATGTCGCCTACCATGCGTGGAGCTCCAAGGTCTGGGGCCTTTCACTCGCATTGGCGATGGTGCTGTTGATGGGCTTCGGCGTCGGCCAACCCTTCGTTGGGATCACAGTGATCCTCGGCCTGATCGCCCAAATAGAAGGCCTGCTGATCTCGGTCGCGCTTCCCGTCTGGACCCACGACGTCCCGACGCTAATTCATGCGCTCAGAATCAGAAATGCACCCGTCCGACGCGCGGTGAGAGACGGGAAGTAACGACGAGTTAACTACGTGTCTAACGGCGCCGCGTCAGCGGCTCCGCTTCCTTCCGCCGGAGCTCTTTCGTCCGGTGCGCTTGCGGGGAACTTTCGCCCCTTTCTTTCGCGCTTCGGATAAGCCGATTGCGATTGCCTGCTTACGGCTTTTTACTGTCCTTCCGCTCCTTCCGGACTTGAGCGTTCCCTTTTTCCGCCGACGCATCGCGCTTTCGACGCGTTTCGACGCGGCTTTGCCGTATTTCCGGCGGCCTGAAGATTTGCGTGCAGCCATTGTCCTCCTCCGTTTCGGGTCTGTTCATCTCGATTTCCTGCTCAATGGCGCGTGTTGTGCCAGTAATCACGCGTCGATCTAGTTGTGATCGCCCATCTCAATGGGACAGTCATGAGCAGTCGTACTGGTATGGAAGCGGAAGCCATCTCTCGTCTTACCGACGGCCTGCAGCCGCCGGCGATTCGGGCAATTCTCGTGCAATGCCTGATCGGAGTGCTCGCTCCGTCGGCGGCAATTTCGAGCATGCTCAAGGTGGACAGCCCATCGACCGTGCGCGCCGCGATTGATGATGTCACACATCGAGCTGCTACCCTCTCGCGAGCGGGCGACACAATGGTCCGGGACCGGGTTGATGAGCTGACGCAAATCTTCGTAGAGAAGGTTTCCGACATCACCGAGGTCGGCGAAGTCGCAAAGGGCCGGAGTGAAAAGACCGAAGCCCAGATACGGAGAAGCTGGCGGCCAGCAGAGGGTGATTCCGCCAGATAGCTTAATGCCGTAGGGGATAGAACTCGAGCTGGTAGTACTTTTTCTCAGAGTCCTTTACGGCAGATATGCGGTTCCCTTCTGGAATTTTGGTACTCACTGCTACCACGGTCGTCGTTCTGATGAGCGCGTGTGGGGATGCGTCCGGCCCAAAGCTCGGACCACCCGCGAGCATTGTTCTGGTGTCGGGCGACGGTCAGGGTACCATCGAGGTCGGGACCAAGCTTGGGCAACCGCTCACCGTGAGAGTTGCGGATTCTCAGGGACAGAATCTGCCTGGAATCGTCGTCACATGGGCGACTGCATCGGGTGTGCTCAGTCCGTCAAGTTCGGCCACGAAAGCTGATGGCCTGGCAACGGCGGATTGGACGCTCGGAACCATTGTTGGAACTCAGACTGCTACAGCGACCGTCACGGGACTCCCGCCGATAACGTTCACGGCGATTACGATCCCCGGTCCCCCAAGCCAGATAATTCTTTCGCGGGACACCGTTCAGCTCCTCGGAGTCGGTGACGTATTCCGGTTCAGTGCTCGCGCCGCGGACCAGTTCGGAAATACGGTCTTGCTCCAGACGACGGTGGAGTCGGCAGATACGTCGATCGTGACCGCCGATAACTTCGGCACCGGAGCATTCCTCACGGCCCGCGCTTCGGACAAAACAACCACGATACGAGCAACAGTAGGATCCATCACGAAAGTCGCGACTGTAATCGTTCTGGCGCCACCATGTCAGTCCGGCGCGAACGCATTCAACCTGGGAGTCGGTGAGGTTGCGCTTCTATCTGGCGCGGCGGCGTCGGAATTCTGTGTGCAAGGGACACCGACCGGTGCGGAGTTCATCGCGATCCCGTTCTACTCGGATTTTTCGGGGGCCGTGCTCCGCCTGTCGATATCCACCGGCAGGACAACGATCGGGGTGTCATCGAACAGGGTCATATCCCAGCGGTTCGATTTACTTCAGTCACCGGGTTCCGGTCAGCCAAAACAGGACGACGCATTCGAGACGGGCCTCAGGCAACGCTCGATAACGGAATTGACTCCGCTGATTCCAAGGGCTCGGGCCGCAAAACAGGAAAACGCTGGCAGGTTCAACGGGTTGGTGGCGCTTCCCCAGGTCGGCGATCTGATCAATCTCAACACCAATTCGTCGTCGGGTTGTGCCAATCCCAATCTGAGAACGGCGCGGGTCGTTGCCATCTCGAACCGCGCCGTAGTCGTGAGCGATACGGCAAACCCGGCGAACGGCTTCACGACCGAGGATTATCAAACCTTTGGTTCAGTGTTCGATACGCTGGTGTATCCTGTCGATACGCTCAACTTCGGAGCTCCGACCGACATCGACAATAATCAGCGGGTGATTCTCTTCTTCACGCGCGCGGTCAACGAGCTGACGCCTCCGAATCAGAATTTCTTCGTCGGGGGCTTCTTTTTCAGCAGGGATCTCTTCCCAATCACAACTACCGGATCTCTTCAAGGCTGCGCTGGAAGCAACTTCGCGGAAATGTTTTACCTGCTGGTGCCAGACCCCGCCGGAATCGTGAATCAGAACGTACGAACAGTCGATTTCGTGAGATCGACCACGGTCGGAACACTGGCGCATGAGTTCCAGCATCTCATCAATGCGTCTCGTCACCTTTACGTAAATCTCAACCCGAATTTCGAAGACAGTTTTCTCGACGAAGGTCTCGCGCACATAGCTGAGGAGCTGACGTTCTATCGGGCGAGCGGATTCGTACCGGGACATGACCTCGACTTCCCGGCAATGCAGTCATCACCGATATCCCAGTCGGCGTTCGACAACTTTGGCGCCGCGAACTTCCGAAGACTCCGGGAATTCCTGACGAGTCCTCTGATCAACTCGCCCTATGCGAGCAACGCCAACATCACGACCCGTGGTGCGATCTGGTCCTTCCTGCGCTATGCGGCGGACCGACGCGGCGCCTCGGAGAACGACCTCTGGTTTCAGCTTGCGAACCCGCCATCCGGAGTTCACGGGTTGGCCAATCTCACCCGGTCGGTGACACCCGATCTGAGCGCGTGGATTCGCGATTGGACTGTTGCCAACTACGCGGACGATTTTACTACGGGAGCCCAGCCGGTGGACATGTACCCGAGCTGGAACCTTCGCTCGATGGTCTCGGCCGTAAACCAGGGGACCTGGCCTCTTGCGACGCCGATGCTCGACACTGCGAGTGTCACTTCGGTTTCGATCGCGGACGGCTCTGCTGCCTACCTGCGCTTTGGAGTGGCGCCCAACGCAATTGGTGGTGGCCGAATCACGAACCGGGGCGCGGTAGTTCCGGCGGGGTTCGCTCTGTCGATTCTGAGGACGAAGTAGCGCCGGTCTCATCGCGCCGGTCGGAACGCCTGCGATCCGCACCTCTCCTATCCTTGCGAGAGCGGGCGCGAAGCCATCGCCAGGTGAGATAGAACGCGAGCGCAAGGATGATCCAGTAAAACGGCACCAGCAGCTCGTGCAACGCAGGAGCGCTGTACTCGAGCCAATAGATAAGGCCGATCGACAGGAGCGATACGCCCCAGACGACAATCAGCTGTCGAGGTCTGCGGCCGTAAATCATTTCTCCGCTCCGGCTACATGCGCGAGTGCGTCGCCAGTAAGCCGGAATGTGGTCCAGTCGTCCATGTGTTTTGCGCCGATTCGTTTGTAGAATGATATCGCAAGCTGGTTCCAGGTGAGCACGGACCAGTCCAAACGACCGCAGTCGCGCTCGAGCGCAACGCGGGCGATTGCCTGTAACAGAGCAAACCCGACTCCATGTTTCCGCGCCGAGGGTCTGACGAAAAGATCCTCGAGGTAAATCCCGCGCTTTCCGAGCCAGGTGGAGTAGTTGTGAAAGAAAAGAGCGAAACCCGCGGGCTCTTTTCCCAGATAGGCGATTAGAACTTCAGCAGCAGGATTCTTTCCGAACAAGGTTTTCTCGAGATCCCTTTCAGTGACCGGCGCTTCACCAGGAAGCGCGCGCTCGTACTCGGCCAACTCGAGAATGAGGGCGCGAATGAGTGGAACGTCGTTCTTTGTACCGGGAACGATGCGAGGTTTTGCCGAGCTGGTAGGCATTCGCGGAGTATCAGACTGACAGAATCGGGTGTCAATGCCGCCCTTATCAGACTGGCAGAATCAGCCGTCAATGCCATCTTTTCCAGAATGAATTCACTCACCCGCCTATTTGCGCTCGCGGTCGTCGCGGGCGCGTGCGGCTCGCCATCGCCGCAAGTCAAAGCTGGCATCTCGGCACAGGATCCGGCCGGAGCACGACGTCTGCCCACAGGAGCTCAGCTCGATCCTGCGGGGGTTTCGTACGATCTGGGCTCGATGCCATTGGCCATGACGCTCTCGCCCGACAAGAGTCGCGTGATCGTGCTGCTCAATGGATGGAGAGAACAGGGAATCCAGGTCGTCGAGAGATCATCCGGACGAGTTCTGCAGAAAATTCCGCTTCCCGCCGTCTTCCTCGGAATCACGTTCAGCCCGGACGGAAAATCGTTGTACGTGTCGGGGGGAAACGAGGATCAGATCTATCGTTTTGATTGGCGGGATGGAGGCGCAGCGCTTTCCGATTCGATCACGCTTGCAGTCAAGGAAAAAGGGAAGAGCGGTACCAGGTATCCGTCGGGATTAGCCATCTCACGTGATGGGCGAACGCTGTATGTCGCCGAGAACCTGGGCGATTCGCTAGCGGTCGTGGATATTGCCGCGCGTCGCGTCGTGCAGCGACTGGCGACGGGCCGATATCCTTACGGAGTCGTCGCTGGATCCGATGGGACCATTTATGTCTCCGGGTGGAACGGCTGGACTGTGTCGGCGTTTCCGTCGCGGGCGAACGGCACGTTGGGCGAGGGGCGAGAGATCAAGGTCGGAAGGCACCCGTCGGCACTGTTGCTCAACGCGGATGGAACGCGGCTTTTTGTCGCCTCGGGAAGCACGGACAAGGTGAGTGTCATCGATACGCGCAATCAGCGCGTCGTCGCCACTCTAAACGATGCTACGCCAGCTGCGACCGGTGAGGGCAGCACGCCCAACGCTCTGGCCCTTTCTCCCGATGGAAAGAGACTCTTCGTGGCCGAGGCCGACAACAATGCAGTCGGAGTATTCAATCTCTCCGCGTCAGTCTCTGGAGTTTCAGCCGCCGCGGGAAATGACGAGCTGGCTGGAAGAATTCCGGTAGGGTGGTATCCCTCCGCGATCATGGCAGATGGCGGCGATGTTCTCGTCGTCAATGGGAAAGGACGAGGCACCGCGCCCAATGTCGGGCATTGGCAGCCAGGCCAGCACATGCCGGCCCATACGCCCGACTATACGCTCGGGCAGACCAACGGTACGCTGACGATTATTCCAGCCGTCAGCACGAGTGGTCTCGATCTCGATGGCTTTTCCAAACGAGTTGCTACAGCGAACGGATGGAATGTCGCACAGCGCGCGAAGAGTTATCCACCGTTCGAGCACGTGATCTACATCATCAAGGAGAACAGGACGTACGACCAGGTTTTCGGCGACTTGACGCAGGCGGATGGCGACCCATCGCTCGTCTTCTTTCCGCGGGCGGTGTCGCCCAATCATCATGCGTTGGCCGAGCGGTTCGGAATCTTCGACAGGTTTTTCGTGAACGCCGAAGTGAGTCCGGATGGTCACGAGTGGTCGATGGCGGCGTACGTCACCGATTACGCGGAGAAGACGATACCGTCGCACTACTCCTCGCGCGGAAGGACGTATGACTATCAGGGGTCCAATCGAGATTCCATTCCGGAAGATGACGTTGCGGAGGCAGCCAACGGATATCTGTGGAATCTCGCCGAGCGAGCGGGGATCACCTACAGGGATTACGGCGAGTTCGCCGGCGAAGCGGACGCAATGCCTTCGGGGAACGGCCCTGTGTCCACCGTAGCCCTCAAGCGCGCCTTAATCGGTCATCTCAACACCGCGTATTCCGGATGGAATCTGGATATCCCCGACCAGAAGCGCGCCGACGTCTGGCTCGCGGAGTTTCAGGAATTTGTTCAAACCGGGAAGATGCCGGCGCTCGAGATAATGACGCTGCCGAACGATCATACTTCTGGGGCGCAAGCCGGCAAGCCGACACCGCGCGCCTACATGGCGGACAACGATCTCGCGCTCGGCAGGATCATCGAGGCATTGTCGAAGAGTCCCTACTGGAAGAACACGGTTGTCTTCGTGCTCGAGGACGACGCACAGGACGGTCCCGATCACGTCGACTCACACCGTTCACCGCTACTCGTGATATCCGCGTACAACCGCGGGAAAGTTTTTCACCGGTTTGCGAACACCACCGATGTCGTGGCGACGATCGAGGATATTCTGGGACTCGGACGGATGTCGCAGTTCGATCACTTCGGCAGGCCTCTGCGTGAGATCTGGGAGGCAACGCCCGATCTCACGCCCTACACGCATCTGGTGTCGATCGTGCCGCTCGATGAGAAGAACCCACCGCGCACGGCGCTGGCGGAAGCGTCGAAGAAGCTGAGGCTGGAAAAAGAAGACTTGTCGGACGACGATCTCTTCAATCGGATCCTGTGGGGCACGATCAAGGGTGACCAGCCATATCCGGGACCGACGCGGATGTCGGCGCTCGAAGCGAAGGTATCGCGGTGAGCAGGACGAACCCACGGGTCGTCGCCCCAACGACGCGGGGTATTCTTGCCGATGACCCCGCGAGCCGCACTCGGCGTGTTCGGGTATTGGCGAAGCTGCTCGACAATTCCATTTCGATTCCAGGCACTCCATGGAAAATAGGATTCGATCCGATCGTCGGATTGATTCCGGGAATCGGCGATCTGATTGGCGCGTTGCTATCGGGTTACATCGTTCTCGAGGCGGTACGGGCAGATGTGCCGGCGTTCACACTCGCCAGGATGCTGCTCAACGTCGGTATCGACACTCTTCTTGGCGCCGTCCCGGCCGTCGGCGATCTCTTCGACGCGGCCTGGAAGTCGAACGTGATGAATGTGGCCTTACTGGAACGTCACGTCGTCGCCACCGGTAGTAATCCGCCCAAGCGACATAATATGCTCGGGCTGATGGCGATCGCGCTCGTCGTGCTCATTCTTATACTCGGCGCTGGATTAGCGCTCGGGATCTTCGCTACCAGATTGCTCTGGGGGCTCAGGACCCGATAACTTTGTCGCACGGCGCCGTGGCCAAGTGGTAAGGCGGCAGACTGCAAATCTGCTATTCGTCAGTTCGATTCTGACCGGCGCCTCTCGCATCCCATCAAAATCAGATATATCGCATCCACGGCGCCGGATTCGTCGCCTTTCTCTGCGCGTACCTGCGACAGGGCAGATAGAGCAGGGCGACTACCACCAGGAACACCGCATAGAGTAGCGCCAGGCTCCACATGTACCCCTCCGGCGCTGGAGGATTCATCATCGGGTGGTTGGTGAAGAGCCACGGATCGACTCGCCCCTCGCGCGCAAGCGATACAAACACAGCCGCGAGATGAATCGTCGGAATGTGCAGCAGGTAGTAGAACATCGGCACACGTCCGAAAACCGAAAAGATCTCACCGATCTTTCCACGTGCCTTCTCGGCGAGCGGCAACAACAGGATTGTCGGCCCGAGCGTCATCAGCAGAAATTGGAGCGACGCCGGGTACTTGCTCGTATTTATGAATCGGAACAGCGTGGGCGCCTGGTTGAGTCCTGCAGCGCGCCAATGACGCGGATCGCCGTAGACATCGATCATTCGGAGTCCGAGGAAAAGCACGATCGCTGATACTCCGAGTGTGATGCAAATCCTGTTTCGCCGCTCCGGCTCGAGTGTTATCACAGCGCCAAATGCGTAGCCCGCCGCCATCACGCCGATCCACGGCACGATCGAGTACAGCACCATCAGCGTCGGACCATTGTGCCCGAGCTGTATCGGCCCGCCGAAGTAGAGGATCTGCCATAGCCAACTGAGCGAGCTCTCCTGCAATGCTGTGCCTGCCGCAGGGGAGATAAAGTCCATCAAGTTGTGGAGAGCGATCACGGCAATGCCAAACGCTCCGATCGCCACTATGGGCAGAAAGATCAGCCCGGCGAGCAGCACCATGCACCAGCCAAGCATCCAGATGACGCCCGCCAGGAGGTATTCGCCGAAATCGAAGTTGAACGTCCAGGCGACACGAATGACCGTGAGCTCGAGCAAGACGAGGATCAACCCTCGAGATATGAGATATCGCGCTAACGCCTTTCGATCGCCCAGCCTGCGGCCGAGTAGGTAAGCGGATGTGCCAGCGAAAAAAGCGAAGGCGGGTGCTACGAAGTTGGTGATCCACCGCGTGAAGAAGACGCCAGGTCTCGGGCCGCCGGCGGGCACGCCCGCGTAGACTCGCACGTGATCGATCGCCATCAGGACCATGACGACGCCGCGAGTTACGTCGATAGAGTGGATGCGTTGGTCGGTTCGCACTGCCGATCTCTCCGCGGGGAGGAGTGGGCAGAATCTGTCCATTCTATCTGTTTATTCAATAGTACTTGCTCACTCGCCCGACGATGGAACGGTGCGAGCAAACCTTTTTCGCATATCGGGCATCAAACCCCTTCATCGGAGGCAGCAGCGACGGCCCACCAGCACGGACTCCGACTCCTTTTCGGAGAGGGCCGTGTATGTGTCTGACCTCTGTTGGCACTGTAGGGTCCGAGCACTGGACCCGTTCCTACCAGATGCAGGCGCGCGCCTGCACGGTTGTCGCCATGATTGGGTTGCTCACTGGTTGTCTGGAAAGCGCGCACGTTTCCTCACAAGGGCCGAAGGATCTAAAGCCCGTAGTGTTTGATGACGGTCTCGGCAACTTTCAGCCAGCTCGCTCGCGGCGTTCGGCCTCGCCAGGTCCCTCGGTTCCGGTGCTCGAGCCAACCGTCCGCACAGTTTATTCGGAAGAGTACTGGGAAGCTTTAGCTGGCCTCGATGTAACGGCGCTGCGAAGAGCTGCCAGAAGTGACGAGGAGATCGGCCTTGCCGAAGGAATGGCTCGCCTGATGGCCGGTGATCCGGGAAAGGCCGAGGATTCTTTCATCGCAATGAGCAGACAGTCCCTCGACATCAACGTGGCCGTGGCAGCGCAAATCATGCTGGCGACCACACTCCTGTACGAGCACAAATGGACGCAGCTTCGAGACTTGTCCGCTGCTTCGACGCTGACGGCCGCGGATCGTGGCAACACCTCCGAGCTGGAACAATGGGGACACGCATTCGCCGGGGTAGACGAGCAAACGACAACAGCTCCCGACAAGCCGATCTCGCTCCCTATGGCGATAACGCCCATGGGGACACCGGCGATCAAGGTGAGAATAAATGGGAGGGACCACGAGTTCTGGCTCGATACAGGGTCGAGCATGACGGTTGTGAGCTCCGCGGTCGCCTCAGAGTCAGGCATACCATTCGTCTCTGCGGACACGCTGAGGATTCGGACGTTCGAGGGGACCGCACCCGTGAAGGCCGCGATCGTCAGGCGACTTGAAATCGGACCGATTGGGTTCACCAACACACCAGTGATCGTCATGGACGCCGATCTCATGCGAGTCAAATCCACGAGCGAGGGCGTCACTGGGCGGGGAGTCCGCGTCGATGGAATCATCGGCTGGGACATTATCCGCCAGTTCGACGTCGTGTTGGACTACCGGAGTGGCACGATCACGCTCAAAAAGCCGGAACGCCTGGGAATAATTGGAACTGAATTTCAGAACCTGACCTGGGTTGGAAAGCCACTGGTTCAGGTCCGGACGAAACCCGGGGGCACGTTCGAGTTCACTCTGGACACAGGGGCGCAGGTAACGCTTCTCAACGGTTCGATACTGGACAAACTGGAAATAGTCGCGACGACATACGGCGGTCGCGTATTCGGCATTGCAAAAACGGGCGGACAGACGAAGCGAGTCGTACCGAGCCTGAAGCTGAACGTCGGCGGAAGCTCAGTGCACCTCGAAAGCATCCTCGTTTACGGGCCGGCCTATTCGGGCCTGATCAACTGCGATGGCATACTTGGGAGCGACGTCGCGCAGTTCGGGAGACTGAGGATCGACGCGACCAATGGGCTGTTTTCCCTCTACGATTGAGCTGCGGCGGGCGAATCGCGATCGAGACGAACGGTAGAACGGTAGTCAGTGAGTGTTCTGAAGAATCGTAGCAAACTGGCTGGAGTCCACATTTCCGCCCGACACGACGACCGCCACGTTGAGTCCACGCATTGCTTCCTTTTCCTGGAGCAACGCGGCGAGCGCGGCCGCACCCGCGCCCTCGGCGGCGTTGTGCGTGTCCTCGAACAACGCGCGCATTGCTGCTTCGACCGCGTTGTCGCTTACCAGGACGACACGTTCGGCGCCGTTACGCGCTATCGTGAACGCGGGTTCCACGGGCGTCCGACAAGCTATTCCATCAGCGACGCGCGTGGTCACCTCATGGGAAGAAATGCGACCCTGCTCGTAGGAGAGCGCGAATGATGGGGCGGCGTCTGAAACGACGGCAACGACTTTAGTGCGAAGCCCAAGCGCATCTCGTGCGGCGATGACTCCGCAAATACCGCTTCCGAGTCCGACCGGTACGTAAACCGTGTCCAGGTCAGGCACAGCTCGAAATAGCTCGAGCGCGTACGTGCCGACGCCGCGCACGAGCAACGGATGAAAGTTCGGAAACCGATGCCATCCACGTGCGATCGCCAATTCGTCGGCAGTCTCGCTTGCGTCCTGAAAATCACGGCCCTTCTCGATGAGCTCAACGCCGAGTGAGCGCATGGCCGCGTTTTTCTCGATGCTGTTCCCCACCGGTACTACGACGGCCGCCGGAATGCCGTATTTGCGAGCTGCAAATCCAATGGATTGGCCGTGATTTCCCCGCGTCGCCGAGATGAGGCCGCTTGGCTTGGGACCGGCGCGACAAAGCTCGTCCACATATACAAGGCCGCCACGGATTTTGAATCCCCCGACCGGCGTATGGTTTTCGTGTTTCACCCAGAGGGTCGTCCCAGCACGCGCCTCGAGAAGCGGCCACCGGTACTGCGGAGTCGGGGGCATGGACTTGTAGATCAGCGCCGCAGCGGACTCGAGTTCGTCCAGTGTTGGCTGGCCGTCTGAGGCGATGGCGTTGATTTCGATGGTAGATGCCATTTGGCAAGTCAGTTGGGGGAGCGCCCGATCGCGGTCCTATGATTAAAATGCCCTGGGCACACGATAGTCATCCGGACCACGAAACGGAATCGAAACTATCTCGTAGGGATGATTGTCCAACTGATTATCCCCGTCCTCAAGCTGCTTATGATTTCAAAATCCGTTGTCCGTTGGCCCGGGTCGAATTCTGAAACGGGCTTTATTTCTGTTGATCGCTCCAGCAAACTTTGCCTGATCGCTGCGGCCTCGTTCGTTCTGTTCATCGGTAGCACCAGTATGGGTGCACAGGCCCCACCCTCCGGCCAAGCCCCCTCTGTGACGCTCCCAAATGCGGGAGCTGCCCCGGTGACCGGAACGATTGTCATCGATGGCAAGCTGGACGAGAGCGCATGGGCAAAGGCCACCCCGATTACCAACCTTCGGCAGCAGAACCCGATTGAAGGGGCAGCACCGACCCAGCGGACCGAAGTGCGAATCCTCTACGACGAGCGGGCGATCTACATAGGCGCGCGCATGTATGACTCGTTGGGCGCCCGCGGGATCCGCGCTCCGTTGGCGCGGCGCGACCAGCTTCTCGATTCGAACGGTAACAACGGCTCGTTCAATTCACTGACGACCGACAAGCTGATCGTCATTCTCGATCCGTACCACAACCACATCGACCAGGCGTGGTTCGAGATCAATCCCGCGGGTGTTCGCGGCGATCAATTCAACGGCGATCCGTCCTGGGATCCGATCTGGCAGGCTGCCACGCGCGTCGATTCACTCGGATGGAGCGCCGAGCTCCGGATTCCGTACTCGCAGCTTCGGTTTTCGCGCGACAGCGTGCAGTCGTGGGGGATGCAGATCTGGCGCTACACGGATCGGCTGAATGAGCAGGACATGTGGTCTTTCCGCCGGAAGAGCGAGGCGGGTGGCGCGATGTATTTCGGGAATCTCAATGGACTCGTCATCGAGAAACAGCCCCATCAGCTCGAGATCCTTCCGTACGTGGAGTCCCGCGAACAGTACAAGTTTGCAACTCCCGGCGATCCCTATCACAGCAGCAGCTACGGACGCATGAGCGCGGGCGCCGATCTCAAGTACCTGCTCACATCGAGCCTTGCTCTTGATGCGACTGTCAACCCGGATTTCGGGCAGGTCGAAGTCGATCCCGCGACGATCAACCTGTCGGCGTATGAAACCTACTACCAGGAAAAGCGGCCGTTTTTCGTTGCCGGCAACAGCGCATTCGACTTCGGCAACTTCAGCTGCAACTTCTGCAGCAATACGTCGAGCCTGGACATGTTTTACTCTCGCCGCATCGGACGCCCGCCGCAGCTGAATCCATACGTCAGCAACAACGCCGACTTCGCAGATACGCCTGACAACACGACGATTCTCGGTGCTGGGAAAATCACCGGACGGACGAAGAGCGGGTTCACGGTGGGCCTGCTCGACGCGCTGACGAATCGCGAAACAGCGCGGTTCATACCAGCGGGCGGCGGACCGGAACAGACACAGCAGGTCGAGCCGCTGACCAACTACTTCGTAGGAAGAGTCAAGAAAGATCTGAATCAGGGCGCGACGACGTTCGGCGGAGCTTTTACATCGACGTTACGTCAGCTCGACGACACCATCGTCTCCGACAGACTTCGCCGCCGGGCCGAAGCGGGCGGAATCGACTTCGATCATTCATGGCACCAGCGCGAGTATGGCTGGATTGGCTCTCTACTTTTGTCGGATGTGGGTGGGACGTCATCCGTCATCGATGCAACAGAGCAGTCCAGCGCGCATTATTTCCAACGCCCGGACCGCCGCGTGACCAGCGACGGAATTTTCAACGCCAAGTACGACCCCAACGCTACATCGCTTCAGGGCTACGGCTTCTATACGCGAGTAGCCAAGAACACCGGGGACTGGTTCTGGGAAACAGCGCAGAACTGGCGAAGCCCGGGGTTCGAGGTAAACGACCTGTCATTCCTGAGTCGCGCTGACTACAAGTGGATGAATGCGAACGTGGGTCGCCAATGGCAGACGCCGGGACGGTGGTATCGAAATGCGGTGATCCTCGGTGGTGGGCAGCAGCAGTTCAATTACGACGGTGACAAAACTGATTTGCAATCGCAGATCTACTTCGGCACCCAGTTTCTCAACTACTGGAATCTGCGCAGCTTCGTCATCCATCACCCCACGGTACTCGATGACCGGTTGACGCGTGGTGGGCCGGTTGTGATGAGAACTGGCTACAATTTCACGCAGGTCGAAGTCTCGACCGATGCGAGGCAGCGCGCAGTGTTCGATATCTCTGTGCAGCTTGCGAAGGGCGTTGACTCAGACACGCACACCTTCATACTCCAGCCCGGTGTCGCTCTCAAGCCCGCGGCGAATGTGTTCGTGAGCCTCACGCCGAGCTTCATCGCGGATGAATCCCCGGCTCAGTACGTGACAACGGTTGCGGATGCGACCGCGACATCCTTTTTCGGCGATCGTTACGTGTTTGCTTTCATCAAGACGCGCACGCTTTCGCTCGACACGAGAGTGAACTGGACGTTCAGTCCAAATCTCACGCTGCAGCTTTTCATGCAGCCATTCATCGCGAGCGGAGCCTACTCCCAATTCGGGGAGTTTGTCGCGCCGAGGACCTTCCGAAGGGCGATTTACGGAAAGGATGTTGGTACGATTACGCGGACTCCGGCGACCGCTGTGAGCGGCGCGACCTACACGGCAGATCCTGATGGCGCGGGTCCGGCGCCCGCGTTTTCGTTCGGCGACCCGGATTTCACCTTCCGCTCTCTGATCGGCAACGCAGTGGTGCGGTGGGAGTATCGGCCGGGCTCGACGGTGTTCTTCGTGTGGACGCAGAGCCGGACGGGAAGCGATACCAACGGCAATTTCGATTTCGCTGCCGAGAGAGGAGCGATCTTCCGCGATCGTCCAACGAATGTCTTCCAGGTCAAGGTGAATTACTGGATCGGGCGGTAGTCAAACCGTTTACCCTGGCTCAGGCGATGACGAGACCGGCACCCGTATCTTCGGCGCGCTCGTAAACGATAGCTGCGGCTGCCACATCTTCGATTGCCACTCCTGTGCTATCGAAAACGATGATCTCATCGTCGCTCAACCGCCCGGGTGCAAGGCCGGCCACAATCTGATCGAGAGTGCAGCGGACATGACTCTGCTGGATCACGCCCTGTGCGAGAGCGTGGTGTAGATCTCCCATTCTGGAGCACTGGTCCAGATCGTCCACGACCACGACGGCTTGCTCGAGAAGGTCGGCCGAGATCTCGTTTTTGTGCTCGTTGTCGGCGCCAACCGCGGCGACGAAAGTTCCGGCGGCAACGTCTCCTGAGCTCAGGAAAGGTTGGCGGGAAGGAGTGGAGGTGACGACGATCTCACTCCCGATTGCTGCTGCGCCGGCGTCCGCTGTGACCTGAGCCACGATTTGGAATCGTTCCCATGCGTCAGAGGCGAATCGATCCGCTGCTGTCCGATTCAAGTCGAACGCGGTCAGTCGCTCGATTCCTCGCACCAAGCGCAGAGCCTCGAGGTGCGGGCGGGCCTGGATACCGCATCCGATGAACGCGATGCTGGATGCATGTCGAAGGGCCAGATATTTCGCGGCCACCGCTGTGGTAGCAGCCGTCCTCATCGCAGTGATCAATCCCGAGTCCATGCAGGCGAGTGGTTTCCCGGTGGACGCGTCAAACAGGATTAGCACGCCCTGAATGGTGGGAAGGTCGTAGCGAACCGGATTTCCGGGAAAGTTCGCGTTCACCTTGGCTACGGCGTACGGTCGGGACAGCGTGAGCGTTCCCAGCTTGGCATGAAAGCTCCCGTCGTTCAGCTCCAATCCGACGGTTGCGCTCGACGCTCGATCCCCGGTGCCCCGGGCGCGGAATGCTTGTTCGACTCCGTCGATACAGGATTCCATATCGAGCAGCAGCTCGATCTCGGGCCGGCGGAGCACCAGCATTTCACCCTCTGGGGACAAGGTTGACACCATTCCCGACCAACGATACAATAGAATCAATGGCTGATCCAGATGAAGCATCGAAGCATGGAGCGCGCGGCCGGCGGCGATGGCTTCTTCTCATTCATCAGGTCCCACCGAAGCCGGACTATCTGCGGGTGAAGATTCGACGGCGCCTGCGCGGCATGGGCGCGGTAGCGATCAAGAAAACTGTCTACGCTCTGCCCAACGGCGATGAAGAGCTGGAGGACTTCGAGTGGCTCCGGCGTGAGATCGAAGGCGACGGCGGGACGGCTATCATCGCGGAAGCCGAATTTGTCGAGGGTATTTCCGATGAGGAGCTCGATGCGATGATGGAAGCCGAGCGGCACGAAGGTGGTCAGGATGACTCCACGGGTCGCGTGACTGCCGACAAGGTCGGAGTTGGGCGGACCTGGGTCACCCGCGAAGGCGTCAACGTCGATCGCATTGCCAGCGCCTGGCTGATTCGCCGTTTCATCGACAAGGGCGCGCGGTTCAAGTTCGTTGCCGCCCGAGGCTACCGTCCAAGGGCTGGCGAACTTCGCTTCGACATGTTCGAAGCCGAGTACACTCATGTAGGTGAGGACTGCACCTTTCAGACGCTGCAGAAGCGATTCGGACTACGTGATCGCGGATTGCGCGCGATCGGCGAGATCGTTCACGACATCGACTGCAAGGACGACCGATTCAATCGGCCGGAAACCGCCGGAGCTGCGGCTCTCATTCGCGGCATTGTTCAATCCTACGAAGACGACCGAAAACGTCTGGAACGGGGCGCGGCGATTTTCGACGATCTATTCGAGTTCTTTCGCAAACAACGTCCTTAGGAGCGCAGGTTTCCCGGACGTGTCAGCATGCCGGAGGAGAATGCCATGAAGTGGATTACCCGTGAACGCCCGAAGATCGATCGCATTGCGTGTCCATGGCTCATCGCGAGGTTCATCGATTCCGAAGCGGAGTTTCTTTTTGTTCCGCCCGAGAAGGTGACGAGTGTTGCGCTGGAGTCCGGGGCGGTCCCATTCGACGTCGAGGGAGTCGAGCTATCTCACGACGGTCCTCTCTGCAGCTTCGATGCTTTCCTCGCAAAGTTTCATCTCGAGGATCCCAGCCTGGCGACGCTGGCGAGCATCGTTCGGGGAGCTGACACCGATCGGCTCGATACGGCACCTCAGTGCGCCGGATTGCTGGCAGTATCGTTGGGGCTTTCCCGCTTGTTTCAGGACGATCACGAACAGTTACGTCACGGTTTTGTCATCTATGACGCGCTGTACGCATGGGTGAGAGAGGCTCGGTCGGAGCGACACTCGTGGAATCCGCAGCAAAAATCGGCGATGCATCCGGCGACTTCGCAGTAAGACCCACCGCTCGGTGGTGCGAGCCCAAGTGATCCGACGCCGCAGCTTCGGTCATAAACTCCCGGAATGCGGCTCTTGTAAGAGTCCCGACCGATTCCGAACTTTGAGCGCGCTGACTGACTCGAAGCGCCAGGAGCCACTCCTTACCGCCGTCTCATGCTCAGCCTCATCGGGATCGTCATCGTCGTCATCGGGTTCGTCCTCAGGATAAATCCGCTTCTCGTGGTGATGACCGCCGGGATCGCGACCGGAATTGCGAGCGGCCTCGGTCCACTGGAGGTAGTGGCAGCGTTTGGAAAGGCGTTCATCACCAGCCGGTACGTGGCGATCGTGTGGCTGGTCCTGCCCGTCATCGGGTTGCTCGAGCACGCCGGCCTCAAGGAGCGCGCACGCACTGTCGTCGCCGGACTCCATGCCGCGACGACGTCGCGCATTCTCCTCGCCTACTTTGCCGTCCGTCAGATCACCGCCGCGCTTGGCCTCACTTCGCTGGGCGGACATCCTCAGATGGTCCGACCCCTCATCGCGCCGATGGCGGAAGGAGCGGCGGAGAACCAATACGGCGAGCTGCCCCAATCAGTCCGCTACAAAATCCGAGCACACGCCGCGGCTACCGACAACATCGCTCTCTTCTTCGGTGAAGACATCTTCATCGCGATCGGATCCATCCTGTTGATAAAAGGATTTCTCGATCAGAACGGCGTTCACGTAGAGCCGACGCAGCTGGCCATCTGGGCGATTCCGACCGCGATCTCGGCTTTCGTGATCCACTGCACTCGACTCCTGCTGCTGGACCGGAAGCTTCGGGCGGAAGTGGCGACCAAGATCGAGAAAGCGTGATCACTCTCGAGCACGTCTATTGGCTGACCGGTCTGATGATGGCGGGTGTCGCCATCGTGAACTGGCGCGATCGGAGCAATGCCCGACGCTTCAACAACACGGTTTTCTGGGGTGTCTACGCAGTCACGTTCCTGACGGGATCGCGTCTTCCAGATCTTGCGAATGGTTTTCTGGTCATCGCCATGGTGCTGGTCGCCAGCATTCGTGGGCTCGGACAAGGCAGTAAGGAAGGCGCGACTCGCGAAGAGCGTGATGAGAGCGCGCGACGGTGGGGGAATAAGCTGTTCATTCCCGCATTGGCTATTCCGCTCGTCACCGTAGCTGGCACGATCCTGTTCAAGAGGATCAACATTAGCGGTGCGCCACTCGTCGACCTGAAACAGGTGACCGTGATCTCGCTGGCGATCGCCACCGTGCTTGCGCTAGTCCTTGGGATGATCATGCTCAGACCACCGCTGCTCGCACCGATCAAGGAGGCGCGCCGACTGCTCGATGCGGTTGGATGGGCCGCGGTTCTGCCGCAAATGCTAGCCGCCCTCGGCGCGCTATTCGCGATGGCGGGCGTCGGCAACGTCGTGTCCGGATTGGCGCAGCGCTGGATACCGCTCGACAACTCATTTGCGGTTGTAACGACCTACGCGATCGGTATGGCAGTCTTCACGATGATTATGGGCAACGCCTTTGCCGCATTCCCGGTGATGACCGCGGGGATCGGTCTTCCGCTCATCGTCCACAAGTTCGGCGGCGATCCAACAGTCATGGCTGCGATCGGAATGCTGTCCGGGTTTTGTGGAACGCTGATGACGCCAATGGCCGCCAACTTCAACATCGTTCCGACAGCTCTACTCGAGCTTCCGGATGAATACGCTGTTATCAAAGTCCAGATTCCCACAGCACTGATGCTGCTCGGGGCGAACATACTATTGATGAATTTTCTGGTATTTCGCCACTGATGTCCACATCGTCGGCGCTGCCTCCAGGTCATGCGACAGCTCTAACGCCGGCACTCGGTGCTGCGTTCGCACGTGTCGCGCTGTCTCACGTGACGAAAGAGTATCCGCACAAGCTGGATCACGTGCTGAACAAGCGCACTGATCTGAAAACGCCGCGCGAGCTGCATCCGATTTTCTTCGGCAGCTTCGATTGGCATTCTTGCGTGCACGGGTACTGGCTGCTCGCGACTCTCCTGCGCGTCTTTCCCGAAATGCATGAGGCTGAAAAAATCGAAGAGCTATTCGACCTTCAGCTCAGGCCAGCGAAAGTAAGGGCTGAAGTCAGATACCTTGGCCAGCCTTTGCGCGGGACGTTCGAGCGGCCATACGGGTGGGCGTGGTTGCTGATGTTGTGGGCTGAGTTGAGCAGGCATTCGAGCAGCAAAGCCGGGCGGTGGAACGACGCACTCACGCCGCTCGCGGCCGCGTTCAGTCAGCGGTTTCTCGATTTCCTTCCCAGGGCAACGTACCCGATCCGTGTCGGTACGCACTTCAACGGCGCCTTTGCCGTCGCCCTGGCGCTCGAGTACGCGGAAGTCGCAAGTAATGACAAACTTCGGAAAGCTCTGGAAAAGAAAGCGCTCACCTGGTTCGCGAAAGACTCAGATTGTCAGGCATGGGAGCCGAGCGGCGACGACTTTCTCTCGTCGGCGCTGATGGAGGCGGAGTGCATGCATCGGGTACTCGGAGCGATCGACTTCTCATCGTGGCTCGACCGTTTCCTTCCGAGGCTCGCTGTGCGAGAGCCTGCGACGCTATTTACTCCCGCGATTGTGAGCGACCGCAGCGATGGAAAAATCGCGCACCTCGACGGGTTGAATCTGAGCCGCGCCTGGTGCTGGCGGTCGATTGCGGCGACATGGCCAGCGAGCGATCCACGCCGGGTAGTGGCGCTCGAGGCGGCGGAAGCACATCTCGGCGCGAGTCTCCCGCACCTTGCGGGCGATTACATGGGATCCCACTGGCTGGCAACGTTTGCTTTGCTCGCGTTGCTCTGAGATGAAGCTCACGTGAGAGAGCCAACACCGCGCGAGTCGCGTGCGCTCCACAATGCATCCGATTCTGTAGCTGCTGTGGATACCACCAGGCGCGCGGCGCTCGTCGTCCTGTTCGCGGGAATTGCAGCGATCGCAATAGGATACGCGGCAGCATTCGGATCTCGTGGAACGCCGATGTGGGCGCCATGGCTCCTCGCACTTGGGATTCCAGCGGCGCTTGGGGCCATCATGATCCTCGGTGCCACCCGAGGGGACCGCGGGGTTGGGCCGCTCAAGATCCCATTCGGGTTCGTGATCCTGATGCTGGTGATAGGGTTCGGTGCGGCGCTGACGCTTCCGGCTACCGAAGGACCTCTCAGCAGGCTGTGGCTCGGACTGCCGGCGCGGGCGGCGATTGTGATCTACGGAATAGGTCTGTTGCCGATCTTCGTGCTTCCGATCGCCTACGCGCTGACGTTCGACACGCAGACGCTGAGCGCCGAAGATGTCGAGCGGGTACGCGAGCTCGCGCGCGTAAATCAAGCCGAAAAAGACATGCTTGCAACACCACCGCAATCAGTCGGGGCAAACGAGGCGCGTAAGCGGAGAGACAAGCGGATGGCAGAATGATCTCGGGTGCCAGAGTAAGCGGGATGCCCGAATGATCGCGGGCACCGGAGTAAGCGCACTGCTCCAGATTGCGCTGCCGAACGCCGCCAGACCCGCGGTCGTGGCTGTCGGGATTCTTTATTTCGCCGTCGTACTCGGTATCAGCGTTTGGGCGGCGCGGCGAACGAATACCGCGAGAGACTTCTTCGTTGCCGGGAAAGGAATTGGACTCATCGCGTTGACGGTGGCGTCCGTGTCGGTCTCCGTTTCCGGATTCGCCTTCATCGGCGGCCCGGGGTTTATCTACGCCGTCGGATTGGGCGCGATGTACATCGTGCTTCCCGCCGCGGTCACCAACGTCATGGGAGCCTGGGTTCTGGCCAAGCGGATGCGACTCCTCGGCGAGGCACGCGCGCTGATAACGATTCCCGATGCGATCGGCGCGCGCTATCGCTCACGTGGGGCGCAGGGACTATCCGCGGTCGCCATTCTCGTCGGTATTGTCGGATACATGGCGACGAATGCGCTGGCGATGGGAGTCGTCATCAATTCGATCTTCGGCGTTGGCCTCGGGTGGGGGATCTGGATCGGGATGGGAGTAACCCTCGCCTATTCGGCGTCGGGCGGAATTCTCGCCGGCATCTACAACGATGTCTTTCAGGGAAGCCTGATGGCTGTGGCGTCCGTTCTCGTTTTTCTTTTCGTGCTCAATTTCGGGGGCGGGCTCGGTGAAATCTCACGCACGATTCTCGCGCACGACCCGACTTTTCTCGGACCCTGGGGAAGACTAACGCCGCTCGCGGCGCTTTCGTTCTTCTTCGTTTTTTCGATGGGCTCGCTCGGCCAACCCCAGGCCGTGCACAAGTACTACATGCTTCGGGATCCGCTGCAGCTCAAATGGTATCCGCTGCTCAAGACACTGGGCCTGGTGCTCGTCCTGCTACTGTATTTCAGCGTTGGAGTTGGCGTAAAGGCCTTCGTCCTCAGTGGACGTCTGGCACCGCTCGCGAGCCCCGATCAGGCGACGCCCGCGCTTCTTTTGAACGTGACACCGATCCTTCTCGCGGCTCTGGTCTTTTCGGGCGTCGCGGCCGCGACAATGAGCGCGGCGAACTCGTTCATCAATATCGGCGCCGCGATTGTCACCCATGATCTGCCCATCGCGTTCGGCCGGCGCGTGAAAAATGAGCTGCGTTGGGGAAGAACGGTGACGGTCCTCATCGCAATCGCCGCGGCGATCACCGCGCAACAGTCGGGCACCATGGTGGCATTCCTCGGGATTTTTGGATGGGGCCTTTTTGCATCGACCCTGGTTCCCGCGCTGGCGGTGGGACTCAACTGGCAGGGAGCCACGCGAGCGGGAGCGATGGCGTCGATCGCGACAGGCCTCATTATTACCCTGGCGCTGGAGACCGCGGCCTACCTCAAAGTGTTCAGCTTCCCTGCTGGCGTGACGGCGTCTGCGGTCGCGATGGTTGCTTCCTTTCTGGTGTTCTTCATTGTGTCGTGGATCACACGACGCACGGCGTCAACGGAAATTGATCCCGATGTCAGGCTGGTGATGGAGCTCTGATCACTCCGCTCCGGATTTCCGTTGCTGCTTCTGGTCATCCATGACGCGGACGCTTTTGATGTTGACGAATTCGTGGATGCCGAACTCCCCGAGCTCACGGCCGAATCCGGAATTCTTGACGCCGCCGAAGGGCAGGCGTGAATCAGACACCACCATCCCGTTGATGAAAAGCAGGCCCGATTCGATTTCCGCCACGAATTGATTTCGCTCGGCGTCGTCGCGGGTCCATGCGGACGCTCCCAACCCAAACGAAGTTCCGTTGGCGATGCGAATTGCGTCGGAGAGATTCTTTGCTCTGAATACCGACGCGACCGGCCCGAACAGCTCTTCGCGTGCGGCGGGCGCATTGGCCGGAATGTCGGTGAGCACTGTAGGCGCGTAATAGTAGCCCGCGCGATCGAGCTTCTTCCCGCC
>Ga0157372_10000150_pt1 | contig 75963 bp, 62 predicted proteins | sample C55metaG_FD_115307 | JGI IMG/M metagenome (GOLD analysis project Ga0157372, IMG submission 115307) | Corn rhizosphere microbial communities from Kellogg Biological Station, Michigan, USA - C5-5 metaG | ecosystem: Host-associated > Plants > Roots > Rhizosphere > Soil | place: USA: Michigan... | reverse complement strand
TCGTCGGCGTCGGGGAGGTGGATGACGATGCCGTCGTCGGACCAGATCGCGTCGGCCTCGAGGTCGCGTTCGTCGCGGATCTTGGCGGCGAGGGCGAGCCCCCAGGCGGCGTGGACACGGCCGCCGTAGGGCGAGAGGATGCAGAGGCGCCAGTCGCCGATCTCGTCGCGGAAGCGCTCGACCACGATCGTTTCGTCGGAGGGGACGACGCGGGTCGCCTGCTGCTGCTCGCGCAGGTAGCTGACGAGGTTGTTCGCGGCGCGCTCGTCGAGGTCGTACTCGGCGGCGAGCTCGGCAGGCTCGCGGTTGACCGCCTCGCGGGCGAAGGCGCCGATCGCCCGGCCGAGCTCGGCGGGGCGGCCGATCCCGTCGCCCTTCCAAAAGGGGACGGCGCCGGGAGCGCCTGGGGCGGGGGTGACGATCACCCGGTCGCGGGTGATTTCCTCGATCCGCCAGGTGCTGGAGCCGAGCAGGAAGGTCTGGCCGGGGCGGGCCTCGTAGACCATCTCCTCGTCGAGCTCGCCGACCCGGCGCCCGTCGGGGAGGTGGACGCCGTAGAGGCCGCGGTCGGGGATCGTGCCGGCGTTGGTGACGACCAGCTGGCGGGAGCCTTTACGGCCGTGGATCGTGCCTTCGGTGCGGTCCCAGACGATCCGCGGCCGCAGCTCGGCGAAACGGTCCGAGGGGTAGCGGCCGTCGAGCATGTCGAGCACGTTCTCCAGCTGTTCGCGGGAGAGATCATGGAAAGGCTGGGTGGCGGTCACAAGTTGCTCGACCTCGTCGACCTCCCACTCGTCCAGCGCCGCCATCGAGACCAGGTGCTGGGCGAGCACGTCGAGGGGGTTCTGCGGGATCGTCGTCTCCTCGATCTCGGCCTCGCGCATACGGCTGGCGACGACCGCGCACTCGAGCAGGTCGCCGCGGTATTTGGGGAAGATCCGGCCTTTGGAGACTTCGCCCATGCGGTGCCCGGCGCGGCCGATCCGCTGTAGGCCCCGCGTCACCGACTTCGGCGACTCGACCTGGATCACGAGATCGACGGCGCCCATGTCGATGCCGAGCTCCAGCGAGCTGGTCGCGACGAGGCAGGGCAGCTCGCCCGACTTGAGCATCTCCTCGACGACGGCGCGCTCCTCGTGGGAGAGAGAGCCGTGGTGGGCGCGGGCGATCTCTACGTAGCCGTCTGGGGAAGAGCCGGGGGAGGGGTCACCAGACAACAGCGGGGGAGCGTCTGGTGACCCCTCCCCCGGCTCTCCATCCGTTGCCGCAGGATGACCCGCTTGCTCGGTTGCCGGCAGCTCCTGTTCGCCTTCGCCGTTCGCTAACTCGTTCAGCCTCTTCGCGAGACGCTCCGCGGCCCGCCGGTTGTTGACAAAGATCATGGTGCTGGTGTGTTCCTGCACCAGCTCCAAAAGCTTCGGGTAGATCGCGGGCCAGATGGAACGCACGTGAGCGCTGGGCTCTACTTCAGTTGGGGGTGGCCCGTCCTCACTCGGATAAGCCGGCGCCCCCGGATCAGCCATGTCCTCAACGGGAACAACGATCTCCAGATCCAGCGCCTTTTTCTGCCCCGCGTCGACGATCCGACACTCCCGCTTCGGGCCTACCAAAAACTGCCCGATCCGCTCCAACGGCCTCTGGGTAGCGCTCAACCCGATCCGCTGAATCCCCTGCCGATCAACCTCACCGTCGGTTGAGGGGTCCGGGGAAGGGTCGCCGGACACTCCCCGCTGTTTGTCCGCCGACCCTTCCCCGGACCCCACCCCAAACTCGACGAGATGATCCAGCCGCTCCAAGGTCAGGGCAAGGTGGCTCCCCCGCTTGGTTTGCGCCACAGCGTGGATCTCATCGACGATCACGGCTTCAACGCCAGTCAAAATCTCGCGAACGCTGGAGGAGAGCATCAGATAGAGCGACTCCGGCGTGGTGATGAGGATGTCCGGCGGCTCTTTGGCCATCGCCCGCCGTTCTTTCTGCGAGGTGTCGCCGGTCCGCAGGCCGACCGCGATGTCAGCTCCGATCCCCCGCAGCGGCGCCCGCAGGTTGCGCTCGATGTCGTAGGAGAGCGCTTTCAGCGGCGAGATGTAGACGAGCTTGACGCCGGTGCCGAGATCGTCCGAACGCGCCAGCTTGTCGATCCCCCAGAGGAAGCTCGCCAGCGTCTTCCCCGACCCGGTCGGGGCACAGATCAGCGCATGCGCCCCGCTTGAGATCGCCTCCCAGCCACCGGTCTGCGCCGGCGTCGGCCCCTCGAACGAGGCCTCGAACCACCGCCGCACCGGCGCCGAGAACGGCGCCAACGCATCGGACTTCTTACTCGCTTTCTGCTTAGTCGCCAACCCACCGATCTTACGCAAGTGCGACCAGCGGTCCAGCGCAAAGTGCGCTCTCACCGGGGTGCGCGGGGGGCGAGTCCGCGGCGCCGGTCACTTGAGCACAGGATGGTGGCGCAAAGTGACCAGGAACGGGAAACGCAGGCCCGCGATCGCCACATCTGGACGCTCGTAAGACGGCAGCACGGGGTGGTTGCGCACCGCCAGTTGCGTGAGCTCGGCCTGGGGCGGTCGTCGATCCGCTGGCGGGTGAAGAGCGGGCGGCTGCACCCGGTCCGACGCGGCGTATACGCGGTCGGGAGGCCGGAAATGAGTTCGCGTGGCCGCTGGATGGCGGCGCTTCTCGCCTGCGGACCAGGCGCTGTGCTGAGTCACGGCAGCGCCGCGGCGCTATGGGGGTTCGGGAGCGAGCCGCGCGGCCTGGTCGAAGCCTCCCTGCCGGAGGGGATGCGCAGTCGGCGGCCGGGGATCCGCGCGCACCGGAGGGCGACGCTGAGGCCGAGCGAAGTGACCGAGCACGAAGGCGTTCGCGTCACCGTCCCGATCCGGACGCTGATCGACGAGGCGACCCGGCTGGCGCCGGCGCAGCTCGAGCGGGCCGTCAACGAGGCAGACAAGCTCGAGCGGGTGCGAGCGGACGTGCTCTACGCAGCGCTCGACGATCACAGCGGCGAGCCGGGCGTCGGCCCGCTGCGCAAGCTGCTCGACCCGCTCCACTTCCGGCTCAGCGACTCCGAACTGGAGCGGGCGATGCGGCCGGTGGCAAAGGCCGCGGGCCTACCCGTCCCCGAGACGAAAGCGTGGGTCAACGGCTACGAAGTCGACTTCTTCTGGCCGGAGCTCGGCATCGTCGTGGAGGCCGACGGCCTGCGCTACCACCGCACCGCTGCGCAGCAGCGCCGCGGCCTCGAACGCGACCAGACCCATATCGCCGCCGGCCTCTGGCCGCTGCGCTTCTCGCACTGGCAGATCGCCCGCGAACCGGCGCACGTCCGCAAGATCCTGCGCCAAGTCGCCGCCCGCGCTCGAGCGAAAGGCGCCCCAATGGGAAGGTCGGTCAGTTGAGCACAGGATGGTGTGCTCAACTGACCGACGACGAAATTGAGCGGCGCTTAAGGAGTGCCGCCGGCGAACTTGACGTAGCTGAACCAGGAGGGCTTGGGGGTGAAGCCGGGGCCGAAGAGGCCGGAGCCGTCGCAGAAGTTGCAGGCGCCGGGGAGGTCGTCGACGGAGAACCAGAAGATGCTCTTCAGCTTCCAGAGCGCCTGCTTGTTGCGCAGCTGGGTGAAGGCGGTCTTCAGTTCCTTCGCCTGGCCGGAGGGGCCCTTGGCGAAGAGGTTGCCGGTGTTCTTCTTGCCGGAGCTCCAGCCGAGCTCGGTGATCAGGAGCTGCTTGCCGGCGTCTTTGTTCATCGCCAGGTAGTGGCGGAATTCGTCGACGACTCCCGGCAGTTCGCGGGCGAAGATCGTGTACGGGTGCAGGGCGGCGGCGCTGAACCTGCTCTTGATCCCCGGCGTCCGTTTGTACATCAGGTCGATGAAGTCGCTCGCGTACCAGTTGAGGCTTTTGTGTTTGCCGGTCTTGGCGTTGCGGGCGCCCTTCGGCCGGGCGAAGAGGCCGGCGAGGACGACCTGCGCCCCGGGGTCGGCCGCACGCAGGGCGGTGTAGGAGATCTTCACCAACTGGCCGTATTCGGCCGGGTTGGGCTTGGCGATGAAGTACTTGAAGTTGGGCTCGTTCCAGATCTGCCATTCGCGGATCGGCCGTTTCGGCACGCCCGGGTGTTCGGCCCAGAAGCTGCCGGTGGGGCCATAGCGGGCGACCGCGGCGGTGAGGAAGGCGGACCAGCCGGTGCGGGCGGCGCCGCTGACCGGCAGGCGGGCCGGGGCCTTGAGGCCGCCGGCGCCCGGAACCTTCTTCCCGGGGACCGCCCATTCGGGAGCGCCGGTGAGGAAGGGGAGCACTTTGATGCCCGCTTTGGCGGCCTCTTCGATCTGGTTGTCGAAGCCGCTCCAGTCGAAGGAGCTGCCCTGGCTCGGCTGCACCGAGGACCAGCCGATCGGGATGCGGATGCTTTCGACGCCGCCGTTGCCGAGCCGCTGGAACTGTTCGGTGCTCAAGCCGCTCTGCGGGACGACGCCCCAGAAGCCCGCCGGCAGCGCCTGGGCGGCCGAGGCGAAGACCGCGAAGAAGGTGGTCATGGCCAGCACCAGCACCAAGGCCGGCGTCCAGGCGCGCAGAATCCTGCTCATGTACTCACTCCTTTTCGACATCGGGTCAGCTCGCCTTTGGCGAGACGGAAGAGCCGGCACCCTGACGGCGCTGCCGGTAGTAGAAGGCGCCGATCGAGATGGCGGCCAAGACCACGATGGCGATCAGGATCGGCACCAGCGGCGAGGAAGATTCGTCTTCGGTGCTGGATGCGTTCACGCCCGGCTTGACCTGCTGACTTTCGCCCAGCCCGGCCTTGCCGTTCTTTGCATTGCCCGCCCCGTTGCCCGAGTTACCGGTGTTGCCTTCGGAGCCTTGGTTACCCTGGCCGGTGTGGGAGTCGCCCCTGCCCGCACCCGGATTGCTGCCGCCGCCCGAGCCCTGTTCGCCCGGAGAGTTCGACACGTTCGCGTTGCCGCCGTTGCCGCCGTTGCCCGGGCCATTGTGATGAACCCCGCCGCCACCGGGACTTTGTTCCTGCGGGACGGTTGGAACTTCAGTTTCGTAAACAGGGCCGGTCGCTTCTTCAGCATGGGCGAGCGCCGGTGAGCAAGCAAATGCCAGCACAGCAAGCACTGCAAGAGGCAAGAAGAGGAGTGGGGCCGAGCTACGGGCGCGGGGGGACGTCCGAGACATGGCGCGCAAGGTTAGAGGAATCAGCGGCGTTGATAAGTCCGCTCGCCTTGATCCTCGGCCTCGCCCTGGCCGGAGGCGGTTATTTCCTGAGCGACCGCCACATCGCCGGTCTGGCCGTATGGCTGGTGCTTGTGGTGCTGCTGGCGCTCGGTGCCGCCGGGAAGGCGACGCTGGGGCGGCCTTTCGCGTGGGCGACGGGATTGATCGCAGGACTGGCGCTTTTTTCCGCATTCTCATCTTTCTGGTCCGGGTCAGTTGAGCTCAGCGTGATCGAAGCCGACCGAGTACTGGTCTATCTCGGTGTCTTCCTAGCCGCGTTCCTGATCGCCCAAACCGACCAAAGGCGCCAACGTTTCGCTGAAGGGATCGGAATTGCGCTGATCGGGACGGCTTTGCTCGCCCTCGCGAGCCGGCTTTTGCCGCATGTCTTCGAGCTTGGAGCCGGTCCCGGCAGCGGCCCGCGCACGGGATATCCCTTCGGTTACTGGAACGCCAACGGGCTCGCTTTCGGGATCGGAATTGCGTTCTGCCTCTGGATGAGCCGCCGGGCGCTGAACGACTGGATCCGCTGGTTGGCGGTCGGGGCGATCCCCGTCCTTCTGCTCGCGCTCTACTTCACCTACTCCCGCGGCGGCCTGCTCGGCCTGCTCGTCGCCTGTCTCTGCCTACTGGTCCTCTCGCACGACCGCCTCTTGATGCTGGGGACGCTGGCGATCGGGGCGATCGGCGCCCTGCCGGCGGTACTCGAGGTACAGGCCAGCCGCAGCCTCGCCGACAACCACGCCGACCCGACCGCGATCGACCAGGGGGTGACGGTGCTGTTGATCCTGGTCGGCGGCGTCGCCCTCTCGCTGCTCCTCTTCGCCCTCCTGCGGCGAGTAGTCCGGCGCGGCGGCACCCTCACCGGGCGTGCCCTCGAGCTCTCCCGCGACCGCCGCATCCTCCAGGGGATCGGCCTCGCCGCCGCCCTGCTGGCGATCGGCGCGGCAATTGCGGTCGGTGGCCGCGCCTGGGACCAGTTCTCGAGCCCCGACCAGCAGTTCCCGGCTAACCCCGCTCAGCACTTCTCCCAGTTCTCGGGCGCCAACCGGCACGAGTACTGGCGGGTCGCGATCGACTCCTGGGAAGAAGCGCCGGTGGTCGGCCACGGCGCCGGGACCTACCGCTTCGCCTGGGACCAGCTGCGCCACATCACCCTGCCGGTGCTGAACGCGCACTCCCTCTACCTGCAGGCGTTCCAGGAACTGGGGGTGATCGGCGGCTTGCTCGTGCTGGCCCTGGTCGGGGTCCTGCTCTGGACCGGCTTCGCCGCCTGGCGAGCCTCGAGCGGCCCGCGCCGCGAGCTCCATGCCGTCCTCCTCGCCGCCTGCCTCGCCTTCGCCGTCGGCGCCGCGATCGACTGGTTCTGGGAAATCGCCGGCATCGGCGCGATCTTCTTCCTCTGCGCGGGGGCGCTCGTCGCCGCCCGCTGCGTGCAGCTCGCCCGTGCTCAGGCGCAGAGCAACGGCAAGGGGCAGGGTGAGCGGCGCCGTTTCGGCCTCACCGTCGCCGGCCTGGCGCTGGCCTGGATCGTCGCCCTGGCCCTGATCGGCCCGCTGCTGGTCGACCGCGAGCTCGACAGCAGCAATGCCGCCGCCGCCGACGGCGACGTCCCCACCGCCGTCAACCGCGCCGAGACCGCCCGCTCGATCGAGCCCTGGGCCGCTTCGCCATACGTCCAACTCGGCCTGCTGGCCGAGTCACAAGGGGAATACGACCTCGCCGCCGAACGAATGGGCCAGGCGATCGATCGCGAGGAAGGCAACTGGCAGCTCTACTACCTGCGGGCGCGAATCGAACACGAGGCCGGCGACGGAGCGGCGGCGAAGGCCGATCTGGCGGAAGCCCGTCGACTCAACCCCGAAGAAAAGTGCCTCGAAGAAGGTTTCAACGAGTGCGGATGAGCCAGACCCCCGACACCAAGCCTGAAGCGACCGAGCCCTCGGCGGCGAAACCGGCCTCCTCGCCGGCGCCTCGCCCGGCCTCCTTCCCCGCTGAGGGACGCGGCCCCGACGAGTCGCGCCGCCGCGGCGCCCTGCTGCGGCGCCTGCTCGCGATCGGCGACTGGGGGGCGCTGCTGGCGGTCCTCTGCCTGGTCACCGCGACCAGCTCCGCCACCGACGTCGCCGACCTCTTCTGGGCGGTTCTCTTCAGCCCCTCCTGGGTGATCGTGGTCAAGCTCCAGGGCCTCTACGACAACGACCACCGGCGGATCCGCCACAGCACCCTCGACGAGCTGCCCTCGCTGGTCACCGCCAGCGTCGTCGGCACCCTCGTTCTCGACGGCCTGATGGCGATCAGCCCCGCCGGCCCGCTCTCGCCGGCGAGCGCGATCGGGATCGGCGTCGGCACCTTCCTCGCCAGCTTCGCCCTGCGCGGCATGCTGCGCTTCCTCTGGCACCACCTGACCGGGCTCTCGACCGGACTGGTGATCGGGCCGGCGCGGTCGGTCGACATGGTCGCCCGCCGCGTCTCCACCCACCCCGAGACCCGGCTGGCGCTGGTCGGCTACCTCTCGACCGAGGGCGAGGCGGAGGCGAAGGAGCTGCCGCGGCTCGGTTCCCCGGCTGACATCTCCCGCATCGCCCGCGAACACGCGATCGAGCGGGTCGTCGTCGCCGAAGGACAGATGAGCGAGGTGAACGCCGAGCGGCTGATTGAGGAGTGCAAGGACGAGGGGCTGGCGCTGACCTTCCTCCCCCAGCACTACGGGCTGCTGGGGCCGGGGATCGAGCTCAACCGCCTCGCCGAGCTGCCGGTCCTCGACTTCCGCTTCAGCGACCCGCCGCGCTCGACGATGGCGATGAAGCGGATCATGGACGTGGTCGTCTCCGTACTGCTGTTGGTGCTGCTCTCGCCGCTGCTGCTGGGGGTGGCGCTGTGGATCCTGCTCGACGACGGCCGGCCGGTCTTCTTCCGCCAGCGACGGGCGGGCAAGGAAGGCGCTCCGTTCACGATGGTCAAGTTCCGGACGATGGTGACCGACGCCGAGCAGCGGCTGCCGGAGCTGGTCGACATCGCCAGCCTCGAGCAGCCCGCCTTCAAGATCCCCGACGACCCGCGGGTCACCCGCAGCGGCCGCTTCCTGCGGCGGACCAGCATCGACGAGCTGCCGCAGTTGTGGAACGTGCTGCGCGGGCAGATGTCGCTGGTCGGGCCGCGGCCGGAGGAGGAGAGCGTCGTCGCCCTCTACGACGAGCGCCAGCGCGGGCGGCTGGCGGTGAAGCCCGGGGTGACCGGGCCGATGCAGGTCTACGGCCGCAGCGACCTCACCTTCGAGGAGCGGTTGGCGATGGAGCGCGACTACCTCGACAACCTCTCGCTGCTGACCGACCTGGCGATCCTGTTGCGGACGCCGCGGGCGCTGGTCCGCGGCGAGGGCGCTTACTAGCCGTTCTTCTGTTCCTTATGGGCGTATGACGACCGAAAGGAACAGCGGAACGCCTGTGCTCGAGGTCGTAATCGTGAGCCACGGCGCCGAGGCGCTGCTGCGGCGCTGCCTGCGCTCGCTCGAAGAGCACCCGATCGCAGGCGATGAGATGCGGGTGACGGTCGTCGACAGCGGCAGCACCGACGGCACCCCGGACATGGTCGAGGACGAGTTCCCGGCGGTGCGACTGCTGCGCCGCGACAACATCGGCTTCTCGGCCGCCAACAACCTGGTTCTGCGCCAGGCCCACGCCGAGGCGATGCTCCTGCTCAACCCCGACACCGAGGTCTACGCGGGAACGCTGGACGCGGCGCTGGCGCGGCTGCGCGCGGACGAGCGGATCGGGATGGTCGGGGTGAAGCTGGTGACCGAGAGCGGCGAGCTCGACCACGCCTGCAAGCGCTCCTTCCCGACTCCGCTCAGCGCTCTGGCTCACTTCACCGGCGTCGGCGGCTCGCAATACCGCGCCGCGCACCTCGGCGACGACGAGCCGGGCGAGGTCGACGCGGTCAACGGCGCCTTCATGCTCTGCCGGACCGCGGCGGTGCGCGAGGTCGGCCTGCTCGACGAGGGCTACTGGCTCTACATGGAGGACCTCGATTGGTGCCACCGTTTCTGGGACGCCGGCTGGAAGGTCTTCTACGAGCCGGCGGGGATGGCGCTGCACGTCAAGGGCGGCTCCAGCCGGCGGCGGCGGGCGGCGCGGCAGGAGATTGCCTTCCACCGCGGCATGGCGCGCTTCTACCGCCGCTTCGACGCCCCCGAGCACAACCCCCTGCTGAACGCGGCGGTCTACGCGGGCATCGGCGCCAAGCTCGTCACCAGCCTCGCGATCACCGCCCTCCGCGGCCGCGACTGAGATCCTCCCCGGGCCTGTGCCTCCCCGGATCAAGCGGTTCCTCGCCCCCTCCCCCTCGCTGAGGGCGACCGCGCTGGCGGGCGGTGCCGTCGCCCTGCTCGCCTGGCGGGTGGGAATGAACGCGCCGGGCCCGGGGCTCGACCCGAGCTGGAACGCCGGCCTGGCGATGGGCGCCCACGACGGCCTCCAGTTCGGCCGCGAGATCGTCTTCTCCTACGGCCCGCTCGGCTTCCTGCAGAGCCCCTACATCTGGTACTCGCAGCTCGGCGTCCTCGCCTTCCTCTTCACCGCCGCCGTCTACGTCGGCTTCTGCATCGCCCTCGTCTGGGCGCTGGGGCGGGCGCTGCCGTTGCTGATCGGCGCCGTCCTCGCCTTCCTCCTGATCGGGGCGCTGCCGCCGCTCGAGCAGGCGCTGCTGCTGGCGACGATCGCGGCGCTGGCGCTGCTGGAGGAGGAGCGGCCGATGCGGGCGCTCGACGCCTTCGTCGTCGCAGCCGCGACCTTCGCCGCGATCGAGGCGCTCATCAAGCTCTCGACCGGCCCGATCGTCTTCGCGATCTTCCTGCTGGCGCTGGTCGGGGCGCGGGCGGGCCGGTGGCGGATCGGCGCCTACCTCGGCCTCTTCGCGGCCGAGCTGCTGGCCCTCTGGCTGCTCAGCGGGCAGAGCCTGGGAGCGATCCCCGACTTCCTCGACAACACGCGGGAGATCGTCTCCGGCTACAGCGGCGCGATGATCCGCAAAGTCGAAGTCGCGCACTGGAAGGTGGTCGTGGCCTCGATCGCCGCCGCGGTGAGCGCCGTCGCCCTCGTCGCCGCCTGCGCCGCCGGGCGCTTCCGCGACAGGCGAGCGTTGACCTGCGGCGCGCTGCTGATGGCGATCGCCGCCTTCACGGTCTTCAAGGAGGGCGTGGTGCGGACCGACGCCGGGCACCTCAGCCTCTACTTCTCGACCGCCTGCGTGCTCTGGATCGCGATCCCCTGGACGCGGGCGCGTTGGCCGTGGCTGGTGGCGGGCGCCGCGGCGATCGCCGTCGCCGGTCTGCCGGTGCGGACCTCGGACACGCCGACGAATCTCGACCCGATCGCCAACGTCCGCGACGCGGGCGAACAGGTTCGCAACCTCTTCAGCCCCGGCCGCCGCGCCGACCTGATCGCCGCCGGGCGGGCGGGGATGAAGGCGACCTACCGTCTCGACCCGCAGACGCGGGCGGCGCTGCGCGGGCGCACGGTCGCGATCGAACCGTGGGAGGCGGGCGTCGCCTGGGCCTACGAACTCGACTGGGATCCCCTGCCGGTGTTCCAGAACTACTCCGCCTACACCGCCGGGCTCGACCGGCTCAACGCCGAAGCGGTCGAAGACCCCGAGGGGCCGGAACGGATCCTGCGCGAGAACCCGCTGCTGGTGCTGCCCGAATTCCCGACCCAGGACCTCGACAGCCGCTTCCCCGGCTGGGACCCGCCCGAACAGCAGCGGGCGGTGCTCTGCAACTTCGCCCCCCTGCACACGACCGAGCGCTGGCAGGTGCTGGCGCGGGTGCCGGACCGCTGCGGCGAGCCGCAGCCGGCGGGGAGCGCCGAGGCCGGCGAAGGCGAGGCGGTCGACGTGCCCGCGCCGCGGCGGGGCGAAGCGGTCTTCGTCCGCATCGACGGCGCCGGGATCGGCGGCCTCGAACGGATCTCCACCGCCCTCTTCCACGCCCGGGTGCGGCGTCTGATCGTCGACGGCAGCCAGAGCTACCGGCTGATCCCGGAAACCGCCGGCGACGGGCTGCTCCTCCGCGGCCGCGGCCCCTTCGCCGCGGCCGGGCCGTTCTCGCCGGTGCCGCAGGCGCGGACGATCGCCGTCACCGGCGCCGGGGGCGACCTCCGCTTCGAGTTCTTTCGCTTGCAGGTGAAGGAATCGAAACATTCCGCTCCTACCGGCTCGCTACCTTTCCGTACTCGATGAAGCGCCTCCTCGCCGCCGCTCTCCTCTGCACCTGCCTGATCGTCGCCCTCGTCGCGGGCGCGCAGCCCGGTGCCGCGAAGCCGACTGTCCCGGCGCCGAAGGGGTTCTTCGGGATCGACCCGCAGGGGACGCTGACCGACGAAGACGCCCGCTACATGAAGGCGGGTGGGATCGAAACCGTGCGCTGGCCGTTGCCCTGGCTCGCGATCCAGCCGACCCGCAAGGGCGGCTACAACTGGGCCGCCTTCGACCCGGTCGTCGAAGTCGCCGCCCGCCACGGGCTCAAGGTGCTGCCCTTCATCTACGGCACGCCGACCTGGATCGCCTCCAAGTACACGACCCTGCCGGTCAACAGCGCCCGGGCGAAACAGGCCTGGGCCGCCTTCCTCGAAGCCGCGGTCAGGCGCTACGGCCCCGGCGGCGAATTCTGGGCCCAGCACGCGCCGGGCGCGACGGGCGGCATCGGTGTGCAGTACGAACCGGAGGTGCCGGAAATCGCCCAGCCGCTGCCGATCCGCACCTGGCAGGTCTGGAACGAGGCCAACTTCTTCTACTTCGCCTACCCCGCCTCGCCGCAGCGCTACGTGAAGCTGCTGAAGGTCTCCTCGCCGGCGATCAAACGGGTCGACCCGGGGGCGAAAGTGCTCCTCTCCGGCCTCTTCGGCGAACCGCCGCAGCAGGGCGCCAAAGGGATGCCGGCGACCAAGTTCCTCGAAGTCATCTATCGGTCGCCCGGGATCAAGAGCTACTTCGACGGGGTGGCGCTGCACCCGTACGCCGCCTTCGCCGAAGACCTCGAAGAAATGACCGAAGCGCTGCACGAAGTCACGGTCGAAAACCACGACCGCGTCCCCCTCTACATCACCGAGATGGGCTGGGGCTCGCAGAACGACTTCCAACAGGTCGCCTTCGAGCAGGGCATCCGCGGCCAGGTCAAGCAGCTGAAGGCCTCCTACGGCTACCTGCTGGAAAACCGCAGTCGCCTCGACCTCAAGCAGGTCTACTGGTTCTCCTGGAAGGACCAGAAGGGCTCCTGCAGCTTCTGCGACTCGGTCGGCCTCTTCCGCGAAGGCACCCGCTTCCACCCGAAGCCCGCCTGGCACTCCTTCATCGCCCTAACGGGCGGCCGTCCTCGGCCCTAGCCGCAAGTACGCCTCGACATCGGGCGCGGGTAGTGGCCTTCGGCCGCTCAACGTATCCAGTGTCACTTTTGTCGCCCAATACGACTACAAAAGTGACACTGGAAAGCTTGCCCCATCTGCAAAACCGGGGTGGGCGCGCCCCTAGGGCGGCTAGAAGGGCAGCTCGTCGGCGACTTCGCTTAACCGCGGCGCCTTCTTGTCCCGCTCGCTGAGCAGGGGTTTTGAGACCTGCCAGTCGACGGCGAGGTCGGGGTCGTCCCAGGCGATCCCGGCCTCGGTCGCCGGGTCGTAGTAGCTGGAGACCTGGTAGGCGACGTCGGCTTCGTCCGAGAGGACGGCGAAGCCGTGGCCGAAGCCGACTGGGACGAAGAGCTGGCGGTGCTTGACGTCGTCGAGGACGTGCGCCTCCCACCGGCCGTAGGTGGGCGAGCCGCGGCGGAGGTCGACGGCGACGTCGAGGATCTCGCCGCGGGGGCAGCGGACCAGCTTCGCCTGCCCCGGCTCGGTCTGGAAGTGGATGCCGCGCAGCGTCCCCTTGCGCGAGCGCGAGTGGTTGTGCTGGACGAACTCGACGTCGACCCCGAGCTCGCGCCAGGCGTCGCGGCTGAAGGACTCGACCATGAAGCCGCGCTCGTCCCCGTGGACGATCGGCTCGATCAGGACCACCCCGTCGAGCTTCGTCTCCAAAGCCTGCGCCATCAGCCCAGCGCCTTGCCGTACTGCTTTTCGTAGTACTCGCGGTACTCGCCGGAGCGGATCGGGCCCCACCAGTCCTCGTTGTCGCGGTACCACTGCACGGTCCGCTCGAGGCCCTCGGCGAAATGGACCTGCGCCTCCCAGCCGAGCTGCTCCTTCAGCTTCTCCGAGGAGAGCGAGTAGCGACGGTCATGGCCGAGGCGGTCTTTGACGTACTCGATCTGCGACTCCTCGCCGCCGGCCAGCTCGATCACCCGCTTGATCACCTCGATGTTCTCGCACTCGTCGGGGCCGCCGACGTTGTAGGCCTCACCGGCCTTGCCCTTGGTCAGCACGGTGTGGATGCCGCGGCAGAAGTCCTCGACGTAGAGCCAGTTGCGGACCTGCTTGCCGTCGCCGTAGACCGGCAGCGAGTCGCCGTGGAGCGCGTTCAGCACCATCAGCGGGATCAGCTTCTCCGGGTACTGGCGGGGGCCGTAGTTGTTGGAGCCGCGGACGATCGAGGCGTCGATGCCGTAGGTGTGCCAGTGGGCGGAGACGAGGAGGTCACCGGCCGCCTTGGTCGCCGAGTAGGGCGAGGAGGGGTCGAGCGGCGAGGTCTCGGTGAAGGAGCCGGACTCGATCGAGCCGTAGACCTCGTCGGTGGAGACCTGCAGGTAGCGCTCGATCCCCAGCTCGCGGGCGGCGTCGAGCAGGGTGCCGGTGCCGACCACATGGGTGCGGGCGAACGCTTCCTGGTCGTCGATCGAGCGGTCGACGTGGGACTCGGCGGCGAAGTTGACGACGGCATCGACGCCCTGCATCGCCTCGCGTACGACCGCCGGGTCCTCGATCGCCCCCTCGATCAGGTTCGTCCCCTCGGGCAGGTTCTCGCGCCGGCCCGCGTAGGTGAGCTTGTCGAGGACGACGACGTCGTGCTCGTCGCCGACCAGCCGCACGTAGGTGGAGCCGATGAACCCTGCCGCTCCGGTGACCAGAAGTCTCATTCGCTTGCTGCCTCCGCTTGTCGTTGGGCGAGATAGCCTGCCAGCCCGTCCTGCCAGCTGGGGAGCCGGATCGCGTGCTCGCGCTGGCTGACCAGGGCCGAGAAGGCCGGGCGCGGCGCCGCGGCGCCGAATTCCTCGGTCGTGATCGAGAACACGCGGCACTCGACTTTGGCTTGCTCGAAGATCTCGCGGGCGAACTCGTACCAGGAGCACTGCCCGCTCGCCGCCATGTGGTGGATGCCGTACTCGATCCCCTCGATCAGGCGGACGATGCCGTAGGCGAGGTGCCAGGTGTAGGTGGGCGAGCCGACCTGATCGCGGACGACCGTGACCTCGTTCTGGGCCTCCGACAAGCGCAGCATCGTGTCGACGAAGTTGCGGCCGCCGATCCCGAAGAGCCCGGCGGAGCGGACGATGAAGTGGCGCTTGTTGGCGGCGGCGACCGCCTCCTCCCCCGCCAGCTTGGTGCGGCCGTAGGCCGAGAGCGGCGCCGGCTGGTCGCTCTCCACGTACGGCGCCCCTTTGGCGCCGTCGAAGACGTAGTCGGTGGAGACGTGGACGACGCGGGCTTCGATCACGTTCGCCGCGGCGGCGACGTTGCCGGCCCCCCTGCCGTTGATCGCGAAGGCCGCCTCCTCCGCCGTCTCGGCCCCGTCGACGTCGGTCCAGGCGGCGCAGTTGACGACGACGTCGGGCCGCTCCAGCTCGAACCGCCGCCCCAGCGCCTCGGGGTTGGTGACGTCGAGCTCAGCCCGCCCGAACCCGACCACATCGTGCCCGGCGTTGCCGGCGGCGAGCATCACGTCGTGGCCGAGCATCCCGGCCGCTCCGGTGACTAGCAGCTTCATCTGGAAAGAGGTGGCATTTGCACGGTCAGCAGGCTAACTATCCGGACAGGCCGCCGTCCTGCGTGCGCCTGATGAAGCGACCGAGAAGCGGCACCGCAAAGGAGTACTTGCCGACCCGGTTCTTGTAGATCATCCCGCGCTCGGCGAGGCTCGCGAGCATCTGGTTGGCGTGGCTCGACGAGAAGGACTTCTCCAGCATCTCCTTCGACTTCTCGACGAGTTCCTGGATCGTGAATTCCTCGTCCGGTTCGTCCAAGTGGGCGATGACCAGGAGGAGTTCTTTCTGTCGATCGGTGATTCGTGCCCATCGGCCCGCGAAGAAGTCGGCATCGAGCTTCTGCTGGATCGCCTCGATCGGCACCGTGCCGACCTCGCCCTGTTCGTTCTGCTGGATGAAGACGTCGAAGACCTCGCGGCAGATGAACTGGATGAAGTACGGGTAGCCGCCCGACTCGTAGATGATGATTTCCACCGAGTCGTCGCTGAGCCTGATCGGGCAGTCGGCAACCTCGATCGGCTTCAGGATCGCTTCCCGGCTCTCGCCGGAGTTGAGCTTGTTCAGCGTCATCACGCGGAACATGCGCTCGGCGTAGGTCCTGGCGTCCACGAGTTTCGGGAACAGGGTGGGCAACCCCGCCAGCACCAACATGAATGGGATCCCTTTCCTCTGAATCGACTGGAAGACGTCGAGCAGGACAGAAAGGGGGAACTGCTCCTTGCCTGCATGATCCGAGAGGTTCTGCGCCTCGTCATAGGCGAAAATGACCTTCTGTCTGCCCTGCTCCCGCAGGTGCTCCCAGGCAAATTCCAGCGTCGCCTTGATCCGATCGGAGACCAGACCCGGGGTGTCTTCATAGACGCCGGTCAGAACGCTGTGGGTCAGCGGGACCTCTTCGGCTGCGGGAAGAGCGTTGAAACCTACGCCAGTACTGACCTCCTTGACCGTGATCGAGGAGGTGATCAAGGACAGGTCGGCGAGCAGTCGCTGTGCCAGCGCGGTCTCGCTGATGCTGGCCGACTCGGACAGATCGGCGCTGACCCAGAACCATCCCTTTTCCATCGCCCGCGGTTTGAAAGTCTCGAGGAGGACGGTCTTCCCCACGCCCCTCAGCCCGGTGAGGACGACGTTGTTGAGGATCTCGTCCTGTTCGAGGAGCTGGTCGAACTCCTCGTACTCGCGCTCGCGTCCAGCGAGGTGAGGAGGCATATGACCTGCGCCCGGCCGGTAGGGATTCTTGAACTCCGGCTGCTTCATATCGCTTAACTCCCAGAGGTAAATTTAGTCCGCGGACTAAATTTAGCAGGCGGCCTATACGAGTTTGATCTCGGAGCGGTCGCCGACCAGGAGCTGCAGGGTCTGCGGCATGCCCTCACTGCGGGTCAGCTTCACTTCCTTGCCCAGCAGGCTCGCCTCCATCCGGGTGCCGAGGTCCTCGACCACCGAGCCGGAGAGGACGATCGAGTTCTCGACTTCGGAGCGGCGGACGTGGACGTCGTCGCCGATCGAGGTGTAGGGGCCGATGAAGGCGTCCTCGACGTGGGCGCCGGCGCCGATCACGGCGGGGCCGCGGACGACCGAGCGCTCGAGCCTGGCGCCGGGAGCAAGGACGACCCGGCCCTCGACCTTGGAGGCCTCGTCGACGTCGCCCTCGATCGCGGTCACCAGCTCCTCCAGCACGAGGCGGTTGGCCTCGAGCATGTCGGCGAGCTGGCCGGTGTCCTTCCACCAGCCGCGCACGACCTCGGAGCGGACCGTGCGGCCGTCGTCGATCAGCTTCTGGATCGCCTCGGTGATCTCCAGCTCGCCGCGCCAGGAGGGCTCCAGCGAGCGGGCGGCCTCGAAGATCAGCTGGCTGAACAGGTAGACGCCGACCAGGGCCAGGTTCGAGGGTGGGTCTTTCGGCTTCTCGATCAGGCGCACGATCTCCTCGCCGTCGAGCTCGGCGACGCCGTAGGACTGCGGGTCGTCGACCGGGGTCAGCAGGATCAGCGCGTCGGGTTCGTGCTCGGTGAAGGCGGAGACGAGCCCGCGCAGGCCGTCGCGCAGGAGGTTGTCGCCGAGGTACATGACGAAGGGCGCGCCGCCGATGAAGTCCTCGGCCGTCAGCACCGCGTGGGCGAGGCCGGCGGGCTTGTCCTGGACGATGTAGGTGATCTCGGCGCCGAACTGCGAGCCGTCGCCGGCCGCCTCGCGGATCTCCTCGCCGGTCTCGGGCGCGATGATGATCCCGATCTCCTTCACCCCGGCGTCGACCAGCGCCTCGATCCCGTAGAAGAGCACGGGCTTGTTGGCAACCGGCACCAGCTGCTTGGCTGAGGTGTGGGTGATCGGGCGCAGGCGAGTACCGGCGCCACCGGAGAGGATCAGTCCCTTCAAGGGCTCCATGCGAGGCTGCAACCCTACCGAGCGGCGAAAAGACTGGTGCTACCAGCTATTTACATCCCCAACTTCAACGGCGCGGCCCGTCTCGGCGGGGTCCTGCGCGGGCTCGGCGAGCAGACGCGGCCGGTCGAGGTGGTGCTGGTCGACAACGGCTCCGACGACGGCTCGGTCGAGCTGGCGCGGCGGGAGCTGCCGGGGGTGAAGGTGGTGGAGCTGGGCGAGAACCTCGGCTTCGGGCGCGCGATCAACCGGGCGGTGGCCGAGGTGCCGGGAGACCCGGTGATCCTGCTCAACAACGACGCGGTGCCGGAGCCGCGCTTCGTCGAGGCGCTGCTGGAGGGACTGGGCGAGGGAGTCGACTCGGTTGCCGGCGTGCTGCTGCAGGAACGGGCGCCCGAGCTGATCGACTCCGCCGGCGTCGTCGCCGACTCGACCCTGATGGGCTTCGACTACCTGCACGGGGAGGCGACTGAGGCGGCCGCGAGCGCAGCACCTCCCCTCGGCCCGACCGGCGGCGCCGCCCTCTATCGGCGGGAGGCGTTCGAGGCGGTCGGCGGCTTCGACGAGCGGATCTTCCTCTACTACGAGGACCTCGACCTGGCGCTGCGCCTTGCCGCCCGCGGCGCCCGCAGCCGCATCGCGCCGGAGGCGCGGGCACTGCACGCCTACTCGGCCAGCCTCGGCGCTGCCAGCGCCCGCAAGTACGCCTGGACCGGCTGGAGCCGCGGCTACATGCTGCGCCGCTACGGCGTCATGCGCAGCCCCCACCTGGCCCTGCGCGCGCTCGCCTGCGAGGGCGCCCTCTGCGCCGGCCAGCTGCTGAAGGACCGCACCGCGGCGGGACTGAAGGGACGCCTCCGCGGCTGGCGCGATGCCGCCGACCTGGAGCCACGCGACGCCGACGGCGCCGCCCTGCTCGACCTCAGCGCCCGCGAGGCGCTGGCGCTGCGGCGCCGGCGCCGAGCCACTCCCTAGCGCGGCCGAGGTCCCCTTCTCGCGCCAGGATCTTGCGCTCGCGCAGCATCGCCGGGAGCAGGCGCAGGCCTTCGAGCTTGCCGCGCAGGGTGGCGCGGAAGCGGCCCTGCCGGGCGGCGCGGACCAGGGCCCCGGCCTCGACCACAAGGATGCGCGGCAGCGAGCGCAGCGGCATGAACTTGGCCTGGGTCGCGAGGCGGTTGCGGGCGACGAGGCGGGCGTTCCAGGCGCTCGGGCGCGGCGCCTCGACCGTCCAGGAGGCGTTGCCGAGGTGCCAGACGACCGCCTCGGGGACGTAGGCGAAGCGGTGGCCGGCGATCCGCGCCCGCAGGTTCAGGTCGACGTCCTCGTAGAAGGAGAAGTAGCGCTCGTCGTAGCCGCCGAGCTGCTCGAACAGCTCCCGTCGCAGCAGGCAGGCGGCACCGCAGACGCCGAAGGCCTCGCGCCCGGCGAGGTACTGCCGCGACTGCGCCTCCCCCGCCCCCAGCTCGAAGGCGCGGCCGTCGCGCGTCAGCGCCTGCCCGGCGCTGTAGAGGCGGGCCGAGTCGAGGTCGGCCCCCTCCTCCGTCTGCAGGATCCGCGGTTGCACGCCGCCCAGGGAGGGGTCGGCCTGCAGCGCCTCCAGCAGCGTCTGCACCGCGCCCGGCTCGACCACAGTGTCGGCGTTCAGCGCCAGCACCGTCTCGGCTCGCACCCGCGCCACGCCGAGGTTCATCGCCCGCGCGAAACCGACGTTCTCCGGCAGCGTCAGATGGGGTACCCCCTCGCGCTCGAGGTAGGCGAGCGAGCCGTCGCTCGAGCCGTTGTCGACGACCAGCAACTCCAGCGGCAGGCGCTGCTCCCGCAGCGAGCCGAGGCAATCGGGAAGCAGGCGGGCGCTGTTCCAGCTCGGAACCACGACTGCGACGGGGGCGCCCTCGGGCATGGGCGGAAGCATTACCGTTCCGGCCGATGGTCGCCGACGTCGCCACCACCGACGCGCCCAAGGGGCCGGCGGTCGAGAACGCGCCCGTTGCGATCGAGGCGCGGGACCTGAAGAAGGCGTTCCGGATCCCCACCCACCGGGTCGACTCGTTCAAAGAGCGGATCGTGCACCCCTTCGCCAACCGCGAGTTCCGTGAGCTGCGGGCGCTCGACGGCGTCTCCTTCGATGTCCACCAGGGCGAGTTCTTCGGCATCGTCGGCCGCAACGGCTCCGGCAAGAGCACCCTGCTGAAGCTGCTGGCGAGCATCTATCGCGCCGACGCGGGAACGATCCGGATGGCCGGGCGCCTCGCCCCCTTCATCGAGCTCGGGGTCGGCTTCAACCCGGAGCTGAGCGCGCGCGAGAACGTCGTCCTCAACGGGGTGATGATGGGGCTGACCCCGCAGCAGACGCGCGACCGGCTCGACGCCGTCGTCGCCTTCGCCGAGCTCGAGGAGTTCGTCGACCTGAAGCTGAAGAACTACTCCTCGGGAATGCTGGTGCGGCTCGCCTTCTCGCTGATGCTGGAGGTCGACGCCGACGTCCTCCTGATCGACGAGGTGCTCGCGGTCGGCGACGCCGCCTTCCAGCAGAAGTGCGCCGACGCCTTCTACGAGATGAAAGCGGCGGGCAAGACGATCATCCTCGTCACCCACGAGATGTCGACGGTGGAGGAGTACTGCCACCGGGCGATGCTGATCGACGGCGGCCACATCTCCTACATCGGCGACCCGGCCGAGGTCGGTCGCCGCTACACCCGCCTCAACTTCGAACGCGGCAGCGACGTCGGCGCCGGCCCCACCTCCGAGGGCGACGAAGTGCGCCTGCTCGACGCCTGGATCGAGGACGGCGCCGGCGAGCGGGTCGGCAACGTCGAGCAGGGGACGCCGATCCGGCTCCGGGTCGAACTGGAAGCGACCCGCCAGAGCCCCGGCGTCGGCGTCGGCTTCATCCTCGCCAACGCCGAGGGGGTCGGCGTCTTCCAGTTCGGCACCGAGGCGGTCGTCACCCCCGAGGGCAGGCACGAGCTGGAGCCGGGCCGACGGGTGCGGATCGAGGCGGAGTTCGAGAACCCGCTCAGCCCCGGGCGCTACTTCCTCCACTGCGGGGTCAACCGGGTCGACGGCGGCGTCGCCCTCTACGTCCACAACGCGACCGACTTCGTCGTCTTCGGCGGCGAACAGCACTCGCGCGGCGTCGTCGCCCTGCCGCACGAGATCAGCGCCGTGGTCGAGCCCCGGGAGGACCAGGAATGAACGCGGGCCCCCGACTGCTGCCCCTGCGCGAGGTGCGCGGCCCCTCTGCTCTCGGCGGCGGCTCGCGCCGCTTCTTCGACCTGCTCCTGCTGATGTCGGTGACCGAGTTCAAGCGCGTCTACTTCGGCACCGTCCTCGGCTACCTCTGGTCGCTGATCAGGCCGCTGGCCTTCTTCGGCGTCCTCCTCTTCGTCTTCACCAAGATCTTCAAAATCGGCAGCGAAGAAGCCGAGTTCTACCCGGTGCTGCTGCTGCTCGGGATCGTCGTCTTCACCTTCTTCCAGGAAGCGACCAGCAATGCGGTCTCCTCGGTCGTGACCCAGGAGGGGATCGTGCGCAAGACCCAGTTCCCGCGCCTGGTGATCCCGCTCTCCCCCGTCCTCACCGGCCTCTTCAACTTCGCCGCCAACCTGGTCATCGTCATCGTCTTCATCCTCGCCTTCGGAGTCGACCCGAAGTGGACCTGGTTCCTGTTCCCGGTCGCGGTGTTGGCGCTCCTGGTCTTCACCGCCGCGGTCAGCATGGCCCTCTCGGTGCTCTACGTCCGCTTCCGCGACGTCGCGATCATCTGGATCGTCGCCGCCCAGGTGCTCTTCTACATGACGCCGATCCTCTATCCGATCGAAGCGCTGAAAAATCCTACCTACGAAAAGCTGCTGATGATCAACCCGCTGGCGCCGATCTTCCAGCAGATCCGCGTCTGGGTCCTCGAACCCGAAGCGCCGACCGCGACCGAGATCGCCGGGGGCTGGCTGCACCTGCTGCCGGCGCTCGCCATCTACGTCGCCGTCTGCATCTTCGGCGCCTGGGTCTTCAACCGCGAGGCGCCGCGGATCGCCGAGGACCTCTAGCACGCGCTATCATTGTTATCGCAATGGCGCAGCTTCTGGTCCGTGACATAGAGAGCGACGTGGTGCGTGAGCTGAAGGTTCGTGCCGCCCGGCATGGTCACTCGGCCGAGGAGGAGCACCGGCAGATTCTGCGAGAGGCGCTGCGCCCCAAGGGTCCGGCCAAGTCCTTCAAGGAGATCTTGCTGGAGATGCCTGACGTCGGGAGGGATCAAGACTTCGAGCGTCCCGAGGATCGGGGCCGCCCGGTCGAGCTTTGAGCTACTACCTGCTCGATACCAACGTAGTCTCGGAGTTGCGAAAGGGCGAGCGGGCCGACCGGAACGTCAGCTCCTGGTTCGCCGACCTCGCCGACGGGGACGTTTTTCTCAGCGTCTTGACGATCGGAGAGATCCGCCGTGGCGTCGAGAGCGTGCGCCGTCGCGATCCGGACTCAGCTGCCTCCCTGGATCGCTGGCTTGCCCATCTGAGCGAAGGCCACGCCGATCGCATCCTCCCGGTCGACCGCGCAATCGCGGAGGAGTGGGGAAGGATGAACGTCCCAGACCCCCTGCCCGTCGTCGACGGCCTGCTGGCCGCGACGGCGAGGGTTCTGGGCCTGACGCTGGTCACCCGCAACGTCGCCGATGTCGAAGCCACCGGCGTCGAGCTGCTCGATCCCTTCGATCCGACCCGACGCGGCCAAGACCCCTAGCGGCAGACGTAGACCGGCTGCTGGGCTTCGATGCGGACGCGCCAGGGGACGGTGGCGCCGTCGCGGGGGATCGTCAGCAGGGTGGTCGAGTCGCCGGGCGCGCCCGCGGTCTGCACCGGGTATTCGCCCGCGGCGAAGCGGGCGAGGTCGATCGAGACCTGCGGGCCGGGTTCGGCGAGGATCTTGGTCACGCCGGGTCCCAGGGTCGTGTCTTCGGGGCCGCCGGGGCCGCCGCCGAGGGCGCATCCCTGGCCGGGTCGGTCGGCCCCGGGGCTGGTGCTGGTCTTCAGCGGCAGGGCCTGGGAGATCACCACGTCGGCCTGGCGCGGCCCGGGTTCGGGGGCTTCCGCCAGCTCCTGCGGCGTGTAGGCCGGTGAGCCGAATTCGGCTTCGGCTTCGAGGTAGGGACCGGCGAAGACGTCGATCAGCGAGGGCGTTCCGGCGATGCTCGGGGAGAGCTCGAATTCGGGTGCGACGTGCTTGCGGGAGATCTCGATCCCGGCGAGGTCGGCCCTCGTCAACACCGATTGATTTTTCAGCCAATCGCTGCCGTCCTTGAAGAAGTGGATGTTGGAGGCGACCGCGGCAACGGTCACCGCCCCCATGATCGTCAGCGCCCGGCGGCTGAAGCGGACGTCGCGCAGCAGCTCCACCGTCAGCAGCAGGGTGAAGACCGCCGCCGCATACATGTAGCGGCCGGTGCTCGGCTCGCGGCCGGGGATGTAGTTGAAGGCGGTGAGGAACCAGTTGGTCGCGGTCGCCGCCAGCACCGGCCAGAGGCCGGGAGAGAAGCCGGGGCGGCGGATCTGCTGGACGACGACGAGAGCGATCGCCCCGATCAGCAGCGGTTCCCCCCAGTCGAGCACGGTCGCCGGCGGCCCTTCGATCGGCGCCTGGCTCAGCCCCAGCAGCGACTCCAGCGAGACCGCCATCCCTTCGATCACGTAGCGCGGCGAGTCGAGGACGTTGCGCAGGGAGAGATGGCTTTCGGCGTCGTGGCCCCAGCCCAGGTACCAGAGGCCGAAGAGCAGGACCGGGACGGCGACGAACCAGGCGCGGCGCAACCCGCGCTCGCCGCGGCGCTGGAAGAGGTTGACCGCGGCCGCCGCCATGAAGGCGATCCCCAAGCTCGAGAAGCCGGCGGAGATTGCGAGGAAGACGCCGGCGACGACGTCCCCCCTGGCGTCGTCGCGGTCGAGCGCCAGCAGCATCGCCAGGCCGAAGAGGACCGAGCCGACGAAGGCGAGCTCGAAGGGCCAGAGCAGGTCCGACCAGGCGGGGCCGATGAAGAGCAGCAGCGCGGTCCCCATCAGCGCCAACCAGGGCCCGACCCGGCGCTGCGCGTAGACGAAGAAGAGCACCGCCGCGACCAGCGTCATCGCGATCAGCAGCAGGTATTCGGGCAGTGCCGAGCTCATCCCGAAGACGTGGAGGAAGAAGAGCTCGATCGAGACCGGGATCAGGACGATGTGCTCGTTGTGCGGGCGCAGCAGGTTGTCGACGGTGAGGTCGCGCCGGTTGATCAGGAAGTCCCAGGTGTCCTGGAAGAAGGTGAGGTCGCGCGTGAGCACAAGCAACATCGCGCCGGACGTCAGCAGCGCCGCGCCCAGGAGAACGAGAGGGGCGTTGCGCCTCGTCCACGCCATCAGCGCGCGAGTGTATTGGTCGGAGTCCCGGCATAAGTGCGGCTAGACTCGCCCCCGATGCCAGAGACGGCCACCCCGCAAAAGCCCGAGCTGGACGAGCTGCGGGCAGAGCTGGCGCAGGCCCGCGAGGAGGTTCTGCGGCTGCGCGACCTGCTGATCGGCAAGGAGGCGGAATTGGGTGCCCTGCGCGGGCGGATCGCCGAGATCGAGGGCGGCGCGGCGCCGCTGCTGATGGTCGCCGCCCGGCTGCGGGCCTTGCTGCCGGGCTCCGTCAGGTCGGCCTTGAAGCGCCTGCTCGGCCGCAGCGCCTGAGGCGATGCCGCTCTTCTCGATCGTCACCCCGGTCTTCGACACGCCCGCCGACGTCCTCGCGGCGACGCTGCGCTCGGTGCGCGCTCAGAGCTTCGGCGACTGGGAGCTCTGCCTGGTCGACGACTGCTCGTCCGAGCCCCATGTCGGGGAGATGCTGGAGCGCGCCCAGCGCGAGGACGAGCGCATCCGGGTCGAGTGGCGGGCCGAGAACGGCGGCATCGTCGCCGCCTCCAACGACGCCCTGGCGATGGCGCGGGGCGAGTTCGTCGCCCTGCTCGACCACGACGACGAGCTCCACCCGGCGGCGCTGGAGCGGGTCGCCGCCGCGATCGCGGCCTCGCCCGAGGCCGATTACGTCTACACCGACGAAGACAAGATCGACCGCGCCGGCCGCCCCTCCGGCCCCTTCTTCAAGCCCGACTGGTCACCGGAGCGGATGCGGACGCAGATGTACACCTGCCACCTCAGCGTGATGCGGCGCCGGCTGGTCGAGGAGGTCGGCGGCTTCGACCCGGAGTTCGAGGGCTCCCAGGACTGGGACCTGGTCCTCAAGGTGACCGAGCGGGCGCGCCAGGTCGTGCACGTCCCCGAGGTCCTCTACCACTGGCGCACGCTGGAGACCTCGACCGCCGGGGCCGGCGAGGAGGCGAAGCCGTGGGCCTTCGAAGCGGGGACGCGGGCGGTCCAGGCGCACTGCGAGCGGATCGGGCTGCCGGCGCAGGTGGAGCGCGACCTCGACGTGCCGGGCGTCTACCACCTGCGGCCGCGGCTGCAGCGCGAACCGCTGGTCAGCATCGTCATCCCCACCGCGGGGGGCTCGCGCGAAGTGCGCTTCCGGCAGGTGGTCCTGATCGAGCACTGCCTGCGCAGCGTCGTCGCCACCTCCGCCTACGAGAACTACGAGCTCGTCGTCGTCACCGACGGCGAGCTCGACCCCGCCCTGGAGGACCGGCTGCGCGGCATCGCCGGCGACCGCCTCCGACTCGTCCCCTTCGCGGGGGAGTTCAACTTCTCGGCCAAGATCAACCGCGGCGTCGTCCACAGCGACGGCGAGCGGCTCCTCCTCCTCAACGACGACATGGAGGTGGTGGCGCCGGACTGGATCGAGCGGATGGCGATGTACCTGGAGCTGGAGGAGGTCGGCGCCGTCGGCGCCCGCCTGATCCTGGAAGACGGGCGGCCCCAGCACGCCGGGATCCTCTTCGAGAACGGCGGCTACCCGGGCCACATCTACCATGGCTTCTCGCCCGGTTTCCGCGGCTACTCGAACAACGTCCTCGTCGCCCAGAACTACCTCGCCGTCACCGCCGCCTGCCTGATGACGACCCGCGCGGCCTTCGACGAAGTCGGCGGCTTCAGCACCGCCTTTCCCAACAACTACAACGACATGGACTTCTGCCTCAAGCTCCGCACCACCGGCCGCCGCGTCGTCTACGACCCCGACACCGTCCTCTACCACTTCGAGTCCTCGAGCCGTGAAAACGAGGTGGAGGACTGGGAGAAAGAGCAGCTGCTCGGCCGCTGGCTTCACCTGACCGCCACCGACCCCTCGACCAACCCGGCGCTCCGCCACGGCCTGCCGCGGATCAGCTCAGGGGTGCGCTGGCGCCTCGGAAGTCTCAGAAAGTTGACGAAGAGACGCAGCAATTTTTCGTTTCAGCGCGCATCTCGTCGCAGCTAAAACATTACGCTAGGATCGTGGCGGTGATGATGCCGAGAGAGAGGTGGAGCGGCGAACGTCTCGACGACCTCAACAAGAAGGTCGATGAGGGCTTCGCGCGACTCGACGGGGACATCCGCGAACTTCGTGGTGAGGTGAAGGATCTGCGGATCGAAATGAACACCCGCTTCGACGCCATGAACCGAACCCTGATCGGCGTCGGGGCTGCGATCGTTGCCGCCTTGATCGGCGTCAACGCGTTCTAGCGTCGTCTGCGCCCACACCGAGCGTTTCAAGAAACTGCCGAACGGCTAGCCTCGTTGCATCGGTCTGTCCGTCCATTCTGAGCCCACTGTCCGCAGCGGGGAGCTGGACCTATCCCTCTCCCGGCTCGTCGCCGCGCGCGCGGCGGAGCGGCCTGAGGCGATTGCGCTCGAGGACGGCGAGAAGCGGCTGACTTACGCGGAGCTGGAGGTGGCCGCCAACGCAATCGCGGCGAGGCTTGCCGCGGCGGGAGTCGAACCGGAGGACGTCGTCGGCGTCTGCCTGCCGCGAAGCCGGCGGACGGTCTGCGCCTACCTCGGGGCGCTGCGGGCCGGGGCCGGCTACATGCCGCTGAACCCGGCTCATCCCCGGCGGCGCCGGCAGAAGCTGGTTGAGCTGACCGCGGCGCGGCTGGTCATCGGCGACGGCGAGGACGGCTCGCTCGACGTCGACGAGCTGCTCGCGACGCCCGCACCCGGTGCTCCACCCGAGGCGCCGGGAGGCGACCGCCTTGCCTGCGTCCTCTTCACCTCGGGCTCGACCGGCACCCCGAAGGCGGTCGAGATCACTCACGCCAACCTCGTCAACCTGCTGCGGGCGCCCTCGGACCTGCTGCCGAATCCCGGCGACGCCGTCCTCCACAAGGCCGTGCTCGACTTCGACGGGTCGGTGCTGGAGATCTGGTCGGCGCTGCTGAACGGGGCGCGCCTGGTCGTCTCCCCGCCGGGCGATCCCGACCCGGTCGCGATCGGACGGGTGATCGCCAGGCACGAGGTGACGATGGCGGTCTTCCCTCCCGGCCTCCTCGGTGAGGTGACCCGCGCCGCCCTGCCGGCGCTCGCCGGCCTCAGGGTCCTCGTCTCCGGCGGCGACGTGCTGCCGCCGACCCTGGTCGGCGAGCTTCGCGCCGCCCTTCCGGACACCCGCCTGGTCAACATCTACGGCCCGACCGAGACGACGATCTTCGCCTGCGCCTACGAGGTGACCGCCGCGACCGGCGACGCGGTCCCGATCGGCCGGCCGTCCCCCGGCTACAACCTGCACGTCCTCGACGAGGACGGCGAGCCGGTGGCGGACGGCGAGCCGGGCGAGCTGTGGATCGGCGGGGCCGGAGTCGCCCGCGGCTACCGCAGCGACCCCGAGCGCACGGCCGAGCGCTTCCGCCCCGACCGCTTCGACGGCGGCCGCATGTACCGCTCCGGAGACCGCGTCCGCTTCCGCGAGGACGGGCAGCTGCTCTTCCTCGGGCGGGTCGACGACCAGGTGAAGCTCTCCGGACACCGGGTCGAGCCCGGCGAGATCGAGCGGGCGCTGGCGGCGCAGCCCGAGGTGCGCGAAGCGGCGGTGGCGGTGCGCGAGGACGTGCCCGGCCACAAGCGGGTGATCGGCTACGCGGTGCCGCGGCAGGGGGCCGAGCTCGACTCGCCCGAGCTGCGCGCCCGCCTCGAAGCGGAGCTGCCTAAATTCATGGTCCCGGCCGCGATCGTCCCGATCGGGTCGCTGCCGCTGACCGAGCGCGGCAAGATCGACCGCCGCGCCCTCCCCGCTCCCCCGCGTGATGCGGAGCGGGAGACGGAGGACCCGCGGCTGGAGCCGATCGCGGCGGCGATGGCCGAAGTCCTGCGACTGGAGTCGGCTGGCCCGCGCGAGGACTTCTTCGCCCTCGGGGGGACCTCGCTGCTGGCGCTCCGCCTCACCGGCCTCCTCCGCGACCGCCTCGCCACCGACCTCAGCATCGGCGACGTCTTCGAAGCGCGCACCGCCGAGGCGCTGGCCGAGCGGATCGAGCAGGGCGGCTCGCGCCCGCCAGGGCTGCCGCCACTCACCCGCACCGAGCCGCAGCCGACCGCGCCCCTCAGCAGCGCCCAGCGACGGTCCTGGCTCTTCTGCCGCATGCACCCCGAGTCGATCGCCTACCAGTTCGCGGCGATCTTCCGGCTCGAGGGAGAGCTCGACGAGGCGGCGCTGCGCGGCTCCCTCACCGAGCTGATCCGCCGCCACGAGATCCTCCGCACCTCCTTCGAGACCCGGAACGGCGAACCGGTGCAGGTCATCCACCCCCCGTTCGAGGCGGCGCCGACGGAGGTCGACCTGCGCGGCGAGAGCCCGGCGACCTGGGCGCGGCTGGCGCGGACGAAGGTGCGCAAGCAGATCGAGCCGGCGCCGGCGCCGCTGGTCCGCTGGACGCTGGTGCGGCTCGGCGAGCGCAGCTGGCGGCTGATCCAGGTCGAGCACCACCTCGTCCACGACGGCTGGTCGTTCTCGCTGCTGTCCGGCGAGCTGGCCGAGCTCTACTCCGCCCGGGTCGAGGGGCGGGCGGCCGACCTGCCCGAGCCGGCAGCGCAGTTCCAGGACTACACGCGCTGGGAGCAGGAGGCGCGAGGCTCGGAGGCGGTGCGGCGGCAGGTCGAGCACTGGGCGAAGGCGCTCGACCCCGACCCGCCGCTGCTGCAGCTGCCCGGGGCACGGGCGCGACCGCAGCGCGAGTCCTTCGCCGGCGGCTTGGTCCGCCGCCGGATCCGCCCCGAGCTGGTCGAGCGGATGCGGGCGCTCGGGCGCGAGTGCGAGGCGACGCTGTTCATGGTCTCCGTCGCCGCCTTCCTCGCCCAGCTGCAGCGCTACTCGGGGCAGGACCGCCAGCAGGTCGGGACCGGGATCGCGAACCGCCGCGAGCCCCTTGCCGAGGGGCTGATCGGGATGACCGTCAACACCGTCTCCCTGCGCTGCGACCTCGGCGGCGACCCGACCGTGCGCGAGCTGTTGGCGCGGGTGCGGGCGATGGCGATCGAGGCCTACGCCAACGCCGACGCGCCCTTCGACGCCGTCGTCGACGCGATCGGGCCGCGGCGCGACCCGCGGCGCTCGCCGCTGATCCAGACGCTCTTCTCCTTCCACGACGCGCCGCGGCGGCCCGGCGGTTGGTCGGGGCTGGAGGCAAGGATCGTCGAAGGCGTCCACAACGGGACCGCGAAGGCCGACCTGAACGTGGTCGGGAATCCCCGCGAGGACGGGAGCCTGAACTTCTCCTGGGAGCACTCGGATCTGCTCAGCGACGGCGACGCGGACCGGATCGCCGGCCACCACCAGCGGCTGCTCGAGCAGTTCGTCGCGGACCCCGACGCCCGCCTCTCCGAGCTCGACCTGCTCGACGACACCGAACGGGCCGAGCTCGAGCGCTGGAGCGTCGGCCCCGGCAGCCACGGTCGCGGGGCCACGGTCGGGGCGCTGGTCGAGGCGCAGGCACAGCGCGACCCGAGCGCCGTCGCCGTCGTCGACGGAACCGAAGAGATCACCTACGAGGAGCTGCTGCAACGGGCGCGCACGGTCGCCGGGGCGCTGCGGCAGCGGGGGGTGGATCGCGGCGACCGGGTCGGCGTCCTGCTCGACCGCTCGATCGGCGCGGCGGTCGCCTGCTGCGGCGTCCTCCTCGCCGGCGCCGCCTACGTCCCGCTCGACCCGTTGCACCCGGCGGCGCGGGTCGTGCGGGCGCTCGAAGACGCCGAGGCCGCGATCGTCGTCGTCGACTCCCAGCAGCCCTTCCCGCTGCCGCTGGGGGTCACCGGGCTGACGCTGGCCGAAGCCGAGGCCGCCGATCCGGTCCCCGCGGTCGCCGTCGAGCCCGACGACCTCGCCTACGTGATGTACACCTCGGGCTCGACCGGCGAGCCGAAGGGGGTCGAGGTCACCCACCGCAACGTCGTCCGGCTGGTCGCCGACCCCTGCTTCGCCGAGCTGGGTCCGGGGCGGGCGATGCTGCACGCCGCCTCGCCCGCCTTCGACGCGACCACGCTCGAGCTCTGGGGGCCGCTGGCGAGCGGCGGCACCGTCGTCTGCCTCCGCGACCGCCCCTCCCCCGACGCCGTCGCCGCGGCGATCGGGCGCCACGGCGTCGACGTCCTCTGGCTCACCGCCGGGCTCTTCCACGAGCTCGTCGACCGGCGGCCGGAGTGCCTGGCGCGGGTCGACCACCTGCTCGCCGGCGGCGACGTCCTCTCCCCCGACCACGTGCGCCGGGCACTGGCGGCGCTGCCACCGCAGGGACGGCTGACCAACGGCTACGGCCCGACCGAGACCACCACCTTCGCCACCACCCACGAGCTGCGGCCGGGCGACCAGGTCGAGGGGGCGATCCCGATAGGCCGCCCGATCCAGGGCACCTCCTGCCACGTCCTCGACCCGGACGGGCGCGAGGTGCCGGTGGGGATGACCGGCGAGCTGGCGATCGGCGGCGAGGGGGTCAGCCGCGGCTACCGCTACGACCCCGAGCTGACGGAGCGGCGGTTCCGCGAAGACCCCGCCGTCCCCGGCGGCAGGGTCTACCTGACCGGCGACCTGGTCCGCATCCGCCCCGACGGCGCGCTCGAGTTCGCCGGCCGCGCCGACCGCCAGGTCAAGGTCCGCGGACACCGGGTCGAGCCGGCCGAGGTGGAGAACGTCCTCCGCGCCCACCCGGAGGTGGCCGATGCCGTCGTCGTCCCCTTCGAGCGTGCCCCAGGCGATCTGGCGCTGGCCGCCTACGTGACCGCCGCGACGGCGGACGCGACTCCGGAGCCGGGAGCGCTGCGGGCCCATGCCGCCGCCCGCCTGCCAAGCGCGATGGTGCCCTCGGCCTGGATCGCGCTGCCGGAGCTGCCGCTGACCGTGAACGGCAAGCTCGACCTCGACGCCCTCCCCGCCCCCGGGCAGGAGCACCTGGTCCGCCAGAGCGATGGCGGCGCCCCCCGCGACGAGCTCGAGCGCCGCGTCGTTGTCGCCTTCGAAGTGGTGCTGGAGGTCGGGCGGGTCGGGGTCGAGGACGACTTCTTCGCCCTCGGCGGCCACTCGCTGCTGGCCGTCTCCCTCTTCGAAGAGCTGGAAAAGATCGCCGGCCGGCGGCTGCCGCTGGCCCTGGTCTTCGAGGCCTCGACCCCGCGGGCGCTGGCGACGGCCCTCGAGGCTCCGGCCAGACAGGGGTCGTGGGAGAGCCTGATCGCGCTGAAGCCGAGCGGGTCGCGGCCACCGCTGTTCGCCGTCGCGGCCGGGGACGGCAACATCGTCGGCTTCGGGCCGCTGGCGCGGCACATGCCCGAGGACCAGCCCTTCTATGCCCTGCAGCCGAGCGGGCTCGACGGCCGCCGCCCGCTCGACACCGGGATCGAGGAGATGGCCGAGCGCTACCTGCGCGCGGTCCGCGAGATCCAGCCCCACGGCCCCTACCTGCTGGCCGGCCGCTGCAACGGCGCCACCGTCGCCTACGAGATGGCCCAGCGGCTGCGCGCCGCGGGCGAGGAGGTGCCGCTGCTGGTCGCCCTCGACTCCAACCCGCCTGGCCCGAAGCCAGCCGAGCTGGTCCCCGGCGTCTCCTACGACCAGCTGATGGAGTCGGCCGCTGTGCGCGCCCGCCGCGCCGGCGAGGAGGTGCCGGACCCGACCGGGCCGGGCGGCGACGAGCGCCTCTTCGCCTGGCTGCGCGAGCCGCTCGCGCCCGGCGTCTCCCGCTACGTCCACGAGTTCTGGCGCTCGCGCGAGGACCTGCGCGCGGCCTGGCCGGACCCGCTCGGCGCCGACGCCGCCGCCCTCGCGATCTTCGCCTGGAACAACGCCTACGAGGAACTGTCGCCGCGGCTGCTCCTCCCGGCCGAGAGCCGGCACTGCCGCGCCGCCGACGGCACCCGCTGGGACTGGGCGATGGCTTCGGCCTGGGAACAGCGGGGCCACCGCCCCGACGACCCGCTCTCCCCGGCCGGCTGGCGCGAGTTCCGCGCCCACCTGCTCGGACCGGCCGCGGGCGAGCTCAACAACTACCTGCTCGGCGCGCTGGCGCGGCCGGACCTGCGGCAGGGCTTCGGCGACCCGCCCGACGCGCAGGCGTTCCTCGCCTGGGCCTGGACCCACGGCCTCGACGGAGGGCTCAACCACCGGCTGCTGCCGCCCCCGCCCCTGCCGCTCTCAGGCCGCCGCCGGCTCGAGCTCGCCCTCCGGCCCGGCCGCGACCTCGGCGCCCGCCTGCGCTCCCACGCCTCCGGCCGCGGCCGCGTCTCCGCCGCCGACGGCCGCCGCAGGCTCCTCGACGCGATCGAATGGCGCCTGGGCCGACCGCTGCCGGGCGCCGGGGAGCGGACGATCCTGCGCGCGCTCGAGGCCGCCCGCAAGGCGCGCGACGACTACCGCGCCGACCCCTGGCCCGGGAAGGCGGTGCTGATCGTCTCCCGCGAGTTCTCCGACAAGCACACCTACCTCGCCTGGGAGATCCGCGCCGAGGGGGGCGTCGAGCGCCACGAGCTGCCCTACGGGCACGTCGGGATGCTGCGCGAGCCGGGCGCCGCCGAGCTTGCCCGCTGCCTGGCCGAACGGATCGACGAGGCCCTCGACTACTGATTATTGTGCAGGCGGTGGGCGCGGCCACCCCAGGCAGGATTCCGATCGTCTATATCGCCCCCTGGATCGATTTCGGGGGCACCGACAAGAACACGATCGACTGGTTCCGGTTCGTCGACCGCGAGCGGTTCGCCCCTTCGCTGATCACCACCCAGCCCTCGCCCAACCGGCGCCTGGACGAGGTCGCCGAGTACGCCGAGGAGATCTGGGTCCTCCCCGACCTGATGGCGGCGGAGGAAATGCCCGCGTTCATCCTCGACTTCGTCGTCTCCCGCAAGGTGCAGGTCGTCCACCTGATGAACTCGCGGCTCGGCTTCGACCTCCTGCCCGACGTCACCGGCATCGCCGACGCCCCGGGCATCGTCGTCCAACTGCACGTCGAGGAGCGCGACCGCTCCGGCTACGTGCGCTACGTGACCACCCGCTACGGCAACCTGGTCGACCGCTTCTCGGTCACCAGCGAGCACCTCGCCGCCGCGGTCGAGGGATACGGGATCCCGCCCGAGCGGATCAAGGTGGTCTACATCGGCGTCGACGCCGAGGAGGAATTTTCGCCGCAACGTGTTGAGCCGGTCGAGGGCCTCGACGACGAGCGGCTGCACGTCCTCTTCCCGGCCTGGATCGTGCAGCAGAAGGACCCGCTGCTGATGGTCGAGGTGGCGGCGGCGCTGCGCGACCGCGGCGTCGACTTCCAGGTCCACGTGCTCGGCGAGGGCGATCTGGAGGGGGCGGTGCGCGAGCGCATCGCCGCGCTGAGCCTCGGCGAGCAGGTGAAGATCCACCCGCCGACCGCCACCCCGCAGCGCTGGTACGCGGCCTGCGACGCGCTCCTGCTGACCAGCGAGTTCGAGGGCGTCCCGGCCGTCGTCTTCGAGGCGATGGCGATGGGCCTGCCGGTGGTGGCCTCGGCGCTGCCGGGCAACAGCGAGCTGCTGGGCGAAGACTACGACGGGCTGGTCGAGCCGCGTGACTCGGTCGAGAGCTACGTCGAGGAGCTGGCCAAACTGGCCGAGGACCGCTCCTACAAGGAGTCGCACGGAGAGGAACTCCGCGCTCGCGCGCGTGAGCACTTCTCGCTCGAGCTGATGGCCGACGGCCACGCGGCGATCTACGAGGAAGTCGCCGCCGGGGCGGCGGCGCCGGAGCCCGAGCCGCTGCCCGAGCCGCTCCGCTTTCGCGACCGGCCGGTCTGCACCGAGCCGCTGGTCTCGGTCCTTATCCCGCACTACAACCAGGCCCGCTTCCTCGGCGAGTGCGTCAACTCGGTCTGGGCGCAGACCTACCCGAACCTGGAGATCGTCGTCGTCGACGACTGCTCGACCGAGCACGACACCGCCACCGTGCTCGGGGAACTCGACGAACAGGACGACGTGACGGTGCTGCGACTGGAGCGCAACGGCGGCCCGAGCCGGGCGCGCAACCGCGGCCTCGAGCACTGCTCGGGGCGCTACGTGCTGCCGCTCGACGCCGACAACCTGCTGCTGCCGGAGGCGATCGAGGTCCTGGTCGAACAGCTCAGCACCGCGGGCGAGGACGTCGGCTTCGTCTACCCCAACCTGCAGTTCGTCGGCAACCGCGAGGACTACTACGAGCCTCCCCCCTACAACGTCTACACGCTCTTCCACGGCAACTTCTGCGACACCTGCTCGCTGATCGACCGGCAGGTCTTCGACGCCGGCCTGCGCTACCGCGAGGAGATCTACCTCGGCCACGAGGACTGGGAGTTCGTGCTGCGGCTGGCGGCGCACGGCGTCAGGGGCGAAGCCGCGCACGCGCCGACCCTGCGCTACCGCAAGTGGGGCTTCAACCGCTCCGACGCGGTCGACCACGCGCACACGCCGTTCGACGAGGAGCTGCGCGAAATCTCACCCTTCGCCGGCCGCGAGGAAGAGGTGAAGGCGGCCGAGGCGCCGGCGCTGACGATCGTCCTCCTGCGGGAGCCGGCCGGGGGCAGGGGCAGCCGCGAAGCGCTCGCCCGGCGGCTGAGGGAGCAGAGCTGCATCGACGTCGAGCTGATCGTCCCGTTCCCCGAGGCAGACGAAGAGCGGCCCCCGACCTACGGGCCGCGACTGCGGCGGCTGCCGGTGGTGGACGGGGACCCGGCGGAGGTGCTGCGCGGGGCCCGGCAGGCGATGCGAGGCCGCTACCTGCTGGCCGGCGAAGATCCCGAGGCGGCGTTCCTCGAGGACCGAGGATTCGTCGAGAAGCTGCTGCGCCGGTTCACCGCCCGCACCCATCCCCCCGAGGTCGTCGCGTTCGTCGACGCGGGGGCCGCGGGCCGCTTCTCCTTCCGCGGGATTCCGGCTGCAGAGCTGGAGCCCGGGGCGCAGGCGCACGCGGTGGCTTGGAGCGTCGACGCCGAGAGCCACCTTCCCTGGGGCCTCCATATCGACCGGCAGCGCCCGGTCGACTCGCTCGTCCGCTTCCTGGCGGGGAGCGGAGCGCCGTCCGCCTGGCGCCACGCCCCCGCGGCGACGATCGAACGGGCAGATGCGCCGGGCAGTTGGAGCGACGCGGGTGCGCTCGGCCCCGAGGCCCGGGTCAACGCCCTCGTCGAGCCGCTCCTGCCAGGACACGGCCGCTACTCCGTCCCCCGCTGGGAGGAGGCGCCGACCTGGATCCCGCCGCTTTCGACCCTCCTCGTCCGCTACCGCGAACCGATGCGCGACCATTGGCTGATCACCAACGGCCCGCCGCCGTTCGGGTACGCGTTAGAGCGCCACCTGGGGGCGCTGCGCAGCAACGCCTTCGAGGGAACCGAGCGGCTGGTCAGGATCGGTGAGGAATTCCACACCTCCCCGCGCGGGGAGTGGGAGCCCCTGCCGGCGGACGGGCAGGAGCTCGGCTATCTGGAGCTGTCTCGCCTCCCCCAGCTGAAGGTGCTTGCGCTCGGCGTCTACAGGCCGACGGGGCAGCAGGTCCTGGTCACGCTTCCCGACGACCCGCTGCTCGCCCACGTCGACGTCGTCCGCACGCTCGGCTCGATCGAGCCGATCCCGATCGAGCCCGAGTTCGAGCCCCCGAGCCAACCCCCTCACGGACTGCGCGGCCTGGTCAAGGCCGTGGACCTCCAGCATCGCCGCCACCGCTACGGGATCGGCGAGGTCCCACCTGGGCAGCTGGTCGGTGAGCTGGGGGCGATGGCGGAGTCCGATCTGCAGGGCTCGATCGCGGCCTGGATCCTCGACGGCCAGCTGGTGACCGATCGCCACAGCCCGCCCGCCGGCGGCAGGCGGCCGCTCCGCGCCGCTCGCTGGATCCTCGAGCCGGCGGTCTGGGGTGCGATCGCGGACAAAAAAGCACGGGCGAAGAGTGCGCTGCGTCGCTCGGCGATCGCCGCCGGCAGCCTCGCCAGGCCCCAGGAAGCACCGCCGGCTCCCAACGGGCAACCCCCTGCCGGTTGGCTGTTCTCCGAGTTCCGCCCCAGCCTCTCGCCGCTGTATGCGTCCTACCACCCGGTCACCGAGGACCAGTTGCTGACGAGGTCGCCCGCCGACGCGGCGCAGATGGGCTACGACCGCACCACCCTGCTCGGCTTCATCCGTCAGGTCGGGCCGATCACGGGCTGCACCCGACAGGCCGTCTTTCCCGTGCCGTGGGCGCGCCGTTTCGGCGCCGTTCCGAGGGAGGACTGATCGGTGAGCGCCGCGGAGCACCCGACCGAGCGTGCCCTCTCCTTCGCCCGCCTCCCCGAGCGCGTGGACGGTTGGCGGGTCCTCTCGATCGGCGCGGGAACCGCCGGCGAGGACTACCTGACCAGCCTCGGCGCCGCCGAGTTCGTCGTCCTGGACAGGCCGACCGAAGACGCCGGATTGGAGACCGGCGCCTTCGACCTGGCGATCTGCGGCAGCGGGCTCGAAACCGACGCGCACCCGCTAGCGACCTACGCCTGGCTGCGGCGGGCACTCAAAGCGGAGGGAACCCTGATCGCGGGCTCGATGGTCCTGCCGGACCCGGCGAGATCGCAGTACGCGCGCTTCGTCCCGGCAGGCGAGGACGGCGAAGCTTGCCGCTGGCTTCCCGGCCGCCTCGCCTTTCGCTGGATGGTCGAAGTGTCCAGTTTCGACGTTGCCGGATGGCTAGGCGACGGCAGCGACGGGCGGGGCGACGATCCGGCCTACTTGCAGGCAAAGGCCGCGGATCGAGCTCCCGCGCTTGACTTAGACCGGCAACCGATTAGCCGCTGGAAACCAAAATAGACTCCCTGTGTGGTTTCGCCCTCCGCCGCCCCGCTGATCCTGATCACCGACGGATGGTTGGCGAATGCCGGCGATGCGGCGAGCTACGTCGCCACCACCCGCTCGCTTCAGCAGGCGCTGCCAGGTGCCCGGGTGGCGATCTCCGCCCATCACCGTGCCCTCGTCGGCCACCTGTATCCAGAACTCGACCTGGTGCCGCCGCTCGACGCCCTCACCGGCTCGTCCTGGACCTGGACGACCGACAAGGACCTGGCAGAACGCGACGTCATCGAGCGAGTCGTCGCGGCGGCCGACCTGGTCGTGGCCACCGGCGGGGGCTACCTGCTCGAGCGTTACAAGCCGGAGGGAAGGATCTGCGGCTACGAGTACCTGCTCGAGCAGGGCAAGCGGCTCGTCTTCTTCTCGCAATCGGTCGGGAAGTTTCGCGACCCGGACCTCGGAGCACGCCTTCGCCGGGTCCTCGAAGCAGCCGAGCTGGTCCTGGTCCGCGACCAGGCCTCCCTCGACGTCGTCACCGAACAGCGCGACGCCGAGGGCGTTCACCTGACCGCTGACGAGGCCTTCCTCTTCCCTTCGGTCCGTCGCGTCGCGCGACCCCGCTCGCTCATGGTCACGCCTTCCCCGCATTCCTGGGAACGTGGCGGCGACAACGAGCTCCCGGACGAGTCGTTCGTTCCAGAAGTCGCCGCCGCGCTCAGACGCATCCTCTCCTCTGGCCTGGTACGAACCGTCACCCTCGCCTCAACCGCCCAGGGGCTGGGGGGTCCGACCTGGGCGCTGGATGACGATTCGGTGGTCTCCGAGGCGATCCTTGCGGCTGTGCCGGCCCATTGGCGGAGCCGGATAGCCGTGCGCCGGGGCTACCTGACTCCCTGGCAATACGCCGCCTTGGCGGCGGAACACACAGCTTTGATCTCGATGCGCATGCACGGGGCGATCCTCGCCACCACGGCTCGGACCCCGGCAGTGATGGCCAATGCCTCCGACAAGGCGCTCGAACTCAGGCGCAGGACCGAAAGGGGAATCATGGGAATCGCCGACCGCTCCGAGATCGCCAAGCTCGACGAGCTCGTCGCCCCGCTGCTCGAAGACCCCGGCCCGGCGCGGCTTCGTCAGAATGCCAGCGTGGAGCAGATGCGCACGCTCGCCCGCGCTAACGCAAAGCTCGTGGCGGAGCAACTGCAGTGAACGAGTCGATGGCGCGGGTGCGCGCCGAAGTCATGCATCAGCTGGGCGAGCGGGACTCCGTCGACAGCGTCTTCGAGGGGGCCGAGCTGGTCAGGTTCTCACCCGACCTGCCTAAGCAGCTCTCGACCGAGGAGCGCGAACGCCTGGTGGCGCGCGCGAAGGATCTGGAGCCGTGGCTGCAGGGTCCGTTTCTGCTCGGCGGCGACCTCGTCGTCGGCGGAACCTGGCGAATCGACAGCCGTTGGGTGACGCTCGCCGAGCACATGCCGGACATCAGCGGCAAACGTGTGCTGGACGTCGGCTCCAACGCCGGCTACGACCCGTTCATGTTCAACCTCAGGGGCGCGGGGGCAGTCCTCGCCTGCGAGCCGTTCGAATTCATCGAGCAGGCCCGGTTCCTCGAGTCCCTCTATCGCAGCGGGGTCGACTTCCAGGAGATCGGCTGGCAGGAGCTCGACCCTGAGACGCACGGCGCCTTCGACTTCGTCCACTGCCACGGCGTCCTCTACCACGAGGTCGACCCGATCGGCCTGCTCCGGCGCCTGCACGAGATGACCGCTCCCGGCGGCATCCTCATGTTCGGCTCGATGATGCTCGCCGACGCCGCCCTCGCCGACCATTCCCGCTTCGTCCCCCGGGCCTACTTTCGCGACCCCACCTGGTGGTGGGTGCCCGGCCCGATCGCCCTGCGCGAGATGATCGAGTCCGTCGGCTTCCAGGTCGAGGACTACTTCGGCCAGTCCCCCGGCCCCGACGGCGAGTTCGCAACGATCAACGGCTACTTCCGGGCTGTGCGCGGCTAACCGTCCTCGTCAGGGTCGTCAGAGCCTGGCCACTGCGGGTTCCACAGAATCTTTACGAAGTGGCGCGCCAAGTTTTTGTTTCTGCGCGTATTTAGTTGCAGCTAAAACATTACGCTAGGATCATGACCGTGATGATGCCGAGGGAAAAGTGGACCGACGAGCGCCTCGACGATCTCAATAAGGAGGTCGATGACGGCTTCGCGCGCCTCGACGGGGAGGTCAAGGACCTGGGACGGGAAATAAACGCCCGGTTCGACGCGATGAACGACTCGATCAACGCCCGGTTCGACGCTCAGAACCGAAACCTGATCGGTGGCCTCTTCGTGCTGATTGCGACCGTGATCGGCAGCAACGCCTTCTAGCGCTAGTTCAAGCGATGCGCAGGGAAAGGCATGAGGAGGGCGGCCTTGACCCAGGCGTCCTCGTCAGAATCCTTGGTTGATATGGGCAAAGATCCTTGGACGGACCCCGATCCCAGCCTGGCAACTTCGACGCCGAGCTCGATCGCGCCCACCCTAGGCAGATCGAAACGCACGAGGGAAACCCTGGAGCGAAACTGACGATCCTCGTCAGCGTCGAGGGCGGCGACCTAAAGCGCCTGGAACGAATCGCCCAGTGAGGCACCCGGAGAGGTTGTCCGGAGTTCCAGCGCAGCGCTTCCCAGCAGCCGTACCCCAGGTACATCGGGTTGGGCACGGAGCGCGGCGTGATTGCCTGGCACTTGTGCTGAGCGAAGAGCGCTGGCTCTTCCCGAGATCGATGCTTTCAGGATTCCTACGGTCTAACGAGTTCATCTCTCTATACGCTGGCCCCGTGGTCGAACGGATACGGCCCCGGGTCGCGGCGAACGATTTCGCCCGGCAGTGGCAGGACATAGGTGCCGATGCGCTCGATGCAGTCGACCGGGTCGGGCGCAGCGGTTGGCTGATCCTCGGCGAGGAGGTCGAGTCGTTCGAGCGGAAGCTGGCGAGCTGGTGGGGGATTCCCCACGCCGTCGGCGTGGGGAGTGGGCTGGACGCGCTCGAGATCGGACTGCGATGTGCCGGCATCGACCCCGGCGCCAAGGTCTTGACGACGCCGCTGACCGCCTTTGCGACCACCCTCGCGATCCTGCGGGCGGGGGCGGAGCCGGTCTGGTGCGACGTCGACGACTCGGGTGGCCTCGACCTGGAGCAGGCGACCGCGGCAATCGCCGCGGACCCGGCGATCAAGGTGGTTCTGCCCGTCCATCTCTACGGGCACCCGCTCGACCACGTCGCCTTGGAGAGGCTGACCGCCGAGCACGGCGTGGCGGTGATCGAGGACTGTGCGCAGTCGGCCGGTGCCTCCCGAGAGGGAGAGGCGACCGGGACAGTCGGGATCGCGGCCGCGACGAGTCTCTACCCGACCAAGAACCTCGGGGCGCTGGGCGACGGCGGCGTCCTGCTGACGACGGAGGCCGAGGTAGCGGCGCAGGCGCGAAGGTTGCGCGATTACGGCCAGAGCGGCCGCTACGAGCACAGTGAGCCCGGGCTCAATAGCCGCCTCGACGAGCTCCACGCGGCGATCCTCCGCTCGGCCCTGCTGCCGCGGCTGGACCAGTTCCTGCAACGCCGGGCCGAGATCGCCCGTCGCTACACGGAGGCGCTGCGCGACACCCCGCTGCGTCCGATCGAGGCGAGCGGCGGCTCTTCAGCCCACCACCTCTATCCCGTCGAGGTGACGGAGGGCGACCCCACCGCGGTCGGCGAGGCACTGCGGCGGGAGGGTGTAGCTGTGGGCCGCCACTACCCGTTCCTCTGCCCGGAGCAAGACGCCGTCGGAGGCCGCGGCGCCGTCTTCGGCGATCTCGCCGTCGCCCGCCGTCTCGCCGAACGCGAGCTCTCGCTGCCGATCCATCCCTACCTCGACGAAGAGGAGGTAGAGACCGTGATCGAGGCCTGCCGGGAGGTGGTCGGGTGAGCGCCCCCGCGAACTCCCTCGTCGTCCCGGTCTACGGCAACAGCGAGGAGATCCCCGCCCTGATCGAGGCCGTGACCGAGATCGAGGCGGCGATGGCAGGCGACTTCGAGGTGATCTTCGTCGTCGACGGCAGCCCCGACGACTCCCGCGACCGTTTGCACGCGGCGCTCGCGGAGGGCAGCCTTGCGGCGCGGGTGGTCGAGCATTCGCGCAACTTCGGCTCCTTCGCGGCGATCAGGACCGGGATGTCCCTGGCGCGAGGCGAACGGATTGCGGTGATGGCGGCGGACGGGCAGGAGCCACCCTCGCTGGTGATCGAGTTCCTGCGCCGGCTCGAGGGCGGCGACGTCGACGTCGTCGTCGGCGAGCGGGCCAGCCGCGACGACCGCGGCGACGCCTTCTCAAAGCTCTACTGGCGCCTTTACCGCCGCTTCGTCCTCCAGGAGGTGCCCGCCGGCGGTGCCGACGTCTTCGCCTGCACCGCCGCGGTGCGCGATGTCATCTGCTCGTTGGAGCCGACCCACACCTCCCTGGTGGCGCAGCTTTTCTGGGTCGGCTTCCGGCGCCAGTCGGTTCCCTACGACCGACTGCCCAGCGACACTCCGAGCGGCTGGACCCTGCGTCGCAAGCTGCGCTACCTCAGCGACAGCGTCTTCGCCTTCACCGACCTCCCGGTACGGATCCTCTGGCTGGCCGGCCTCCTCGGCCTGGTGGTCGGGGCGTTGATCGGGACGGTCGCTCTCGTCGGCCGCTTGCTGGGAGAGATAGACGTCCCCGGCTACACGGCAACGATCCTCCTCATCGTTCTCTTCGGCAGCCTCAACCTGATCGGGCTGGGAATCATCGGCTCCTACGTGTGGCGGGCGTATGACAGTGTGAAGGGACGTCCCGGCGCAATCGTCCAGGGTGTGGTGGAGTTCCCCGGCGAGCACGATGGCAGCTGACTACTTCGTTCACGAGCAGGGACTCTGCGAGACCGACGCGGTCGGCGCGGGCACGCGGATCTGGGCCTTCGCCCACGTACTCGAGGGGGCGCGGGTCGGCGCCGACTGCAACATCTGCGACGGCGTCTTCGTCGAGGGCGGGGCGGCGGTCGGCGATCGGGTGACGGTCAAGTGCGGGGTCCAGCTCTGGACCGGAGTCGAGCTTGAGGACGACGTCTTCGTCGGGCCCAACGCGACCTTCACCAACGACCCGCTGCCGCGCAGCAGGCAGTGGCTCGACGAGTACCCGCGGACGATCGTGCGCAAGGGTGCCTCGATCGGCGCCAACGCGACGATCCTCCCCGGGCTGGAAATCGGCACCGGGGCGATGGTCGGCGCCGGTGCGGTGGTGACGCGCTCGGTGCCGCCGAACGCAGTCGTGGTCGGCAATCCGGCCCGGATCCAGGGCTACGTCGAATCGCCGACGGCGACGACGGCCGCGGTCGAGGCGCCGGGTGAGGCGCCGGGCAAGACCCCGCTCGCCGTGCGCGGTGTCCATCTGCAGCGCTTTCCCGGCTTCGCCGACCTGCGCGGCAGCCTGACGGCGGGGGAACTGCCTGACGATGGGGTGCCGTTCACCCCGCAGCGCTGGTTCCTCGTCTACGACGTCCCCGGCCGCGAAGTGCGCGGCGAGCACGCCCATCGCGTTTGCGACCAGTTCCTGATCTGCGTCCACGGCAGCGTCCAGGTGGCCGTCGACGACGGCGACAAGCGGGCGGAAGTGGCCCTCGACGACCCGACCCTCGGCATCTACATCCCGGCCGGGGTCTGGGCCAGCCAGTACCGCTACGACGCCGCCGCCGTGCTGCTGGTCTTCGCTTCGCATCCCTACGACCCAGGCGACTACATCCGCGACTACGGCACCTTCCTCGAGGAGGTTTCTGCCGGATGAGCCGGTCCTTCGGCCGGCGAGAGGCAATTCTCGCCGGCGTCGGCTTCACCCTGCTGGCGGCGCTCGTCTTCGGGCCGCTGGTGCTCCACGGCGGCTTCCACTTCGACGACTGGTCGAACGGGGCCGACACGCTCTATCCGCCCGCGGGCACCAACGAGTTCGAGCACCTCGCCGAAACGACCCTCTTCCGTCCCGTACTGATCGTCTACGTGCCGCTCACCTACATCGTCTTCGGCATGCATATGTGGCTTCACCTGGCCTGGTCGATCGCCCTCGCCGTCGCCGTCTCGTCGCTCCTCTATGCAGTCCTGAGGATGCTCGACGTCCCCCGAGTGCATGCAACCTTCATCGCTGCCCTGGTTCTGATCTTCCCCTGGTTCGACGGGATCCGCTACTGGCCCACGGGAGCGCAGGTCTCGCTTTCGATCACCTTCATGCTGACCGGGTTGGTGCTGGCTCTGACGGGTCTCAGACGAGGCTCGCTGAAGTGGCATTTCGGGGCCGCAGCGCTCTACCTGACCTCGATCCTCACCTACGAGATCACGCTTCCCCTGATCGCGATGCTCGGGGCTCTCTATGTCGGGCGCGTCGGCTGGCGGGAGGGCAGGACCCGCTGGGGGATCGACATCGTCACCGCGATCGTCGGCGGTATCTGGGTGGGAACGCACACCGAAAGGATCAAGTCAGGGATCTCCGGCGACATCAGCCACCTGGGGGAAATCATCGACGGCGGCAGCGAAATCATGGGCCGCTCAGCGATCCCGTTGGGAGGACCGCATACCGCCCTCGCGTTGATCCTCCTGGCGGCGATCTTCGCCGCCGGCATCGCCGTGTATTTCCTGCGCCCAGAGCCGGTGGAGGAGCGCTGCCGGTGGGGCCTGCGCAACTGGTTGCTGCTCGGGGCCGGGGGCTTTGCCGTGACCCTGCTGGGCTGGGTGATCCTGATCCCGGCCGATCCCTATTACACCCCGCAGATCTGGGGCGTCAGCAACCGCATCAACGGACTTGCCGGCATCGGCCTCGTGATCCTCGTCTACGCCGCCATAGGCGTCTTCGCCGACCTGATCTCCAGGGCCTGGCGTGGCCGTCCGAGCGCTACCGCGCTGGTCATCTCCACCTGCCTGGGGCTGCTTCTCTTAGGCGGTTATCTGACTGTGATCAGACGCCATACCGGGATCTGGAACGCCGCTTACGAAGCCGAGGTCGCCGCTATCGACCGGATCCAAGAGCGCTATCCGACCTTGCCCCACGGCACGACGCTGTTCGTCAGCGGCTATCCGGCCTATCAGGTACCCGGTGTGCCGATTCTCTCCTCGAGCTGGGACGTGCGAGGAATGGTGCAGGACACCTACGAAGACGGGACTCTGAACGCGCAACCCGTGCTCGAAGGGCTCAAAATCGACTGTCGCCCCGATGCCGTCGCCCTTGCCGGAGTGGGTGGCGTCGTGCCACCCCCGTACTCCTCGCCTTACGGCATGGCGCGACTGTTCGATCTGTCGACGGGAAAGAGCGCGCGGCCGCTCAACCGCAGCGAGTGCCTCGCAGTCGCCGGGGAATACCAGCCAGGACCGACCGTCCTCTCCTTCGACTACTGAGCTTCTACTAGTACCCGTACTGCAGGTACATCGGGCCCGGCACGAAGCGGGGGACTATCGCCTGGCACTGGCGCTGCGAGCGGGGGGTAGCCGCTTCGCCGTTGCCGAGGTCGAGGAAGCGGGCCTTGCCGTAGGGGGCGAGGAGTGCGGGTGCGCCCGGTCCCCGCAGGCCGGCGCCGTGAGGGCCGCAGGCGATCGACATCCCTTCCAGCATCGGGTAGGCGGAGAGGGAGCCGTCTCCGTATTCGAGCTTGATCATCCCGTTCATGTCCCAGAGGGCGGCGAAGACGGGCACCCCGACGGTCTGGTAGGCGGGGAAGCCACTGGTGAAGACGGTCGTCCCTTCCGGCAGGTGGGGATAGCGCTCCTTCATCGTCGCGATGCCCTGGCGCTGGGTCGCGTAGGCGTCTTCCCAGAGGCCGATGTGGCGGTCGAGCGTCCGCAGGTAGGCGGCTCCCAGCAGGACCGCGGCGAGCACCGTCGCCACCGCGACGAAGCGCCGTCCCTGCGGCACCAGCTCGGCGGTGGCGCTGAGGACGACGCCCACCGTCGCGTAGGCGAGCATCACCAGGCCGTAGCCGGCGAGCCCGTTGACGCGGTTGGTGACGCCGAAGACGACCGGCGTGTAGTAGGGGTCTGCCGGGATGAAGATCGCCCACCCGAGCGCGGTAACGCAGAGCCCGGCGAGGGCCAGCAGCAGCCACTGTCGCAACCCCCACCCCTCCCGCGCCTCGACGGAGCGGCGGCGGACGAGGTAGACGACGAGGCCCGCCGCGAGCAGCAGCGCGACCAGGGCGAGCAGCGGCCCCCGGTGCGAGTGTTCGCCGACCGGGAGGAAGGTGCGGGCGACGAGGGTCCCGCCCCCTTCGACTATTTCCCTGCCGTGGTGGAAGTAGGCGGAGAGGCCGCCGGAGGCCTCGCGGGTCGTGTGGGTGCCGATCCAGAGCCCGCCGGCGACGGCGACGCAGACGTCGGCCGCCCAGCGGGGCCAGGCCGTCGTCCACCCCACCCGCAGGGTGTAGACGATGCCGGCGGCGAGGATGAGAGGCAGGGTCAGCTCATAGGCGAGGATGGCGAGGAGGTAGAGGGCGAGGGCGACCGCATGCCATCGCCAGGAGCGCCTGGCCAGCCCGCCGAGGGCGACCCAGAAGCCGGCGAGGGCGAGGGCGATCGAGAGCGGCGCCGGGTTCGCCGACTCCCAGAGCCGGGTCGAGTCGAACCAGGGGTAGATCAGCACCAGGGCCGCGATCATCCCGGCGTGCATCCAGGGCACCCCGAGCGTGCGCAGGATCCCGTAGAGCATGGTCGAGATCGCCACCCCCAGCAGCACCGTCCAGGCGAACTGCGCCGCCATGCTGTCGCCGAGGACGAAGTACTTCAGCGGCTGGAAGACGACCAGCACCGGCCGGTAGGAGAAGGTGTTGGCGAAGTAGTCGACGACGTGGGAGAAGCTCTCCCCGCCCGGCGGGTAATAACGGCCGGCGGAGTCCCCCCAGTCGTCGGAGAAGAAGCCCCAGCCGCTCACGTGCGGGCCGAAGACCACGGCGGCCAGCAGCACCAGGAGGCCGGCTGCGATCGCTATCTCGGGGGCGGTCGGGGGCCGCCCGAGCCGCTCCCTAAGTTCGCTCGGCATGCTCCGCGGCCGCGGCGGCTTTGTCGCTGGGCTTGCGCACCCGGTAGTCGCCGCGGCTCAGCGTCGCCTCCAGCCAGACGTAGAGGACGATGAAGAGGTAGCGGCTGCCCATCTCTTTCATCGCCAGCTTGGCGACGCCGCTGGTGCGGTTGGTCCAGTTGGTCGGGACGACGGCGTAGTTGTGGCCGCGGACGATCGCCTTCAGCGGCATCTCGACGGTGAGGTTGAAGTGCTTGGAGAGCAACGGCTGGATCGTCTCGACGACCTCGCGCCGGTAGGCCTTGAAGGCGTTGGTGGTGTCGTTGTACTGGTGGCGGAAGAGGATGCGGATGAACTGGTTGGCGAGGCGGTTGACGACGTACTTGAGGCGGGGGTAGTCGTAGACCTTGGCGCCGGGCATGAAGCGGGAGCCGAAGGCGCAGTCGTAGCCCTCTTCGAGCAGGCGGAGGTAGCGGACGAGGTCCTCGGGGTTGTCGGAGGCGTCGGCCATCACGATCGCCACCGCGTCGCCGCTGTAGACGTCGAGGCCGGCGCGGATCGCCATCCCGAAGCCGCGTTCGTAGTGGGAGCGGTGCACTCGCACCCGCGGGTTGCCCTCGCCGATCGCGGCGACGACCGCTTCGGTCGAGTCTTCGCTGTCGTCGTTGACGACGACGACCTCGTAGTCGACGCCCTCGCGCTCGAGCACCGCGACGACGCCTTCGACCGTGGCCCCGACCGACCCCTCCTCGTTCTGGGCGGGCATCACCACCGAGAGCTTCAGCCCCTCTGCCATGAGGCGATGACGCTATCGGAAGTCACAGAAACGGCGCGAAGCGGCGCGCCAATTTTTAGTTTCTGCGCGTATCCTGTTGCAGCTAAAACATTACGCTAGGATCATGGTCGTGATGGTGCCTAGGGAGAAGTGGACCGACGAACGCCTCGACGACGGCTTCGAGCGCCTGGACAAGGACCTTCGCGAACTGCGCGGGGACCTGAACCGCGAGGTCGGTGGTCTGCGGAGCGAAATGAATGAGCGATTCGACAAGGTTGATGCCCGGTTCGACAAGATGAATGAGCGATTCGAAGCCCTGAACCGGACCCTGATCGGCGGCCTCTTCGTGGTGGTCGCCGCCATCATCGGCAGCAACGTCTTCTAGTGCTTCAGGCGGTGGCCCCTACCCAGCGCTCGAGGTTCTGCTCGTACATCTCCTGCAGGATCTCGTCGATCCCGTAGCGCAGCTTGAAGTCGGGGTAGTCGGCCTGGAAGGGAGCGAGGTCGGAGATCCACCAGCGGTGGTCGCCGATCCGCGGCTCCTCCCCCATCTCCCACTGCAGCTCGCGGCCGGCGATCCGCTCGCAGGCGTCGATCGCCTCCAGCATCGAGCAGTTGGAGAAGCGGCCGCCGCCGATGTTGTAGACGGCGGCGGGGCGCGGGGCCTTGCGGAAGGCGTCGAAGGCGGCGATCAGGTCAGCGCTGTGGATGTTGTCGCGGACCTGCTTGCCCTCGTAGCCGAAGACGGTGTAGGGCGTGCCGGTGGCGGTGCACTTCATCAAGTAGGCGAGGAAGCCGTGCAGCTTGGCGCCGGCGTGCTGGGGGCCGGTCAGGCAGCCGCCGCGGAAGGCCACGGTCGGCATCTCGAAGTAGCGCCCGTACTCCTGCACCAGCAGGTCGGCGGCCGCCTTGGAGACGCCGAAAAGCGAGTGGGTCGAATGGTCGATCGTCATCGAGGTGTCGATGCCCTTGTAGTACTGGTGGTCCTCCGGCAGCTCCAGCCGTTTCTCCAGGTTCTGCAGCGGCAGGCGATTCGGCGTGTCGCCGTAGACCTTGTTGGTCGAGCAGTGGACGAAGGGCGCGTCGGGGCAATGGGCGCGGGCCGCCTCGAGCAGGTTCAGCGTGCCGTTGGCGTTGACGCCGAAGTCGGTCTGCGGCTCGCTCGCGGCCCAGTCGTGGGAGGGCTGGGCCGCGGTGTGGACGACCAGCTCGATCTGCCCGGCGCGCTCGCGGAAGATCCGCTCGATCGCCTCGGCGTCGCGAATGTCGGCGTTCTCCCAGCGGAACTCGGACGGGTAGGCGTCGACGAGGCGCTGGGTGACGTGCGAGGTCGAGGACTCGGGGCCGAAGAAGCGCGCCCGCATGTCGTTCTCGATCCCGACCACGTCGAAACCCGCGGCGACGAAGTGATCGACCGCCTCGGAGCCGATCAGGCCCCCGGCACCAGTGATGATCGCGACCGGCATGCGTTCAGTTGCTCCTTTCCCCGGATCGGGGCTCGATATTCAAGGCCTGGGCGATTCGCTCCTCGTCCGCGGCGATCCACTCGTGGATGTCGCTCAGCACCTGCTCGGCGCTGCGCCGCGGCCGCCACTCGTCCAGGCCGAAGAGCCTCGTGCAGTCGGACAGATATATAGGGACGTCCCCCTGTCGCGTCTCCTGCACCGGCGCGATCGGCACCTCGTTGCCGGTCAGCCGCTGACAAATCGCGGTCGTCTCGCGCAGCGAGAGGCTGATCTCGCGGCCGCCGCCGACGTTCACGGTGCGCCCGTCCCACTGGTCGGGAGCGAGCAACTGGCGCTCGACCAGGTCGACCAGATCCTCGACGTGGAGGAGATCGCGCACCTGCCTGCCATGCCCCCCGAACCCGATGTAGCTGAGCGGGTTGCGGAAGTGGTGGGCGAGCATCCAGTGGGTGAAGACGCCCTGGTCGACCTTGCCCATCTGCCAGGGACCGGCGATGACCCCGCAGCGGTCGATCACGGCGGGGACGCCGAGGCCCTCGCGGTACTCCTCGATCAGCATCTCGGCGGCGAGCTTGGTGGCGCCGTAGAGGGTGCGGGCGCCCTCGAGCGGGAAGTCCTCGGAGATGCCGGCCGGGCCGACGCCTGGCACCGCCTGCTCGGAGGCGATCTCGAAGCGCGTCTCGGCCTCCTCCAGGTTCAGCGCCACCTGCGGCGCGACCGGGTAGACCCGGCTGGTCGAGAGGAAGACCACGAAGGCGCCGTCGCGGCGGGCCAGCTCGAGGCAGTTGTAGGCGCCGGTGAGGTTGGTGTGGACGAGGTAGCCGGTGTCGCCGTCGACCCCGCTCATCACCGAGGGCTCGGCCGAGCACTCGATCAGCGCCGTCAGCTCGGGCAGCGCCCGCAGGTCCTCGGGCTCGCGCACGTCGCCCTTGACGAACTCCACGCCCGCCGCTTCCAGCCGCGGCAGGTTCAGTTCCGAGCCCTTGCGGTAGAGGTTGTCGAAGGCGACGACCTCCCAATCGGGGTGTCTGGTGGCGAGGGAGACGGCGAGGTTGGAGCCGACGAACCCGGCCCCGCCGGTGATCAACAGCCGGTTCAAGGGGTGCGAAGCTATCAGTTGGAATCAGGTGATCGACGGGGTCCACATCTGGCGCGCGGCGCTCGACGAAGCGGGCTGGCCCGAGGCGGAGCGGCTGCCGGCGCCGGAGCGCGAGCGCGCGGCCTCGTTCCTGCGCGAGGAGCCGGGCCGCCGCTGGGTCGCCGCCCATTGGGCGCTGCGCCGGGTGCTGGAGAACTACCTGGATGAACCCGCGGCCTCGATCGAGCTGGAGCTGGGCGACGACGGCAAGCCGCATCTACGCAACCGCGACGGGATCGAGTTCAACCTCAGCCACTCGAGCGGGCTGGCGCTCGTCGCCGTCGCGGCGGGGCGCGAGGTCGGCGTCGACGTCGAGCTGATCGAACCGGGACGCGACCTGATCGCGCTTGCCGAGCGAGCACTTGAGCCCGAGGACGCCGCCGCCGTTCGCGCCGCGAGCGAGTCGCAGCGCCCCGCCGTCTTCTACGCCGCCTGGACCCGCCACGAGGCCCGCCTCAAGTGCCTCGGCACCGGGCTCGGCGCGAACCTGCAATCGACCACCTCAGAGGGGGGAAATCGCAGGCTCGCGGAGGGCGCAGCTGTCGAAAACGTCGACGTTGCGCCCGGTTATGCGGCAGCGGTCGCAGTGGCAGGGGCGAAAGTGGGGCCGATCGACTGCCGCTCGCTGCGCGCGGGCTAGCCGGTCGCGCTCGGCTTCGGCAGCAGGAATTCGAATTCTCCGACCGTCTCCACCGGCTTGAAGTCGCCGAAGACGTAGCGGACCAGGGGCCGGTCGGGCACTTCGCGGCCGCTCAGCCAGAGGGCCGCGCGGGGTTCGCTGCGGACGACGCAGGGGTGCTTCGAGGCGCGCAGCTCGTCGACGATCCGCTGCTGCTTTTCGCTGTCGAGCGCCTCCAGCCAGACGCCGGGGGCGGCGGGCGGCGGCGGTTCGATCCCCGACCAGAGGTACATGCTGTTGATGTTGGGATAGCCGATGAAGTCGGTGCAGCCGTGTTCGTGCAGGGCGTCGACCATCGCCGTGTACTGCTGCACCTGATCCGCGGGCAGGTGCAGGGCGGTCGCGCCTGGGAACGGCAGCGCGGCTTCGTGGCGGTAGTTGGAGATCGAGTTGACGCCGGGCCGGACGATCGCGTTGACGCCCAGGTCGACGGCGAGCGCGACCAGGACGACGGTGGCGATGACGCCGAAGCGCTCGAGCCCGTCCCGGCCGCGCTCCGCGCTCCAGGCCCCCAGCGCCGCCAGGCCGTCGGCGATGCAGAGCGCCCCGACCGGGACGAAGGTGAGCGCGGCGATGCCCATCTGGCTGCCGGCGACAGGGTAGACCTGCAGCGCCTGGGCAACCGCCAGCGCCGGCAGGAAGATCCGCAGGAAGCGCTTGAACTGGGACTCGGTCGCGCCGCCCGGCGGCAGCACCGCGATCCAGGCCAGCACGGTCGGCAGCGAGAGCTGGTTCTGGGAGGAGGGGTTGAGCGCGACCGGCACGATCCGCGCGATCGTCAGCCAGATGACGACCCCCGCCAAGATCCTCAGGCCGCCGCTCCAGACGCTCGGCGGGCCGGCATCCGGCCGGCGCAGCCGCACCGCCAGGAAGGCGACGGCAAGCGCCGCGATCGCCCAGTCGATCGCGGCCGGAGTCGAGGGCAGCGGCGTCATGTTGACTTCGCGCACCCGCAGCGCCTCGGTCACCATCCCGTCGTAGACGTCGGCGAGCGAGGAGCCGGTGAGCAGGATCGCGACCATGATCGCGGCAGACGCAGCCACGAAGCCGACCAACCCGCCCAGCAGCCAGCGCGTCAGCCCTTCCTCGCGATTGCGTTCGCCGAGGTGCCAGCCGGCGATCACGATCGCCGCCGTCGCCAGCACCTCGACCGCGGCCAGGTTGCGCACCCATTCCTGGCCGAAGTCGCGGGCGGAGACGAGCACCGGCATCGCCACGACAGCCGCCACCACCGGCCAGCGGATCCAGGCGCGCGAGCGCAGCGGCTCCAGCGTCAGGGCCGCGGCGAGCACGGCGGCGGCGACCGCATAGACGCCGAGGTTGAGCTTGGTCAGGACCAGCGCGGCGAGCAGCGCCCCGGCCGCGCCTCCCCAGCGAGCAGGGTTCCGGGCGGAGGCGAGGACGGTCAAAAGGGTGATGGCGCCGAGCAGGAGGACGCAGAGCACCTGCGGGTGCATCGGCTCGTTGGCCAGCACCACCAGCGGCGCGAAGGCGGCAATCATCCCCGCCGCGCCCAGCGCCAGGCGCCCGGTCAGGCGCTGCACCGAGACGCCGTAGAGGAGGCTGGTCGCGACCCAGAGGACGACGACGATCGAGCGGCTGGCGTCGGTGGTGACGGCCTTGCCGGTGAGGGCGAAGAGGCCGCCGAAGAGCTCGTAGTAGAAGGGGCCGTAGGGGGTGTAGACGTCGCGGTAGAGGACTTCCCCGTGGGCGAACGCCTGCACCGTGACCAGCAGCGTCCCCTCGTCGTCGTAGGGGGCGAAGTTGGTGAAGATCGCGTAATAGGCGGCGACGGCAGCGGCCAGCGCCACCCCCGCATAGACGAGGATCGAGCGGACGACCGGGTCCCGCAGGAACTCGGACCGACCTGACCGCGGCTGCGGCGGCTTCGCCTGGGGCGGCGTCTCCCGGATCAAGCGTGGCGGACGATATCGGCGGAGTCGGCAGCCCCGGTGCCCCTGCGCAGCCGATAGGCGAGGCCGGCGACTTCGCGCAGCATCTGCGAGCTGGCCGAGGCCACCCGGACGCTGGAGCGGGCGTCGTGCAGGTAGAGGATCGGCACCTCGGCGATCCGCAGCCCGTCGCGCTGGGCGCGCATCAGCAGCTCGACGTCGAAGGCGAACCCGGGGCAGGTCTGCCGCGCCGCGTAGCGCTGCACCGCCTCGGTCGGGAAGAGCTTGAACCCGTTCTGGGTGTCCTTCACCCGCAGGCCGGTGAGCAGGCGAACGGCGCCGTTGAAGGTGTTGCCGGTCACTTTGCGGTGCAGCGGCCCGCGTTCGACCACCGCCCCCGGAACGGCGCGTGAGCCGATCGCGAGGTCGGCGCCGGCCTCGATCGCCGCGGTCAGCTTCTTCAGCTCGCCCAGCGGGGTCGAGAGGTCGACGTCGGCGAGGAGCACGTAGTCGCCCTCGGCCTGCAGGGCGCCGGCGGCGAAGGCCGCACCCTTGCCGCGGTTGCGATCGAACTCGAGGACGGGCTTCAGGCTGTCGTCCTCAGCCGCGGCCGCCTCCAACATCCGCCGAGTTCGGTCGCTGCTGCCGTCGTCGACGATCAGCGTCTCGTGCAGGCGCAGACCCGCCTCGGCCGCCGCGCTCTCGGCCTCGGCCGTCAGCTTTTCGAGGAGAGCCGGAAGGCGGGCTTCCTCGTTATAGGCAGGAATTACGATCGAAACCGTGGCCGTTCGGCCGAGGCGCAGCTCCACCGCGAGAACAATAGTTAGCTACCTTGAAGGCGTGCTTCGCGTGTTCAGGAAGCTGGTGGCGGGGGCCATGCTCAGCTTGTTGCTGATGGTCGGCACCGCCCATGCCCTCAGCGTCCAGCAGATCGGCAACTTCGACGAACCGATCTACCTCACCTCCGACCCCGGCAACCCGGAACGCCTCTTCGTCGTCGAGCGCGGGGGGACGGTCCTCGAAATCGTCAACGGACAGCTGAAGCCCTTCGCCAACGTCAGCTCGAAGGTCTCCTGCTGCGAAGGCGAGCGCGGCCTGCTCTCGATCGCCCTGGCGCCCGACTTCGATTCCAGCGGCCGCTTCTACCTCTACTACACCGGCACGAATGAACCGGGTGAGATCCACCTCGGCGAAATGGTCGCGAGCAGCGGCGGCGCCCCGCTTTCGACTCTGCGCGACGTGATCCCGCCGATCCCGCACTCCGACCGCGCCAACCACGACGGCGGCCAGGTCCAGGTCGGGCCCGAAGGCGATCTCTTCCTCGGCACCGGCGACGGTGGCGGCGAAAAAGACGAACTGCACAACGCGCAGGACCCCGAAAGCCTGCTGGGCAAGCTCCTGCGGGTGGCGCCGGTTCCCGGCGTCACCGTCGCGCCAATGGTCTGGAGCCTCGGCCTCCGCAACCCCTTCCGCTTCTCCTTCGACCGGCTCACCGGCGACCTCTGGATCGGCGACGTCGGCCAGGGCGCGCGCGAGGAGGTCGACTTCGCCGCCGCCCCGGGCCTGGGCCAAGGCGCCAACTACGGCTGGAACTGCATGGAGGGGAGCATCCCCGGCCCCGCGACCGACCCTCAGTGCCCTAAAAACGCCGGGAAATTCACCCTGCCCGTCTTCGAATATCCCCACAGCGACCCCGGCAACGGCGGCGCTCACGGCTGCGCGATCATCGGCGGCTACGTCGCCCGCGGCCCTGGCATGGGGAACGTCTACGGCCGCTACGTCTACGGCGACCTTTGCGAAGGCGACATCCGCTCTTTCTCGCCGCTATCTCCAGCGTTGACCGACCACTCCGAAGGCATCCACATCGGCAACCTCAACTCCTTCGGCCAAGACTCGTGCGGCCGGCTCTACGCGATCTCCGGCAGCGGCCCGGTCTACCGGCTCGTCGGACCGGAAGGCAACGGCTCGTGCAACCCCTCCGCCCCGGAATACCAGCCTGCGCCCTCGCCCTCCTACATCGCCATCCGCGCCGTCAGCCGCAAGGTGAAACGCCACCGGCGCGGCCTGATCACCGCCTGGGTTACGCCCTGCCCCGGCCGCCGCGGCGATCCGGTCACCCTCTGGCGCGGGCGCAGAAAGCTGGGCACCCGGTACCTCGATCGTGCCTGCTCGGCTCACTTCCGGCCCCGAGTCGACCGCCGTGCCAGCTTCCGGGTGACGGTGAAGGGAGATAGCGCCTACCTGGCGGCGATCTCCCGCAAGCTGACGCTCAGGCCGGTCCGTCGCCACCGCTAGCAGCGGTGGCGCCCTCTCTCAGTAGGTGCCGCCGAGCTTGCGGTGGTCCCAGGTCGCGGTCCGCAGCGCCGGGAAGCTGATCGCGACCCGTTTCGGCGCCTGCGCTTCCAGCGCCGCCTTCGCGTCGCCCTCGACCGCGGAGATGCCCTCCGCGTAGCGGACCGTCAGCTCTTCGGCGAAGCCGAGGACCGTCTCGAAGTCGCGGTGGATCACCGCCTCGGATTCGATCATCGCCCCTCGCAGCTCGTCGTAGGAGTGGCCGGTCTCGAGCAGCACCGTCGCCCGCGGGTCCCGTTCCAGGTTCCTGACCTTCTGTGATTTCGCGTAGGTCCAGATCCAGACGACCCCATCCCGCGGCACGAACCAGAGCGGCATCGAGTGCGGCCAGCCGCGCGGGCCGAGGCTCGAAACGACGGCAACCCGCTCCTCGTCCAGAAGCCCGCGCAGCTCCGCCTCGCTGAGCTTGATCTGGTCGCGCCGGCTCACCGGCCGTCACTTTATGGGTATGTCAGGCGGGCTGGAAGGAGCGGCGGTAGGCGGTGGGGGTGGTCGCGGTGGCGCGGCGGAAGTGGTCGCGGAGCGAGGCGGCCGTGCCGAAGCCGACCCGCCAGGCGATCTCCTCGACCGGCAGGTCGGTCGCCTCCAGCAGCCGCCGAGCCTCCAGCACCCGCTGCGTGAGCAGCCACTGCAGCGGCGTCGTCCCGGTCTCCGCGCGGAAGCGGCGGGCGAAGGTGCGGGGGCTGACCCCGGCGTGGCGCGACATCGCCGCCACGTCGAGCGGCTCGTCGAGGCAGGCGGCCGCCCAGCGGCGAGTCGGCTCCAGCGAGCCGGACGGCGGCGGCAGCTCGGGCTTGAAGAACTGTGCCTGGCCGCCGTCGCGGTGGGGCGGCGCGACCATGTGGCGGGCCACCCGCTCGCCGACCTCGGCGCCGAAGTCGCGCCGGATCACGTGCAGGCTGAGGTCGATCCCGGCGCTGAGGCCGGCCGAGGTCAGCACCTCCCCCTCGTCGACGAAGAGGGCGTCGGGGTCGACCTCGATCGTGGGGAAGCGCCGCGCCAGCTGCTCGGCCCAGGCCCAGTGCGTGGTCGCCCGCCGCCCGTCGAGGGCGCGGGCGTGGGCGAGGCCGAAGGCGCCGGTGCAGATCGAGATCAGCCGCGCGCCGCGACGGGCGGCGGCACGGAGTGCGTCGAGCGCCTCGGCCGGCGGCGGGGTGAAGATGGCGGCGTAGCCGGGCACGACGATCGTCTGCGCCCGCCGCAGCGCCCGCAGGTCGGCGGCGGGCGTGACCGAGAAGCCGCTCGTCGTCCCCACCGGGCCACCATCCGGAGAGCAGGTGGAGAACTCGTAGAGGGGCTCGCCGGAGGGCTTCGCCGCGAGCTGGAACGCCTGCGCGGGCGCGGTCAGGTCGAAGGCGACGAGACCGTCGAGGCAGAGGGCGACGACGCGATGGCGCATGGCAGAAATCTAGCGAACATTGTCATTCCTGCCTCTGGCGAGATGACCCCGCGGGCGCCAAGATCGACAGCATGGAAATCGCACTGCTCATCTATGACGGCCTCGCCCCCCTCGACGCCGTCGGCCCTTACGAAGTCATGCGCAACGTCCCGGGGTGGGAGGTCCGCACCGTCGCCAAGCAACGCGGGGAGGTGCGCGACGAGCGCGGCTCGCTCGGCCTCGTCGCCGACCTTGCGCTGGGGGAGCTGACCGCTCCCGACCTGGTCCTCGTCCCCGGTGGCGCCGGCAACCGGCCGCTGATGCAGGACGAGGAACTGCTCGAGTGGCTGCGCGAGGTCGACCGCTCGACCAAGTGGACGACCTCGGTCTGCACCGGCTCGCTCCTGCTCGGCGCCGCCGGCCTGCTGCAGGGCAAGCGCGCGACCACGAACTGGATTGTGCTCGACAAGCTGCGCGAGTTCGGCGCCGAGCCGGTCGGCGGCCGCTTCGTCGAGGACGGCAAGGTGGTCACCGCGGCCGGCGTCACCGCCGGCATCGACATGGCCCTGCACCTGGTCGCCCGCGAGGTCGGACCCGAGGTCGCGCAGGCGGTCCAGCTGGGGATCGAGTACGACCCCGATCCGCCGTTCGACTCCGGTTCGCCCGAGAAGGCCCCGGCCGAGATCGTCGAGCTGGTGCGGCGGGTGGCTACTCCCGCCTAACCCCGTCGCGCGAAGCTGACGCAGGCGTGCCAGGCCGGCTTCGGCGGCCTGGCACCGGGAGACGCAATCAGCAGGCAGCCGACCCCGCGGCTACCTGCTGATTTCGAATCGCTTGTGTGTTTTAACTCGGCTCGACATCCAAGGTTGTGCCGCTTGGGCTTGTGACTTCCAGCGTTCCAGTCCACTCGGTCGTTACCGGACAGGCGAGGTTGCTGCCGGTGAGCTTTTGTGTGACCCCATTTATATCGATGTGAGCGGGGTTACCCGATGTGAGCGTACCAATATCGGTTCCCGCCGCTGCTCCATAGACGCAGCTACCGAAGAGCACGGTGTTTATTGTTATTTGACATTCGCTGCTCACCTTCACTGTTCCATTGGTAGATTCACCGATCTTGGAGACTTCATGAGGACATGGCTGAAGTGGTTTGACACTGAAGGTACAGTTTCCCCACGTGTACACCGAATTCGAGGTCGTAACCGGGTGAGTAGCGTCACCAGCATTGGTGATCGTGTCTTTTGTTGTCATTTCGGTACATGTTACGAGTACGTTTGTACCGCTGGCTGATGTTTCTCTGAGGGTTACTGAGCCACCCGATGGAACACTTACATCGATCACAGTTCCAACCGGCCACTTTGAATTACACGGTGTGCTGAACGTGCTGCAATAGACGTTGGCCGAAGCCGTGTTGGCACCGACGAACGCCAGCATGGCCACTGCCGCGGCGGCGGCGAGGCCGAGCATCTTCACGTATTTCATAGTTCTTCTCCCCTTTGGCGCACAGTAAGCGCATTTGCTGAGCTCTAGCAGGCATACAGTCCGAAGGGCGTAAAGTCAAGAAAAACTGAGCGATAATAGCGGCGGAGTCGCCCCAGATCGTCGAGCTGATTGCGGCGGGTCGCTATCCTCGTTGAGCGAAGTTGACGAAGGCGTGCCAGGCCGGCTTCGGCCGGAACTTGGCGCCGCGGCGGAAGAGGCCGGAGGAGTCGCAGAAGTTGCAGGAGCCGTTCAGGTCTTTCCAGGTGAACCAGTCGACCTGGCGCAGGCCGAGGCGGTGACGGTTGCCGATCAGGTAGCCGTAGGCGCGGCGCAGTTCCCGCGCCTGCCCGTGGAGGCCGACCTCGAATGAGACGACCCCGGGGTCGTTCTGCGAACCCCACCCCAGCTCGGTCAGGTAGAGGCCGGCACGGCGGTCGTGGTGGCTGACCATGACCTGGTGGACGCCCTCGACGAGCGAGCGCAGGACGCCGGTGTCGGCGGCGTAGGGGTGCAGCGAGACACCGTCGAAGCTCGCCTTGACGCCGCCGACGCGGTAGAGGCGATCGAGGAAGTCGACCGCGTCCCAGGCGCGCGGCGGGTTCTGGCCGGGGTTGCCGAAGAGGCCGCCGAGGACCAGGTCCGCCCGCGGGTCGGCGCGGTGCATCGCCCGGTGGGTGATCGCCAGCAGATGGGCGTAAGCGGTCGGCGAGGCGGGCTTGGCGAAGTAGAAGAAGTTCTCCTCGTTCCAGACCTGCCAGGCGCGGATCGGCAGCCTCGGCAGCGGCCGCTGCGAACCTGGCCCATGTTCGCGCCAGAACTCGCCGCGGCTGCCGTAGCGTTTGACCGTGGCGCCGACGAATTCGCCCCAGGCCCGGCGCTGGCGCCCGTTGCGCACCGGCAGCGTCCGCCAGTCGTGCGAGAGCCAGCCCGGAGTCGAGATCAGGAAAGGCAGCAGTTCGAGGTGCTCTTCGGCCGCCAGCGCAACGGTGTCATCGAGCCCGCCCCAGTCATATTCGCCGCGAGGCTCCTGCTGGATCGCCGACCAGGAGACCATCACCCTGATCGTCTCCACGCCCCCGGACCGCATCCGCGCCATGTCCCGATTCCCGATCGCGGCCTGGGGAACGATCCCGAAGAACCCATGCGGCAACGCCTGGGCAGCCGAGGGCACCAGCGTAAAGACGATCAGAGAGAGGGCGAGAGAACTGGTCGCGCGGCGCATCCGATCCCAAACCCCGGAGCGCCGGCGAAGTCGCGGTTCGGGCGTCCCTAGGACTCGGGCACCAAATCCAGCTCCGACCACGGCCCTTCGCCGCGCATCGGCTGCGTCCGCCCCTCCAACCAGTCCTCTTGCAGGTCGTCGTAGTGGGGACTGGCGGGGTGCCCGGACTGGCCGGTGAACATCTGCCAGCGCGAGCGGTCGGGGTCGGTCGGGTCGCCGACCATCCTCCAGCTCGGCGCCCAGACGGCGTTGTAGGGGTCGTTGGGGTCGTAGGCGATCTGGCTGACCGTCTCCTGGGCGCCGCCGGCGCGGAGGCGGCGGTTGAGCAGGCGGTCGAAGAGCGGGTTGGCGTCGCCCAGCGGGTGCGGGAACTTCATCTCGTGGACGCGGCCCCAGCGCCAGCCCTCGGGGTCGGGGCCGAAGCGGTCGGCGAGGTCGTCGAGCGCGCCTGCCAGCGACTCCAGCACGAGCTCGTCCCAGGGACGGCCGATCAGCTCTTCGTCGCCTTCCTCCCAGAGCGACATCAGGTGCGAGTGCCAGCGCCAGGGCGAGGTGCTGTGGGCGGTGAAGCCGTTGTCGTTGCGGTCGAGCCAGCGCTCGCAGAGGTCGCGATCGCCGATCGCGCAGCGGGCGACCTCGCGCGCCAGCCGCAGCAGGAACGCCTGGTAGATCGTGCCGGCGATCGTCTCGCGATCGAGCCGGCCGTCCCAGCTGCGCAGCCGCTCGATCGCGCTGCGCTCGCGCTGGCCCCGCGGGTGCAGGCGGGAGAGGCGGCGAGCCGCCTCGATGCCGGGGATCGAGTAGTTGTCGGTCTGGATCGCCTCGAAGCTCTCGAGGTCGTGCTTCTCGGTCGCCTCGATCAGTTCTTCGATCCGCTTCGCCCGGAAGCCGTCGAGCCATTCGCTGGTGATGTGGTGCGGATAGTCGTCGCCGACGATGCGGTTGTTGGCGGTGACGAGGTAGCCGGTCTCGGGGTCGACGACCTCCGGCAGCTCGTCGTAGGGGACCGTCCCCTCCCACTCGAACTCGCCGGTCCAGCCCGGCTTCGGCAGGTCCGGACAGCCGCCGCGTCGCATCGGCAGCCGGCCGATCAGCTTGTAGCCGATCGAGCCGTGACGGTCGGCCCAGATCAGGTTCGAGGCGGGCGAGGTGTGGCCCTCCAGCTTCGCCACCAGCTCCGGGCCGGAGGCGATGTCGAGAAGTTCGAACAGGCCGGCGAAGGCGGTCGGTTCGGAGAGCGTCTGCCAGGCCAGCGCCAACGGCTCACCCTCGTCGGCGCCGAGCGCTCCGTTGACGATCGGGCCGTGATGGGTGCTGCGCACCTCCAGTTCGACCGGCGGGCGGCCTTTGACGACGATCTCCTCGCGCCTCGTCTCCAGCGGCCGCCACTCATCTTCGAAGAGATAGTCGTCGCCCTCGATCCGCTCGACGAAGAGGTCCTGGACGTCGGCCATGACGTTGGTGAAGGTCCAGCAGACGTCGTTGTTCTGGCCCATGTAGACGCCGGGCATTCCCGGCATCGAGGCGCCGCGGACGAAGCGGCCGCCGTAGCGCAGCTCGACCTCGTACCAGATGCCCGGCATGCTCGGGGGCAGGTGCGGGTCGCCGGCGATCAGCGGCGAGCCGGTGGCCGAGCGGGCGCCGCTGACGGCCCAGTTGTTCGAGCCCGAGGCCTCGGCGGCGAGGCCGATCGAGCGGCGCACGGCGTCGATCTGCTCGACCAGCGGCAGCCCTTCGCCCCTGAATGGCGTCTGGTCGACCACCGGGTTGTCGGCGGGATAGACCGGGTCCAGCCGCGCCGCCAGCTCCGGCCCCAGCTCACGGATCATGTCGGCGCGCAACAGCTCCCGCTCCCAGTTGGTCGAGAGGCCGAAGGCGAGCAGCTTGCCGAGGCTGAGGATGTCGACAGGGGACCACGGCTCGAAGCCCTGGCGCAGCACCTGCAGCTCGAACGGCATCGCCTTCGCATCGGCGGCGGCCTGGTTGACGCCGGCGCAGAAGCGCTCCAGATGTGCCCGCAGCTCCGGGTCGAGCCGCGCCTCCTCTTCGCGGGCGATCCGCCGGATCCCGAACGTCCGCATCAGCCGGTCGACGGGCAGCCCCTCCTCGCCCGCCATCTCCGCGATCCGGCCTTCGACCACGCGGCGGTAGAAGTCCATCTGCCAGAGCCGCTCCTGCCCGTGGCAATAGCCTTGGGCGAAGTAGAGGTCCTCCCGCACGTCGGCCTCGATGTGCGGCACCCCCCAACGATCGCGCCGCACCCGCACCGGCCCGTGCAAGCCCTCGACCTCGATCGTCCCCTTCACCTGCGGCAGCGGTCGCCGCGCCAGCCGGTGCCAGAGCACCGCGGCGCCGGAGACGAGCAAGCCGGCCGATACGGCGCCGCCGATCAGCCCCGCCTTCTCCACCTTCCGCATCCCGCTGCGCCTAGCCATGAGTGACTGTGTATCACGTTTGGCCAGCTGGCCAGGATTTGCTGCGAAACTTCTTTATGTACTTCGGGTTCCGGCCGACATGAAGAAGTTGCTTTTGCCCTTGACGGTCCTGCTTTTCATGGCGCTTCCCTCCTTTGCGCAAGCGAAAGCCGGGCAACGGGACAACACGTTCGGCCGAAACGGCGAGGTCGTCGACGTTCTCGGGTCGCAGTCCACCCCTATGGAAGCGGACTCTTTTCACCTTGCCCGGATCCCCGGGGGCAGGTTCGTCGTTCTGACGGGAAACACTCTGCTCGAGTACCTGAGGGACGGCCGACGCAACCGCGACTTCGGGACGAACGGCGAGGTGCAGATCGAATCGCCAACGGCTGCGGAACTGGAACTCATCGATGTTGCGGTCGATTCCCGCGGACGCATCCTTGTTGCCGGCACGGCCGGATGGGCCTCGGCCTTCGTCGCACGGTATTTGCCACAAGGTGGGCGGGATCAGAGTTTCGGACAGGACGGCACTGTCATTACCAGCCTCGGCCTTCCAGCGCCTCCACCGCCGCCGAACAAAGGTATTGCCCCCACTCCTGTAAGCACGGGACCGATCGTCAAAGTTCTCGGGCTCGCGGTCGACGGAAATGACAGGCCGCTCCTGACCGGGGGCTGGATCAGCGATTACCAATTCTGTTACCCGTTTATCTACGACACCCCAAAAGAAACGGGTTATGTCGCCGGGCTCGGCGTTGATGGCTCGATCGATTTGAGCTTCGGCGGGGATGGCGTTGTGGTTCCAGATCCCGCAAAGGAAGTCGCAACCTCACCGATCGTGGCAGGCGGCATCGTCTCCATCGGAGCGCTCGCTGCCCCCGGCTGCCTACGGGGAGCTCCCAATAAACCCGAGGTGACGCGAGTTGGCCAGCGCGGCGGGGTCGCCAAACGCTTCGGCTCCGGCGGGCTCGTGAGCCTGCCCTTTTGGATATCGCCACTAGCGGCGCGGGACAGGTTCGGGCGGATTCTGCTTCTCGGACCGATCGAGGAAGGTGAAGGCTGGATCTTACGACGGCTTTCTCCGGCGGGGAGACTGGAAGGCCGCTTCGGACACCACGGAGAAGTCAAGCTGCCCGCCAGTAGCGGCAGGGAAGCGCTCGCAACCGATCACCGCGGCCGAGTCATCCTCGCCGGGAGCGACGGTCCGGTGCTCCTGGTCGACCGACGCAAGCGCGATGGCAGCGTCGATCGCGGCTTCGGTGAGCATGGCGAGGTCGAGACCCTGCTCCCAGGTGAATTGGAACTGCACCAACACCAGATCCTCGTCGGCGGAGGAAAGATCCTCGTCGGCGGGACCTGGGTCGAAGGCAACAGATATGGCGTCTCCTTCGCGCGTTACCTCGCGCACTAGCTACTCACGCAGGCCATCGGGCAGCCGTCCCTCGGCCTCGAGCTTTTCAAGGTGGGCCTCCATCGCCAGCGCCGCCATCGGCAGCAGCTCGATCGGGATGTCGTCCCAGACGGTGGTGAGGAGCTCGGCGCGGGAGCGCTGGCCGGTGGCAAGAGCCTCGAGCAGGCGGCGCTCGCGCATCTGGCGGTGCTCGACGTATTCGGCGAGCTTGGCGGCGGGGTCGGTGATCCAGGGGCCGTGGCCGGGGGCGATCAGCTCGATCGGCTCGGCTTGGAGGAGGGCGAGGGAGTCCATGAAGGCGGCGAGGGAGTTACCGCCGGGGGGGACGATCGTCGAGCCGAGGCCGAGGACGAGGTCGCCGCTGAAGCAGACGCCGGTTTCGGTCAGTAAGCAGACGTGATCCTCGGCGTGACCGGGGGTGGCGAGGGCGCGGAGGCCGAAGTGCTCCTCCCCCCCGCTCGGCAGCACGACGTCGGCCTCGAGCTGGTCGGCGCCCTCGGTGTGGTCGCCGTGCGAGTGGGTGAGGAGGACAAGGCCGATGCCGCCGCGTTCGGCCGCGGCGGTGCGGATCTCGTCGAGGTGGCCGGCGTCCGCGGAGCCCGGGTCGATCACCACGCAGGGGTCCGACCCGTAGAGGTAGGTGTTGGTCCCTTCCAGCGTCATCGGCCCCGGATTGGGGGCGACGATCTTCAGGACCTCGGGGTGACCCGGGGCCTCGCTCAGGCCGCCTCGACCTCTTTGGCGATCGCCTCGCGCGCGTCCTTCGGTTCAAGCACGACAAGGTCGCCGGCGCCGCGGAGGATCTCCCGCACCAGCCAGGGCTTGCCCGCGTAGGGGAGCTCGACGACGACGGCGCCGTCGGCCAGCTCCTCGACCACGGTCCGCTCCTCGCGCAGCCAGCGCGCCCGCTCGGGCGAGACCCAGACCCGCGCCACCTCGGCGGTCGGCACCTCGCCGTGGGTCATCCAGCCCTCGACCCCGGCGAACTCCTCGACTTCGGGCCGCGGCTCGAAGGTCTTCTCGGAGAGCTTCGCCTCCTTGACCCGGTCGAGCTTGAAGTGACGGACGCCTTCTTTGGTCAGGTCGTAGCACTCGACGTACCAGCCCTCTTTGCCGTTCTCGAGCCGGTAGGGCTCGACCCGGCGCTCGGTGAACTGGTCCTCGTTTTCCTTGTAGTAGCTGAGCTCGAGCACGCGGCTCTCGGCGATCGCCTGGTTGACGGCGCGGGCGATCTCGGCGTCGCCGCCGCCCGCCTGGGCGATCTCAAGCCCCTCCTCGGAGGGGTCGTGACCGAGCGCTTTGACGATTTTCCCGCGTGCGGTCTGCAGGTCGGACTGCGGCAGGTGGTCGCCGAAGAGGTCGATCGCCGCCACCAGCGCCTTCGCCTCCAGCGGCAGAAGCCGCGCCGGGCGGGCGAAGTTGTCGCCATAGGGCTGGGAGTCGACCTCGATCTCGTCGCCGACGATTTCCGCGTAGAGCACGTAGGTGCCGCCGCCGAAGTTGACGACGTTGAGCAGGTCGACGTCCTCGCGCAGCTCCTCGTCGGTCAGCTCCAGCCGCTCACGTAGGTCGGACACCCGCAAAAGCTCGTTCTTTTTCGCCGCTTCGATCAGCAGGCCGGCGAGGGTGACGAGGCGGGCGAAGCGCTCGGGCCGGATCGCCGCCTCGCCGCGGCCGTTGGAGCGGCTGCGCTTCGGCTCGTCGAGCGGCCGGTCGACGATGTCCGCCGGCTTGAAGCCGTTGACGTGGCGCTGCTTCAGCAGCTCATGCCGCTTCTCGGTCTCCTCACGGAGGTCGTCGGGCCCGAGCACCTCGGCGTTCGCCCGCCAGCGCAGGACCCAGGCGATCAGCTCCCGCTCGGAGGCGTAGTCGGTCTCGAAGACGCGGCCCTTGCCCGGGGCGTTGTCGGACTTCTTCGCTTTGCGCAGCTCGCCGTAGGTGCCGTAGTCGCGCTCGATCAGCCAGGCGATCCGCTCGCGGATGAAGATCCTCGCCGTCCCCTTCGTCTCCCCCAGCTGCCAGTCGGCGCGGCTGCCGTAGTCGCGGCGGTCGAAGTCCTCCGGCGGCGAGAAGTCGTGCTCGGCCTTGGAAGCGTAGCCGACCTTGCCCTGAATCCGCGAGAGGCGGAAGACGCGGACCGCCTCGCGCTCGTGCGCGTGGCCGATCAGGTAGAACTGCCCGCCGCGGAAGACCAGGTGGTAGGGGTCGACCTTGCGCTTTTCGGTTTCGCCCCGCTCCATCGTGTAGTAGGTGAACTCGATCGTCTTGCGGCGTGAAATGGCGGTCTCGATCTTGGAGAGGCGCTGGGAGAGGTCGCGGCCGCCGGCGGAGGCGGTCATCGCCATCTCGACCGGAGCGCGCTCGCCCTCGGCCAGCGGGTTCGGGTGGCCCCAGGCGACCTGCTGCAGCGCCAGCCGCAGCGGCTCGGCATAGGCGAAGCCGCCGTCGGTGAGCAGCATCAGCGCCGTGCTCAGCGCCGCCAGCTCGTCGTCGGAGAACTTGATCGGGTCGAGGTAGAAGTTCTCCGGCGGCAGCGAGTAGAGCTCTGCCTCGAAGAAGCCCTCGCCCGGCTTCTCGACCCCGAGCTGGATGCCGAGGCTCTCCAGCTCGGCGCGATCGGCGTAGAAGCGGCGCGCGAACGCGTCGTCGTTCATGTCGCTGTAGCCCTCCACCTCGCGCTTGATCTCGAGGGCCGAAACCGGCCTTCCCTGCGCCATCAGGAACGAGATGAGAGAGAGCTGTCGAATCAGCTTCTCGGTGTCCTTCGCCACGCCCGGCAGGATAGTCTGCGGGCGGCGCATGGAAGTCCTCCGGAACCTCTTCGGCAACGTAAGCGCGGGCATTATCCGGCTTTTGGTGACGGTCGGAATCCTTGCTGCGGTCTATTTCTTCGTCGTCAAGCCCACTCTGGACACGACCACGAAGATCAGCCACGAAGTCAACGGCAACATCCAGAAGAGCTTCGAACAGACCAATCTGGGCGACATCGACAAGACGATCAACGACGTCAACCGCAAAGTTCAGCGCGAAATCAAGCGCTCGCTGCGCCAGTCGAAGCAGCACGGCGCGGCCAACAGGCTGATCGACTGCATCCAGCGCGCCCACCAGGACGTGCACAAAATCCAGCGCTGCACCGAGAAGTACTAGCGGGGCTGCTAGAAGGCGTTGCTGCTGATCAGGGCAGCGATCAGGACGACGGCAGCTCCGATCAGCTTGTGATCCAGCGATTCGAAGCGCGCGCTCACTTCTTTTTGCAGGTGATTGATGTCCCCTCCCATTTCCCGGAGGTCGTCGTCCACCCGGTCCAACCTCCGCTCGACCTCGCCAAACCGCCGGTCGACCTCTTTGAACCGCTGGTCGACCAAGTCGAACCTGTGGTCGACCTCTTTGAACCGCTGGTCAAACTCGTCGAACCTCTGGTCGACTTCCTGGAATCCCTCGTCGACCCTTTTGTTCAGGGTGTCGAGTCGCTGGTCGGTCCAAGTCTCTCTGGGCGTCATCACCACCATGAGCATAGCGTAATGGATTGTCTGCAACAAGAAACGCGCAGAAACAAAGAATTGCCGCGCCGCTTCGTCACATTTCTGTGACTTCAGGCCGCTCGTTGAGCGAAAAAGGCGCTGCCGGACAACGCGCGGTCGAAGCCCGACCAGGACTCGCCGGCGGGGAGCTGGCGCTCGAGGCGGTCGAAGCTGCCGAGGCGGCCGCCGAGGTTGTCGATCATGTGGACGAGGACGGCCTCGCGGGTGGCGGGGACGACCGGGGAGCCGTGCTCGAGCGAGCCGTGGTGGCTGAGGATGATGTGGAGGACGCACTGGGCGAGCGCGGGGTCGAAGCCCGGCAGGTCCTCGATCGCCCGGCGCACGGTGTAGTAGCCGAGCGGGATCTCCCCCTGCAGGCGGCCGGCGTCGGTGAGGTCGATCGCCAGCGGATCGTCGTTGTAGGCGACGCACTTGCCGATGTCGTGCAGGAGGGCGCCGGTGACGGCGACCTCGCGGTCGATGCCGGGGAAGAAGTTGGCGGCGGCGGAGACCGCCTGGGCAACCGAGAGCGTGTGGTCAAGCAGGCCGTGACGGTAGGCCTGGTGGTAGGTCTTGGCCGCGGGCGCGTCGCGGAAGCGCTTCCAGGTCTCGGAGTCCTCGCCGAAGAAGACATCGAGCAGCTCGCGCAGCTGCGGGTTCTGAACGGTGGCCAGCAGTTCGCGCAGTTCGCCCTCCAGCTGCTCCGCGGACACCTCCGACTCGGCGGCCAGGTCCTCGGCCTCGTACTCGTACGGCTCGGCCTCTCGAACGCCGCTGAGCTTGATCTTCGCCCCCCAGCGCTCGCTGATTTCGAAGACGCCGCTGACGAAGACCGGCGAGCCGGTGCAGCAGAGGGCGTAATGGGCCTCAGCCTCCTCCCAGCAGACCGCCTCAGCAGTACCGGTCGCATCACCGACGGAGAGCCGCAGCCACGGATCGCCGTTGCGCTTGCGCCGCAGCTCGCGCTCGCGCACTGCATAGACGCCGCTGACCCGCTGGCCGTCCTCGAGGTCGCGAAGCGGCACGCGAACGGCGGTTTCGGTGGGGGCCGGATCGGGCGGGGCGAGAGCATCGATCTGCGTCTGCTCGCTCATCGTTTCTTCAAGGTAAAGGTGGAGGCGGATGGCGAAGATCGCCTCGGAGGATGGAGGAGGACTACTGGCGGAGGCTCGCGAGACTGTCGGCGCCCCGGTCGACCACGCGATCCCAATAGCCGCCGAGCCGGTCGGCCAGCCGGTCGATTCGGGTGCGCAGAGGCGGGGCCCACAGCGCCAGCGCGGCGGCGCTGCCGAGGGCGGCGCCGGAGAGGACGTCGCTGGGGTAGTGGACGCCCAGCGCCACCCGGCCGACCGAAAGGACAGTGGCGAGCACAAGGGCAGCGATCCCCCAGCCACGCTTGCGCAGCAGGATCGCCACCGCGATCGCGAAGGCGGCGGTGGCGTGGTCGCTGGGGAAGCCGGGGTCGGCGGCGTGGCCGGAGAAGAGGTGGACGCCGTGCGGGTCGGCGACGAAGGGGCGCGCCCGGTCGACCAGTTCGCTGATCACCTTGCCGACGGCGAGCCCGAGGCCGGCGCTGAGCACGGCGGCCACCGAAGCGCGGCGCCAAGCGGCGTGGGCGGCACCCCGGGCAGCAAGGAAAACGACCGCCAACGTCGCGATGAAGAGGGCCTCGGAGGCGTTGGCGTAGAAGAGCAGCGGATCCTCGACCCCGTCGTGCTGGTACATGAAGTTGTTGAGGGCGTGCAGGACGGACCAGTCCACCGTCCGCACGCTGTCACAACTTCTTTACGCGAAGCTAAAGAAGCGCGGGATAGCGGTTCGCTCCGTTCGGGCTGACCACCGCCAAGGTCAAGGATCACTGAGACCGCGCAATGGCCTCTGCGATTCCGCTCACCCAAATCCCGATCGTGACCAACCACAAGATCACGATCAACGTGCGCAGTGGGAAAAGGCTCTGCCAGGTCTCGACACTGTGTGTGCGGCCTCTTACCTGTTGCAGATCCTCTCGGAGACGCTTCATGTCTTCCCTCAGGTTTTCGTAGCGCCAATCCTCCACCTATGTCCTCCTCCTGTGAATTGTTCACAGGGAGACTAGCGAAATCTTTTGTCTTCAGAGTTGCTGACTCATGCTGTCAGTCGACGGCGAAGAGCCGCCACTCGCCTGGGGCGCCCTTCAGCGTCTGCACGCCGCGCTCGACGAACTCCAGGCCGGAGCCGACGACCAGCTCGCGCACGGTGCTGGAGACGAGGACTTCGCCGGGACCGGCGAGGGAGCCGATGCGGGCGCCGATGTTGACCGCCATGCCGCCGACGTCGTCGCCGATCAGCTCGACCTCCCCGGTGTGGATGCCGGCCCGCACCTCGACCCCCAGCCCCGCAACCTCCTCCTGCACGGCGGCGGCGCAGCGGATCGCCCGCGCCGGCCCGTCGAAGGTGGCGAGGAAGCCGTCGCCCATCGTCTTCACCTCACGCCCGCGGTAGAGGCCGAGCTGGTGGCGCACGGCCGCGTCGTGGCGCTCGAGCAGCTGCCGCCAACCCCGGTCCCCGAGCGCCGCCGCCTTCTCGGTCGAGCCGACGATGTCGGTGAAGAGGATCGTCGCCAGCGCCCGTTCGGGTTCGCTGCCGCGGCGGCTGCCGACGAGGAACTCCTCGATCTCGTCGAGCAGGGCGTCGGTGTCGCCGGTCACCGGCAGGTGGTCTCCCCCCTCCAGCTCGACGTACTTGGCGCCGGGGATCGCTTCTGCCATGTAGCGGCCCTGGCCGACCCGGGCGATCCGGTCGTCGCGGCGCTGCAGAACCAGGGTCGGGACGTCGATCGCCGGCAGCACCGGGCGGACGTCGATCTCCTTGTACAGGTCCATCAGGGCGACGGCGCCGGCCGGGCTGGTCCCATAACGGAGCAGGCGGGACCACCAACGTTCGAAGTCGCGGTCGCCCACGGCGGTCGGCGACCAGAGGTCGACTCCGACCGCTGAACCCCAGTTGCGCCTGACGATCTCCGCCCAGCGCTCCAGGCCATCCGCCGGAATCCCCTGCGGGAAGTCCGGCGCCTTGAGCATCCGCGCGAAGGCTCCGTAGAGGACGAGCGAGGAGACGCGGTCGGGATGGGTGGCGGCGAAGAGGAGTGACATCGGGCCGCCCTCGGAGACGCCGAAGATCGCCGGTCGCTCACAGCCCGCAGCGGCGATCACCGCCGTCAGGTCGTCCATCGACTGCTCCAGCGTCGGCGGGCCGCCGACGCGGTCGGACAGGCCCTGCCCGCGCTTGTCGTAGATGACGATGCGGGCAAACGAGGTGAGCCGGCGCAGGAACCGCGCCGGCGCCGGGTCCTCCCAGTAGAGCTCGACGTGGGAGACGAAGCCGGGGACGAAGACGAGGTCGAGCGGGCCCTTGCCGTGGACCTGGTAGGCGATGCTGACCCCGTCGGAGTCGGCGTAGCGCGTCTCGACTTCCATCACGGCCTGATCGTGTCAGGGAAGATGTGGCGCGCGCAAGGTATGAGCCAACTCACCGACGCCACTCGGCGCATCCGACTTTGTCCCCACTCTGGTGATGAGCCGTTGGGAGACGAAGAGCGAGCTGGCAGCAGACGCCGCGCCGGCTGCCGTGTGGAGTCGCGCCTATGCCGACGCCGAGGCCTGGTCACGGTGGAACGCCGAGATCAGGAGCGCTCGGCTCGACGGGCCGCTTTCCTTGGGCGCCACGGCCCGGATCGTCTTCCGCACCGGCCTGCGGCTCCGCTTCCGCGTCGTCGAGTTCGAGGAGGGCAGGCTGTTCACCGACGAGGCGCGCCTCCCTGGCGCGCGGATGGGCCATCGGCATCTGGTCGACGAGGACGGGAGCGGCAGCCGGCTCGTCAACACGATCTACATCGAGGGCCCGCTGACGGCCCTGTGGCGCCGCATCCTCGGCCCGGCCGCGGCCCGCGCCCTTCCCGACGCGCAGAGCGCGGTCGCCGAGCTGGCCTCAAGCAGCTGAGAGCAGCTCGCGCAGCGCCTCGTCGAAGGCCTCGGTGTGGAGGTCGACCTGCTCCGCCGTCGTCGCCGGGCAGATCAGCGCCATGTTGTGGAAGGGCGTGACGAGGACGCCGCGGTTGAGGGCGTGGAGATGCAGGTAGCGCTCGAGCTCCTCGTCGCCGAGGGTGGCGGACTCGCCGCCGTTGCGGGGCGGCTCGGGTGAGAAGCGGTACTCGGCACGGCAGCCGAGCTGGACCACGTGCCAGGGGGCGCCGTGGCGCTCGATCGCGGCGCGGGCACCCTCGGCGAAGCGGGTGGCGAGCGCCTCGGTCCCCTCCCAGGCGCCGTCGTCGAGGACGTTCGCCAGGGTGGCGCGGGCGGCGGCGAGCGAGAGGGCATTGCCGGCGAGGGTGCCGCCGACGCCGCCGGTGTCCTCGAGGTCGGCGTTGCCGGCGGCGAGGATGCGCTCGCCCAGCGCCGGGTCCATGCCGAAGGCGCCGATCGGGACGCCGCCGCCGATCGCCTTGCCGAGCGTGACCATGTCCGGCTGCAACCCCCAGCGCCGGGTGCAGCCGCCGGGGCCGGCGCTGAGCGTGTGGGTCTCGTCGACGAGCAGCACCGTGCCCGCCGTCGCGGTCAGCTCGCGCAACGCCTCGTGGAAGCCGGGCTCGGGGAGGACGATGCCGATGTTGGTCAGGGCAGGCTCGGCAAGGAGGCAGGCGACGTCGCCGGCGGCGAGCTCGCGCTCCAGCCCCTCGACGTCGTTGAACTCGACCACCCGGGTCGTCTCCGCCGGCGGCACCGGCGCACCGACGTTCCCCTCGCGCGCCGTCACCTCACCGCCGGCGATCGTCCCGAACGACTCGTCGACGGTGCCGTGGTAGCAGTAGTTGAAGACCAGGACTTTGCGGCGGCCGGTGAGGTGACGGGCGATGCGGATCGCGAAGCGGTTGGCATCGGTGGCGCTGAGGGTGAACTGCCAGCGCTTGGCGCCGAAGCGACGGCTCAGCTCCGCGGCGACCCAGGCGGCGTCCTCGGTCGGCAGCATCGTCGTCGCGCCGCTGCCGTAGCGCTCGGCGACCTCCTCCCGCACCATTGTCGGCGCGTGCCCCGCCATCGCCCCGGTGTCGCCGAGGCAGAGGTCGGCGTAGGCGTTGCCGTCGACGTCGGTCAGCTCGGCCCCCTCAGCGCGGTCGAGGTAGATCGGGTGCGGCCCCGCCCAGCGCGACATCCAGCTCATCGGCACCCCGGCCAGCAGCTCCCCCCGCGCCAGCTCGAACAGCTCGCGCGAGCGCGGCGTGCGCTCGGCGAAGGCCCCCTCCTCGCGGGCGAGCAGCTCGGGGAGGCGGGCTCGCGCGGAGTCGGGCAGGTGCGCAGCCATCACGGCCAGTATGGCGAGGCGCCTGTCCCGCCCTTCCGCTACTCCTGAGCCGGCCGCCCTACGGGCGTTTTTCGTTTTTCGGCGTCAGCAGTTCGAGGCCCAGCGCGGCGAGCCCGGGGCCGATCGGGTTGAAGTCTTCTTGGGCGATGTGGGTGCCGAGGGCGAAGATTTCTCCGGCTTTGTTGATGCTGATGTAGATGCCGCCGCTGTCGCCGGGGCCCGATTCGGCGGTGTGTTCGACCATCCCGCCCACTGTCGTGCCGTTGATTTTTTCGCAGGCGTTGAGTTTTTTGATTTCGCCGCATTTCTCGCCGGTGGTCTGCCCCTCGTGACAGATCGCGGCTTTTTCGATCGGCGGTTCTTCGCCGACCACGGGATACGATTTGCCTTCTTTTTTGCTCCAGCGGGCGGTCACCGCGAAGGCCGGGATTTCCGGGTTGGCGGTTGTCCAGAAGCTTTTCGGTTCGATCTGAATTTTCGCCACGTCGCCGGCCAGGCCGAAGACTTTTTGTTTCGCGGTGCCGATTTTTTTCGCTTCGCCTTTTTTCGGGAAGGCGTTCCAGCTTTCCCCGATTCCGCCGCCTTCTTCGATGCAGTGGCCCGCGGTGAGGACGTAGGTTTCTGTTTTCATCGCCGGAGGGATGGCGATCGGTCCCGCGGTGCAGACCTCTTTGGTTGCGCCTGCACTTTCGATCCTGACGCCGGCGGTCAACGGGCTTGAACAGAAGGCTTCGTCTTCGGCGAATTCCAGGCATTTGGTTTCCGCCTCGCCGCTTTTTCCGATGGTCCAGCCCGGCGCGGTCTTGAGGTTCACGTCGACCGAACTGTTCTCCGCTTTCTGTTCGAGCAGCGCCAACTTCCGCGGCGCCACCGAGTTGGGCGCCGTCACGAACACCGAGTTGGCTTCGGCGCCGAGCGCGGTTCTCGTGTCCGGCAGCCCGAGCTTCCCAGGGAGAGCGCGGTTCCACCGTTCCTGCTCGGCTTCGAGCTGCTGCCAGGTCGAGCCGACCGGCGTCTCGGACACCTGGGCCGCGAGGCCTTCTCTCGCGGCGAGGGTCTCCGCAGCGGTCCGCGCCGCCGCCGAGGTCACCCCGACGTGCAGAAGCGCCGCCGCTGGCTGATACCAGACGCCGGCGTAGTCACGACCCAGAGTCGCTTCCAGCTTCTGCACGAGTTCGGCTCTGGCCACGTCGCCCTGGAGCTCCAGCTGCCGCGCTGCCCGCTGCGGCGGGATTCCCTGCCTCGTCAGGACCGCCAGCTCGGCCCGGTAGAGGGGAGGCGCGGCTTCGTGGGTGACGACCGCGCCAGGCGACTCCGATCCGGGAACCAGCGATGGCCGCAGCGCCAGCGTGCCGCTGACCAACAGCGCAAACAGAAGCCCGATCGCGGCGAGCTTCCCCCGAACTTCCTCACTCCATCCCCATAGAGCCATGAGAGCAAGATCTCAAAGATGCTCAAAAAATGCAAAGCATTTTTAGATTTTGGCTTTGCGGATGGTCAGCGAAGGCTGAAATCTCAGCTCGCGCAGCGCTCGCAGAGGCCGCGGAGGACGACGTCGTGCTCGGCGATCTCGAACGGGACCTGCTCGGCGACCTGGCCGATTGCCCGCTCGAGGCCGCGGTCCTCGAAGGGCTCCATCCGGCCGCAGCGCCGGCAGATCGCGTGGTGGTGATGGTGGCCGCTGGGGTCGACCCGCTCGTAGCTGGCGGTGCCGCGCGCCGCCTCGAAGCGCTGCACCAGGCGCAGCTCCTCCAGCACCTCGAGCGCGCGGTAGACGCTGGCCCGGCCGACCCGGACCTTGCGCCGACGCAGCTCCTCCTCCAGCTCGATCGCGGTCACCGCGCAGCCGTGGCGGGCAAGCGTCTCGACGACGGCGGTGCGGGCGCCGCCGCGGCGGTAGCCGGCCTCCCCCAGCCGCGCCAGCGCGTACTCGGACCAGGCGTTGTCGACAGCGGTGCCCATCAGCCGATCGTAGCCCCCGCCGGCAAGCGCTCTTCGTGGCTGAGGACGGTGAGCAGGCGGGCGAGCGGCAGCGACAGCAGGTAGGACGCGACGATCGCCAGCGCCACCGAGGCGCCGCCGGCCGTGCCCGCGTAATAGGAGAGGTAGAGGCCGGCGAAGCCCGCGAGCACCGCGGTCGCCACCGCGATCCCGATCATCGGCCCGATCCGCTCGCTGAGCTGGCGGGCGGTCGCCGGCGGCCCGACGAAGACGGCGACGACGAGGAGGTTGCCGAGCCCCTGCACGGCGACCACGATCGCCAGCGCGAGGAGGACGAGCAGGGCCGCTTCGGTGCCGCCCGGCTTCGCCCCCAGGGAACGGGCGGCGCCACGGTCGAAGCCGCCGGCGAGGAGCCGCCCGTGCAGCAGCAGGAGGGAGACGCCGACCACGAGGGCAAGCGCGGCGGCCGCGGCGATGTCGCCGTTCGAGGGACCGAGGATGTCGCCGAAGAGCAGCTCCTGGACGCCGGGCGGCGATTCCGGCGAGAGCGCCAGCAGCACCCCGAGCCCGAACATCGTCGTGACCACGACCCCCACCGCGACCTCGCGGCTGAGGCCCGGGACGCGGGCGACGATCGCGATCGCCAGCGCCGCGACGACGATCGCCGGGGCGCCGCCGAGGAGCAGGGGCGCGCCCGCGATCGCGGCCAGGACCAGGCCGGGGAAGATCGAGTGCGCCAGCGACTCGGCCGCGTAGGAGAGGCGGTAGAGGACGACCCAGCAGCCCAGCGCGCCGCCGGCGATGCCGATCAGCGTCATCTCGGCGATCGAACGCCGCATGAATTCGTCTTGCAGGGGCTCGAGCATCGTCAGTGATCGTGGTGGTGTGGGGGGAGGATGGCGCGGGCGCCCGAGCCGGGCAACTCGACGATCGTGCCGCCGTAGGTCGCTTCGAGGACGGGGACGTCCAGCGTCTGCTCCGGCGGCCCGGCGGCGACCTGGCGGCGGTTGAGGCAGAGGACCTGGTCGGAGCCGCGGGCCTGCTCGAGGTCGTGAGTGGCGATCACGACCGCCCGCCCCTCGCCGGTCAGCGCCCCGATCAGCGCTTCCAGGCGCTCGGAGCTGGGACGGTCGAGGCCGGAGAAGGGCTCGTCGAGGAGGAGGATCTGGGCGTCCTGGACGAGGCTGCGGGCGATCAGGACGCGCTGGCGCTGGCCGCCGGAGAGCTTGCCGAAGGTCTCCCCCGCGAGCTTGCGGAGGCCGACCCGCTCCAGCGCCTCGGTCGCGTCGGAGCGCTCGCGGCGACCGGGCCGACGCCACCAGGGCAGCCGCGAGAGCGCGCCCATCGCGGCGACGTCGAGGGCAGAGACGGGGTAGTCGAGCTGGGAGCGCTCGGTCTGGGGGACGATGCCGCAGCGGGCGCGGACCTCGAGCTCGCCGGCGAGCGGCGCCAGCTCGCCCAGCAGGGCGCGGAGCAGGGTCGTCTTGCCGCCGCCGTTGGGGCCGAGCAGCGCCAGCGTCTCGCCGCGCCGCAGGGCGAAGGAGACGCCGGAGATGGCGGGGCGGCCGTCGTAGCCGGCGGCTAGCTCGCGCGCCTCGATCAGAGCGTCAGCTTGCATCCCTGCGCTCCTGCGGTGAAGCCTTCGACCATCGCGTTGGCGTTCGCCTCCTCCATCCCCACGTACGTTTCGGCGCCGGAGCCTTCCGGCCCGAGCGTGTCGCCGTAGAGGGTGTAGTCGGCGGAGGCGCCGGTCTGACGGGCGATCGCGTCGGCGACCTTGGTGCTGAGCGAGCTCTCGGGGAAGATCGCCTTCACCTTCTCGGCTTCGATCGTCTGCGCCAGCTCGCTCAGATCCTTGGCCGAGGCCTGCGCCTGCGTCGTCTGCGAGGGGATGACGGCGCCGACGACTTCGACGCCGTAGCGGTCGGCGAAGTAGCCGAAGGCGTCGTGGTCGGTGACCAGCTTGCGCTGCGCCGGGGGGACCGAGCCGATGCACTTGGCGATGCCGCGGTCGAGCGCGTGCAGTTCGGCGAGGTAGGCGGCGGCGTTGCGGTGGAACTCGCGCTTGTGGGAGGGGTCGGCGGCGGCGAGGGCCCGCTCGATCGCCCGCACCGCGGCCTCGGCGTTGCGGGGGTCGTGCCACCAGTGGGGGTCGTACTTCGAGGCCTCGGCGCCCGAGGACTCGCCGGGGCGGTGAATCGGCACCGTCGTCCCTAGATCGATGATTTCCGCGTCGCTGCCGCTGTCGGAGACGATCTGGTCGATCCAGGCGTCGAGGTCGTCGCCGTTGGCGAAGACCAGGCTCGCGCGGGCGGCGCCCTCGACGTCGGAGGGGCGCGGCTCGTAGTCGTGCGGGTCGGTGTTCGGCTGCAGGATCTGGTCGACTTCGACCGCTTCGCCCCCGACCTCGCGGGCGAAGTCGCCGATCTGGGTCGTGGTGGCGACGACGTCGAGCTTGCCGGAGCTGCCGCCGGCGACCCCGCCGCAGCCGGCGGCGAGCAGCGCCAACGCGCCCAGGGCCGCGGCGGCGATCGCGCCGCGCGGCACGCGCAGGAGCGCCTGCCCGACGGCGACGAGGACGAAGGCGGCACCGGCGACGCAGGCGATCGTCGCCCCCGGCGGGGCGTCGGTCTTGACCGAGATCCAGAGCCCGACCGTCCCCTCGAGTGCGACCAGGACGACGCTGAGGAGCTGCCAGGTGCGCAGCCGCTCGGTGAGGAGGCGGGCGGTGACGGCGGGGACGAGGAAGAGGGCGGTGACGAGGAGCGCGCCGACCATGGTCAGCGCCGCCGTGCTCGCCAGCGCCACCAGCCCGAGCAGCACCGCGTCGAAGGCGCGCGGGCCGGGACCGACGGAGTCGGCGAGGGTCGGGTCGAAGCCGGTGCGGAGCCAGTGCTGGCCGATCAGGGCGGAGGCGAGCAGGGTCGCGACGGCGGCACCGGCGGCAAGGGCGATGTCGCCGCTGTCGACGAGGAGGAGGCTGCCGAAGAGCAGAGTCTCGATGTTCGAGCCGGAGCCGAAGACGTCGCTGGCGAGGATCACGCCGCCGGCGAGGCAGCCGACCAGGACCAGCGCGACGACGGCGTCCTCGCGGTTACGCCGGCCGCGCAGCACCGAGATTCCCAGCGTGAAGGCGAGCGCCGCCCCAAATGCACCGAGCGGCGCCGCGAACCCCAGCCCGTCAGCCAGGACCAAACCGGGGAAGGCGGCGGTCCCCACCGCGTGGGAGAAGAAGGCGAGCCCGCGCAGCACGATCCAGGT
>Ga0157372_10000147_pt1 | contig 77562 bp, 122 predicted proteins | sample C55metaG_FD_115307 | JGI IMG/M metagenome (GOLD analysis project Ga0157372, IMG submission 115307) | Corn rhizosphere microbial communities from Kellogg Biological Station, Michigan, USA - C5-5 metaG | ecosystem: Host-associated > Plants > Roots > Rhizosphere > Soil | place: USA: Michigan... | reverse complement strand
TCAATGCCTATCTTGTGACCCCAAGCATCCCAGGTGATGGGAAGGCCCGCCTTCGGGTACGACGTGCCCTCTACCTTCGCCTTGTAGTCATTCACCTTCTTGGTGTGCCCCGTGATGCGAACTCTTTGCCCAAGCTGATATTGGTCAGGCATAAGCCATCAGGTATTCGATGACTTTGATGCGGTTCGTGAAAACTGGATTATCAGGCTCACGCTCTTTGTCCAGGACGGCCTTGGCCAGATAGTTGCGCAGAAACAGTCGAACGATGTGCTTCTCATACCGCCTAGCGTGGTGCTTCAAGCGTCGAGAGTCTTCCTTCTCCTCTTCATACCCCACAGGGCGCAGACCACCGCACCAAGAGGCATCCTCGCCGTACTCGTGGGGGGCATGCACGCTGTTGTTTCCACACGGTGCAGGGTCTCGCGGAGGAGCGGGGGGACCGGCAAACGGATTCATGGAGATAATCACGCTTGTGGTAGAGTCCACGACTGAAATAGTCACCTTTTTTCCTAACTTGCCAGAACGAAAGCGGCGGTGCTCACGGGGATGAGCAAGAGCGCAGTGCCTCCCACCCAGCACAGGACGCGACGGGGCAGAGGCAACTCGGGCCGGGGAAGTGCTGAAGGGGTCTGGGTGCGCACGTCAGCGGCTCGCACCGGCTGAGGATGCTTGATCTTAAACTGCACTAGGCTGTGCCTCCTCCCAGGCGTCCTTGTACGCCTGCTCTGTCTGTCCTGCGGAAATCTCGCGGTCGGTCTTGGCGATGTCGTCCAAGATAGCCACGAGTCCTGGCAGGGCTTTCAGCGGACTCAAAACTGAGTTCTGTACGCTGGCCACCAAGGCGTCAGGCGACCGGTCAGAGACCGTGTAGTGCTTGATGCGCTTGGCTGTGCTTTCCATTTCTCGCGCGATGGATTCCACGCGAGCGGTGAGAAGCTGAACAAGGTCCAGCCTCCGTTGTTTCAGTTGTTCCATAGGTACGGCGTTCATACTTGTAGTATACGCAGGTACGCAATAACTGTCAACTATTTTCTTGTTCATCGTCCGCATGGCACGGACAGGTGCAAGAGGAAAGGATGCAGAATTCGTGAGAGGGTCCCGGCCCGTACTGACAGAAGCCACTCATCGTCATCGGAATCCTACGGTCACTCATCCCAGCCTTCCCACAGAGGGTTGGCGGGGTACTTAGACCTGTCCTGCTCGAAGACGATGCGCGGGCGGAACTTGTTGAACTCCACAGAGGGGTTCGGGTTGTTGCCCACGTACCGGTCTCCGTCCTTACGACACTCCCAGGGGTACGGGTCCAGATCAGACATCCTCCAAGCCCCTCTCAAGGGCTTCCTTCGCCATTGTCATGAGCATCTGCATGACGGCGTGAGCCTTGTCGTCGTTGTACCAGGCCACCAAGATAGCGGCCAGGGCCTCACGCACAATCGGCTCAGGAATCTTCAAGCATGCACTGATGATGGCCTGCTCCGGAGTCGCGTCAGAACCGAACATCAGAATTGCAAGCTGTTCCTTGGCACTGTCAGCGCCAAGAAAGGCGTTCATGCGGATTTCAGCCTCAAGCTCTTCTTCGCTCGTCTGCTCGTACTCTTCGTTCATGTTGTTGCCTCCGGGTTGATGTCCGTGTTGGACAGAGTTTCGAGCGCGCCGATGGCACCCCCAATGAAGTGGTAGAAGGAGTTGACATCCCCATCTACCGTTTCCAGCACAGAGTCCGCTTCTTGAGACAACAACGAGAACATGTGGTGCAGGAGAGCACCGCGAATCTTCTCCCATTGACCTTCGGGCAGGTCGAACGAGGCTGGCTGGTATTTTCCGGCACGCGCTTCGATTGCTGTGCGCACCGTGGCTACAGCCCTCTTCCGTTCGTACAGGAGAGTGATTGAGTCGAAGATGGGAGTTCTCTCATCTTCGCGCTCAGTTGAACCATAGCCTGTACTAACAGTCTTCGCAAGCGGCTGTGATTGCTGACCGTGATAGTAGGTATCAGCAACTTGGGGTACCCCGTAGCAACAGTTGTCGCTACACTGTGCACACTCAGTCATCTTGAGGCTCCTGATCGTAGACGGCGACAACCGTGTTGAGGTTCTTCGCCACCTTGTCAGCCCTGCGCCTTGCGTGCATGAGGTCTTTGTCGTAGAGTGCCTGGGTCTCGTTGTTCCGGTCCACCCACTGGATACGGAACCGCTTGGTGTGCTCTGGGACGGGAGGCGTCACAGCCGTATAAACGAGTTTTTCGGTGTGGTGCTGATGCTTCGTCATGAGTTCTCCGCAAGGTCTTTCAGGGGGGTAATGATGGCCGGGTCCAGGTAGACGGTCCCGTTCTCGTCCTTTGTCACCAGGTAGTAGGTATCTGGCTTCAGGATTCCTCCCAGGCTGACCCGCCCACGAGAGTCTGTGTGTACTGTCTTGCTCACGACCTGACTCCTGACCAAATCCCCGCAAGCCAGAACGACACAGTAAGAGCCGCCGAGAAGATGGGGGTTGCAATAATCAAAGCCGTTCCCCATGTCGGGATTTTACGGTCGTTGTAGTCATCAAGAATGAATGCCGCGGCTATCCCCAAAATCACAGTTACGAAAAAGAAGACAATGCCTGTCGCGGTGAGTGCTCCTGAAATGCTCATACGTGGCCTCCAATGAATGAGAGAATGTCTGAGGCGTCCACCCAGCCTTGGTGGTCCTTCTCGTTGAACTTGACGTACGCCTTGATGCGGGTAAGAATCTGCTCGGTCTCGAAGTGGTGAAGCTCGCGCTCTTTAAGGTCTTTCTTCACACTGTCAAGTTCATCCAGAACCTCTCGTACATCCTTGTCCTTAGGCACGGACTCGTCGTAGATGTTCTTCTCCCACGCGCGCAGGCGCGTGTAGGCGTCAGCCATTGGACAGCCATCCGCTCTGAATCTCGTGAGTCTTTGTCCACTCGTAGGAATCGATGCGCTCGCCAGCGAAAATCTTGATGGTTTGGTCATCGTCCTGCATGGAAACGGTCACGCCAACATTCTTGTAGTAGCCGACGAAGGCCCTACCTGTGGAATCTACGACCTCAACCCGCGTGACCTTGGGCAAGGCGTCAAGAGTGTATGCATCTGCCATAATTTACCTATACGCCCCAAGATGGTCATTACCAACCTGGGGCTTCATGCATTTTCTGGTACGCCCCGGCAAAGTAGCGCATCGTCATGTGATACGGGTCTACCGCATCACAAGCGGGGCATCCCTCGATGCCGTTCTTGTTCTGGAAAACATGGTTGTGCGCCAGACGGGTCTCCCGAATGGGAATGATGGGGATTCCGAGAAGTTGAGAGGCGTAGCTCTCATTCTTCCGATCTGCATATGACACAGGGCACTCATCAGCATGATTCCAAGGGTCACATGAGTGAGAGCCCGCGTGGTGTCCGTAACCGTGAACACAGCGGAGGTCAGAAATAACCACCATCACCCCATCCGTCATCGTTGTACTCATCTGTGCCGTCGAAACCGGCCAGGATTATCAGAGAAAGCAAAACTACCACAATCCCAAGAATTACCCAAACCACGCTACTCTCCGATGTCTTCCATGTAGTGCAGAAGATTGCCGTCACCGTCTTTACTACGACTAATCACCGTGCCGTAATGAAACCGCTCGTGGTCCCCAGCCTTTTCCGGGTCAGTGGTACTTGCTCCGCACTTGATGCACTTCCACACTTGTGCCATGTTCAATCCACCTTAATTGTGCCGTCAGAAAGAAGCGTGTATTTGGTCGGAACGTTCTCAATCTCGTAACCTCCAACGTACGCTGTTGTACGTTCGGTCCAGGTGACGATAAGGTAGGGTTCTACACGAGTTTCACGCGCTTTCAATGCTTTAGCGAGCTTCGTAACTACCTTCAGGGAAACATTTTCCTTGCCGATAACGCCAACCTCGCTCATTGCTTGCATGACACGCTCATTTTCGAGCCGATTGATGCGTCCGTGCCACTCGCAGTCCGGATCAATCTGCTCTGCAAGGATGCAAGGACACATTTTGTCCCATGTTCCGGCGCGAGGGTCGTACCGTGGTTCGTCTTCCATCACGACTCCATAAAAATCTTGATTGCGAGCGAAATAACAAGTCCAACTACCGTCATAGCGACTCCCAGCCACAAAATGAGGCGATCTTCGGCAAAAGCGCCCCAAATCAGGAACCCTACGCCCGTAACGGCAACAAGAACCGCCACAAGTGCGAAAATCACGGGCACATACGAGACAATCATGTTGAATTCCTCAGGTTGATTTCCTTCATTTCGTCCAAGGTGGCGATTCCAGCCGCTACAACAGCGGCTTGTGCCCATCCCAGCCAGCGACCGAGCTTTGCTTCGGAGAAATCGTCGGTGATGCGGGTCGCCATGTCCTCCAAGTGAGCATAGCTCAAGTCCTTGGACGTGTCATCCCAGGTGAGCTTGTCCATTCCGCGCTCATGCGCGAGGTTCAGGGTCTCGGTAAAGGCTTTGTTCTGGTTCATTTCTTCTCAAATCTGTCGAAAGGGATGACTTTTCCGCATCCGTACTTTCCTGCGGGCCACTCCTGAACCATGACGAGGTTGTGTGCCTTACACACCGCCATTTTATTGGTGTCATAGTTGATTGCTTCGCCAAGTGCCCATCCGATTCCCACAAGGAGAACGACGGCGACAATTGATGCGATTACACTTCTCACAGAAGTTCTCCCAAATGCATGAGTGTCCACCAAATCAATGCGTATCCGTACCACACCCACGGCAAAATGTAGCCGATGTACAGAAGCATGAGCGAGCCAAGCGCCCAGACGACCGTGACAGGCCGGTAGAGCGTAACCGTATCCGGGTGCAAAAGCTTGTCGTACCCTGCCCAGATGAGCGCGGTCACGCACACGAGAGCAAGAAGAATTTCAACCATCGTTCTCCTCCAAAATGCCCAGTTCTCCCAAAGCTCTCAGCGCCGCCCGCAAGGCTTCACGCATGCGACCCTCGTAGTCGCGGTAGTCACCGTTGTTCCAAGCCCACATAGCGGCTTTTACGGCGATGTCCTCGCGCTCCATTTCCAGCTTTTCTGCCGCCTCCTCAGCGATAGCCTCAAGGCGGGCCTTCATCTTCTCGTCTTCGGACTTATTGTGTCCTTGACCCAATCCTCCCACGTTTCTCTCCTAATCGCTAGGACGTGTGCAAAGATGGTGGGAAGTTACGCCGTTTTGGCCGCAATGCTCACAGTTGTACCTTGTGGGCTGATGCACACTACGATCCAAGAAGTACTGTGCCATCTTGGCCAAGTCATTCCAGGCGTGCCTAGCCTTAGCCGCGTACTCGTGCATGAGGAAGTTTTCGGAGTCGATTTCATCCCTGCGAGAGATTGCGTAGTTCCGCTCGTATTCGAGCTTTGCACGTCTTTCTGCGTCCATCAGCTTGCCTTCTTCCACGGTCCTGCGGGCACGCGCTTGACAAGTACGCAAGGCAATCCACGGGTATCCTCGGTCCACTTGATGGCCTGCTCCTTGGAGTGTGCAACGGTGTACTCCTTGCCATAGTCTCCCAAGTCGGAAACTACCCCCCACTCCCATTCCTCAGACTCCGAAGACCCAAAAAGTCTCTGAATCCAGCGCTTCATGTCAATCTCCACATTCGTGATTTTCGGGCCTGATTCTGCCACAGAGGGAGCAATACTCATTCTTGACAGGCTTCTTACTCTTCTTAGGCGAACTCCACAGGCCCGACTGGTCCGTGGAAATAACGTTCCCGTTGCTGTCGGTGAACGTAACCGTCACCTGGGATATAGGTTGCCAATTGAGCGATCCCATTATTTGCACTCGTGATTCACTGGGAAGTAGTCGCCGCAAAGAGAGCAAAGTTCGATGGCAACCATCGGCTCTGGTTGCCAGAGGTCATGATCGTATTCGTTCTCAAAGTAGATCGGGTTCACTGTGTACTCGTCAAAGCTGATTTCAGAGTTCATATTGAACCCTCCATGTGAGGAAGTCCCCGGCACTGCCGCCGAAGCATTCGTGTTCATTGCCGCCACGACTTTAGAGTACAGCGCGTCTTGTGCGGCGTAAGTGTAGACACTCATGGTTTTCCAGGCATTCTTCTGCTCCTGAAGAACCTCGGACAGGGCCTTCCAGTCGATAGCCATTAGAACCTCAGCCTCCGAATGCTCTGCGTCCACACCGGGGCCTTGTAGCACTTGGTGCAATACATCGCTTCCAATTCTCCCCGCTTGTAGCGCACAGCCCTCTCGCGTGCGTCGAACGCGCACGAAAGACACAACAAGCTCTTGCACCCACACGTCCGGACGGCTTCAAACGACGGAACGTTTTTGCATCCGAACGCTTCGCAAACTACCGGGTCCGGATCAAAGTCCAGATGTGAGAGGTCTACCTCTTCCTCGGTTTCACTCATTCAAGCACGTCCTCCCAAGGGCCAACGGGCCTGCGCGCCAGTACCCGGTATTCGGGGTAGGCCTGCGCCGTACCGCGTGCCTCATACTCAGACATGTTGCCCTGATACGTCGGCTCGGAAATCTTCAGGTAGCGGTTGCCCCACTCGTAGTGCACCGGCTCCAACTCCTTCAGACGCGCCAGCAAAGCTTGCAGGTCGTCATAGCGAACAGTCGCCGCAATGAGAGGTCCCAGTTCGTCCACGAATGCGGACAGCACATACGGGATTGGCAAAGCCGCTTCCAAGCGTGCGCGAGCCTGCTCGAAATCACTCATTGGGAACTTCCTCCCACGGTCCAGGAATTCCCTTGGTGCGCGTGCGAACGACGGCCTTTCCGCCCTGGTTACGCTCCGCGTCCTTCTGCGCAAACAGCGCATTCTTCAGAGTGCTGAACGGGCCGGAAAGGAAGTACTCGTGTCCACTCTGGTACTCCCGCAATACGCCGAACTCCCACTCCCGTGGAATGGCGTCATACGCGGCTTCCAGGTCTTCGGTCGTAACCTCGATGCCACGGGCGTCCAGCGCCTTACGCATGGCCTCTACTGCGGCGGTTCTGTTCATGTCTTCTCTCATTTCACTCATCCCCAAGTCTCTTGTCTGGGGAACTGCGGAAGGTCTCTGGATGTGCGGGAGAAGCGCGCAACTGCGCTCCTGGCCGCGTAGAATTCTTCCTGTGCCACGTTGTAGGCGTTCTGCGCCTCCGTCATGGCGCGGGCGGCTTCCTGGTAACGTTTCAGGGCGGCTTCGTAGGCCTCAGTGTTGGGGTCTTTCACAGTCCCGCCTCCCAGGCTTTGCGTGCTTGGTCTCTCGCGTATCGTGCGGAGAACATACGGGCTTCTGCATTCCGGGCTACGTCCTGTGCCAGAGCGTACGCACCGTACGCTTCGTAGTACGCGCGCTCTGCCTTCTCATACGCTCTCTGCAACCGGGTCTTCATGCGCCCTCTCCGCTCTTCATCCGTTCCTGCTCCTCGAATGTCAGTTCTTCGATGTAGTCAGGTCTGTGCATTGCGTCGAATTGCTTGCGTTGTTCCCAATACGGGTCTTTCATTGCACGGCGCTTCTCTTCAGCTTCCCATACCCACTTGTGGTACGTCAACCACTGCACCCAGGAGACAAAGCCCAGAATGAGGTACTTCAGTTCGTACTTCACTTCAGAAGCCTCTTCGCCACAATGGCCACGATGTCTGCCGGGGAAACTCCGATGTCTTTCAGCCAGGCCTTCAGAAGGTACGGGGGCAAGCCCTTTACTACGGTCTTCTCACGGTCTGTCAGATTCTCCCAGACGGGGACGCGAGAGAGAAGGTCTACCAGGCCGGGAAGAATCTGGCCGGTCTCCTCGGAGAACGGGCTGTCTGGGGGCACAGGAGGGCCGCTAGGCTTGGGGTTATCCTCATCCCCGCCCATATCCCAGGCCACCGGCTGAACGGCTGTGCATCCGGCCTCTGTGCATGGGCGTGCGGCAGGCTTGCCGATAGGTGCTCCCCATGTGTGAGAGTGCGTAGGCCGTGGGCGAGGAATGCCAACTGTGGCCGCATCCTCTGTCATGGCGGGAACTACAGGCTCGCTCTGCCCATAGATGGATGACAGACCGTAACGTTCCTCTACAGGGCCGGGAGTATAGTGCAGAACGCTCCTGGTGGCGAGCGTGTATCCGTCCGCTTCCTCGGGATTGTCAGTCTTCTCGTACTTTCCTACGCCGTTGCGCTTCCAATACTGCCGCTCCGGGTTACCCACGGGCTTGTAATTGATATCGATGATGATAGACGGGGCTTCCTCAGACTCCACTCCTACACTGCGGGCCGCGAATTCTTCTACGGTCTCCTCGGGTGCGCGCTGGGGCTTGTAGCTGGCACTACGGGATTCCTCTGCATCCCGACGGTGCAAGCCCCGCTTCTCTTGCAGGAAGGCCCGTACGCGGGCGCGTTCCTCCGCATCCGGGAACTTAGCTCCGGTCTCTGCGTAGGGCAACCGGTCTTCGGCGTCCTGCACAGCCTGACTTGCTTCCATGTAGGCATCCATGCGGTGGGCCTTCTCTGCCCGGTCCTCAGACGGGTTCTCCAATCCCACCATGCGGATACGGTGCATAGCGTCCCGCCATCCGTTCAGGTAGGCGCTCCTACGCTGTGCTCTGCGCTCATCTTCCAGCCAGGCGTCAAACTCCTTGGCCGACAGCGGGTAGGCCTTCAGGAAGGCCTTACGGATAGTCTCAGTGTCCATGGTCTCTCTCAATTCTTGTTCGGTCATGCCAGCTTCTCCCCGTTGTCGTCCAGACCCCGCTCTGCGTAGGTACGGGGTCTATAGGCACGGTCTCCGTATCCGTCCGGTTCTGCGTGCCTACGCCCTTGGAAGATGTACGGTTCCGGGTCTTCTGTGCGCTGTACCGCCAGCTTCTCCGCATCCCGCATTTCGGTGAGCAAGGCTTTAGCCTCTGTCCACCGGGAATTCTTCTCGTGGGCCTTAGCGGCATCTGCCAGAGCATGGCAGAGGGTATGCATGGTAGCGCTGTCCTGGGGGTTGTTCAGGTCCAAGCTGAGTACGGTCTCTGTGTAGGGCTCCAGCACTTCCCACATAGCCTTCCACAGTCCTGTCTCTACAGGGGCGGGGTTGTCCAGCTTTACACCTGCACGCTCCCCCGTTTTAAAGTCCCACCACAGGCCTGCGTCATGGGCACGGCGGGCCTGTGGAAATTGTGCATCCCCGTCGTACCAAAGGCTCGGCCCACACTGGGAGCACTGCCACCACTCCACCGAATGTTCGTCGGTCCTGTAGAGCCGGATGTCGTGCGGCCCGTCTGCGGGGTTTTCCTGCATCATGCTTCCCCCCATACCATGCGCCAGTCCTCGCCGCTCCTGAGGCCGATGACGGGCGGGCTGAGGACGTTTCTTCCCAGGGTGTAGCAGATAGGCACTGCGTTACCCTTACGGGGCCAGATGATCCACACGGCTTCTCCTATGGTTGGCTTCTGCCCAAAGTGGGCATAGTTCTATATACGCCTCTGTAGCACATACAGCAAAACCCCCGCCTCTGTGGGACGGGGGTTCTGTGTCAGCCCTTCATGCGCTCCACCTTCGGCGCTGTGGGGTTCAGTGGGTCGGGATGTGACGCCTCCCAATCCGTGGCCTCCTGCCGCGTGGGGAAGTAATGCCAGCCGTTGTCCTGAGGATTGGGCTGATTCAGCTTGTGCACGCTGTACAGGTAGCCTGCTTGGCGCGCTACGCCTGCGTTCTTGAACTTCATACTGCCTCCTTCAGTTGAAGAATCCCCGGCCTGTGTGAGACCGGGGATTCTGTGTGGATTGGGGGTTATCGGCTCAGGTAGAGGGCCTGAATGTCCGCGCAACGGGCCTCGATGTAGGCCTGCGACTCGCGGTTCATGCGACGACGCTTCATGTCCCGGACTGCGCTCTGGCTGATGCTGATGGCCGTGACGCCCGCGATAACGGAGAGGATGATGAGGGCGTAGAGTCCGATGAACATTTTCTTGCTCCTTCTGCTTGGTTGGTAGTACCAAGCTTAAGGGGTCACGCATAGTAGCGCAACCCCTCAGCCGGATTTTCTTGAAGTTTTTTTCGTTACGCCTTCACCGGCTCCGTGTCCTCCTCCACACCTTCGTAGACCGGGGCCTCATCCTTCACGTGCACGCGCATGGGCGTACCCGCGGGAATCTCGTAGCTGTCCGGGAAGCCCTTCCGGTCCACCGTGATAACAACCGTGGACTCTGCGCCCACGACGGTACCCGTCACCTTCTCGTGCGTGAACCGGCGATACTGGCCCAACTTCTTGTCGGCCTGCTTGAAGGTGACGATATCGCCCTCGTCCAGTTCCTCCACCGGCTTGGTTTCGATGTGCTTGCTCATGATTTCTTCTCCCTTGTGTCAGATGATTCCGAAGAACGCGAGTGCCTGAAGAACTGCGCTCCCTAGCGAACCTAGCGCGATGAGGGCTAGTAGTCCTGTGTGGCCCTGCGTTTCTTCCATGCCCCTACGTTAGCGCGTACCGTGCGACTACGCAAGCCCTGAGGCAAAAGAAAAAAGTTCTTGACTTGTGCCGTACCCTGCACTAACGTAGTACCTACCAATCGGGACAAGTGAAAGGGATTCCACTATGGCGCGTACGATTTCCAACAAAGAGCTTGCTAGGCTAATCTCTGGCCTTGAGAGCCAGGGATGCCGAACCAAAGAGACAAAGGGCGGCTTTACGTTCTATCCTCCCTGCGGAGGTCGCCCCTTCACCCTGCATCTGACTGTTAGTGACAGTCGTGGGATGAAGAATCTGCGCGCTGATGCCAGACGTGTCAATTTGGAGTGGCCTCTCGACTAAAGACCTGGGGCTACAACGAGAAAACCCCTTAGCACTCTCCCCAAAGTGCTAAGGGGTTTTCTTCTGTGTCCTACGAGGTCCGAAGGGCTTGAACCAACGAATTCAGGATGTCGCGCAAGTCCGGGCCGGTGTCCGACCAAATGACGGCGATATCGCCCTCTGTCACCCATTTCTGAGTCTTCCGTCCTGCGAGCTTGATGGCGATATCGTACTCGCCTCCTGCGCGGTGCCGTTCCTCGCCCATTTCCCCGTCCAGGATCGTCCCATCCTTCAGAATGACGCGGAGAGGGTAGCCGCTGAGAGTCTTGCTCTTCAGGGCGCGCTCACCTTCGTTGCTTGTCCACAGTCCCCTACGCTCTGCGGGGATGTGCTCGTACCAAACTGGCTGGGTAGCCGTGCTGATGTCCATAATTTTGCCTGTGTCTTCCCTCCCAGGACCGGTCCTTCCGGTCTCTGGGTCCTAGGTCAATATACGCCCAATGTCAAGCTCTGTAAAGGGCGTGTTGCTGTGAAAGTCCTGAATGCAAAGAAAACCCCCAACCTCTCGGCTGGGGGCTTCCTTCTCTGGGGGCTTTACTTCTTCACGCTCAATTGCTCGGGCAGGAGGCGGATGACGCTGGGAAGCTGACCGGCGTAGATTCCTTCCCAGCGGGCGAGAGTGACAATCTCGTGCGTGTTGCGCTTGCGAACAACAATCGTGTACGTGTCGGACGAGTCCAGGAGGACGTAGACCTCTACGAGTCGCGTAGTGGGCTTGGCGGTGAATGCCAGGCCGGGAAGCTGAGGAGTCTCACCCTGAAGGGTGAACCGCCCATACTTGAAGTCACGCGCGCCAACCTCAGCGAACGGCCAGATGCCGATTTGGCCCTTGATGGTCGCGGCGATTTCTTCGACTGCGGCGGTTTCCTGTGTGACGTTCATTTCCTGCTCCTCTTGCTTGGTTGGTACCCTCAGTCTACGCGCGTACTGCCGCGAGCGCAAGCATTTTTCAAGAAAAAAGTAACCCCCTAGCCTCTCGACTAGGGGGTTGTGTAGAAGTCTTACTTCACGCACGTGTAGTTGTAAACGGGAACCAGGCTCGTGGTGGTGGTCTTACCCGTGCTGATGACGATTGTCTGGTAGTAGAGGAACGTGCTGTGCACGTGTCCGCCCGTGGCCGCGCACTCGATGCTGAACTGGTTGCTGAGGTAGACCGCGAGGACAACGACCGCGACAAGAGCGATGACCACGGCGACGATGATGGCCTCTAGCACGTGCTCCCGGATGTAGTCGAACATTTCCTTCTCCTTCTGCTTGGTTGGTAGTACCAAGACTACGCGCCAACCTTGAGAGTGTCAAGGGTTTTCTAGAAAAAACTTTTTTCGGCTCAAAGCTTGACAGGATGTCGCACGTGTGCGAGTATCTAAGTACTGAAAGACATGAACCACACTCTACGGAGGGAGGGGTTGTACCGCCCCTGCCCGAAAACCGGGCAAGTTTTGCCTGTTCGAACAGATATTCGAAACTCTGAGGCACCAAAAAGGCCTTCAAACTGAGTTGCACTAGGGCTGAAAACTGTTTGAAGGCCTTTTTTCGAACAGATATTCGAAACTTAGGTCCCTGTGTGATGCAAAACACGGTAGGTTGAAGCGTTCGCACGCGCCTGCTTCATAGCTTCTGCCTCTGCATCTGCCAGCGAGTAGGCACGGAAGCCGGTTACTTCGAACCAATCGTCCCCCATGCCCTGGTTCTCTAGGGTCCAGAACTCTGTTGGAGGGGAGAAAACCCCCACAATCTCAGGATTGTCAGCCATTTCTTGTTAGTCCTATCCGAGCGCAACCCCTGTGCGCCCTACAACAATTACTATCGCCTCACTTCTCAGTCCTGCCGACATCCTTCCAGTTGTTAATGACGTAGTTCGTAACTCCCCCGTTGTACGTGTTGATAGCTTCTGATGGGAGGATGCCAGGAAGAATTCTGTCGGCCTGAATGAGGTTCGCCCAATACCCCTGATGCTTGCTCTTCAGAACCTCAAGAATCTGTAGCGCTTCATCCACCTTCAGGAATAGCTCGTCTAGCGTTGAATCGTTATCTAGAAAGTGCTCAAAATCGTCAGCGCTGACACTGTTTTCTGAGGCATGGGCAAGAATATCCCCCTGTGCGTCCGTACGCGCCTCACTGGCGCGTTCAATCCATACAGTGGTACCGCCTAGTCGCCTCACCATTTCTATCTCGTTAGGGAAGCGTACAGCGGTGATAACAACTTTCTTGTTCTGCGCCCAGTGCTCACGAATAGTTCGCTCTGCCATGTTCACCCATACATCCTGGGAAATCATGTTTCTGCCAACCTCAGTGCCTAGCACCTGCAATAGCCTGCGCACTTCAGGATTCTTCTTGGCTTCCACATATCCAATTGCATCGTGATACTCCCGGTACCGCTGTACCTCAGGGTAGGCCATGGCGGTATTAATCCAAGGATTCAGGGCCAATAGCGCTTGGTTTAGGTTGTCACTCATGCCCATAACCACATAGCCGTGCTTGTTTGCTAGGTGTTGGGCAACTTCATCCTTGCCTGCGCGTAGTTGTCCACCTAGTGCGATTAGTGTTCCCATGTTGTCTCCTCGGGTGTTTTTGAAAATCTTTTCAGCGCTAGGATGCGCTTTTTCGTGCGAAATCGTGTTTAGCGGGATGTGTCCTCATGCTTTTACTTCAGTCCAGGGATGATTGTATGAACTGCGATGTTGACAAGGATGTATCCGGTGATGAACACTCCCACGGGGAGAATCACAAACCACGTGAACACTTCTCTTGGTGTGGGAGAGGCTGTGCGCTTCTCTGCGGGCTTGTGTGGGACCGGATGACCAAAGATACTCTCCCACTGTTCTGTGTGCTGTGTGGGCTTCTCAGGGCTTGTGCTCATTATCTTGTTTCCTCTCAGAATGCGCGGTAGCTGTAGTTACTGGTTTTCTTGCCCCACTCGTAAGCGTGAGTGCACTCCATGCAAGCGCATCCCTGTTTGTAACTCTTCATGGTTCCATGCGAGTAGGGCCAACTTGACTTTGCGTACGGCTCACCAATCTTCATATGGTCCCATGCCTCGGTGTGAGACTCGAACCAGATATCCGTTTTGGTTGAAAGTGTTTTATCGCCGTTGACATCCATGAGCACTTCTGCGTCACGGAACTTGATAATCATATCGCCGTGCTTTGTTGATACGTACAGCGGGTAGCCGGGTGAGCGTCCAATCCTACGCTTGTAGAACTCTTTTGCCTCTGTAATGGCGCGCTCACAGTTCAATGGCTCTGGCTCGCTAACAACTACTGGCTTAGACAACTGCTCAAGTGTTGCGTTCAGACTCTCGTAAGAGGGCAGGTTCATTTTCTTGTTCAGGGATTCAATGCTCTCCCAAGACTTCTGCTCTGCCCTGGCCCTGAGTTTCTCAGCCTCATCCTTAAGGTCTTGAGTGCGCAATGCCGCGAGGTCACGCTTTTGATACTTGACACTCTTGGAGCCGAATCTTGTATCGACTCCCTGCACCATGTGAACTCCTGCACATTCGCCACAGTCACATGTCAGTTGGTCGCCTGCCAGCATCCTAGACTCAGTTTGTTGAATCCACTCGTGCACACGGTCGCACGCACTGACAATGTACATGTCTGAATACTTGTTCCAACTGCGCTGGAGTGGTCCCCGCTTTTGCTTGATGGCTGTCACGTAGAAGACTTCACGACACCTTGAGCACGTCACACTGTCATTGGTGGCCAGCGCTTGAGTGTTGGTACTCATCCACTCATGCATATCGTCGCACGCGCCCAGAAGATACGCGGTGCTGTACTTGTTCCAACTCTTGCGGTTCGGGTCCGGTGCGTGCTCTTTCGCGTAAGCCTCTGGGTCTACATCCATGAGCAATGCGTCGTACTTCGCTTGCCACCATTCAGGTGTTTCTTCAATCTCGGCTCTAATCTCAGCCGAAAGAGACAGGCGCCCATTTTCTTGTGACAGCGTAAGCTCAGCGTATTTCTTGGTTGTGTTCTTCATGTCTGCGCGAGTGCGGAACAAACTCACGGTTGAAACCACAACGAGACCGATGGATGCTCCACCCAATCCACCCATGACGATAGTCGCAAGAACTTCAAGCATAAGATATCTATACGCCTCGTTCTATCTCTTGTGCAAGCCTGCGCTCGATAACCCTGAGTGAGTTGAGTCTCAGTCTGTCTTCACGTGAACCTGTGTACTGCTCGGATATCTCGCGTATCTTCGCCCTGCACTCTTTGAGTGCCTGTTCAGGTGTCATTTGGCCGGTGGGAAGTTACAGCAAGGATTGACGTGAGATACGCCAGGCTCTACGTGACACAAACACTGACACTTGTTTGTTGCGTTGGATGTCTGTGTGCCCTCACTGCTACTGATTACCCAAAACGGTCCCTGGTTGGGTGCCCACCATGGTTGTGGCTGAGGATATGGCACGGTGTACGGCTGAGGCGCGGCTGGCACATGAACCTGTCGTGCTTCAATGCGGTCAAGCTGATGCTTAAGCTCGTCAAGGTACTGAAGAATATTGTTGAACGGTGTGCCGCGTCTGAGTGCTCTGTGATTCACAGAAAATGCTCTCAGCACTCTTGGTGTGTAACTCATGCGTTGCTCCTCGCCCGCCTGCGCCTAGCGCGCTCGACTGATTCTGCACTCCATGCCTTCGTGCATGGCTTACAGCGACACCCATAGTTGCCGTAGCCGTTGCTCGTCCCATGAACGTGATGGGGGATAGGCCTCGTCAGCCTGCGTTCCTTACTGCGTGCCAGGCCAGCGCTGTGCGCCTCTGTGCAAGCATCACAGCGACAGTTGTAGTTGCTGTATCCACCTGAGGTCCCGTGCACGTGTGCGGGAATCTCCTCGGGGTGCAACCGGTAGTACTGCGGTCCTGTCAAATCTCCATATTTGGAAGCCATGTGATATATGTACGGCTCAGCCTCGACTCTTTCAACCTTCGTGCCTCGACGCTCCCGGTTCAACGGTAGTTGGTAGCTCGCCCATGCTTTGGTGCAGTGCAAGCATCTGCAACCCTCACGGTATGTCTGAGGCTTGCCATGCTTGACATTTCTTCTTGAGTGCCTGCACGGCTCGCACCTGCAACCTTTGCGATACATGGTTGCTGTGCCGTGCTGTGCAACGGGTCGTGGTGACCGTTCTCCTACGTACGCTCTCTTTGCGGCTTTGCAGTTGTCACAGCGACAACCGTATTGATACCCCGTGGCTGTGCCACAGTAGTTGGGAAGCTCGCCCGCCTGCATCTGCGCACGCTTCTTGGCCCTGGTCGCACGGGCCGTGGCATTGATTTTCTCGCGGCACGGGTCACAGCGACATCCTTGGTCGTAGCGACTGCGGGTGCCGTGCTCGTAAATCTTCTTTGGCTTCTCGGGCTTGATGCCCAGCCGCTCGTCACGGAGCCTGCGGTTCTCTGCTTCGTAGCGCGCCCACTCCTCGGCGCGTTGCTTCTGCTCCTCAAGCTTCTGTGCGTGCTGAACTGCTTTGAGCGTAAGCTCTGCCGGTGAGAGTTTCTTAGTGAGTGTCTGCATGTTCCAGTTGGTGTGTGTCCTGCCCACATGTCGGGCATGTGCCTGCTTCGCGTAGTGCTTCTAGGTACTCTTCCTGCGCCTGCCATGCTTTGAGGCTGTACTGGGTAATGTCCTCGCCTGCGCCCTCGGCTTCTAGCTCTGCGTACTCTACTTGAGCGATGAGTGATGCCAGGCGGGCTAGACGCTGATGCGCCTCGACTGCTTGAGTGCAGTCCGGGATGGCGCGCGGCTCGGTAACCTCGGGGATGGCCTCGACTGCCGCTATGGCCTGTGCCAGCCTATCAATTCTTGTTTGAGTCTCCTGCGCCACAGCCTGCCGTTGCTGGATGTCAGCGAGAGTCTGCTGGTCGTCCTTGAGCGTGCGGTATCTATCAAGATTCTTGGTGAGGTCCGCGTAGTCTGCGGCTCGTGTCTTGAGTGTGCTCGATGCCTGCAAGCGTCTGCGGCTTGCTTCGCGTGCGGCCTCGTAGATTACGCTGACATTCGTGAGTGCGCCCAACTCACGGGCTACCTCTGCGGCACTGCTCGTCAAGAGGTATGGCATGTCGAACTGATTGGAGTAGTTCAGTGGGTCCTTGGCTGGGATGCCGATGAACTCTGAGACTTCTTGTGGTGTTCCCCCTGAGAGCTTCGTGAAACTCTTCTGGTCGCCGTGCTCGGGGATGATGGCATACTCATTCTTCTTGCCTCGCATGAGTGCCACGGTGCCAGCTTCGGTGCTTGCGCTGATGAGACACTGGTTCTCCCCGTGGCTGATGAAAGAATCTCCACGGGCGTTGCTGGTCAGTGTCTTGAGCGCTCGGGTAAACGCGCTCTTGCCTGAACTGCTGGGGCCGACAATGACCGTGAATGGTTTTAGCTCAAGTGCGACATTGCTTAGGGATTGGAAGTTCTTGACGGTAACTTGAGAGAGCATACTAATCTATACGCCCCTCAAGTGCGTACTTGCAATCTTGCTCGCCTGCTCGCGTGAGAGTCCGGTGATGCGCGCTAGCCTCGTGATAGACACGTGTCTTGCCGCGTCCATGAGAATACCGTTTCTAACGGCTCGGGCTTGTGCTAGTAGTGCTTCCAGCCGTCTAACCTCATCTGCGGCCTCTGAGAGGGCTTGTAGGGCTAGTGAGACTGACAATTTGTCTTGTGTGGAGTCTGTCATGTGAACTAGGTTGACACATTTCTGTGAGCTATGGCCTCGTTCATTTTCTTGATAATCAGAACTGCTCCTTCGGACAAACGAAACGCCACCGGGGACTCATTTGAAAGTCTCACCCGATGGCGGTTCTGGTTTTGTGCTGTGTGTCAGTAAATCTTGAGGTTGCCGACTCCGTATTCCTTGTGCTTCTCGTAGAACTCTTTACGCTCCTCACACTCCTCTCGTGTACCGCTGAAGAGCCGAACCTTCATCCGGTAGTTCAGCATCGATGCGTAGTCTGTGCCGATGAGAGTTGCCATTGGGTCCTCCTTGGTTGGTAGTTACAGGTTACTGCGTCCCTGCACTACGTGTCAAGCAAAACCTCAAAACTTTTTTACAAGTCGCGGTCGCGTACCTGTCCCCGCCGCTGAAGCTCTGCGAGGTACCCGAATGTCCCAACCATGTCCCACGGCTCGGCATCCTGTGCGGCCTTCAAGCGCGCCCAGCACTCGTCTGCATCGTAGTCACGCTCGGTCGCGTAAATCCCCATCCTGAGGCGATACTGGATGTCTGCGGCCTGCTTCTCGATGTTCTCGAAAATCTCCCGCTTGGCCTGTGCAAGCTCGTATGTCGCGGTGTCCAGTGCGCTCATCGTTCTCTCCTCGCCAGTCGGTTTCTGCGTATCAGTGATGCTTCGTGGAGGGTCCTCGCCCCGTCCAGGAAATTCTTGATGCTGTAGGGAACTCCCCACAGCAAGAGAATCGGAACTACCAGGGCTGTGATGAGGTCGAATCTCATTTCTTGTCACACTCCTCGTAGTGGAAGTCTTCAAGAATCTCCGCGTCCGTGGCCATTACCAGACCTTGACACCTTCAGTGTGGTACTTGGCCTGAACCTCGACAAAACCCCAACTCTTGAGGTCTTGCGGCTTCCAGTGCTTGTCGTTGCCGTTGCCGATACGCGAAGTCTTCATCTGTGCGCCGCGCTCGGTGTCGTGTGCGTACACGAACGCCAGGGTGCCGTCAGACTTCACACCGTATGTCAGGTAGTTGCTGAACGGAACGCTGATGGCGGGGATTGTAAGCATTTTGTCCTCCTTGGTTGGTACTCCCCATGGTACCGACCAAACCTCAGCGCTGTCAAGTCCTGCGGCCAAAGTTTTTTGCTTTGCTTCTTCGCGTGCTCGAACGCACGGCGGGTGGTTGCACTTGTAGTGAGTCTTGTTGTGTCTCATGCGTGCATCCCCGCTTCCATCATTCCAGGTTCCCACTGCTCTTTGTGGAGGTCGCAATGAGTGCAGTACTCCACGTGTCCCACGATGTAGATTACATGCCCGTGCTTGCCACAGCGACGAACGTGCATCCGGCTCACGAACTCCCAGAACCTCTCCGAGAAGAACATGTTAGTAGTTGCGCCAGGACATGAAATCAAGGATGCCGCTCGCGGTGCGGAACTCTGCGAGACTCATGGCGTTCGCCTGCATGCTCGTGCTGGACATGAGGTTGGCGTGACGAATCTTGTTCTCGGCCTCTTTCACGATGGACTCGATGCGCTCAAGACGGTCGTCGTGCTCGGGCTTCAGACCGTCAAGGACGATGCGCACCGTGCGGGCGAGAGTGGCGTTCGACTGCTTCTGAACAAGCTCCTCAAGCGCGAAACTTGAGAAGTACACCTGCTCGGGGTCGATGTCGTTCGCCCACGTAGCGATGAACTCTGCCCACTCCTGAAGTCGCTTGTCCGCCCACTCGTCAAGCTCATCCCACATACGGTCGATGTTCTTGATGTCCATGATGTCCTCCTAGTTGGTTGGTAGGACCAACGTTACAGCACACGTGCACTAGGTGTCAAGCACTTTCCAAAAACTTTTTCAGTCTCCCCACTCGTCGGGTCCGAAGAGTGCCATGGGGCGGTGTGCTTCTCGGTCCCTGCGCCCGAACTCCTCTCGTGCGAGTCTTGCCGCCCTGTCTGCGGCCTCAAGTTGCTGTGTGCGAAGAATTGAACGAACGTGGATAGTCCGGATGACGTAGCCGAAAAGAACCCCGTACGCGAGGATGAGTCCCACTGCGCCCAGTGCCTCATTCATGGGACACACTCTTCAAGAACGTTTCGAACTTCTCCACATCCTGAACGACAACGCCAGTCTTCTCCTCTTCCCAGAGGGTAATCTTGGCCGCGCTGTAGGGATGCGCGAGGTCAATGGGCTTGTAGTTGCGCGTGCTCTTGTAAGCGTCGAACCACGTGCCGGTGGTCTGGTCCTTCTCACGTCTGATGACGGGGCTGTACTTGCTCATTTCTTCTTTTTCTTCTTCCCTAAGAGTGTGCCGATGAGGATGATGAGGATGCAGATAGAGAGGAAGCTCAACTCATGCCTCCTCGGTGTCGTCCTGAAAAATCTTCTGAGGCTCGGGCAGAGAGTCCAGGTGAGCACGCTTGTCCTGCTCGCGCTCCTCTCGCATGTCGGCGGCTCGAAGAACTGCGGCCAGAATGTCCTCATCTGACAGCATGTCAGCGATATCCTTGAATGCCCGCGCGCGGTCCTCCTGAATCTCAACGTATGCGCGGCTGTACCCGCGGCGCGCATACTCTTTCGCGGCCAGGTCCGCGATGGTGTGGAACTCCAGTACTGCGCGCACTGCGTCTGCGTGCGTGAACACTGCGTCAAGATTCTCGGTCATGTCAAACCTCCGGGTCGAAAACAATGGTGACAACGGTGTGGAAGCGGTACTGAGGCTTGTACTGCAAGTTGATGCGCGCGCATTCTTCCTTGGCAACATTCTTGTCTGCTACCATCCAGGTGTAATGCCCACTGTCAGAGGAGGTTTCGCGTGCGTACGTAGTGCCAGGCTCTACACCCGTGCTCACGAACTTGACGAACTCCTCGGTTACGGTGTTCCAGATACCGTAGCGAACATTCCCGCTCACGCTCTGAATCTCAGGCTCGGGCCAGGAAACCTCATGGTTGCCGTTCACCACTCCCCCGGCCTGCTCAATTGCCTGCTTGGCTACCCTGAACTCCTCCTGTGCACTCCGGATGCTTGACGAAGAGTAATCGCCCATGAGGGCTTCATACGCCCGGCCTGAGGCGTTGACGAAAGTGCGGGTCAGCTTCTCTCGACTGTTCTCACAGTCCTTGCACGTAGTCCACTTGCTGTGAAGCTCAGTGCATTCGAACTGCTTCCCGGTCACTGCGTCTGTGTACATGATGTGCTCCCTCGTGGTTGGTAGTACCCACGTTAGTGCACGTTCGTCAGAATGTCAACCTTCATCTTGAGATACTTCTGAATGTCTTCCTTACTTCCCGTGTGCTTGCCTGCGTCGTCGCTGAGCTTGACAGTTCCAGTCCCGTTGACTGCGGTGGCCTTCATGACGATGTTGAGTGCCGGTGCGCCCACGTTGTTGGTGAGTCCAGTTCCCCACCCAAACATGAGGTTGAATGAGGTCTCGTATGAGCGGTTCAGGTTCAGAATCTTGTTGAGGTCCAGACCGTCACTGAAGACGATTGTCTTCAGGCGGGAGTTGATGCCGTAGCCGTTGTAGAACCGAAGTGCGCGGTTGGCGAATGCGTAGGGGTCGCCGCTGTCGTGTCGAAGTCCGCGCCATGCGTGTGCGCGCTCCTCTCCGAAAGTCTCGAAGAAGAAATCCGACCCGTACGTGTCAGTAAGAGCGATGCTCAACTGCTCGCCGTAAACCTTGTACCAGTCGTCCAGCATCCGGCCATGTGCGGCCAGCGGATTCTTGTTCTGTGCATCTGCCATGGCTCCGTAGACCATGGGAAGCTCATGGGCGAACGTGCCAATCGGCTTGATACCGTAAACCTGCGCCCAGTGAGGGTTGCTCGTGCCGATGAACTGACCGGGCAACTCTTCAATCAAGCGATCAATCACGATGCTCTGCCACTCCCCGCTGAAACGGCGACGGGTGCCGAAGTCCGTAATCTTGATGGTGGGGAACTCTCGAAGTGCCGTGATGGTCTGCGAGAGGATCGTGTGTCCCAGCGTGCGGTACTCCGGGCCGCGGTCCTCGAAGTACAGGTCATTGATGGTGGACATGATGACAGTTTCCCAGAACGTCACCAGCGGCCAGGCTCCGGTCACTTCCACGTGCAAGTCCCCGTTTCGCACGGTAACCTCAGGGGTGGGAAGCATGCTCGCGTAGAGGTAGTTCAGGTATTGCTTGGAGAACATCTTGAGACTCTTGAGGTATTCGATGTCCCCGCCACCGAACCCGTAGCTGAAAGTCTTGAAACGGTCCTTCAGCTTCTCGATGTCCACATGCTTGAGAAGATTCTGCTTGGGGTTGCGGTTCTTCAGCGTGAACGTCACCTGTGCGTCGGGGGCCTTCAGCCATGCGAACTGAGACATGGTGAGCTTGTAGAAGTCAAGACCGCTGAGGATTGATGTCATGGTTTGAGTCTAGAGCATGTGATGTAGTACGTCAACACTAAAACTAAAAAACCCCCGCACGTCTGCGAGGGTCTTCCGGCTTCTGCCGTGGTGGTATCTGATTAGTTGGTTGGAGACTCTGACTTCAGGGACTCGGTTCCCGGCTCCCCCGCTCACGCGCGTGCGGCTTCTCGGTTGTCTGAAGAGTTGCAGTGTCTCAGTGTTACGGGGAGGACTAGCCTCCCCCGCTCTGAGCCTAAAACCTTGTTTTTACGTCTGCTCAGACAGACGAGATATTGGACCACACTCCTAGGTCAGTGAACAACGATACTGGCTTCATTGTCGGAATGTCGCACGCCCACCTTCCCTAGTCTTGTCAGTTGGAAGCTTCATTGTGTGGAAACCCCTTCCTCTTGTGGTACTTCTACTATACCTCGAAAAAGTACACAGCTTGCAGTTCTGTGCGGCCTCCGTGTTGGTAGGTGTGATACTGAATCTTGTTGCGATCCACTTCGTGCTCCGGGTGGCCCGGAACTTTCTTCCAAGCGTTGCCGAAGGATGCTTTGTTCTGTTCGTGGTAGTCCCAGTCGTACAGGTTCCGCCCAGTGGTGACGTTGCGCTGAATGCCTACAGCAATCAGGTTCTTCCAGTCCGACAACGTGTAACCGGGAATGGTCGGGGCGTTGCCAGCCTGAACGATGGTCACAGTCTCAGTTGCTCGAATCAGCATTTTCTTCCGGCTCCTCATCGTCCCAAACCGGGAGACCTGGGAAAACCCCGTACTCCACGCCGTAGGTAGTCACGCACCTATCTTCGCCGTAGCCTCCGACAAAGTACTGCTCCGAAAGCTCCTTAGCTCGCTCAAGAGTCCGGATGTCCTCGTAAGTCTGCGGGTCAAAATGGAAGACGCCAGGACCGGTAGTCCATTGATGAGGAAAGTCCTTGGTGAAGAAGAATCTTTCCGTCCTAGACTCGGTGAAGTGGTACTTACGCCCTTGGTACTCAGGCATTGTCAAGCAACTCCTCTCCGTACTTCTTCAAGAGCCTCTTAAGCTCCGTGCGCTCTTCGTTCTCCTGACGCTCCTTCTCCTTCTTGACGATATCCCTCTGGTACTGCTCGTATTCAAGAATTGCCTGAACCTCAGTCTCGGTGGCGTAGCGTGTACCGTACAGTGCGATGGAGTGCTCTTCCTCCCCGCCGTAGCCGTAGTCAGTCTCGACGGACACAGAAAACGGTTCGATGTAGAGGTCTTGAATCTCCAGAACTTTTTCCAGAAAGTCAACCCAGGGCATCACTCCCCACGTGCAGATGGTGGTTGCACCTATGGTGATGGCACGTTTGTTCTTGCCGGTTCCTTCCCAGCGGTAGGTGATGTTCCCGAAGTTGAGTCCGGTTGCCTTCCATGCGGGCTTACGTGCGGCCATCAGAGAATCCTTCCACAGTTGCGGCAGTGAGTGAGAGTGACGAACTTTGTCTCCCCGGTGGGAGAACAGTCCTTGCAGAGGTTGCCGAACGTTTCGAAGTAGTACTTCTCGCCCGCTTCCGTGAGGTACCCGTCTTCGAAAAAGGGAATGTCCTCCTCCGCAGAAAAGATGTCTTCCCGCTCTGCCCTGTCAAGCTCAAGAATCTTGATGTTCATGGTGTGCCTCCCTTGGTGGTGTTATTAGGTTAGCGGACACGTGCAACATCTGTCAAGAGACAGTTTTGGTGACTCCGAACGGATTGGTGTAGGCCTTGAAAGCGGCACGGTACGCGGCCCGTGCGACACCCAGCGTGTGCTCTGCGGCATCCACGGCCTGCTTGGTGGCATTGCCCAGAGAGTAGTGCACCTTCTTCGTGTGGAGGTCGTCTTTCGCCTCCTGCACAAGCTGTGCGGTGCGCGTGACTGCTTGCATCTGCGCGATGCCTGCGTTGTAGTTAGACATTCTTGTTCTCCTGCTCGTCCTTGCTCCGGGTCCAGTACCCGAGCGAGTGGCCAACTTGAAACGCCACTGCGATGAGTGCCAGTGCAATCCAGATGTTCACTAGTAGCCTCCGTCGTAAATCAAGAATTCTCCGGGTTCCAGGGGGAACCGCTTGAGTCCCCACATAAGACCTTTGTAGCCGGTGGTAAAGCTCACGCCAGATGGGATATCCATGATCCAGAACATGTCAGTCCCCCGTCAGCTTGTGAAAGTTTTCGAACATGGCCTGCGCGCCAGCTACGAAAGCATCGTGCTCAGCGGCCAGATAGGCTCCGGAGTCCGGTCCCCAGTTCACGGGCTGGGATGCGTACTCCTGCCACAGCTTCTCGATGAATTCGTCCACGGTTCCCCCTACTTCACGTTGTACGTGACGACCTTGTACAGGTTCTCCGGGTGCGCCTGCGACAACTCGTAGGCCTTGACACCGGCCTCGTCGGAGAAGAGACCCGTGGTCCCCTTGACGGTCTTCCAGGCGGCTCCGGGGTAGGAGGGCGCACCCTCACGGCGCGGGGCGACCTGCACCTTGGCGCGCACGGCGCTCGTGGTCCGGTTGTTGATGTCCGCGATGGTGATGTCCATGTGGTCCTCCCTTGGTTTGGTAGTACCTACATTACAGCACACGTGCGCTAGCGTCAACCCTTTTTCTGAAAAAAGTGCAGAACCTTTTCCCCACTGTTGGTGCGAAGAACAACACGAGAGTCAAACCCGGCCCGCTGTACCTCTTTGGCCAGCGCTACAGCCTCACGTCCGCTCAGTCCTTCACGGCGCAAGTTCCTCCACCCAGATGGCCAGCCGGTACGGGGGATGCGAAAGTTCAAGTCCCACCCGCGCCTGTTCCCGCGCTTACCAGAATCTTGTGGAGCACGAGAACCAATCTGAACGTACTCAACTCTCTCGTCAAACCCAGCGGGAAGCCAGTACTGTACGAAATGGCCTGTGTGGTTGCGGAAGCCCCAGCGTGTCATTGGTAAGGATTCTCCATTTCACCGGGGAGCACCCAGTCGTAGCATTCCTGCTCGGCTTGGAAGTCACCGAACTGCTCCATGGCCCGTGTCCAGGCCTGTGAGAGAAGAGTTTGCACGTCGTCAACCGAAAGCACGAGGAGGTAGTCAAGCTCTCCTGCGGCATCCCGATACGCTCTGAGAACGTCGAACTTTTTCAGCGGCTCCCTCTTCACGTCGATGGCCGCGGCCATCTGCCACAGGTCCGCGGATTTTTCGTTTTCTTCCTCAGTCACTAGCTCTCCAAAAAGTTGTGGAGGTACGTAACCTCCTGCTTGTAGCCCTGGTGCTTCCCATAGGCTCCGGACGTGCTCTGCTTGCGAATAACCTTCTTCGTAGGCTCGCACCGACAGTTGGCCGTGGCCGTGTGCTTGACCATGCTCTGTCCTGCCGGGGGTACGTGTCGCTCGCTCATGAGGTCACAGTAGCGCATTATCTAGAAATACGGAAGTCCCCGCCAGGACGACACACTGACGGGGACAACCGGGCTACGGTTGTACTATCGTCAGAACTTGAACGGGGAGGGATCATCGTCTGCCGGGATCGTCTGGGAAGAAATCACTTGGAAGTTGGATTCGAAGCTGTCTCCGGGGATGAAATACAAGATTTTGGTCCCGAAGTCCCGAGCAACCCAGAAGTCGTTCTGAGTGAGGTCCGAGAGGTCGATGGCTACAGCACTAGCGAAGGCCTCAGCGGCACTCTCCCCCAGGGCCTCGAAGTGCTCAGCGAACCACTCCCGGATAGTCCGCTCGTCCTCTGGCGTGTCCATGTGGATGGCGTCGGCCAGGAGCGTTTTCTGGATGCGTACAATTCTTCCCATACCCCTATGTACGCCTCAGGGGGTACGATGTAGAGACAGAAGGGCAGAGTACGGAGACAACCCGAGTCTCAACGTTTCTCTGCCCTTCTGCCGTCCCCAGGGACTCTCAGGGTAGCAGACTATCTAGCTGTGTCAATAGCCCTACAGTCTCATTAATTCCTGTCTTGAGGGCCGTGGCCTCACTCTTGCTCAGAGTGATGGTGATGGTATCCTCAACCGGAGGTACCACTACGGGTGGCTGTGGGTCCACTGGCGGGTCAACCGGAGGAGTCACAACAGGTGGTACGTCTGAGGCGAACTTTAGCGCATACGAGACAATCTTGTCTAGGTCCATCGAAGGACCAGGGCAGGATGTAGCCGGTACGTTAGGTGCCTCGCGGTGCCCCTTCACGTGGTCACGGTCGATGGGGAACCCGTAGCGGTTAGCGGCCCAGGCGACCAGCTTGGCGATAGCCACGTGAGACTCCTCGCTGATGCCCCAGGTTGGCGAACCAGACGTGTTGCCTGTCTCTACCGACACCGAGTACATGTTGTTGCTTGGCGTTGTCCACGGTGCCCACTCATCGGGTGGCACCATCTCGTTAATGGACCCGTCCTGCCCGACGAACCACGTAGGCGACACGTGACGGTCGTTGTTCGGGTCCATGAAGCGGTTGATCTGCGTCTGCACGCTCGAAGTGTCCGCCGCGTGGTGGATGTAGAAGTGAGTAATCTTCGTGCCGTTACGCGAGTTACTGTTCGGGCTGTGGTTCCAGTAGTTGGCTCCGGGGTACGTAGGAGCTTCCGGCTTGGGGTACGTGACCACAGGAGCGGAAGGAGCTACCGTGACGGGGTGGAAAATCTTCCCATCGTTGAGGAACGTCTGAAGAGCCTTGACAGTCTCAGGTCCCAGAGAACCGTCAACCGTGGCCCCTACGTTCATCTGTAGAGCCTTGATTGTTGTTGGCCCCTGAACTCCGTCAGCTACCTGACCCATGGCTATCTGAAGAGCCTTGATGGTCTGAGGTCCGTACTGGCCGTCTACCGGAGAAACGCCCAAATTCTTCTGTAGGGCGGTAGTCGTTGCGGCTCCCCACTGGCCGTCAACAACAATCTTCTCTTCAGTAACCGGTGGCTGGGAAGGAGCGTTCAGGAAGTTTCCGCCAGCGTTGAGGTAGTTCTGAAGAGCCGTGACAGTCTGAGGACCGATAGCTCCGTCAGCCGTAACCCCGAGAGTCTTCTGTAGCGCCCTCGCTGTGTCCGGTCCCATCTGACCGTCCTGCGTCACACCTAGGCGACCCTGAAGAGCCTTGATGGTCTCTGGTCCCATCTGACCGTCAACCGTAACTCCGAGCACGCTCTGAAGCTTGCGGGTAGTAGCTTCTCCCCACTGGCCGTCTACTGCGATAGGGCCGGTGCCAGAAGAATTTAGAACCTCGTCAAGCTTGGCGTTGGTGAGAGGACCAGCAACTCCGTCAGTTGTCAGTCCGTGCTTACCTTGGAAGTCCGTGATAGCGGCTCGTGTAGCTGGACCTGGGTCCCCGTCAACAACAAGATTGTAGGCAAGCCTATTGAGCTTGGTCTGGATGCTCTTGACGTAGGTAGCCCCGCCCCACTGAGCGTAGATGTCGCCGCCAGTTTCTCCACCGGCTACGGAACCTCCACCGAAGTTGCCAGTGAACTCGATGTGCCACGGCTCACCGAAGTTGTAACCGGCAGGGTTGAAGCCGTACTTGGAAGCGTTAGAGCGAATCCAGTTGGAGCGCGCGTTACCAGCCGACGTTACGCCCGCGTTCGAACCCGAGTCATAGATGTCCAGGGCGCGAGGACCGATAGGGCCGTCCTCTTCGTGATTCGAAGTTCCAGGAACAGCGACCGTACCAGCGGAAGAAATACGAACGTAGCGCACTCCCTGGTAGTACCGAACGTCGTTGTAGGGACCGTTGTCTGAAGTGCGCGGAGTGTAGCGCGACAAGAAAATAGCGCGCTGTTCGTCATAGGTGCGAGTACCACTCTTGACGTGGAGGACTAGCCCGAAGGCGGCACGGAAAGCGGCATTGAGGTTGTTGTAGGCAGAAGCAACGTCAACTTGGACGCGCTGTCCGTCGATTGAAGTGTAAGTGTATGTAGCCATAGTAGTACCCTCTCTGGGTACTACTATCGGCCTAATCGGCCAATCCGGCGTTTTAAGTAGAGTTGTCCACTACGTACTATCGATCTAGAGAAATTAGCTCCTCAGAGCGGCGTCAGTAGGCCGTCCGCACTTCTGGCAGACTTCCTGCTCACCGGCCAAGCGGGTTACGCGGAGGAGGGTCGCACAGTAGCGGCACGCCATCTGCGTGCGAAGGCTCGTGAGAAGAGTGATGGCGGCAAGTGGGATGTAAAGCCACATGATCCAGGCCAGCGGGATACCCACAAGGTGAAAGAGAACAATCACAATGACGGGTGCCATGAGGGTGAACCACCATGTGCGAATGCGCAAGAGGTTGGTCCAATACCACCTACTATGCGGGGGGTGAGCGTTTGTACTAAACATGCTATCTACTCCTTAGAATCTATGTACTGCGGTTGTCTGGGATTGTACACCCGTCCTACCTATAGAGTCAAGAGAAAAACGAAAAATACCCCCTCACCGCAGTGAGAGGGTATTTCTACTTCTTAGGATGGACAGCGCTCTACAGTGGAAATCCGATTATGACCCTACTACCGTGTCGTCTTCCCAGACGAACTCGGCAACAGGAAGGTGCATCTGGCAACCGACGCAGTACGTAGCTCCGTAAAACTTGGGGTTACGCGCGTATGTCTCAGCAATAGCCTTTGACATTCTTGTTGCGGCTCCGCAAGCCAGACCTGTTCGACCATGGCGAGCCATGTTGTTCGGGTCAATCTCGTGCCCGCCAACTCCCACGTGAATGTACGTGTAGCGTACGGGACGAATGAACTCTCCCTCTCCGTCGTCTACAAGGTAGGCCTCAGCCTGCTTCGTAGGCTCGGAGTCCGCACCGTGTGTAAGGCGCGGGTCTTTCGGGTCTGTCGTATGAGTCATTCATTGCTCCTCTGAGAGTGGGGATAAGGTGCCGTAGCGTCCCAGGCTACAGTCTTCCGTTTTATCCGGACCCAACCGGACCCTCTCCGTGGACCATAGGGGATTCGAACCCCTTCCTACTGCGTGCAAAACAGTCGTGCTCCCATTGACACTAACAGCCCAAGGCGACGAAGGGGTAATTGCGATTCAGCTTTCTGAGGCTGGGTAGGTTGCCCGTCGCTCCCCTACCACCCCGTGGAGAATAGGGGATTCGAACCCCTGACCTTCTGAATGCCATTCAGACGCTCTACCAACTGAGCTAAAACCCCATGGGCCTTTTAACGTCGGGCCGAGCGACGGGTACCCACACCTAGAGTTGAACTAGGACTTCCACATTATCAGGGTGACGTGCAGAACCGCTACACTATGTGGGCATGTTTGCCAGTTTCCAGTTCTCCTGGCCCCAGCGAATGGCTTCTCCTCTTACCCACGCGCGGGTAACGCTGGCCTTTTGTCTTGACTGCTACGTATCAGTCTCGACGCGCCCCTGGCAGGATTCGAACCCGCGCGACACTGGGTAGAAACCAGATGCTCTGTCCACTGAGCTACAAGGGCATTTTCTTTTACTTTACGCCTTAGATTCTTTCTCGTCAACCCATCCCCAGGCATCGTCGGAATATGCGACCGCTACTGCCGTGGGCTTGTCGATAGAGCGACGTACCAGAACTCTCTCCTCTTTGTCTGACCAAACCATAATACTGGTGAGCCAGGTATTACAACCGCGATGCCCTGTAATGCCACACACCCACTCGGCTACTGCGACTACTGCATCCCGGAAAATAGAACGGTCGGTAAGGTGAAGCTGGAATCCGTCTTTGCTGTGGCTAACGTAAAAAGTTCTGTAACGCATGCTTCATCTTTCTCGAATGTCGAAGCGGTGGCCGGAATCGAACCGGCGTAAAACAGGGTTGCAATCTGTCACCTGAAACCACTCGGTCACACCGCCGTACTTAAATCTATACGTCTGGATTGTTCTTCTTCCAAACGCGCTTCTCTTTTGCGCGCTGACGCTTTACGCCGTAGCGATGGTTGCACTTCTCGTTACTACCGGAGACAATGTGCTCGATGTTGCAGTCACAGTTACCCTCGTGAATCTTCCCCAGCATTTTCATTTTCAGCTTCTTCCTTAGCGTCGTCTTTAACCTCGATGCGCGCGGCTTGCCAGGCGCTCCAATGGGAAATGACGATGGCGTACACACTGATGAAGACAAGGAATGGCACTGACTGGTTGAGCCAGATGCAGACGGGGAATGCCGCCACGAACCAGATGACCGTGAACCAACCGTGGAACTTTTGTAGGAAAGTCGAGTCGTCTAGCTTGTCAAGTGCTTTCTTGAAAATCTTCATACGTTTACTATCGCGTAGGCCCCGTGGGATTCGAACCCACACTCTGACAGATTAAAAGTCTGCGGTTTTACCGTTAAACTAGAGACCCAAAACCCTTGCTACTATGAACTCCTCGCCCCGCAAGAGTGCTTTAACCACTCTGTGGTGCCCATCTTCTAGATAGGCTTCCCCGTTCCACAAAACTACATGCGGCCAATCGTCGTGCATATGCACATAATCTTCTGCAAGAGCGTGGAAGTATACGCCATCCTGCATAGCGATAAGCTCGCTGATGGGGAATTGGTTGAGTGGAAGTGTGCGCCACTTCTCGGTGTTCATGCCCGTAGGAGGCCAGGGAGTGCCGTTCTCACGGCTTACTATCCGCTTGAACACTCTAGTCCTTCCAGCGAGCTTCCATGTCCTCGTGAGAGCCGTGAAGCTCTCTCCACTCTTTCCAAGCCTCAAGAGTCTTGGGCCGGTTGTAGTCCAACCAAAGCTCAATCTCACCCTTGTCGAAAGCGGCTTGTGCTTCACGCCAAGCATCGTATTTGCCGATAGAGACTCCGATGTCGATGCTGTGTTCGTCGTGTGGGCAGGGATAATCTTCTTTTTCTTCCATGTGTCCACAAGGGGATTCGAACCCCTAACCTTCAGTGTCGGAGACTGATGTTCTGTCCTGTTGAACTACGTGGACGAATAAATCGGGTCTAATTCGATGAGGACCCGATGAACCGCACTCACCCTGCGGCATACAATACCCTCTGTGCACGTCCGGTATTGCGTAGATCAAATAAGTGGAGCGTAATTCCTGAAGAGCTTGTCGGCGGTAGTCCAGGTCTTGCGGCCTGTTGCCTCGTTCTCAATCTGGTACCGCTCACCAAGGGAGTCCACAACTACCACTCTTACGGTTCTGTCGCCCTTGAGGGAAACAAACCTGTCGTCCTGGTGAATATCCGTGTTCATGGTACTGCCCTTCTTGTTTGTCGCTCTGGAAGCTGGATTCGAACCAACATAGACAGTTCCAAAGACTGTCGTCCTACCATTAAACGATTCCAGAATATGTGGAAGCTTTACACAGCGGCACGCGGCCTGTGTTGGTTTTCCAACCTCGCTCCCCGCTCTGGATTCGAACCAAAAATAACTGAGTCAGAGTCAGTCGTGTTAGCCATTTACACCAACAGGGAATATGAGTGAGCAGTTTATTCTCATGCTCAGGAGTTGCCCATCCTAAGGCAAGTGCCCTGAGCGGGATTCGAACCCGCGACCGACAGTTTAGGAAACTGCTATTCTCTCCGCTGAACTATCAAGGCGTACTTCCATTCTACGTCGTAGGCTCTTACTTTTGCCCGTACCCCTAGAGGGAATCGAACCCCCATCCCCGGTTCCGTAGACCGGTGTCATATCCTTTGGACCATAGAGGCAAAGTGCGCGTTGTTCTCATTCAGACGCGCCCCTGAATTTCTTGTCAGACCAGGACTTCCCAGTTGGAGTGAACTGGCTTCTTCTTCTGAAGAGAAAGCTGTGCACCCTTGCCATTGTCGAAGATGAACTTCCCCGACTCTGTATCGATGTTCTTCAGGTCTTCAGTCGTGAACTTCTGTTGCACGTACTCCCAGTCCCCGTCCTTGTCTGGCTTGCCCTGGTACATGATCTTCAGGGTACCGCTGAGTGGGTTGCCGGTCCACGTGGGGTTGTACAGCTTGGACTCTGGGATGCGCTTGCCGTTCACTGCGAGAACGATGTCGTAGGGAACCGACTCGGAGTACTCAGGCTTGGCGTTCAGAACCTTCATGACTTCCTGAGGAGACTCGCCGTAGCGGTTCATTTCCTCGACCATGGCCTTGAGCATGTCGAAGGTGAACTCCCCGAAGAGGAGGGCGATGCGACAAATGCTGTCGATGTAGTCCTTGTTCTCAAGGTTGTCCTGACAGTACTCCTCGATGAACTCAGATTCGAGTCCCTTGAACTCAAGGCGGTAGAAGAATCTTCCTGGCCGATTCTTCATGTGGTCGTTCACGCGGTACTTGTCGTTGCACGTGATGATGAAGAGCTTCTTGCTCGGGTAAACCCCGTCGAAGAGCGTGAGCATCTTCTCCTGAGTCTCCTTGTCGTACACCTTCTCGAACTCATCGAAGATGACGATAGCCTTCTGCTCGATGCTCTGGATGAAAGCGTTGAAGCCTTCCCCGTGCCACGGCTCGTTGATAACGATGGTGGGAATGCCCTCCTCGCGGCCTACAATGCTGAGCATGGTGGCCAGAAGAGTCTTTCCCGAACCCTGCTCGCCGGTGAGCATCACGCCCGTGGCGTTCGCACGAAGGTCGAAGGTGCTGAGGATGCGTTGGGTGTTCCGGAGCGTGTCGCCGTAAATCTTGTTCTTGAACACGTAATCCTTGACACGTTGCAGGTAGAACGCGCCGGTCATGGGATTCTGACCAACGGTGAACGTCCATGCCGGAAGAATCTTGTGAAGGTCAATGGCACTCTCGGATGTCACCGAGAACATGTCACCTTGCCGAAGGTAGTAGGTCATGTTGTATCTTTACGCCTCTGATTGGTGGTTTTCAAGAAACTCTTCAGTTTTGCGCTCCCCCGGCTGGACTCGAACCAACGACCAAGTGATTAACAGTCACCCACTCTACCAACTGAGCTACGGAGGAATAAGGAGAGGGCTTTTGTATCGTGGCCCTCGGCACGCCCGACTAAACGGGAGGCTTAGCAGACCTGTCCGTGCGCATTTCGGATGGTTTCTGCTAACCTGCGCTGGAATGTAAGGATTCGAACCTTAAATAGCTGGGTAACAGCCAGCCGTGTTGCCAATTACACTACAATCCAATGTGAGACAGTTTCGTGACATGTCTCAGGTCACTCACTCAGGTACGTCCCCAAGAGTAGACCTCCGCGAACGAAGGAACTCTTGGCTCGTACTTAAGCTTCATACGGGCTTCCTTAGGAGTCCGGTCGTCCTTGAGGTTGTTACACTTCAAGCAAGCCGTTACCAAGTTCAACCAAGAATCTTCTCCACCCCGTGACTTAGGCTGGATGTGGTCAATTGTGTTGGCACCGGAGACTCCGCAGTATGCACAGATGTGCTTGTCCCGCTTAAGAATCCGGTTTCTAGTTACGGTTGCGTCAACCTTCTTCTCATACCGCCACTTTGTGTAGATGTAGCGGACCAATTCAAGAGTCTTTGGGCGCTCGAAGGCACCGTGGGACGTGTTGAAGGAACCATCGGTCTCGATGGCGCGCGCTACTCCACGCCAAATCATTTGCATGGCGTGCTTCAGGGACACTCTCTTCAGAAACTCGGTGCCACCCTGATTGTACAGTTCTACATACCCTGACATGATGGACCTCCTTTTCCGATTATAGCGTCCATAACTGGCTGTCATGTCAATTGGGAAAAGCTTTACGGACTTTTCCGGAGTCCCATTACAGGGCTTTCCCACCGTCTACTCCTTCTGCGTTTATGAGGTTGCGTAGAGTAGTTACATTGTTCCTCGTACCCCAGGCGGGAATCGAACCCACATGACCTGTGTGTAAAACAGGAATCCTTGCCGTTGAATGACCGGGGCGTAGCCGTTTTCTTGAACAGGTGGCTAACCTGTAACGAGCGGTTACTAGGACCGCTTCAAGTTCTTAGAAGTCGTCGGGATCAAAACCCAACTGAGGCGCAAGGGGCTTATCCGGGTCCGCCTCTTCAACTTTACGAAGACGGTCAAAGAGTGTGTTGCGTTCCTCTTTGAATCCGTCCCAGCGGCGACCGGACTTGTACAGGTCTGCCAGCTTATCGTTGAAGGTCTTCTCAAGACGACGAAGGTCTTCCTTGCGGTGCTCTACCTGATCCTCCTGAATCTTGTCCCAAACATCGCTAGGGATGCCAAGCTCTTCCAGGTAGGCCTCAAACGCTCCTACAATCTGATCGCGCTCCTCATCGAAAATGTTGGACCACTGATCGTCGTCCACCTTTTTGATGATTCCACTCAGTGTCTTGACAAGAGTGTAAGGACGGAGAGCCAGAAGTGCTTCCCGGAGAACATCGTTCTCGTGTGTCAGCCTATCCAGCGCTTCGCGCATGGGCTTGGTCTGAAGGGCGAACTTCTTCTCACGGGCCGCTTCAATCTCCGCTTCCGTGGGGTCGTATCGACAAGGCATTTTCTGTACCGTCCTCTCGTTGGTTGGTACTTTAAGTATACGTGCTACTTCAGCCTGTGTCAACTGTGGTCAAGAAGAGATTCGAACTCTTGGCCTCTACCGTGTCGAGATAGCGCTCTAACCTACTGAGCTACATGACCAAATTGCGGCGCTGTTACCCAGTCAGCTACAGACTTGTCATTGCGACCTCACTACGTCTGCCCATGATGGGGTTCATGGTCTCCCGCCGTACCGCGTGTAGGAATTGAACCTACATTTCCCAAGATATAAGCTTGGTGCCTCTCACCAATCGGCCTACGCGGCGTACTGTCGTTGCGGTGAGAATCGAACTCACTCGTGACTGGATTATGAAGCCAGCGCCTTCCCACTTGGCTACGCAACGTTGGTGGGGGTTTCTCGTCCTTTTCAGGTTGGTAGAGAACTTATGCCTTACCTATCACACGTAGTATCTAGAATACGTGCGCTTACTTCCAGATTCTCGAAGTCGGCACCACCCGTTACTTTCCCCCGTGCCACCACTGGGACTCGAACCCAGAATCCTCATCCATACCAAGGATGCGCTCTAACCAATTGGAGCTATGGAGGCTTGGTGCCCAATGCCAGAATCGAACTGACGGTTGCTGATTACGAAACAGCCGCTTTACCACTAAGCGAATCGGGCTAATTGGTGAGACCTAACAGCTTCACTGCGTCTATCCATGACTCTTCGAATACGAAAGCCGCTTCGGGTCTTGGGGAACTGTTTACGCCCCGCAAGGTTCCTGGTTTGTCTCTGTTTAACGTCCTAGTGCGAACCTTTTTTCGGACGGCCTCTGTCAAAGCGTGCCCCCAGTAGGATTCGAACCCACAACATCTTCATTACAAGTGAAGCGCTCTAGCCGTTGGAGCTATAAGGGCAGGGTAGGAATTCGTAATGAGCAGGTCGTCCGCTACAGGGCCGAAAGGAGGCGGTAGTAGAGAACCGTTTTAAAAACCCCAGTACGCCTTCAACGTGCACCGTGAATAACCGGTTAGCGATGCCCACCCAACAGGGGGAGAAAGTGACTCTACTTTTCACGCTGTTTGACTCACTAGAATTCCAGAGGGATATGCGGGAATCGAACCCGCGCGACAACCATGGCAAGGTCGTAGGCTACCATTACATCAATATCCCAAATTCCCGTTACCCCGTGTGCCCGGGGTATTGCATTTGACGATGGGATTCGCCGTAGCCCCATGGAATTGCAACCTTCCCGAGCTACTGTCACTGTCCTAGTTGCTTAGGATATAGGAGTCCTAACAATCGCCTCTGGAGATTGATACTTGTCCATCCTTCAAGTGACCGCTGAGGGCTATGCGGGAATCGAACCCGCGATAAAACATTGGAAGTGTCTTGTGATACCTCTTCACCAATAGCCCGTGGCAGGGAGTTAGTTTAAGAGCAACCCCGCTAGTTCGCAAATCTCTGGTTTACTTAAATGGACTTCTGGAAATGTGCATCCCCATCGTCCAAGAGAAGGGACTGAAGGTCTGTGCGGGCAATCCAGAAGTCTCGGAAGTCTCCCCACCAGCACCGACCCATGACCCAATCACGGTCTACATCGTATCCGCGTACCGCCCATTGGTGACCGCCAACCTTCTCTCCCGTGGGCCTAATTCGTCCCTTGGAATCCTTGTTGAACATGCCCTCGTACCACCAGGTTCCCACTGAGATTGTGCGACCCTGCATGATGTTCTGAACTACCTCGTCAGCGCCACCAAAAATCCAGTTGTACGCTCCTGCGATACCAAAGTCTTGTGCGGACTTGCACGAAGCTAGGCTAGAGGAACCGGTGTCCGTAGGAGGGTAGGTACCGTCATACGGGTCAATCTCCGTAGCACGAGAGTACAGCTTCACAGCGTCCGACATGTTCAGGACGCGGCTTCCCACGCGGAAAGTGAGAAATCTCTTGCTCACCCGGTTTCCAGCCGAATTTAGCTGGATGCACTTCGCAACTCCGGTGCAACATCCAATTTCCTGGTTGGGATTAGGAGTTGGGTCGTAGACACGAATTACCTTGTTCTTCCAAGTGGACTTGTCCACCGGGGAAGAAAGTAGTAGGGGGAAAGCTCGGCTACGCGGGTCGTGAACAACATTACGACCAAGTAGCGGGCTTTTCTGTTGGACGGTAATAACCTTCACGTCCGGGGTAGTTGTCATGGTAGTTCCTCCACTACAACTATACTCCCCGCTGTGACCTTTTCGGCCAAGTGTTTAAGGGCTGGGACTCGAACCCAGGCAGTCGCGCGGTAGTTCATGACGCTACCGGGTCATAAGTCCGCGTTTGCAACCGCTCGCCCGACTTGACTGCGCTCCCAATTTGCTTCCCTCGTAGGCCCACAGGGAATCGAACCCTGATTAACTGAGTAAGAGTCAGCAGTAATCAACCGTTATACGATGGACCCAAAAAACGACTTCCCTCCACTGGCTGGGCTTCGGAAGCTTGAGCCGCATCTGCGCCTCACCAGGACCGTGTTGTAGGGAGCCACCCTACTCATCCCTACGATTGCCTAATGGCTTATCGAGAACCCAATTGCGGTGATAGAGGGATTCGAACCCCCGGTAGCATTTCTGCTACGCAACTTTAGCAAAGTTGAGCCATAAGCCTCTCGGCCATATCACCATTCAGGACGTGGCGGGATTTGAACCCGCGTTACCGCATTGTTAAGGTGCGGGGTAATCGGCCACTATACTACTGTCCTCGGCAGTCGTACGCACTACCGTACCAGCACTAGTAACTGGATTTCTGCTCCATACCCCCGCAGGGGCGGTTTGCATTGCGATGGGTGAGGGATTTGAACCCCCGGTACCTTCCGGTACTTTCACTTTTCAAGAGTGACGCAATAAGCCTCTCTGCCAACCCACCAAATGGTCAGTAGATGCAACAACACGGTCGTCACTACACCCCTGACCCTGCGGAGATAGAGGGATTTGAACCCCCGGTACCTTCCGGTACGTCTGCTTTCGAAACAGATGCCATAAGCCTCTCGACCATATCTCCATAGGTATAAGGGCCAACCCGCCATATGGTTGGCACAACCGATGTAGTTGCCCTCGGCATACGAGTCCCTTATACGCGCGGTGATGACAGGATTTGAACCTGCGAGAGTAGGGTCACTACTCTACTCGCTTTCCAAGCGAGCGCCATAAGCCTCTCGGCCACATCACCAATGCGGGCAGACTAGTTGTACCTGAAAGCTTTCTTGGCTCAGGCCCGGACTACTGTCCCGCTCGGATTTCCACTGTGGAGTTCTCAAAGTTCTTGTTGCTCACCCGTAGGTGGCTGATGTCTAAAACTTACGCCTTTCTCGGAGGAAAAGCAAGAGCCTCTGAAAACTTTTTTGCTTTCAGAGGCTCCTAGTAGACTGGTTCTAAGTCTTCAGGTACGCCTCTCAGCGCCGGATACGACGATGGTCGCTCCGCGCTTCTGATTCGTTGACTGAATACTCATGACATCCACTATACACTAAAATCTGGCACGTGGCCACTAATCCTTGAGGCGGTTCTCGATGAGGAGGTACCGCGTGTCCATAACCAGGATGCCGCCAGCCTCTTCAAGCTTCTCTTGGAAGATTTCTCCGTGGTGCTTGCAGTAGGCCAAGAGGCCGTCCTTGAAGTAGAAGAACATGTAGGACCGGAGTCCCCACGGCTTCCCTACGTGGTCCGTGTGCGGGCAGGCCTCGCACGCGACGAACTGTCCCACGGCGGGGAGTTCCGTGACCGATACTTCTTCGATTTCGGCTTCAAGCGCCGGGTCTACAACGGCATCCATAGACTTACTATCGGTAGTTGTAGACATCAGAAAACCTCTACACCCACGATGCGGCCATTGCGGTCGATATCCAGTACTACGTTGCGAGAACCCAGGTTGATAGTCTTCACTACCTCGCCCGGACGAAGCTCCTCAGAACTGAAGTGGTAGGCGTTAACCTCATCATCGAATGTTGCTCTCATGGTAGTTCCCCTTCCCGAGCGATTATTTAGATATACGCCTTAGGTCAGTCGGAACCAAGAACTCGAAGCTTGTTTCTGAAGTCCTCATCTGTGAGAAGAAGAACCAGACGCTTCACCAGGCTGGGTACCACCGTCATTTCGCTAGAGTTGGTTGCGCCCTCTGGGTCTCCTACCATCTTCTCGCGGACATAGATAGGCTCCGGGTGCTCGTCGTCGCGGTAGTGAACCTCGTAGAGGTACACAGGAATCCCGTTCTCGCGCCACACCTTCATGCCCCATGCGAGGTCTTCGTTGAGGTAGGTCAGGGTAAGCCCGTAGTCTCCGCTAAGGAGCGGCTTCTTCTCGTCAGTCATGATGCTCTCAATTCTTGTCCCAGGTGGAACGCTACGCCGTCGTCAATCTGAATCAGTTCTACGAAGAACTCTCCGCTCTCCTTGAACCTTACCACTGTCACGCCCTGTTGCCAGTTCTCCCAGTACGTAGCTTTTGATCCGTCTAGGTGGCGTGCTCCGTGAACTCCGGGAACCATGCCGTCAACTCGACACAGACAGCCGGGGTTTACGTTCATCGTCCGAATCTTTCCGGCTCGGTCGAAGATTGTCTTGCTCTGAACTTCTAGCCTGTGGCTGTGCCCGAAGATCGTTGATAGGTGAGGAGTCTCGTTGGCGTACTGAGAGGCCGTAGAACCCTTGGACACGCTCTTGGTGCCGTGGATGATTCTGAGGTCGTTGGTGAGCCAGTAAGCCCCTGCGGGATAGGCGTCGATGTACTCGATGTCGAAGTCATCCAGACCGACAAGATTTGGCACGCTCATGACGGGCCAGGAGTCTGGGTAGCCTGCCTTCTTGAGTCCCATGGCGCTCTTGGCGTTGGCTTCCATGAAGCCTTGGAACCGCTTGTCGTGGTTTCCCTCGATAAAGATGATTTTGCCGGAAGTCCTGGCTCTCAGGTCTGCGGCGAATTCGCGTGTGCGGTCAAGAGAAGGCTGGGTCGTGTGAGCAAATCTTGCTTCCTGCACCCACCGGCCCTGCTCGGTCAGGTCAATGATGTCTCCTGCGAGCGCAGTAACGTCCGGGTCCTCCATCTGGACAATCTGACTGAAGATGTCCATGGCCGCGTCATCGTGGTACGGCGTGAGGTTGCCCTGTGGGTCCATGTCGAACCCAATCTGCGTGTCAGCCCCGACTACGGCGGTCTTGAACTTGGAGTTCTTGCGGCTCCGCACTACCGGCGTAATCTTGTACTGCTTACGCGAAGGCTGAATGACGGGCCAAGCGGGAACCTCGTCACCCAAAATCTTGTTCGTGTACTTGACGTTGAGGAGCTTGTTCCAGTAGCCGCCGTTAGGGTTGCTCGTCACACCGAAGGTGAAGGTGACTTCCTCAGGGTTGGTGCCCTTCAGTTCTAGCCAGGCCTTCCAGTCATCCTCGCCCCAGGCGGAAGCCATCATGAGACTTGCGGACAGAACTTCGCCGTCCGACGTGTAGATGATTTCCTCGTCTGCCTTGATAGCGGCGAGTGCTTTCGTCTTAGCGGCGTCTAGCGCGTCTGACAGGCTCATACGACCATCACTCCCAGTTGTGCGTCACGCCACTTGATAAAGGTATCCTTAGAGACCTTCAAGCCCTCCTGACGGAGGATTCCGTAAAGCGTGTAGTTCTTGAGGTTCTCGTCCTTTGCGGCGTCCAGAACGGCCTTGCGGTCCTCGTCAGAGAGGGATTCCAGCCAGAGGTCCATATTCGACTTCTTGGTTGGATTCTTGGCTTCCTTGAGTCTTTCACTCAACCTTGACACTTGGAACTCCTTGGGTAATGGCTGGCACTATTCCTTCCAGCATACCTTTTCTTTACGCCTCATAGCCCACAAAAGCAAAAACCCCTGGTCACAGAGGACCAGGGGTTGATGTCTAGGAGCTTACGGAGTCCAGGGCGTTCCTCCCCAAACGGTACCCGTGCCGTATGGAGAGGGAAGAAGCGAGTGAGCCTCGTCCGGGGTCACAATCGGTGCGGTGGGGTTGGGAACCGGCACGGTCGTCTTTGCGTTGGCCTCAGCGGCTCCAACGAACACGAGGGCCGTGACGATGCCCGCGGTAGCGAGACCGGCAAGAATCTTCTGCTTCATATGTTTCTCCTTCAATTAGCGGCACTCTCTGTGCCTGCAATTACCCTATACGTAAGACTATACGGTTGTCAAACCCCAGAAACAAGAAAACCCCCGGCCATTTGCAGTGACCGGGGGCGGTGCTCAGTATACAACACTACTTTCGCGTGCACATAACTGGACTCGAACCAGCACGCCCTTGCGGGCACCAGCCCCTCAAGCTGGCGTGTCTACCATTTCACCATACGTGCAAAGTGTTCGTGGAGAACCCACCGCTGATTAGGGTCCTCCGGGATAGGGCTTGTCTCAGCTACAGCGGGTACCCGATAACAAGTTACATATTCCTTTTACGACGTAGCTCCTAAGAGACTCGAACTCTTATGCCTTGCGGCACTGGTTCCTAAGACCAGCGTGTATACCAATTCCACCAAGAAGCCATATGCGGGGGAGCTTGATTGGTCAGCGTACAAAGCCCTACTTGGTCCGTATCTGCAACTGGCGACAGCGCTTCTCAAACCTTTAAGACTCTGTGCGCCTCCGCACAAGACTCCCCCTCCGTGTCATTGCCTCGACCGGTTATGGAGACCCGTACTAGACAGTACCCTAGCGCGCCTACGGCGTCTGTACGGATTAGGAAGGCTAGCGTCTTCCTGCGTGACACCTACCGGAGTCGAACCGGTGACCTGTGGGTTTTCAATCCACCGCTCTAATACCACAACTGAGCTAAGGTGCCGTATTGGTTGGTCCTTTTTACGTCCCAGGAGACCCTAAAGCCCCCCAGTGTACTGACCAGGACATGTGCGAGAGTCACTTTTCCTTATCTCGCTTCCACCCCTGGCGGAAAAAGACCAGGAATGTAGTTGTACCGCATGTGAGATTCGAACTCACTCAGCCAATGGCAACGGTTTTACAGACCGCCCCGACTCTCCAACTTCGGCGCTACGGCATATGGGACGACTCGGCTCCCGTGTGAAAGGGCTACCTTTTTTCAACGTGCCGCCGTCACAACACGTCCTCTGGTACTCCCAACGGGACTCGAACCCGTGCTACCGGCTTGAAAGGCCAGCGTCCTAACCACTAAACGATGAGAGCAAGTGTCTGGTTTTGATTCGGAACCCCCCAGACAAGAGTTTCTGCGTCTACCCCACCTACTTTTTCGACTAGTGACCACCGGCAGTTGGAGGCGTGCGGTTGACCGAATCGTACTCCCAACGGGATTCGAACCCGTGCTACCAGCGTGAGAGGCTGGCGTCCTAACCACTAAACGATGAGAGCAAATTCCGGGGGTTTCGAAGCCCCGGAGGGTGATAAGGCTGAGAGTATGCCTTTCGTAACAAGCTTTCGTTGGATTATTGGTTCCCAACTTCTCCACGATGTCGCCACCGTACTTGTCATGCCTGGTCAGTTTAGGTCTGACCACTTCCTTAAGTCTGGAATTACTCGACGGATTTTGCAACCGTGGAAGAGCCGCTAAGCCCCTACACTCCTGCTACTTTCCTATCAACACGTTGGACCTTTCGAGTCTTCCCGTGCCTCGGTTACCTGACGGCCCGAGGGTTAAGGCACTTTCACGCCAGACTGAGTAAGTCTTTCGATTTTGTTTTGCATAAACATGCTGGGTTTGAACCAGCTACCTACTGTTCCCAATACAGTCGCTCTGCCAAATGAGCTAATGATGCGGTTATTGACGGAGGATGTGCTTACTCGCGTAGCTCCGAACCCTTTTGAGGCCCAGAATACTACACACCCTCGGATACTTTTGCTGTCGGGCTACTTGTATCTCTCCTGACATTCCCCTGAACCCGCCGATCCAGTACTTCTGTCATTCATGGAATCCGCCCTTGCTTGACCGGCTCGGACTACTATTCCTTCCTCATGAACCTCAATCTCGTCTAACCCTTGTCCACACAGCACGTTACTGGTGGCCTCCTCTCGCCGGTTGGCCCTGAGGAGCTTCAGGTGACTTGAATGACGCTGGCCAGGTGTTTGGCTCCTGACCAGTGAATCACTCGGATTGCTTGGGTTACCATTTTCATGGCGATGGGTTGTCGTCCCATCTTTCAGTACCTCGCGGTACCTTATCGGCCAAGCCCGTAAATCATTTGTACGCCTCTTTGAGGCGATTGTCAACTTGCGCGCGAAAGACGGGATTTGAACCCGCGTTCTCCACCTTGACAGGGTGGCGGGGACTCCAAACTCCCCCACATCCGCATGGTCCGGTTCATAGTTCCCAAAGGCCTATTTTACCGGCAACTTACGCTCGCGGGTGATGTACGGGAATTGAACCCGTGAGACTCAGATTCACAGTCTAAGCTAGACAACCAACGTCTACCACAACACCATAAGTGTACAAGCTCCTACCTCCTGGCACATGTACTTCAGCCACGTAACTGGCCACTCTCCGGAACCCTCGTGCGAGGGACCTTACGAGAAGGTGTCCACTTCCGTATTTGAAAGCAACTGTCTTCTCTCGTCCGATAGCAGGTACTCGAAACCCGTCCCCTAGTTCCCAAAACTAGTGCGCTAACCCTTACGCGACAACCGGATAATGTGAGCGGCGCTGTACACTTACGCCTAACGGCTCGTCGCCGTATGGGAATCTAACCCATGCCTCTCACTAGTCGGGATAACAGGATTCGAACCTGCGACCCCTCGCTCCCAAAGCGAGTGCTCTAGCCAAGCTGAGCTACATCCCGATTAAGTGTTCCTCTGTGGAGTTTTGAAAGTTCTAGTCGTCTTTTCCAAGACTAAAGCCTCCCAACATTTCTGTCAAGAGGCTTAGAGCACTGCATTTTGGGTGCACTAAGCCGACACTGGGTCCTCCAGTTCGGGGTAGTACTCAAAATGCGTCATGCTCTTACCTTACAGTATTCCGGACCCTTGTGGCCCGGTTCGTTGCGGGAGTGGGATTCGAACCCACGGCCTCTAGGTTATGAGCCTAGCGGGCTGACCTAACTGCCCTACCCCGCGTCACCGTCTATATTCAATTTTCTCGCACATCCTGTAGGACTCGAACCCACTCTAAGAGGTTTGGAAGCTCTTGTGCTCACCTTTACACCAAGGATGCATATTCAACTATCGTACATGAATTTCGGATGGAGCGGCCCTCTTGCCGGATGATGCGTGAGCGACTATTTTTAGTAGTTACTTGAAAGTGCCGCTCCATCCAGCCAGTAGGGCTATCTTCTGCTTTCCCCCTACTTGACTTTGTACCCCCTGAGGGACTTGAACCCTCACACCCTTTAGGTAGCAGGTTTTGAATCTGCCGTGTCTTCCATTCCACCAAGGGGGCGAAAAGGGGCCAGCCTCCGGATTTACCAACCGTAAGCTACCAACCAAGGAAAGGAGACCTCGGAGACTGGCCCGAGCGCTATCCGGTCTAAATGCCTGATTAACCACATTCTGTGTGGTGGAAGTCCCTGACGACTTTTCGCGCTGTCTGTGAAGTTGTTATATCTCTACTATACGCCTCGGTTATTCGGTTGTCAACCCGAACTGGTGAAGAATTTCTTGATTCTCTTCAACCGTGTGGATACAGGCTGGCCCTCCGAAGAAGTGTCCGCAAGCGATGCACTTCTTGTCCTTGGCTGTGAAGTTGTGAGTTCCGCGAAGTCGAATGCGCTTGCGGATTTGTGCTTGCTGTCCACGTGAGTAATGAGTCAAAGAACCGGCACAATCTTGTCAGTGAAGTTCTGTGGCATCCAGCCCGCAACCTCGTTCTTTCTGCGCCACAGGCCGTCCTCACCCTTGTAGAAAGTGCTACCATCCGTGGCGACAGGCCCAGCGATTTTCACAGAAGCACCTACAGGCATTGCTTCCATGAGTTCCCACAGGAATTCTGGCCGGTCCTTCGGAAGATTTTCTGTCATAGTCCCTTATACGGCTCTGTCTGGCTGTCGTCCAAGAACTCATCGAAAGCGTTGTGGGTGGTGACCCAGTAAATCTTCCCAGTTAGGTCTTTGTAGACTTCAACCGTGGGATTACAGACGCAGTGGAATCTATTCTTGTGCTCGATGACATCGTGAGAAGGCAGGATGTGCAAGTCTCCACTTGGGGCGGTGATTGTCGCCCATCCTGCCTTCTCATATGCCATCTATCAAGTGTACTGCTGAACGTGCTCCTGTGAGGCCTTACGATTCTTCTTCCGCATGGAGCGAAGAACCTTCTTGCCGAAGCGAGCCAACAGCACCGGCTCTACCATTGTGAACTCACGGGGAGAAGCGTAGGACCACCACTCCTCGGGCGGGATGCCGTACTCATCGAAAGAATCGATAATCTCGTACATCTTCCGCTCGCTCTCCGGAACGAATTCCAGTGAGTCGCGGTCGTCCGTGTCAAGCTCATCGTCCAGGTCCCCACGGTCTGCGAAGAACGCGGAAGAGTTGGGGTTTGAGTCAGAGAAACGAACGTTGGAGTTCATGTCGTCGTCACGGGGACCGAAGGAGTCTCCAACCCGCGGCGTATACGTTGATCCCGCGCCAGTGACCTGATTGTGCCGACGAGTGTAGTAGCCCTCGCCGTCGTCGTCCCAGGTCTCACCGTAGTAGCCGCCCCAGCCGTTGTACCGCGACGTGTACCCGTTGGGGTTGCTGTCACTTTTCGGGCCGTAGAAGCCACCAGGCTCGTTCAGGTCGCACACGGTTGCCCAGATGCGGTTGAGGATCGAGTGGTACTTCTTGTTCCACGAGAAGCGCTCAGAGGTCGTCTTGAACTTCTCGTAGTCCATTGCAAGAGCGGCCTGCTTTATGCCCTCTGCGTACGCCTCGACCGTGGTGTAGAAGCGGAAGTTGTAGTCCATCTGCGGGGTCGCGTGGATGGTGGGGTTGAAGGTGCCTTCCTCCATGAAGTTGTCCATGAAGTACTGAAGGTGCTCCTCAAGACGGCCACGAACCTGAAGGTCGTACTCGCCGTTGTTGGTCCACGCAAGCACGTCCTCCTGCTCCCGAACCTTCTCGGGAACAAGTGCTGGCATCAGGAGTCCAAAGTTAAAGAAAGCCCACATAGTCTTGCTCCTCTCGGTTGGTTTCGAACTTGATACTTATACTTTACATGTCACATGACATGTTGTCAAGTACTTTCCAGAAAAAAGTTTTGAGGCCCCTCCGGAGAAGGGCCTCAAGACCGTCACGCGGCGCTCAGAGTGGCCAAATGCTCCTCGTAGGCCTGCTCCACGCCGTACGGGATGCGGCCACGGTCGGTCACGTTGTAGCCGTTCTCCACAGCCCATGCGCGGATGGCGGCAGGGTTGCGGCTCTCGTCCAGCGAGAGGCCGTGCTCGATGTAGGGGGCGATGCGACGGAGGAAGGTCTCGCGGTTGCGCTTGTTCAGGTCGATGGCGTAGTCACGCCCCTCGACAGAGAAGCGGACCTGAGTGGCCTCGCCTGCGCTTCCAAAATCGTCGGTACGGCGGACAGTCTTGACAACAGCCATGGGATATCTCCTAGGGGTTTTCGATTAGTTGGTACAGCTTTAACTCAGTTATACGGTCAAACCTTGAGAGTGTCAACTTTTCCCTAGAAAAAGTTTGAGGACCCTCCCGGCTCCATGGCCTTTGGGAGGGTCCTCGTTGTCCAGTGGCTCGGGACCTTACTGGACGATTGTGGACACGTCGTATGGGTTCGGCGCATCCGGGCTGGCCGTGTGGCCCTCTGCCCAAATCTTCTTCTTGATGCCGTTGAACGTGGCTCCGGGGATTGCTCCACCGATGCGCAACAGAGCGTCAACGCGGTCTCCGGAGAGGTCCGGGTTGTTCGCCGTCTGCGTGATGGCGTTCATGAGCGTATACATGCTCAGCGTGTCGGCCTCCTGCAAAGCCTCGGCAACGGGAAGGCGCTGGCTCTTCGGCATCCGGAAGGTGTCAAAGATTTCTGCCACCACATCACCCGTGTTGGCTCCAAGCTGAAGCTCGGTCAGTGCTTGGATGAGGTCGAACTGGCTCTCCAAGCCTCCCAGAACGTCATCTACGGCGTTCGCGGCCCACTCGTACACGTCGTTGGGGTCATGGTCCCCACGGCGGCTGTACACGCCTACGTCACGCAGAGTCGTCGTGCACCCATTGGTGCACCACCAGCGGAAGAGATAGGTCTCCAACTTGGTCTGACTCTTGCCGATGAGCGAATTCGTCAGATGGATGCCACCACTCCACTCGTCCTGCTGGCCGTGAGGCACATCATTCATGCCTCCGTTGCTGATGTGACGCAGGATTTCCGGCACGATGAGTCGAATGTCTGTTCTAATCAGCGAGTGGTTGAACTTGTAATCTGCGAACACAGGTACGTTTCCGTAGCGCTCGTGGATACCGTTCACTACCTCCTCCAACAGAAGATTGTTGGAGAATGGCTGGATGGTGGGACGGGTAAATGCCGCCACTGACTGATCCTTGCCGGTCGTGAGCATGTTGAAGTCACTATCACCCATGCCCGGTCCCCACCAGTAGTTGAGGTTCTGCTCCAAGAGCGTAGATGGGGTGTCCTTGGCCAGCTTGCCGGGGTAACCGAAGACAGAACCGGCCTGAAGCGCGGCGTCCTTGGTCAACTGGTAGTCGCTGTTGTTGACGCTGATAACGGCATCCACCAACTCGGTGCCGTCCTTCTCGTCAATGCCCAGCCACCAGGTAGGCTCGAAGGCGAAGGTAATCTTGTCCTCGTTGGATACGTAAGCCTGTCCCAGCGGTTCTGTCTTACCGATGCGGTCAGAAACATCGTCCAGCGTGAGCAACTTGCTCTTCATGATGTCGAAAGCAACCATGCAGGCTCCTTAATTAGTAGGCGGGTCGGTCTCCGACCCTTCAAGAAAGAGACCGACCCACTACAACTTATACGCCTCAAAAACTAGAAAGTCAAGCGGTGCTCGTCATCTTCCGGCACGGGCAGGATTTCTCGGATTTCGGCTTCGTGAGCCTCAAGCTCTTCCTGCTCCTGCGGGGAGACTGCACGGATAGACATATTCTCCCGCATGAACTTGGCGGCGTAGTCGATGACCTCGCGCCTCCACTCAGGGTGCTCGTCTGCGGCCTTGAGAAGAATCGGGTCCGTACGGAGGTTGGCCCTCTGCTGTCCAGTTTGCGCACGCGGCATCCACTCTGGGGCAAGGCCTGCTTCCTCCACCTTGTGGAAGTAGTAGTACCCCTGCGAGTACATGATTTCCTTGCTGGCAATGAGAACCTGCACGGCTGTCCAGAAGTTGTCGAACCCGCGCCCGAACCGGACACGTACCTCGGCCTGCTTGAACGGCGGTGCTACCTTGTTCTTCGTGACCTTCACGAGAACGTTGGTGGCTCCGGGAATCTCTACTTCCAGGCCGGTCAGCGGGTCAATAATCTTCTCTTTGATATTGCCGATCTGCTTGAACTCGATTCGCACAGAGGCGTAGAACTTCAGCGCCACGCCACCGGGCGTGCCCATCTTCGGTCCTAGGTGAGCGGGCCTGCGGCCCGTCATGTCCAGCATTTCCTTAAGGTGGTTGACCCAGATGTTCAGGGTGTTGTGCTGATATAGCAGAGGATTGAGCCTCTGACCAAGATCGCTCATGAGCTTGGCCTGAACAGCGGGAAGGCTCTTCCCAATCTCTGCCTGCGCCTTGGCAGAGGGCATCATGGACGCTACAGAGTCCCAGATGACCATGCGAATGTACCCGGTCTCAATGAGGTTGATAGCCAGGTTGGCTCCATCCTCAAGAGTGTCGGGCTGGCACAGAAGGAAGCTGTCATCATCGATATCCAAGCCAAGACTCTTGCAGTAATCCTGGTCGATGGTCTGCTCATAATCCATATACAGAATCTTGTCGTCTGCCTTGATACCCTTGCTCGCATCGCCACCGGAAAGGATGATCCTCTGCAACTCCGCGGCACACTGAAGCGCTACCGAAGTCTTTCCAGACGATGGTGGCCCCGCAAGCTCAACCTGTCTGCCCAGCGGGAATCCTCCACCAACGATGAAGTCAATGGCTAGGTTGCCGGTCGTGATGAAGGTTGCTTCCTGCGCAATCTTGCTGATTGGCCCCACGCCGGTCTTGTACTTCTTCTGAACTTGGGCTAGTGCGGCGGCGAAATCTGCGCTCATGGCACGTCCTTAAATCATCGGGGCTTGAACCCCGGTAAGAGTTGTGAAGTCTTCTCTGTGCTCCTGTAGCCAGATGTTCATGAGGTACGCATCTACGTAGTCCGTCATGTTCTTCTCTAGTGGAGCGGTGTACTTCTTCAGAGGCTTGAGGTCAGGATTCTCGTCCTGCCACTTCTGAACAAGATTCGGCGGCTCGTAGCCGTACTCCTTGGCCCACTCAGCGGCCTTGGCAATGCGGTACTTGGCTCCATCGGTCTTGCTCATGCCCTTGGGTGCGCGTCCTACCCCGTCGAAACGCTTCTGCCACGTGCTCGGGTTGATGAAGTAGAAGGGGATGCCGCTCATAGCGTGGATGAGCATGCCCTGTAGACGGAGAACCGGCTTGGTCATCGCCTGCGAGGAGATACCGTAGGGCACATCCTCAACAAGAATTAGAAGCTCGAAGCTCTGAGAGATTCGGTCAGCTACGGAGGTTAGGGTGTCCACCCACTCGGAAGCGGACTTTCCCATGGAGTCGCCCTGCCAGACAACCTGGCCAGCTTCGTTCGTCAAGCACGCGGCTGAGAACTTGCTGGCCAGGTCAACTGTTAGGAAGTAGATACTCACAGATTCCGAAGCATTGCTTCAATGTCGTCTGCGGAGTCACCGGTGGCTGGCTTGTCAGAGCCGATACCCAGCGCCTCGAAAGAGGTCGCGGCCTCAGGCTCCTTGTGCCAACCGTCCGAATCCGTGTTCGGAGTGGTGTCACCCAGGATGTCAGCCAGTCCCGCGGAGAGGTCCAGCGACCCACCTACAGAGGAGAGAGCCTGGTCGTGAGCGGAAGCGCTGACCACACCGGTAGCAATCTCCCACGCCTCGTTGACGGCGCGGATGTCGTACTCCAACTGCTTCTCACTCTTCTTGGAACCGCAGAAGATTGCGAGGTCAGGTGCAAGGTTCTCCTTGCTCATGAGCGCCTTGATGTACTTCTTGCGCTCGTCGCTCTTCTGCCACTCGGCCTCCATGGACGGCTGGATTCCGTATCCGTGGAACATCGGATTCTCAGACGTGAAGATGAGGTCGTGGTTCACAAGGTCGAAGCCCTGTCCCTTGAGAGCGAAAAGCTCGTCGTAGACCTTGTTAGTGAAGCTGTAGATGAGAGTCTGAGCACTGAATGGCTCCTTGACCGTGGTGGTTCCTGGCACAGTGTCGTACTTCACCAGGTGAAGAGCGAAACGACGCTGAGGACCGAAGAACTTGTCGGAACGCTTGGCCTCTGCGCACACGGGGCAGTGGTCGGGGTCCGAACCGTCAGACTGAAGAGTTCCATAGTCTCCCAGGCAGATTGGGCGGGAAACGAACTCGTATACGTAGTCTTCGTACTTTTCGCCAGACTTAGTGGTCTTCCATTCCTTCTGGGGAACTCCACCGACTAGCTTTGGCTTGCGGATGTTGTGAACATACTCCGCATAAGGGGATTCGAGAATGGCAACTCGGGCCTTCTCACCCTTCTTTTCTAGCTTGAACTTGGGGTAGTTGTAATCGTTCTTGCTAACGTTCTCTTCACTGAATTCTACTCTAGGCATTTTCTTTTTCCTGTTTGTTTTGACTGGGAGCGCTACTCGGCTCATACTCAAGCCTAGTAGATTTCAGGGGCTTGTGGCCCCTAAGTCAGGGTCTCTTCCGTGGTCAGGAAGTTGTTGTGCAAGCGGAGAATCTGAAGGATGTCCTCACGGAGTTTCCCCAGTCCCCAATAGCACTGACCAATGACATCTAGGGTTTCTGTTGCTACGGATTCCAGACGCTTTAGTTGGTGAGCCTGGCGCTTCTCGCTGAGAGAGGCCAGCATTGCGTCTGCACGCTTCTCATCTGCGGTGACGTACTCTCTCCAACGATTCTTGCCGTTGGCCATTTCCTCGTCATACTTGAGAGAGGCCTCGAAGTCTGCCTCCTCACGCATACGCATGACACGGCCCTTAGCTCTGCGTGCCTTAGACTGCAATTCTTCTACACGGTCTAGGCGGACACGTACCCTGGCTAGCATGTCTACGGCGGCGGGCTGACCCAGTTCAAACTCTGGTAGAGACACCTTCCCCTGAGGGTCGTCAGCCTCGCCGTGCCGTAGCTCTAGAGCCTCACTTGCCCACGCTAGTAGCTCATTTTCTACATCAGCCACGGCGTTCCTCCATCAGCTTCTCAATGAAAAGAATCTTGCCCAGCTTGTCCGCGGCGTGAACTACTGACGCATCGTCCGGAATGCTGAGAGCGTTCTGAATCTGACCACGCAGATAGGTCTTCATTTCTTCGAAATCAAACACTGACTGCTCTATTCACGATATCTTTGGTCAGCTTGTCGCGTGAGGCAATGAGGTTGGCAAGTTCCTGCTTGTCTTTTTCTTGGCCGAAATAGTCAGGAAACCTGCTCATCTTGTGCAATTGCACGAATGTCTCCGCAATGGAGTACATCAACTTGAACTTCTCCAAAGGAGAATACCTCAAGGTGGCACCATCCGGAACACCCGCGTCCGCGAAATGGTTGCTGAGGTCATTCTCGTCTACCTCAACGTCCATTTTCGTCCACGTGCCGTGGATGTCCCCGGACCAACCTAGTCGAACGTTCATACTATTCCTATACGCCTCTAAATGGAGTGTGTCAATTGGATATTCGATGCGGGAATCAGGAACCTCAAATCCTCCAACTGCGTAGAGGTTCCCTTGATGTGGTGGGGAAGTTGCTTGGAAGCTCCTTGCACCTTTACCCACACTTCTCGGCCTGCTTCCCAATCGTGCAGGCTCAAGTAGTCCTTAACACTAGCCCATTGCTCGGCGTCGGGGAGACCACCCAGTTCGATGACCACCTTCGGCAAGTCCTCCTGCGAGGGGAGTTCTTCTTCCCAGTCGATGGAGTCGGGATCAAATTCTTCTTCCTCAAACATGGGCGGTGCCTCCTTGACAGCCGGTGCCTCTTCAGGTGTGAGAGGGTTGTCGTAGCGGTAGTAGGCGTCATCGATGTTATCGAAGTGATGCTTGTTGCCTGACTCGTCCTCGAAGCTGTATCCGGTGATTTGCTTGTCTGCGTCGGTTTCAATCTCGACAACCGAACCCCAGGTGCGGCCCTCGTGCCAGTCTGCGCGAATCTCAGGAAGACCGGGAACCTCGTAAGATACAGCCGGGTTGATAAGGTCGATGACAGTCTGAGTCGCTACGTCCTTGTGCACGTAGAACTCAAGGGCGTCGTGAATGGTCATGACTAGGCGGATACCACCCACGGGGATGATGCCCTCTTCCTCGGCACGCTTGATGGCCTTGCTCACCCGAACCATACCGACCTTCATGTAGTCTGCCGCGCCGCCCTGAATGGGGGCGTTGATGCACATGCGGTCACCCTTGGAAGAAATGTACTCAGCGAGCTTCTTCAGCTTCTCGGCCTTCGTAGGGTCCTTCTCCCTTGCGGCCATAGCCATCTTCTTGCGGGCATCCTCGTACTCCCAGATGCGGAATCTTCTTCCGAAGATGTTCGTCACGTAGCCTGTCTGCTGGCCCTCACGAATCTGTGCGTCCATCCAGGACCGGAGGTTCGGGAACCCGTCGTAGTAGGCCTGAAGCATTTCGGTGGCTTCTTTGCGGGTTGTGCCCATAAGCTCAGCCATGTTACCCGCCCCGGACTGGTAGACCACGGCGAAGTTTCCGGTCTTACCCTTGGCTCGCAAGTCCTTTGTGACATCCTCAAGCGGGATGTTGAACATGGCGGCGGCGGTAGCCCTGTGAATGTCAATGCCGTTTCTGAAGGCATCCAGCATGACGGTCTCGTTAGACACACCGGCCAGCACGCGAAGCTCAACCTGCGAGAAGTCGAACCCGATGATGCGGGAATCCTCAGGCGCGAGAAGGAACTCTCGGTAGTTCAGCTTGAACGTGTCACCGTTGTCCAACGTGTAGTCGTACGGCTTTGGCCACTGCTGATACGAAACGTGGTCTACAGAAAATCTTCCTGTGTTCGTTCCGGTCTGCTTGTGGTTTGGGTGCCCGCGCTCGTCGTAGTGCAGTTCCTTGAGGTACTTGGTGATGTACCGGGACAGCAACGCTCCTAGCTCTCGCCACTCAAGAATTCTCTTGATGGTCTTGTCCTGCTTGGCTAGGGCACGCAGAGCTTTCTCTGACGTAGAAGGTGCTCCGGTCTTGTCCGAACGGTACTTGACTGGCAGGCCTAGACCCTCTGGCTCCTCTGCATAGAGAACCGCGGCAACCTGCTTAGGAGAACCGAAGTTGATAGACATGAGCCGATTCAGGCGGCGCGAGAACTCCTCTTGGATATCCTCGTTCATCCGGTCCTTGAAGTCCGCAAGGATCGCTTCTACGTCCTCAAACTTCTTCCAATCCAGAACGATGCCCTCGTACTCCATCTGGCAGAGCACCGGCTGTAGAGCCATTTCAGTGCGGAACACCAGGGAGTCTTTGATGGGTGGGTAGTTCACGAAATGGTGCGCGAGACACCACAGGGCATCCTCACAGGCGTACGCAATGGTCTCATCGTCCAGGGGGAGCGGGTTGAATCGAAGAGCCTTGATCTTGGGAAGCTTGATGCCATGCGAGCGAATGAGTTCCACAAGCTCCATCTGCTCGTGGCCAAATTCTTCTTTTGTGATGGCCTTCAGACCGTTACCGACTCCTCGGCCCATTTCGCGCGGCTCGAACTTGTTGGACATGAACGCCTCAATGAGCGTGTCCGATAGCACCGGGTAGTACCCGTTGGAAGCCCTGACCTCGGCTCCCAGGATTTCGTCGTTCCACAGTTGGTCACGGAAGAACCTGGCCAAGCCCTGAAGCTCGAACATGGAGTTGTGAGCCACACCGTTACCGGTGTTCAGAAGCTTCCACAGAACACGTGCGACCACGAGCGGGTCAGCATTCTCCTCATCATCGTGACCTAGGGGGATGTAGCGTGCCCACTCTAGGGAATCCGTGAAGGAGAAGCCAACGATCTTCCAGCGCGGGTGGAATGCCCACTTGGCTAGGTCGTCGGTGTCTTCACCGTCGTACCCGGACTCGATGTCGAATCCGAATGGCTGGCCTCGGCGCATGACTCCCCCGACGTACGTCTTGATTTCATCTACGTCACGGAGTAGGCCGTAGTCCTTAGTCGTCTGAGCTAGCTCCGAAGTAGATACCATACGAGTTTGAGTCCTGTCGATTTGTACCGAAGATGATGATGAACCAGATGCGGACCACAGTGCCCGCAACCAGACCGATTCCTACAACAATGAGTATCTGCCACACCAGTGTCCAGAAGAAGAGCCAGTCCATAACTTATCTATACGCCTCTCACCACAGCACTACCAATGCTTCCAAAGCACCGTCCGGGACTCCATACTCTGAGTAAGTGTCCACTGTAGCCAGGTAGTTGCGGATGCGCTGACGACGGTTCTTGTCGTAGTGCTTGGCAACTGGGAGCATTTCAGGGACCAGGAAGCCTTTGTTCCCTGCGGCCTTAGCGATGTCTCCGGGAGTCTTCTTCTGCACCAGCATGTCGTGAACCATTCCTGCCAGTTCAAGGCGGGCGTCCACCAGACCCAGAGTCTTGGCGTACTCAGAGGTAGGAAGCTCCTTGAGGGCCTTCATGGCTGTGCGACGGTCCAAAGCGAACAGTGCACCCAGGAAGGAATCGTCGGGACGCTCGTCAAACATTTCGCTGATGTGCCTGAGGGTCACTTCTCCCTCGAACTGCGCCATCTTGCCCATGGTGTCACGAACCAGACGGAGGTCCCCCGTGGCGCGATTAAGAAGAAATTCGGCTACCCGTCCTCGGATGTCCAGCTTCTCCTTGACCCAGGAAACTGCGTGCTTGGCCGTGTTGTTGGTGAACGCCTTACACTCCACTACCGCCCCGCGAGTCTTCAGATACTCAAGAGGAAGCCAGAGCAAGCGGCTCTGCTCATCCTCACCCTTGCGAAGAATGGTCTCCGAAGACACGAACACCACGTAGTTACGAGGAAGAGAACCGCGGTCCTTGATGTACTGGATGAACCAATCTGACTGCTTCAGCTTCTCGGCACCGCGAACAATGGTCAGCCGAATCTTGTTGTTGCCGAAAGGAAGCTGGCGAAGCTCGTTCCAGATGGTTCGCTCAGATTCTTCCTTGGCGTCCAAGTAGACCAGGTTGATAGGGTCTACCGTAAGCGAACCCTTGATGAGGTCCACAACCTCGTCAACAAGAATCGGTTCGGGACCACACACCCAGGTAATCTGCCGGGGCGTACCGCTCTTACGAAACGATAGCCACCACTGACTCCAAGTACTCAATTCGGGTCCTTAGGGCACTTGAATGGCTCACTGGGGTTGTCTGTCACCCAATGCTCTCCACAGGCACAGTAGACATTCCAGCCGCCCAGGATGCCGCGGTAGCCACCGGTATTGTCGTACTGCTGATAGTGCTTACCGCATAGATGCCTGTGATTGTGGAGGTCTGCTTCCGCGAGAGTTTTGCGGTAGCGCCTTCCCATGATTTTTCCGCACGTGTCGCACACAGCGGTGTAGGTCGTAACTTTCTTTTCTTCAATCATGTGCTCACAGCCCGTCAATCCATTCGTCAATTGCTAGGGCAATCCATATCGCCAGCAAGAGGAGGGGAATCAGAATCATGTTCTTGCCCTAGGAATGTCCAACATGCAGGTCTTGCACGCCACTCCCGGCACAGAAACCATGGGGTTGTCCGCACGCTGAAGTTTAGCCACAAGGTCTCCCTTACGAATCTTGTGTACGTCTACCAGGCCGCACCACCCGCTAAACTGCGAGCGGAAGGTAGCGATAATCTCGTACTCGTGGTCTGGAATAAGGTCTTCGTCGTCGGTAGTCATTTCTGCTCCTGAAGTACTGAGGCCAGCGCGCTCCGGATGACCAAGCGCGGCCTCAAATCTTCCTTGACGGACATGAGGATGCGAAGAGGAACCTTGGTCCCCTGAATGCCTACCTCACCGCTGTCAAAAGTTTTCCACTTCTTGGTCAGATGCTCGTAGCACCACTGAATCAAGAGGTCTGTGTGCTCCTCCTGCCACCAGTTGGTCAGGTCTTCCAGAGCATGAGCATCCTTCCGGTTCACAGCATCCAGGGCGCGAAGGACAACCATCTTGCTCTCCTGCGTGCGAGCGTGGTTGAGTGCACGCTTGACTTGACCCTTGGAGAGCTTGGCAAGCTCCTCAGCCCTGGCGTCCCCGAAATTCTTCTTGTACTTGAGAATGTCAGCAACATTCTCCTCGGTGAGGAGACCGAAGGGGTACAGCACCGCACGAGACCTGATGGTTTCCAGAGGCATTTCCTCAGCTACCAGGATGAAGATGACGTTAGGTGCTTCTTCCAGCGTCTTAAGGAGGGCGTTCTGAGCGCCTTTCGTGGCTTTCTTGTCAAGATGTACGATGACAAGCTTCGCCCAGCCCTGTGGGCGTCCTGCGGCCCATGAGGCTATGAAACGGGCATTCTCCTGAGTCAGACGTTTGATGCGCAAAACGTCAGCGTTCTTGAACTTCCACTCCCAGCGGATCAACTCTGCCAGTGTCCACTTTCCCACCGACTCCGGACCCAGGAAGAGGAGAACGGAGGGCAGATGCGCTCTGACCGCCCTCACGTTCCTCTCGTGGCCGAAGTAGTTCACCGGCAGGACTCGAATCCTACGTACAACTTCTTGAGCCAGTTGTGGATGCTTGAGCGGGTCACATCGAAAAGCTCCGCAAGCTCCTTTACAATGACCTGTCCGTGCTCCTGAACCTGAAGGAGAACCATTTCGAAGAAAAGCGTCATCTTGGAATCTTCCTCGAAGTGCTTGAAAACGTTGGCGATAAGCTCGTCAATCTCTACACTCTCAGTATCCGGTTCTACCACCATTCCCAGGTAGTCCAGGAGCGGGGTTCCTGCCTCTGCTCCTGACTTGTGACTCTCGTTATAGAGAACCACCATGTCAGAACTAAGCGTTGAGCGTCCCTTGTCGATACGGTCACGCTCTGCGAAGTGGTAAAGGTACGCATTGCAGAAGTTCGAGAGGAAAGTCTTGAAGTTTGCAGAACTGACGTGGTGCTCGTCGTACTGCGAAACCAACTTCTTGTCGATGATCTTCTCCATGAGGATCATCGCGTAATCCTCTACGTGCTCCGGGCGGATGTGCGCACGCGATACCAGGTACTTAATGTACGGGAAGTATGTCTGAAAGAGTTCGGCGTCGGTCTGGGGGGTTGAGGCGGCGACAATGCTCACGTTTTTCTCCGTTTGTTTTTTAGTAGATCATGCGATAGCGTGCTTCACCATAGCAGGATTTTTCTTACCCCAGGGCACCAGAGTTGCCGCGGGTTCTTCCTCAGTGCCGTGTACCTCATTGACGTAATTCACCACGGCGGGGTCGTCCTCGTACAGGTGAACGCTGTCAAACTCGCCACCGTTGAGGGCGTGTCCGATGACACCGGCCTTGTACTTTGCGAGAATGTCACGGTCTGCGAATCCACGCATTGTGATGCGCTCCGGGTTGGGGAATCCGTTCTTGCCCAGCCACTCTTTGGTGACTTCGTACATGTCCACCCGGCGTCCGGTGAGGTACTGAACCTCGTTGTTGGGGTCAGCGGCCATGCCCACTGCGAGAGCAAGACCGTCAAGAATTACCGGGTCCTCGGTGGCCATCCAGAAATACGCCGCCCAGTTTCCGGTAAGCGCCTGCGGCACCCGGTGAGTGTCGTCAGCAAGCACGCCGTCAATGTCGAAGAGAATGAGGTTCCTGGTCATCTGTTCTTTCCTTTCAGTTGGTACTTACAGACTACACAGGGTTCTCACATCTGTCAAGTCTCAAAAAGTTCTTCCGGTGTACCGAGCTTGGAACGCAGGGCGAACCTCTGTAATCAGCCAGACGGCGGCTTGGGGAGAGTCCATCAACTCTTCCAAGTCTTGGGTGTTCCGGTGGTGACCGTGGTCAAGTGCACTGTTCTGCCAGAGCACATCGATTCCCAACGGGGCGAAGAGAGACCCCACGAGCCACAGGACTGAGGCGGCGTGAAGGTCATACGGGGTTTGGTAGTCAACGCCGTAGAAGGTGGCGGGGACTGACAGAATGAACGACTCTTGTCCATGCCAGACAAGCTGTGCCGGATAGTTCTGCGAAACCTCGTTGTAGAACCACTGCTCCACGAACCGACCGCCCTCGGGATGAGGACGGTCAGTTGCGAGAAGCGTGAGAGTCAGGAGGCTCACAGGCGGGGCTTCCGGATGTAGCCGACAAGCTCACCGTCGATGGTGAAGTCCGGGATGTCCTGTGCGGTCTCCTCGAACGGCACCTGTGCACGCGGCTGAGTGTGGAAGAGGTCGCTCAGGCCATAGATGGCGATGTGCGCGAAGCCCTCGGCGGGCTGAATGATCTGATCCTCTTCCAGTTCGGGGTCGAAGTCCCGAATGGTGTCATGGGTGGCCGTGATGATTGCGGCCTTCACGTTGCCCTTGGTGTCCACGTACTGGACAGTCTCACCGACGAGATACTGAGTCATGGCTTCCTCCTATGGTTGGTGCCGTTTCTTAGAGCGTACTCCCAAAACTTGAGAGTGTCAAGGAGTATTGAAAATTACTTGGGACATGATGACCTTGGTCTTCTCACGCCAAATCTCCGCATCAGCCACCGACCGCACGTACTGAAGGATGCAGACGCATCGCACGAAACGATCCTCGATGTACTTGTGAGACTCCCAGTCGGGCATGAGGCTTGTGCAGTAGAGGCGCAAAGACTCACGCAACTCGTTCAGGTTGATTGTCACGTCAGGAGTGAGAGCTTTCTTCAAGGCCTCTACCGGGTCTTCCTCTTGAGATACCGGCTCACCAAACTTCTCGATGGCACTCCGGACGTTGACTTGAAATTCTTCATCCGGGTCACCGGAGTAGTGCGTAACAGAGAGCCAGATATCCTTCATGCGGTCAAGTGCCACTGTTGCGCCGGGGTGCCCCTGAGCACCAAGTGATACCACCTTGGCAATCTTGACCGACATCTGCTGATTGCCCTTGGGCAGGAAGGACTCTACAACCTGCCACATGTCGTCGTCAGGGTCTCCCGCTCCCACGGTCCTCAGCCAGTCATTAAGCTGAAAATTGGAGAGGTCCCGACGTTCTACGTTGGATGCTTGGACGCCAGCGGAAAGAATCTCCGGAAGAGGAGTAGCGATTTGGTCAGGAGGCGGAAGGATGTACGCCGTGACGATGTACCCGCCCTGCGCTTTGCGGTCTACTCCTGGGTAGATGCCGTTGACAGAGCCAACCTCTTTGGCGAACCACCAGTGTTGTCCCTTGCGAGACACAGAAGGTGCGTTGAAAGCGAGTGGAAGAGTGATGCCAGCCTCTTCTAGGGAGGCGAATCCGTCATCCTTGCCATCGTGACGATCAATGTCAATGACGGCCTTGCCGCGTCTGCCGGGAGGCACCGCAACAAGAAACTCAGGATTCTCCCTCCACCAGGACTGAATCTGCTCCTCATCTTGGGTGGCGGCAGTTTCCCAGTCCATGAGACCTTTCTTTGGTCTCTTGTCTTCCTGGCAGGGAAAGACCGGCCAGCCGTTGCGTGCCTGTGTTAGGGCAAGGTCGAGATTGCTCATCACGCCGTCCACTCCGCAATAAGAATGGCGCTGTAGCCATTGTGCTCAATGCGGAATTCCGCGTCCCCTGGGATAGGCCCAGACTGGATGAAATCGCGCAAGTCACCGACAGAGATTTCTCTGTGTCCCAGTTCTCGGGTTGACACGACCCATGAGCGCGCTTTCTCTTCGGCAGACTCCGTATTGATAGGGGTACCGCAACCGCAAGGGCAAACTGTCTCCATCAGAACCTCTCAGCACAGATAGGGCCAAGTCCGCGCTCCATGGACTCGGGGTCGGTAAGGGGTGAGCCGCACACGGCGCACACCGTATACTCACGGGAGAAGCGGACAGCCGCTTCCTTGGGGTCGATGCGAATGAGCTTGAGCACAGCCATGCGGTTGGCCCCCTTGACCGGCGTGTAAAGGAAGTCTCCGGGGTGACCGATCATGCGCTCCACGAACGCGAAGGTCTCCCACTTGCCGCCCTTCTTACCGTACTTCACTCGGTAGAAGTGAAGGCCCGCGGGGGTGTCCAGCGCGTAGCAGGAGGCCGGGATATAGTTGTCCTCAGCGATGGCCATGGGCTTGTAATCCCGGCTCTCCGCGTACTGCTTGGCGAAGTTGGAGACCTCGACCGTCTGCGTGACAGAACGGGCAGAGGCGTAGCACTCACGAATGTGGTTGACGGTCATTCCCGTCTGGTGGCAGTTTCCGCAGGTTGGCATGTCTCCTTTATACGCCCCAGACTTCAGGATGTCAAGTGTTACGTGTAAAGAATTTACGGTGCCACTCTGCCGTGCTTGTTGAAGAGTTCCATCACGAGAGGGAACTGCTCAGTGAGAATGTCCTCCACCTTCTTGGCGGCTTGCTCAATCTCGTATTGAGGGTGGCCCTGGTAGGTTGACCACTCCTCGTTCGTCCGAAGACTGAGGAAGTGAAGCCAGCCGCGAAGATTTGCAGAGGCGTACATGCTCTTCTTGAGGCCTACAGGGAGAACCCAGCGGGCGGCTTCCTTGGCGATGTCGCTCTCAAGATACATCTTGTACTTGTTGTAGGCGTACTCGTAGGACTCCATCAAGTCCTGCACGAACCAAGCGTGAACATCCGGGTCAGCCGCTTCCATCTTGGGACGGGCCGAAGTTCCCACATTCACAAGAGGACGGTCTGGACCTGGCACGTAGAAAACGGGGGCTAGCTCGCTGTAGCGTCCGCTCTCCTCGTTGTAGCTCTGCGTGCGGTGGCGGTGCCACTCGTAGAACGTGGAAAGCTCTGCCTCAATGCGAAGAGTAAGCCAGGCGTGCTCAAATGGCGTGCCGTGGCGCTTCTCCATGAGGTAGTTGAGAAGTCCGGGTATTCTTCCGTCTTCCTTCTCACGCTCGTCTGTGCCCGTGGAAATCCACGCGGCTCGGGCGATGGCTGTGTCATCACCGGATACTTGAATTAGCTCAACAACAGGCTCAGAGAAAGTCTCGATTACCGCGGTTCCTCTAGTGGCCATGGGGTTCCTCCTGCAATTTGAATAGCGTTAAAGATGACGGCGCTCACCCAGAACATAATCCAGATAATGCCTATGACCAGCGCGAACGTAGATGCCGTCTTTGCGAGCCTTCTATTCTTATACGACGGAACCTGGCGGAAACCAACGTACGCAAAGTAGATTCCCCACGTGATGAAGAATCCGAAGACAGCCCAGAAAATTAGTTGAATTACGTCGCGCATGATGTTGGCCTTAATTGATAAGGCTGTCGATACCACCGAATCCGCCAGCCGAAGGTGCAGAAGAGAACGTATCTAGTGTACCGCGACTTGAGAAGTGACAGGTTGCGTAATCCACGGCCAGTTGGATTCCGTCTGCCGTTTCCCCATCCCTGTGCTTGAGAACCTGCGCCGCCAGATTTGCGTATCTGTCGGTGTTGTCTACCGGAGCAAGGAGGGAAACGATGATATCTGGGGTGTTTGCGGCCTCGGCTGTTTCCGCCATAGCCATGGTTGTGTATCTGCCGTCGTGGTCAGCCTGTTCCTTAGCGGCACGGTTTACCTGCCACGGGGAAATAAACGGCACGCCCTGACCCTTGTTGAATGCCACGGCTACTTGCTTAGCGCCCTTAATGACATCTGACAGGCTTTCTCGGTTGGTGTCTCGGCGCGCAGTGGCTCGAAGAAGCTGTAGGTAGTCACACACCACAAGATCAATCGGGAACTTCTTCTGGGTATCCATCATGACTTGACGAACGTCTGACATGCTGGAACCTTCGGGAAGCTGATAAATCTCTAGCTCACCGTAGTCGTTCTTGCGATTGGCGAAGTCCAGGCGGATGACATCGAAGAATTCTTCCTCGTGAGGGCTGAGTGTTCCGTTCTTCAGAGCCTTGGAGTTCAATCCGTCAGGAAGATTCCAGTCCTGAAACTTGGGATTCTTGGAGTGCCTGGCAATCAGGCGACGGCGAATAACCGTGTTGACGGTCTCTGTTGAGAGAAACAAGACATTCTTACCCTGCTCCACTACCGCGCTCCATGCCAACTGGACACAGAGCGTCGTCTTACCGTCGTTTGTGTAGGCGGCAGAGAGCGCCAGGTCGCCACGCTGAAGACCGCCCACCTTCTCGTCTAGCTCAGCGATACCGAACTGAACACCCGTCTGCGTGCCAGACTCGTAGGCGTTCTTAGCGGCCTGATATTCTTGTTTTATCAGGTCAGCCTCGTCACGCATGTTGCCATGCGGGGTCTCCATCCCTCGGGTGGCAACCTCGATGTCGGAGAGTTGTGCCGCTAGGAACTCTCGGGCATCCTCCTGCCCCTTGAGGATTTCCCCACCCTTCTGCTCCACGCCCGTAGTCGTAATCTCCGCGGCCTTCACGAGAGCGGCGGTGAGCTTCTGAGAAGCGTAGTCCTCCTTCAACTCGTGGATAGACCACATGAAGTCCATGTCGTCAACCTTGAGATTGAAGAGGTCTGCGAAGGTCTCCTCGTACAGCGCAATGCGACCTGGGTCAGACATCGTTCTAGTCAGAATGTCGGAGAGCGCCCCCTTGGTGAGGACGCCCCCCGTCTTCTGGTAGTAGTACTCAAGGAACTTCCAGATAGCCACTTGCGTGGTGTCTGAGAAGTGCTCTGCGGTTAGTTCCTTGAGAGCCGTGCTGAACAGGTCGATACGGGCAGGAATGACACCGCCAAGAACTCTGCGGCCATGTTCCTTATTGTTCATATCAAACCTTTACGAATGCGAAAAGACTCTCACCTTCAGAGAAGTTTTCTGAGTTTCCGTTTTGGAAGAACAGTCTGATTCCCTCTGGGGAGTCGGATACTTGAGTGACCGTGCCTCTGCCGTTACCGTGAACCAAATCCCCTACCTGAATCGAGTAGACGGGTGTGGACTTCCATTCACGCTTCTCCGTGGAAATCTCTACGGAGGCCCTACTGAACGGCTTGGGCTTACTGATTCCACCGGGCATTAGCTGAGCTTCCCTCCATGCATTCTTTCACGCTTTGCGTTGTACGCGGCCTTGGTGTCAATGGCCTCGATGACAGGCTCCTTGAACTCCCAGGTGTAGTCTGCGATACGAATAACAGCGTCAGCAAGCTCCACTGCGGAACCTTCAGGCTTGCCATCTACCTCGTAGATAGATGGCCTGTCATTGCGAACCTCGTCTAGGGCCTCTACGACTTCACTCACAATGAGGAACTGTCGGTTGCCCTTATACGCGGAGTACTGTCGCTTCCAGAACCCCGCTGGGATTTCAATGGTGGCGTTCTTCAGAATCAGAACTCCACCCTCGTTGTCTACCAGGTGGTCTAGGATGAGGCGCATAACGTTGCCGTCGTCATGGAACCCCTTGTCCTCAGCGTTCTGGCCCGACTGCTCGATTAGGTCTTCTAGGGAATGTTGAGTCATACCTTCTATTTACGCCTCTTGGACACGAGAAACAAACGCCTCGTGGACCAATACCAACGCTTCGGTGTGCATCCGACGAACGTTGGTGAGGGTTTCGTGGAGCATTTCGGCAATCTCTGGTAGCTCCATACCTACGTAATACTTCAAGACAACTACAACCTGAGTCTCCTCAGGGAGTTCGTCTAGACAAATTACCAGTGCTTCCCTGAGGGAAGCTTCTAGTGCGGAGGACTCTACTCCACCTACTGCATGAATCTGCTCTCCCACCGTTTGGTCGGGAGAGCCGATCATGGAGTCCTCTAGGTTCACAGGACGGGCGTGGACTAGCTTAATGACCTTCTGCACTCTCTCAATGGGGAGGTCTGCGGCTAGCGCTAGTTCGTCCTGACTCTTATTCGTCCCCAGGCCATTTTCTATTAGGAGCTTGTAGTCTTTTCGAACCAGGGTATGCACGTGGTCAAGCTTTCGCAGGTAGTCAAGCATCTGACCATTGATGCTCTTCCTGGCAAACACTCCAAAGAATTGCCCGGAAGCAATGCTCTCCTCGGAATATCCATTCTCTTGCCCGTAATCTCGATATCGCAATGCGGCTCTAATGAGTCCGTAGTATGCCTGGGAAAGCAAGTCTGATTGGTCAACACCGTAGTCGGCCCTGTGGCGTAGCCTGGCCCATTGGCGGTGGAAGAGATATTGCGCTAGGGCTAGATTGTTTTCTACTAGAGCCCTCTCTTCTGAGGTAAGCGGTCGAGTCTTCGTCATCTTCATCCTGTAATCAACTGCATCAATACGAGTGGGCTGAGTTGTGCGAATAGCTCATTGTTCTCGTCCCACACGAAAGACGAGAGTGCGGCTTCTCTTTCGAGAAGCGGGAGATAGCGCTCTTCTTGAGTATTGACAGTCAGCAAGTTGTGCACGAATACATGCTTGAATGCGGAACCGTCACGCCTAATTCTACCCGCTAGCTGAGCCATGCGGCTCGGATTCATAATCATGTCCATATTTATCAGGTGACGGGCTACCTGAAGGTTCAAGGACTGTTCGATTGCCTGCGTTCCAATAAGCACCTTGCACTTGGGGTCGTCCCAGAAACGGTCCTGAGCATCCTTACGCTTGGTGGGACTATTCTCCTCGCCCCATACAGTTTCGAATCCAACGCCTGCACCGCGGAAGCGATCTTGTAGGGCGCGAACGGAATTCTTGTAGTTGGCGAAGAGGACAACCTTCTCATCCTCAAGGTCTCCGGTGAGAGCGTCCATAATCCAGTCCATCTTCACGGACGTGTTGGGACCGTCTGGCTCACCAAGAGTTGCGAGACCTCCACAGATTTGTGCACCGTAGTTGATCGAAGTCATGGCGGTGATGAACTTGGTCTCCTCACCGGTCTCCTTCATGATGCGAAGAAGACCACGGCGAAGCTCCTCGTACTTGTTCCGCTGTGCCGGGTAGAGTTCCAGCATCACGTCAGATACGTTGACCTCGGGGAGATTTACGTCAGCTAGGTCTTCAACCTTGCGACGAAGAACCATAGGTGCGATCTTCTCGCGGACCTCGTTCATGTTACGGTACGCGGGAACTGAGCGAATTCTTGTTTGCAGTCCCGTACGCTCATCGTACTCACGAACCGTGGTTGTGGTCTGGTGGCGCTTCAGGAAACTCTCTTCAGAACCGAAGGCCTCTCGGCCACCCACTTCTTCTAGGGAGGACCATAGCTCTGCTAGCCGCTTCTGTAGCGGCGTACCGGTCATGAGGAAGAATCTGTCGGACTCTCGCGCAAGCCTCTTGATGTTGACTGCGGTATCGGTGTGACGGTTCCGCATGGCATCGATGTCATCTGTGAGGACAAGGGAGAAGTCGAAGTTGTGACGCAGAATCTCTTGATCGTTGTTGAACGTCTGCGGAGAAATCAGAAGAGTGCTCCACGGCTCAGCGTAGAGTTCCATGCGTTCGGCAGGCTTCATGTTGGATGTCGTGGCAAGATTCAGATTTGGGAGAACGCGCAAGAGTTCGTGTTGCCACTGGCCTAGGGCAGGAGCACGAGGGATGATGAGTGCTCGGCCCACATCGTGAATCTCACCGGTTTGGTGAAGCATGGCTAGGAGTCCTGCGGCGTGCATCGTCTTACCGGTACCCATGGTGTCGGCCAGGAGACCTCGCTTCTTGAGGTACATCCAGGCCACGCCAACTCTCTGGTGCTGACGGAAGTTGACACCGCACATACGACATCCGGGCGCGGGACGATCATAGACCGTACGCTGACGATCTTCTCTGGCCTCAGCATCCCAGTAGGTCTCAACCCATCCTGTGGCATGTTTGCGGCAAGGAGAGTAGTTCCAGGTGTCTAGTTTGGGTAGGGCAAAGTCTGGCGCAACGCGCACACGCGCGGCCATAGCCTCACGAGTGGAGTCGGAGAAGTTTCGAACGTCAAAGGAGAGCAAGGTCACCAGTTACTTATACGGCTGGCGAAGCCAAGTCTCCAATCGGGAGCTTGGCTTGACGGCGAGCGGCTAGTGCCCCGGCAGGCCTTGCGATGGCGATTGCGTACGCCGAATCAGTTAGAAAAGCTTCTCGCGCCTCCGCTAGGAGTTCACGAAACGGTTCTACATCAAAGTCCTTGGGCACTTACACAGTGTAGCAAAAATGTATTAATCTCGGCCCTGATGTGCGTTCTTAGTTCCGTCAATATTTTCGACTCCCTGAGCTACCTGAGTGTACTTCAGGAGTTCTTTCTCAAGGTAGGCGATACGCTCATCCTTTTCCTTGATGCGGCGCTCAAGGTCGGTGATGCGGTCTTCCAGCTTCACGCGAAGGGCATAGTTCTCCCTACCCTCACGCTCAAGTTGCGCCACATAGTCACGGAGGTCTTTGGTGGTCTCTTCCAACGCCTGACGGTCAGCGCGAGAGTCCGCGATGCCTTCCTTGAAGAAAGTGAGCACTGCTGTGACTTCCGCCGTACGGTCAGCGGGCGTGCGCAATTTCTTGTTTAGAATTACCTGCGTGATAACCGACACAGATGTGACAATTGCTACTCCAACACCGCCCCCCAGGAGGATGCTAAGTAGGTCCATTACGAGTCATCCTTTGAAGGGTCGTGTGCCTCAGACAAGAATCTAGGCACGATGATGAAGGCTCGATAAATGTAGATGGTAATTACAGCGCAAGCGAAGATGAAAGCAGAGTTCAGTTTCAAGTCCCCTATGGGGTGCATGAAGGTATACGTCGAGATAGCGAGATAGGTAAAGGGTCCAACAGCGGACAGAATCAAGCCTACGAGTTCTGAAGACACTCCTAGCACCCCGGCCTTACCGGGAAGCTGGGATGCGAGGTAGCCGCAAATCTTGACGATAGAGCCGAACAATGCCACCGACATGCAAATGATAAGAATGTTGGGGTCTACAGCATCGGTCAAGAAGTCCGGTGGAGAGAAAATGATGAAGGCAGGCCACCAGATACCGACAATTGCGAGCACGGATACCCATGCCCAGTTTCTAGCTCTTATGTGTCTAATTGTCTTCATGGTGTCCCCCTCAGGATTTATGCGAGAGACAGCATGCCTCGATTTTTACTATCGGGCATTAGGTCTTGATGCGCATTGGTACCCATGGCGTGATGTTTGGCGCAGTCGAGTTAGTTGGGAAAGAGCCAGCCCACGTAGATGGTGGGGTGGATAGACCCGTCTGAAGCGCGATTGTTGTTGGGTTACCGCCAGGGTCTCTAGGGTTTGCTCCGGTGCCTAGGCTTAGGTCAGTAGTCCAGCCCAATGGGAATGGGGAGGCGGCACGTATAGACGGACTTCCTGCGGAGAACACAAGGAGAACTCCTACCCAGTACATTCCGGCGCTCAGAGTTGTTGCTGTGAACGTCTGAGTCATGAGGCTAGGACCGGCAATGGCAATGGCGGTCGTTGCCTTGTTCAGGGTGCCCGGTGCAAAGGAACCTGTGTCGTTGTAGACACAGATGTACGCGGTTCCTGTGACACCGGTAGCGAACTGAAACATGGACAGACCGTCAAGCTGAACTGAACGCTCTAGACGCATAGGAGCCAGAACCATGGTTCCTGTTGTCCATGAAGCTGTGAAAGAGCCTACAGACTGGAATGGAGTGAACCACGTGGCGGTAGCCGAAGTTACCGGCACAGGCGCGGCGATTGTTGACGGTGTGGCCCACTTCACACCGCTGGCCTGTGTAGAGTCGGCAGTCAGAACTTGGTTGTCAGAACCTACGCCTAGGCGGGCAGGAGTGCTTGCCGCTGTTGCTACAGCAAGGTCACCCTTAGTCGTGTAGAGCGACTTAAGGATGGCTGTGCCGATGGCGGTAGCGATACCACCTGTGACGAAAGCGGTAGTGGCCAACTGTGTAGTGTTTGTACCTGCGGTAGCTGTAGGAGCGGCAGGAGTACCGGTGAAGGTTGGGCTTGCCAGAGGGGCCTTGAAGCTGTCTGCGTTGTCTACGTAGTTCTTGGTGGCAATGTCCGATGCCACAGAGGGGTCAGCAACCTTAGCCCGCCCAGCGCTGTCACGTTCAATGAAGACACTCGGGGTAGCGGCTGAGTCGGCTTCGTTGAGCGCCTGGCCAATAGCATTCGCCCACGTCGTTTGCCCCGAATCACCGGGGTTGATCGTGGTTGAGAATGTGTATGGTCCTGGCATGACTGCTCCGAACGGGCTAAGGTGCTAATTTCTTGTTTTACGCGCCGTCACCGGTTGGCTCTGGCTCTGCGTCGGGAACTACGACGACAGGTGTTGCCTCAGCTACGGGTTCCTGTACTGGCGAAACAACGGCGTTGTCTGTCGTGACGACAGCCTTTACAACAACCGGTGTGTCGCTGACTGGGAAGGAAACTTCCTTAGGTGTGACTACAGCAAGGATTGCTTGCAGTGCTGTCAGACCTAGAGAAACGTAGGTGAGCGCTCCGTTAGCCCAGTCCTGAGTGATGAAACCGAGAGTGACCACGGCGGCGGCAACGGTTGTTGCACCACCATAGATGACTCCACGGCCAACCGTACCGAACCAACGAGCGGCGTCAGTTGGCTTCAGGTGGACGAGAGCTAGGACACCGGAGAAGACCTGAAGTCCTGCACCAACGAGAACCATGATTGGCTCTACGTTGGATGGAAGAACAAGGCCTGCGGCGACAAAGATGGGCGCAAGAGCCGCAATTGCCGTGTAAATCTTCTCACGGTTTGCGGGGCTGAGCCACTGGGTTAGTGTGTTCATGGGTGATGACCTCCGTCTTTTACTATCGCGCTCAGACGACAGGTTCTGGAATCCAGGTCTGCCCGTCTAGTGTGAACCACGTGTTGCTTCCCGCGGCAGGAAGAACCACTCCCGCATTGCTTGGAGCGTTGTTGGCGTAAACTCCCTGAATGTCTAGACGAGCGTTACCTAGCGCGGCCACCGACATGCGCAACCCACTGCGCACTCCATAGAATTCAGGAGATGCAATTTGGAAAGCCTTGGTTCCGATGGTTCCGGTTCTCATCAGGCCCGCGAGGAAACACAAACCATCTTCACGTCTAGTGTAAGACGGTGCTGTGAACGTCCCGCTGTACGCCACCCAGCTATTAGACATAGCTGGGGTTACCCACGTATTTGCCGTCAGCGAGTCAGATGTTCGCCAGACAACTCCACCAAGAGTAATCCAGACGTTTGAGTTTGCTCCACCGTTCTTCCAGTTCAGGCCGTTCGTAGGCTGGCCACCGACAAGCCCGTAACCTCCATTTGAGGAAGTTGGCAAGTGCTGTTCTAGGTCTACGCGGTGCGTGGCGGGCATGTTGATAATAGTGGTGTTGTCCACGGTATTTGAACCGCTGGAAACCATTCCGCGGAACCACACGTGACCGTATGGGTCCTTCCAGAATCCGGGAGTTCCGTACTGAACTGTTTGGTATCCCACCCAGGAGTTTGCGAATGAGGAGCCTCCGGACCCCACGTCCGTCCAGGTTGCAACTCCCGCGGCGGGGAACCTCACATGCTCTAGAGTGATGTACTGGTTGGTCGTGTTCACACCTACCTGTACTTGCCCGTCAGTTCTCACACGGATGTATGTAGGAGTGTCGTTGGTAGATGCAAGGAACAGGGTCTCTGTATCAGGCCGGTAGCCCACTGGAAGGGTGGCGATTGTCGTTCCACCCGTAGCGGTACCTCCGCGAATTAGTCCCTTGAGAACTACTATTCCGGTGTGTGTTTTAGTGTACCCGGCAGTATTCCAGGAATTGTCGTTCACGTTGACGTTGTAGTTCTGCCAACCGTTCTGGAAAGTCAGGTCCGCCCACGCTCCGTGGTCGGTTCGCCAGCTTTGTCCGACAATGTAGTAACCGGTTTCGGTGCGAGCAAGGATGACTACGCGAGGACCGTTGGGAACGTACCTTCCGGCCCACGGCACGCTAGTGATTGTTGTGCCGTTGGATAGGAGCTTGACTGTAGCCGGTCCCTGGCCGCGATAATCCTTGTCCAGGACTGCGACACGGTTGTACATGTCGTTTGCATCCATGACAAGAGCACCGCTCTGGAAGATGTCTCCCTGAACGTCTAGAGCGCCCTTTTCTAGATACTTACCTAGACCCATACCGGTGGCGGTCCAGTGCATGAAGATGGCACCCACGGCGACCGTCTGCTGGCTGGCGGACAGGTTGAACCGGTCCAGTGCCTCTACACGAACTTCATAGGACTTGTCCACGTCGTACGGACCCGCTACCACCGTATTCGAGTTGTAGGTAATGCCGCTGGGGTTGAGCGTGGTCTTCAGCGTTGTGGGGTCAGTCCAGGCGGTAGTAGCTCCCAGGAGTCGAGAGCGAATCTTTAGCTGGATGATATTCTTCTCAGTTCCATTGATGAGAGACTGAGACTGTGCATTGATGGTGACCTTGAGGTAGGTTCCGTCGTCCGGAGCCAGCGTCCCGTCACTGAGGCATCGCTGAATCGTCACGCTGTTGATTAGTGGGTTCGTGTATGGAAGAACAGTGATGTTCGAAGTCTGTGTCTTCTGCTTGCCACGGGAGTCCTGAATCAGCCATGTAACTGGAACGGTTCCGCTTGCGCTGATGACGTTCGGTGTAGTTCCGGACGCACCATCCACCGTCTGGCCAGAGCACGTAAAGCGCTGAAGAGCTATGGTAGAACTGTAGACACCCGCCGCGCCGGTAATGGCGTAATTAAGCTTTGACACATTCTGCACGTAAGCACCGACAGTAGAGGAAACTGCACTCACAGCCTCAGAAGACGATACCGAAGTCCAAGTAGGGATGACTGAAGCTGGCGTGGTGATTGTGAAGTTGATGTCCTTGGTGCCGATGAGGCTACCACCGTTGTAGGTGTTACACCTAAGCGTGCCCACACCGGACGGAGAGTTCGGAATTGAGTCCAGAAGCGACATTGGAGGCGTCCACGTGGTGGATGTGGCAACACCTGTAGCGATAGTCACCCAGCCTGAGGAGCCGAAGCTGTAAAGGATGTCGTGCGTGAACGAGGAGGATGCACGGTTCGTGTTGATTGTCTGAGTCGTGCCGGGGTCGAATGTAGAGCTTCCGGAGAACGATGGAGTAGACGCACGAGGAATCGTGGAAAGTGGCAGGTACGTCGAAACGTTGTCACCGTAGTACAGCTTCATTCGGATGGTGATACCACCGGTACCATCCGCGTTGTGACCTACGTTGACATCGTATGGTCCATCACGCCAGCGAAGCTGGCCTGCGGCGTATCCCGAAGGAAGGAACGGTGCAGTAGGACCGTGAATGGCAATCTGTCCGATACCATCAATTTCTGCGTTCTGCCAACCGGTGTTGGAGTCACGCGAAGACGTAGAACCTGCGCCACCGTTTGCACAGCGTAGGTAGAAGCGAACCGTAGACTGGTTTGTAGCTACGTTCGTACCGATTTCGTCGGCTTCTAGCCAGAAGTCCGTAGAAGGTCCGGAGTGACCGATGTGAATTCTGTCTGTCATGTCAAATCTTCTTTACAATCGTTCCCGTGCCGTAAGTCTCAAACTTGTGGTTAGCGAGCACAACCTCATTACCTACGAAGCGATCCACCACCATCTGTCCGGAGTCCCAGTACGAAACGACGACTCCGTTTTCTAGAATCTGGATTTGGTCGTTCTTAAGCACGAGCTTGAATGCGGAGTCCGTCTGTCCGATGATTGCTCCCTCAGGGCCAAAGGAGTAGTACGTCTTCAGGCTCTCCACATCGCCCTGCACTCCCGCCACATCATCCTCAACGGAGTCCTGGCGGTCCACGATGAGGTTGATAGAAGAGTTGCTGGAAATGTCTAGGGACGCTCCCACTTCAGACGAAAGTTTGTTCGAAGTGATAGAGCCTGCCGCAATCTTGTCCGCGGTAATAGCACCCGCGGCAATAGCGTCAGCATTTACCGCGCCAGCTTGGATGGCGTTTGCTGTGACGCTACCTGCGGACAGGTGCGTAGCAATGATGGAGTTGTCACCGATCATCCCGGACTGGATTACCTCACGAGCTACGACATCATCCACGTAGATGGTGGCGTTCTGCGCGTTGAGGACCACACCTACACGCATGAAGCGCGCATCCGAGGGAGGGAAGACCTGACCCACGGCGTACTGTGCAGATGTCGTCACACTGAACAGACCCACGGCGTTGGAGCTTGGCTGAGAAGCTGGGGTTACCTTGTCTCCCTGGTACCAGAAGGCGATGAGGGAGAAAGCACCTGTGTAGTTGGACAATCCCTGCACCTTGGCAGAAATGAAGTATCCGCCAGCGCCTACCGAGGAGATAGGGATAGCCGCACTGGTTGCCTGCCCAACAACGAGGTCGATTTCTCCTCCGGGGATTTCTGTTCCACGTACCATCTGTAGGTACTTGGAGCCTGACAAGCCACCCGTAATGACCGTGGCACCGGAGCCGCCGTTGGGGTACATCTGTACGACAGTCCAGTTGGTGAGGTCGGATTCGAAGGAGCCGTTGGCGACAAGGTTCTGCGAAGCTAGACCGCCCGTGATATCTCCGGACTGCACACCCAGAACAGTGATGCTAGAAGAGGCTGAGGGTGTACTAGCGCCACCGTACGTGTCGATGGCGACTAGACGGTAGTCGTACGCATTTCCGGTCGTTACAGAGGCGTCTACGGTCTGTCCGCGTACCAGAGTTCCTACCTGCACCCAAGGGTCGTTGATTTCGTAGACCGACTGAGAGTTGTTGGTGGTTCCCAGCCAGCGGTAGCGGTAGGCAGAAGTAGAAGTCAGGTCACCCGCGACCATCGTCCCATCTGTCGTGGAGGACTTCTCAATCAGAACGTCGGTGAAGTCGATGTATGTCCCGGTGGTAGCACCGTTCGAACCGTCTGTGAGAATCGCTACACCGGCTGTGGAGGAGGGAGCTACGCCGAAGGTGATACCTTCCACGTCGATGTACGACTCACCCACGGGGATGTTCACTGTGTCTACCACGACTTGGTTGGTAGAGGATGCTACCGCGGGTCGATAGGTAACGATGGCGTTCGTGATGGCGGCAGACGAGCGAATCCTAATTCTTGTTCTGTACTTGGTGCTAGCAAGCATGGACGTACCAACAGGAAGCTCGATGGCACGAACGGAGTTGCTTGATGTAGTCCTTGTGCTTCGGACAGCGGTGGTCGTAGCACCCACCATGTCTGTGCGCGTGGACAGGGTAACCGAGACACCGGCATCGCCAGAAGACCAGTTCGTTAGTGCGGTACCGCGCGGGTCGTTGAAGAGGTTCCTGCGCTTTTCCACCCAAGTACCACCGCTCCCGGCACCGGAGCGATCCACGCGCACGTAGCGCACGTAACCTGGGGCAGGCTGACCGGCAATGAGACCGTCCCAATTGATGGTGACTGTTCCCATGCTGGTGGTCAGTGTTGGAGCCGAAGGAGCGCCCAGCGCTACAACTGGATTGGCGGCGGTGAGAGAAACTTCACCGGAGAATGGTCCTGGCCCGCCAGTTCTAGAAATGGCTCGAATCTTGAAGTACCAGGTATCGCCGGAACGGAATCCCTGAAGGTACGCGAACACGTCAAAGACCACAGCCATGAGGTTGGACTGCGATTCTGAGGAACGGCGTCCCCAAACCTCGTACTCCGTTACCGTGACGGTTCCGAAGCCGGTTCCTGTGACAACGGCGTTCCACGTCAGAGAGTAGTCAGACGTGCTTGTGCCGTCAGGAGCGAATCGACCGATGGAAGAAACCACGAGACCTGTCGGGGCATCTGGCACGCTACCAAGCTGAGCACCCGGCGTACCCTGTACGGCTGTAGGAGGAAGCGTAGAAGAGTTCGTGAACCCACCGCCGATTGCCGACGAGTTGGCTAGTCTAGACATCCACTTCTCTAGCTCATCCTGACGGTCCTTGAAGATGGTGTCGAACTCAAGGGAGAACTGTGGGAGACCGGTAGCATCGTCTTCTGCGAAGGCAATCGACATGATGCGGCGAGCATCGAATAGTCCAGGCACGTCAGTAGGAGCGGAGATTGTGTCGCCCACGTTGAAGTCTACGAAGGGCGTCATGCCCGCAATAGGCAAAATCTCGAAAGTAGCACTCTTCTCAGGGAGAGCCTTCGTGCGGAAAACTTCTTGAATCAGCGGAGCCGCACCCTTGTTGGTCAACTGTGTAGCCATCTGGGTTTCCACGCGACCGTACTTGGTGAGAGAGGTCGTGTCAGAGTAGGCGTTCTCAGACCAACCGTCACTGGCGTGGAGGATGAGGGTGTTGGCAATCTCAGCCTGCCCGGTTTCTTCTCCGGAAAGAAGATTTAGACCGGGACGGAAGATGATGGCGCTGTCAGGAGTCGTGCCCTGAAGTGACCGATCCACTCCGCGCTTCTTGTAAGCATTAAGGGTAAGCGCGGTTGGATCGAGCCAGATGTCACAACCCATTTCCTCTACGGCAGAAATGACTTCCTCGTAAGAAGCGCCCACGGAGAATGACCATGGCACAGGGTCGGCCCACGCCTGTCCTGCGGAGTCTGTCGTGGCCGTGAAAGACAGTGTGACGTTATTAGCCCAGCGGACTCCACGATTCTTGGCCTCAGTAATGAGGGTCACCAGAAGGTCTCCCATGTTCCAGCCAGGCTCAATGGCTGGGTAGCCCTGCACCTTCCACTGCGTGTCGCTCACGAGGACGAGAGTTGCGCTAGTTGGTACCAGAGGGTCACCGAACGTGAACAAAGCCGCCAGCAAGCCCCCAGGGCCGGTAGACATGTAGTTGTAGGCCTTGATGCCAATGACGTGTGCACCGGCCTTGAGGTCCATATCGATACGATTGGTATCTTGCCAGGCGTGCTCAGCCGTGGTGAGAAGAAGCTCACCGTCAACATAGACTTCTGCGGCATCGTCTACGGAGATGAACAACGAGTAAGAGGCGTCAGAGGCGGCAGTGAACTCACGACGGAAGTACACGTAGCCCTGTGGCATCGCGTAGGGTCCAGAGCGGTCCCAAATCCACTTAGCGCTGGGAGCGTCTGGCCAGTTGGCGGGAGCGGTGCCGTACCAGTTGCCAGACTGATTCCAGGTCCACGAAACTACGGCGTTTGTCCACTGTGCGGACTTGTACCACGAGCCTTGCTCTGTAGCGAAGTTGAAGTAGCGTGTGTCTGCACTGTTCGCCTGTAGACCCTTCGATGGGTACACAGCGGCGTCACGCGACCAGGAGCGAAGCCCCTCACCGGAGACTTCCCACATTTCGTCGGCTTCTTCACCCTCACCGACGATGACCGTTTTCTTGTTCTGGATGATGAACGCGCCAACAACGATGCCGTTCATGCGAATCTTGACGAACTTGCGGTAGTCGAGAAGTGTAGGCGTAGCGAGAACGCGAGGGTCAGTCTTGGAGACCTTGAAGGAGCCTGCACCGTGACCACGGATTTCGTTCAGGCAGGTTGGGTTGTAGCGGGCAGGGATGATGTCAACGAGTGTGGAAGCGGCGCTGTCATCGTAAATCTCAACGACCGTGTTGTAGTACTGCGAGTCCGAAGACACGGCAGTAGGGGCGAACTGTCCCCAGGTGCTCGCCCAAATTCCAGACCAAGTATCAAGCCACGCCATTAAATCCACCTAGGAAGGTATGTCAAGGTGGCGGTACCCGCTCCTGTCGAGGATGTCAGAGATAGGTTCTGTACACCAGGGCGGAGAACCATCCAGAACGGGTGGCCGAAGTTCGTCACAGAGCCGATGACGTTGGTGTTCGCACCGGATGGGTCTTGACGGGCAGTGAAGTTGTTGACATCCAGGCGGATTAGCTGGCCTGCTGACAAATTCTTGTTTACGTTGACGTAGACGGACTCAGACGTGTTGGTAAGGCGGAAGTTGTTGCGGGCACCGTTGACATCCAGGGAGATAGCTGTGGTCTCGTAGTCCCCCAGGACTGTAGGAGACTGGTTGGATGTCGTAGTTCCTGCGAAGTTCACAGTCTGCGTGGTCCCGTAGAAGAACGGGTCAGACATGTACATTTCCACCGTGAACGTAGCTCGAAGCTGGCCGTTCATCGTAGGAGCCAAACCGTTAGCGAACACAGCGTAGCCAGTTGCGGCCTGCACTACGCCAGTGGTGTAGTCCTTCCAGCGCTTGGTGATTGCAACCTGCTTGCCCTGGTTCCAGAAGAGACCGCGGAGCATCTTGAAATTCTTCTCGAACTCCATACGCATGGTCTTGGAAGCCGGTACGTTTCCGTCAACATCTGAGCCGGTCACCCACATGTTGAATGTGATGGAGCGGCCTGTGGGACGACGGGTCTGGAAAATAGTTCCCGGACGGTACGGTAGAGTCGTGTCCTCACCACGGAGAGTTGGGGGAGCCTGTAGGTCTCCACCCCATGTGGTGATGTTGTACGCATACGTTTGAAGAGGGACTCCCGCGATATCCCAATAAACGTCTGTAGAAAGTGCCACGGCTTCAAGCCTCCTGCCTTGGTCTTACTATCGGTTATTTTCCAGTTGCGGCATTTGCACGAGCCTGGTTCATGTACGAAGCAGAACGAATCGTCTTGGCAAGCGACTCCGAAGGCTTCTCTGGCACAGGGTTGTTCAGAACAACCTTCTCGATGTTCACAGAAGCATCCACAACACTTGTTCCGCGGCCACCCAGCGAAGCGCCTAGAGAGGCACCAGAAGCCATGGAGCCGGTGAGACCGGAGCCTGAAAGAAGAGCCTTCAGACCGCGAGATTCTTCATTCGTCAGAACAGCCTCAGGCTTGCCGGAAGCGTTGACACCCATGCCGCCATTAGGTAGCCATCCGCCGTTATCGTAGAGACCTGGGATGACACCACCATTCTTCATGGCCCAGTGAACGTGGCTGAAGTGCTGGCTACGTGTTGGCTCTGGCCAGAAGTAGTTGGCACCGTTTCTAAGCTGACGACCGTTAGCTGGTGAGTAGATAAGCTCACGAGAGTTCGGGAAGTTCTTACGTAGCCAGTCGAAAATTTCCATGGACGCGGAAACGTCGATAGCGCGACCCATGGTGTGGTACGAACCGCTCACACCACCCGCGGCGGCGTTCTGCGAAGGGCTACGGTAGGCACTGTTCAGTGTTGCCCATGGGAATGCGGAGTGGACAATGCTCCACTGCTTCTGCCATCCCATGCCGATTCCGCCACCACTACCACCACCGGCGAGGGCACCACCCAGTGCGGCACCCGAAACGCTCTTGGCGAGACCGTCAATAAGAGCATTCGGGACAGCCTTGAGAATTCCAGACCACCCGTTGTCGCTCATGCCGTTTACGAGCGGAGCAATGGCGTTCTTAAGGCCGTTGGTGACGTAGCCTACTGGGTCACGGAAGAGAGCGTCGAGAGGGTTACTTGATGTGTTCGTAGCCTTCTTGGTGCTGTTGGACGTGGCTGGCGTCGAAGACCTTCTTGTGACACCGAAACCGTCAACAAGACCACCCGTAGCGTAGTGACGAATGGCTTCCTTGTTGAGGTCATCAACGCCCTTCTTGCCGCCCACCATCTTTGTGAATTCGGGGCGCATGATGGCCTCGCCACCGGAGAGCTTTAGAGTTCCACCGGTTGGCGATGTGAAGGTGTGAATGTCGCGTCCCGGTGACCACCCTGGCATGACTCCACCGCCAGCGAAGGCAACCGCACCATTACGAGCACTCGCCGTCTTTGTCTGTGGTGTCGTCTTAGCAAGAGGGATGAGTCCAGCCGCGGCAAGCTTGCCTAGGCCAAGTCGCCCAGCGATGTCATTCCAGAACTTGACAATTCCGTTATTCCATACGTTGGTGATAACCCAGTTTACGGGGTTGGCGAAGGCATTCTGAATTTGTGCCCACGTGGTTGAAAGGTCAGAGACTATGTTGGCGAAGTTGCGAGCAACACCGTCCCAGAAGCCATTCCAGCTAGTGCGGATTCCGCCCCAGAAGCTATCCCAGTTGGCGCGGAAGCCCTTGCTGAAGCTGGCCCAGTTGGCGCTTGTGTCAGCCCAGAACTTGTTACGTCCTTGACGCAGGCCGTCCCAGAATGTGGTCCATCCGGAAGACGTGTCCGCCCAGAACTTCTTCCAAGTGTCTTGCGTCTTCTTGGATTCTTCATCTGCCTGCTGAGAAGGAGTCTTGGTGTTTCCAACCGGCATTAGGCTCAGTGAGTTGACCGAAGGAATGCCTACACCGGTTCCCGTGCCGCCGTGTCCACCTGTTGGGGTTTGGACAGGACCCTGGCCGAAAAGACCGCGCAACCAGTTTGCGAAAGGCTTCATGGAGGGGTCTTCCCACCATGGCTGGCCGTTCTTACCCGTGGACTGAGGAGGTACGAATCCACGCTGGTCAGGATTTGCTAGTTGCTGTCCGATGAGCACCTTGCGGTCGGCAACGTAAGAAGACTTGGATTGCTTTGGCTTAGT